>JAESFW010000187.1_pt1 | contig 88894 bp, 88 predicted proteins | sample 9269481 | NCBI WGS metagenome assembly JAESFW01 (sample SAMN14515350, study PRJNA621654) | algae metagenome | isolation source: Lyngbya sp. HA4199-MV5 and co-occurring heterotrophs from soil with... | place: USA: Ahupuaa O Kahana State Park, Hawaii | collected 2009-07-21 | reverse complement strand
CCGTGGGCCCGGCCGGCCCGACCACCGCCACGCGCATGGACGGCTTCACCGAGATGATGCTGGCCCAGACCGGCCTGATCGCCATGATCGGCAAATCCGAGCGCGGCCCGGTGGCCATCGAGGCGATCAAGAAGCACCAGAGCGCCTACCTGATGGCCGTGGGCGGCGCCGCCTACCTGGTGAGCAAGGCCATCAAGAAGGCCAAGGTGCTGGGTTTTGCCGACCTGGGCATGGAGGCCATCTACGAATTCGACGTGGTGGACATGCCGGTGACGGTGGCGGTGGATGCCGGCGGCACCAGTGCCCACATCACGGGGCCGGCGGAGTGGCAAAAGCGCATCGCCACGGGCGAGTTCCGCGGCATCGAAGTGGCGGCGGCCTGAACGGCTGACAGCCCCGGCTGAAACCCCGGTCCCCCGGTCGCGCGCCAGGCGCTGCCGGGGGATTTTTTTAGGGCCTCCCGCATTCCGGCTCGAGTCCAGCGGCGGTCACGGGTTTTCGCGCCACCTTCCGTGCATGAGGGGCCCGGCAGCGTTACAGTGCGGGGCATCGATTGCATGCCTGCCCCGCCCTATTCCTTTCTCCCATGACCTCCCCGAATTCCCAGCCCATCGGTGTGTTTGACAGCGGTGTGGGCGGCCTGAGCGTGCTGCGCGCCCTGCGCGCCGAGCTGCCGCACGAGCGCTTTGTCTACCTGGCCGACAGCGCCCATGCCCCCTACGGCGAGCGCGGCGATGCCTATGTGGGCGCGCGCACCCATGCCATCACGCGCCACCTGCTGGAGCAGCATGGCATCAAGGCCCTGGTGGTGGCCTGCAACACGGCCACGGCGGCGGCCATCCACGAAGTGCGCAGCCGCTACCCAGCGCTGCCGCTGGTGGGCCTGGAGCCGGCCATCAAGCCCGCGCTGGCGGCCACAAAGACCGGCCGCGTGGGCGTGATCGGCACGCGCGGCACCCTCACCAGCGCCAAGTTCGGCAAGCTGCTGGCCAGCCTGCAGGGCAGCACCGAGTTCGTGGTGCAACCCTGCGATGGGCTGGCCCATGCCATCGAGCGCAGCGTGGACCGCCCCGTGCCTGCCAGCCCCGAAGGCACCGAGACCTGGGCGCTGTGCGAACGCTACATCGAGGCCATGGGTGCTTTCGGCACCGTAGCGGGCCAGATGGACACCCTGGTGCTGGGCTGCACGCACTACATCTTTGCCGAGCGCGACCTGCGCGCCCTGGTCGGGCCCGAGGTGCGCTTCATCGAGACCGGCGAGGCCGTGGCGCGCCAGACGCGGCGCCTGCTCGAAGGGGCCGGCCTGCTGGCCGGGCCACAAGCGCAAACACCCGAGGTGCAGCTGTTCACCACCGGCGGCCTGCCCCAGCTGCAATCGGCCGCGCAGCGCTGGCTGGAGCTGCCCGCGGCGTCATGCCAGACGGTGGCGATTCCCTCGCCGGCCACCGAGCCCAGCGCTGCCTAGCATGCGGATCCGACAGACCCTCGTGGCCCTGGCGGCGGTGCTGGCAACCACCTGCGCCACGGCGCAGACCGAAGCCCCTGCCACTGCGGCCCCGGCTGCCACGCCTGCAGAACAGGCCCGGCAACTCGCGGACCTGGAAAAGGCCCAGCGCGAACTGCTCAAGGAGCTCAAGCGCCAGCTGGCGGAAATGCCCGAGACCGTGCGCAAGCAGCGGCTGCGCGCACGCATTGCAGAGATCGAGGGCCGCGCCAACCCGCCCCGGGACCTGTACATATCGCCCAGCGCCAAGATGAGCGCGCCGATGAAGACCTACTATGCGCGCATGCGTCAGCGCATCGAGGACTGCGGCACGCGCCACTTCCCGAGCAAGGACGGGAGTCGGCTGTATGGCCAGGGCATCGTGGGCATCACCCTGGCCAACGACGGCGCGGTGATCCAGGCCGATGTGCTGCAGTCATCGCAAGACCGCACGCTGGACGCGCACATGCTCAAGATCGTGCAGGCCTCTGCGCCCTTCGGCACGCCGCCCGCCAAGCCCATGGCCGATGGCTCGCAGCGCTACCGCCGCCTGGTCGTCATCACGGGCTTTGACTTCAACCGCGACAGCGACAAACCCGCCCCCGAGCCAGTGCCAGCCCAGGAACGCTGCAAATGGGAATAGGCTGACGGCGCTGGCACCCGTCAAAGATCCGAATGAAGGCGAATCCGTATCAGTTATCCATTGCGCTGCACGCCACCCGCGACGCATGAAACTGGCACGGCCAAGGCCAGTGCTCCCGTGCAAGGGCCGCCCCGCCGCACCGGGAGCGTCCCCCTCCCGACTCGCGCAGCGAGTCGAGGGAGGGGCTGAGGGCCGCGGCTCCAAGCCTGCCCGCGCAGGCTTGGACGAGCCCGAAGAGCCGCCGCCTCTGGGGAGGCACCGAGGCGCGAAGCGACTCAGGGGGTGTTCATCTCACGCCGGCTCGCCACCCCACAGGCGCTCGCCCGTGTGCTCCACATGGGTCAGGTACATGCGCAGGTCGAACTCGTACTGGTGGTACTGCGGCTCCATGTGCTGGCACAGCTGGTAGAAGGCCTTGCCATGGTCCTTCTCGCGCAGGTGCGCGAGCTCGTGCACGACGATCATGCGCAGGAACTCATCCGGGCCCTGCTTGAACATCGCGGCGATGCGGATCTCGTGTTTGGTCGCGAGCCGGTTGCCCTGCACCCGCGAGACGGTGGTGTGCAGGCCCAGGGCATGCCGCACCACATGGATCTTGTTGTCGAACAGCACCTTGTTGATGGTGCCGGCATTGCGCAGGTGGCGGTTTTTCAGCTCCTGCGCATAGTCGTACAGCGCCTTGTCGCTGCGCACGGCATGGGCGTCGGGGTACTTCCTCAGCAGCGCCGCGCCCAGCCGGCCCTGGGCAAGCAGGTCGCGCGCCTGCTGTTGCAGGGGCGCGGGGTAGGACTGCAGGTAGGGCAGCTGTACGGGAGCGGTCGTCGTCATGTGCCGCGCCCCTGCTGCCCGCGCAGGGGGCTGCGGCAGGCCATCGAAATCAGTGCAGGTGGCGTGGCCGGCGGCCACCACCGCCATGGCCGCTGCCGCCCGCGCCACCGCTGCCGCCGCGTGGCGGCTTGCCGATCTCCAGCGAGTTCACCAGCGCGTCGAAGCGCTGGCTGAACAGCTTGTCGATCTCGGCCACCACGCCGCCGAGCTCGGCGCCGTCGAAATGGCGTTCCATCATGTTCACCACGTCCTGCACCAGCAGGTCGCGCTGTACCTGCATGATGGCGGCGGGCGTGGGGCCCACGAAGAGCATCAGGAAGTCGTCGCGCGACTCGGCGCCTTCGGCACCCTCGTCCTCTTCGTCGAAGTCCGCGTCGTAGAAGGTGACCTCGATGGCTGCGCCCAGTTCGGACAGCTCATTGAGGCTCATGCACATCTCGTCGAGCGACTGGCGGAAGTCTTCGTCACCGCGCACCGTCCAGCACATCTGCAGCAGGTGCTCCTGGGCGTCGTACTTGATGCCGGGCTCTTCCTCATAGGCGCTGGCGGCGCCATCGGCCAGCGAGCGCGCGCCCGCATACTTCCACAAGGGCTTCAAGGCCTCCTGGATCTGCTCGAAGCTGGCATCCGCGCGCAGCTGGACCTGTCCGTGGACGTGGATTTCGAAGGGTGCGTTGTAACTTGACATGATTTTCGAATCGTAATGGTGCCCGGAGCCGGGATCGGCAAGCCCCATGCCTACTGGCTTGCCCTGGATTCTCAAGGAAACTGGGGGCGTTGACTGCGTTGGCGCATCCTTTCAGCCCCACGATAGCGCTATTTTCTCATGGCGCCAAGGGCACACGGAACAAAGCGCGCTCCCCCACCCCTCGGCACGGCATGGCCGGCGCCGCCAAGGCCGCCTTTGGCAGGGCCGGCACCCGTGAACGGCAAAAGGGCTGGCCGCTATGGCGGCCAGCCCTTTTTTCGCCATCGCCGACCGAAACCGAAGTCTCAAGTCGCCGCCGGCTCCGCCTCCAGCACCTTGGCGCTGCCCCCGCGTTGGCGGAAGAACGACACCGTCTGCCACAGGATGAACAGCGCGATCAGGCCGATCAGCGTGCCGCTGATGGGGCGGTTCACGAACACCTCGAAGCTGCCGCGCGACAGCAGCATGGAGCGGCGGAAGTTCTCCTCCAGCATGGGGCCCAGGATGAAGCCCAGCATCAGCGGCGAGGGGTCCATCTCCAGCCGCATGAACAGATAGCCCAGGGCGCCGAAGGCCACGGTGATGAACACGTCGTCCAGGTTGTTGTTGATGCTGTAGGTGCCAATGCAGCAGAAGAACAAAATGGCCGGGAAGAGCACGTTGTACGGGATCTTGAACACCGACAGCCAGTAGCGCACCAGCGGCACGTTCAGGACCAGCAAAAAGCAGTTGCCGATCCACATGCTGGCCACCAGGCCCCAGAAGAGCTCGGGGTGGCCGGCGATCATGTTGGGGCCGGGCTGGATGCCCTTGATGATGAAGGCGGCCATCATCAGCGCCATGACGGCGTTCTCGGGGATGCCGATGCTCATCAGCGGGATGAAGCTGGTGCGTGCGGCGGCCTCGTCGGCCGCGGCCTGGCCGGCCACGCCCTCGATGGAGCCGTTGCCGATCTCGTGCTTGTACTTGCTGACCTTCTTGTCCAGGGCATAGGCTGCGAACTGGGCGATCACCGGGCCACCGCCGGGCAGGATGCCCAGGACGGAGCCGACCACGCTGCCGCGCAGGGCGCTGGGGATGATGCGCTTGAACTCGGGCCAGGTGGGGATGAGCTTGATCTTGCCGTTGAAGGGCGAGCGCTCTTCGCGCGAATCAAGGTTCTTGGCGATCTCGGCAATGCCGAAGCAGCCCAGCGCAATGCTCACGATGCCCACGCCGTCGGCCAGGAAGGGCATGTCGAAGGTGAAGCGCGCCAGGCCGCTGTTGACGTCGGTGCCGACCGAACCCAGCAGCACGCCCACCATGCACATGGCCAGGCCGTTGAGCAGGCTGCCGGTGGTGACGAAGCTCACGCAGACAAAACCCACCAGCATCAGCGCGCAATAGTCCGCCGGTCCGAAGAGGAAGGCCACCTCGCCCAGGCTGGGCGCCAGAAAGGCCAGCACCACGATGGCCACCGTGCCGCCGATGAAACTGGAGACCCCTGCCGTGAACAATGCCAGCCCCGTCTTGCCCTTCAAGGTGAGCTGGTAGCCGTCGATGCACGCCACAATGGAGCTGGCGTGCGGGATCTTCATGGTGATGGCGCTCACGCTGTCGCCGTACTGCGCCCCGTAGTAGATGCCGGCCAGCATGATGAGTGCGCCGGTGGTGTCGATGGAATAGGTCAGCGGCAGCAGCAGGCTGATGGTGGCCAGCGGGCCCAGGCCCGGCAGCAGGCCCACCAGGGTGCCCACGGTGCAGCCCAGGGCGCAGAACATCAGGTTCTGCAGTGTCAGTGCGTGGCCGAAGCCGAACGCGAGGTTGTGGAGAACGTCCATGGCGACCTCAGTACAACGGCAGGTTGACGCCCAGCAGCTTCTGGAACATGAAGGCGATGCACAGCAGCACCGCGGCGATCTTGAGGTTGCGCACCACCGAGTACGAGGTGCCCGCAAAGCCCGCGCAGAACACCAGGAAGACGATGCCCGCAACCATGTTCACGAAGTGCGAGATGGCCGCGAAGCCGCACAGGCTGGCGAGGATGATGGCGATGTTGCGAAAGTGGAAGTCCATCGGCACCGGTGCCACCAGGCGCGCGCGCACCACGGTGATGGCGCCGATGGCAAACAGCATGCAGCTGACGATGAAGGGGAAGAGCCCCGGGCCGGCGCGCCCGAGCGATCCCAGCGAGTAGCCCATCGACGGCAGGCCGAAGCCCAGCGCCAGGGCCATCAGGGCGAAGCCCCGGACCATATTGCGGTTGACCATGAAAATGTTGTCTCCATGAAGGGTTGAGGAAGCACGCCCATGGCTGGGGTATGCTGGCGTGGCGACTATTCCCATCGAACCTGATCGCAGGCTGATCTCGGCCATGCGTAATTCCACGTAGCACCTGCATCCCATGCGCCTCCTGTTGGTGGAAGACGACCCCGTGCTGAGCCGCACCATGGCCCGCGGCCTGGAGAATGCGGGCCACCGCGTCGAGCTGGCCCACACCGTCGAGGAGGCCCAGCACTGGTGGGCCGTGCAGGCCTTCGACGCCGTGCTGCTGGACCTGAACCTGCCCCATGCGGCCCACGCGCGCAGCGGCCTGGGCAGCGGGCTCACCGCCCTGCGCACGGCGCGCGCACGCGGCGACCGCACGCCGGTGCTGGTGCTCAGCGCACGCGACAGCACCGAGGAGCGCATCGCCGGGCTCGATGCCGGGGCCGACGACTACCTGGGCAAGCCCTACGAGCTCAAGGAGGTGGAAGCGCGCCTGCGCGCACTGCTGCGCCGTGCCAGCGGCACGGCTGACCGGGTCACCGTGGGCCGTCTGGCGCTGGACCGGCAGGCACGCCGCGTGAGCATCGCCGGGCAGCCGCTGGAGCTGCCTGCGCGCGAGTTCGACCTGCTGTGGGAGCTGATGACGCCGCCCGGCCGCGTGCTGAGCAAGGGCGACCTCTCGGCGCGCCTATCGGACGCGGGCGAGGCGGTGGCCGACAACGCGCTGGAGGCCTCGTTCTCGCGCCTGCGCCGCAAGATCGCAGGCAGCGGCGCGGGCATACGCACGCTGCGCGGGCTGGGCTACGTGCTCGAGGACGATGCCTCCAGCACCTAGCACCCCGGCGCACCAGCGGCCCCCGGCGCTGCGCCAGCGCCTAGGGCGGCGCGTGCTGCTCTCGCTGCTCCTGGTCTGGGGGCTGGGCAGCGCGATCGTGCTGGGCGTGGGCAACCACTTCGTGGCGCAGGCCTTCGACCGGGCCCTGCTCGACGACGCCCACGCGCTGGCAGCCCTGGTGCGCAGCGGTGGCCTGGACCAGCGCCACGGCCCGGGCGCCAGCGCACTGCGGCTGGAGCTGACGCCACGCGAGGTGGATCTGCTGCGCTTCGACCAGAGCGAGACCGTGTGGTTTGCCGTCTACGGGCCCGATGGCCACTTCATCGCAGGCGACCACGATCTGGCGCCCAGCTCCATCGCCCCGGGCAGCAGCCATGCGTTCTCGCAGTTGCTGCGCGCGGGCCAGGACCTGCGCCGCGTGAGCCTGCACACGGCGGGGACGCCGTCGTTCACCGTGGTCGTGGCGCAGACCACGACCGAGCGCACGCACCTGCTGCGCCGCCTGCTGGTGTACGCGGGGCTGGCCCAGCTCTGGCTGCTGGTGGTGCTGGGCTCCTGGCTGCTGCGCGGCATCGACCGCGAGCTGCGCCCGCTGACCACCTTGCAGGATGCCGTGGACCGGCGCGACGCGGCCGATCTCACGCCACTGCCTCCGGCGCTGACGCAGCAGGCCGGCAGCAGCGACGTGCAGCGCCTGGGCGAAGCCCTCGATGGCCTGCTCGCGCGGGTGCAGCACAGCCTGCACGCCCAGCGCGAGTTCGCGGGCAACGTGGCGCACGAGCTGCGCACGCCACTCGCCGGCATCCGTGCGCAGGCCGCCCACGCGCTGGCGCAGAGCGATCCCGCGGTCTGGCGCAGCGAACTCCAGGGCATCGCCGAGTCCGAGCAGCGCGCCAGCCGCACGGTGGACCAGTTGCTCGCGCTGGCCCGCGCGGCCGAGGGCGGCACCGCCCTGGCCCTGCAGGCCGTTCCGCTGCACACCCTGGTGCGCGATGTGCTGCTGCGCTTTCTGCCCCGCGCGGATGCCCTGGGGGTGGACCTGGGCGCCGATGGCCTGGAACAGGCCGTGCTGGTGCGCGCCCACACCGCACTCATCGAAGGCATTCTGAACAACCTGCTGGACAACGCCCTGCGCTACGGGCGCGGCCAGCCGCCGCGCATCACCGTGGCACTGCAGGTGCGCAAGGGCCACGCCGTGCTGAGCGTGGCCGACAACGGCCCCGGCGTGGATGCCGCGCTGGCCCTGCAGCTGCAACAGCGCTGGGCGCAGGGCGACCATGGCGTGCGCCTGGGCCAGGGCGCGGGGCTGGGCCTGTCCATCGTGTCACGCTACGCGCAGCTGATGGACGGGCAACTGGTGCTGGAGCCGGCGCAGCAGGGCTCGGGTCTGGTCGCCAGCGTGCGGCTGCCGCTCGCCGGGCCGTAGCTGCCCGGCGGGCGCAGCACAGGCGCCAGGCCAGTTACTCGAACTTCACGTTGTGCTGCCGCACCGTGGCGCCAAAGGCGTCGTACTGCGTGCGAAAGAACTCGGCGAACTTTGCAGGGTTCATGCCATAGCCCTCGAAGCCCTGCTGCACGAGTTGCGCATGCACCTCGGGCCGCTTCAAGGTGTTCTGCAGCTCGCGCGACAGCTTGTCGGTGATGGCCTGCGGCAGCCCCGGCGGCCCGAAGAAACCGGCCCAGGGCGTGATGGTGAGCGAGCCCAGCCCGAGCTCGGTGCCCGTGGGCACTTCGGGCAGCAGGCCGCTGCGCTGGGGCAGCAGCGTAGCCAGTGCGCGGATGCGCCCCTCCTTCACAAAGCCCGGCGCCAGCGTGCCGGTGGTGAACATCATGTGGATCTGCCCGCCCAGCAGGTCGGTCATGGCCTGCATGTCGCCCTTGTAGCGCGCGTTGACCACCTTGCGCTGCTCGCCCAGCAGCTGCAGCATGGCCAGTTCCGAGGCGCTGTTGCTCGATGCCGAGTTGTAGGCACCGGGCTTGGCCGCGACCAGGGCCAGCAGCTCACTCACGCTTTTGGCCGGCAGGCTGGAGGGCACCACCAGGAACATCGAGAACTGGCCGGCCGAGCTGATGGGCGTGAAGGCCTTGAACGGGTCGTACGGCGGCGTGGGCCGCAGCGTGGGCGCGGCCACCATGGCGGTGTTGGTGCCCATGAGCAGGGTGTAGCCGTCCGCCTTGGCGGACGACACGGCCTGGGCCGCCAGCACGCCATCGGCGCCGGGGCGGTTCTCCACGATCACCTGCTGGCCCAGCTGTTTGGACAGGCCTTCGGCGATGATGCGCGTGAGCGAATCTGCCCCACCGCCGGCCGCAAAGCCCACGATCATGCGCAAGGGCTTGTCCGAAAATGGCTCGGCCCCGAAGGCCTGCGCCGCCGGCAGCGCTGCGCCGGCCGCCAGGGTGATGAGCTGTCTGCGTTGCATGTGCCACTCCTTTCTCAGAAGAGGTGGCGCACGCCGAATTCCCAGCCCGACGAGCTGCGCCCGCTGGCCGGTGCGGCGCCGCCGCTGACCACGTAGCGTGCCTCGCCCTTGTTCGAAATCCGGGCATAGGTGCCGTAGAGCGCCGTGCGCTTGGACAGGTTGTGCACGTAGCCGGCGCCGAGCTGGCGCGCGTCGTCGCCGCTGCGCGCCAGGCCGCCTGCGGTGCGCAGGCCGCTGTCGCTGCGGTCGTCCAGAACGGCATAGCTCAGCCGGATGCGGCCCACCTCACCGGCCGGGATGTGCGCGCCGATCTCGGCCGTGTTCTTGCGCACGGTGCCGGCCGCGAGCTTGACCGTGACCCGGTTGTAGAGCGCAAAGAACTTGGCAAAGCCTGCATCCCAGGTGCCGCCGATGTTGGCATGCGTGTAGTTGCCGATGGCGGCGGTGCTGCTGAACTGCGAGCGCGTGAAGGCCGCCGCGATGTCGAACGGACCCGCCGCATAGCCCAGGCGCGCCCCGGCAAAGTTGCCGTCGTCGCTGTTCGCCACGCTGGAATCGTTCTCGCCGGTGCCCGCCATGGCCATGCCGTAGACGCCGCCGAGCTTGCCCGGCAGCCAGTAGCTCACCGTGTTGCTGCCCGTGATGGCCGTGGGCAAGGGCCCGGTTCCCACACCCGCAAACGTGAGGTTGCCGGCCCGCGCCACGCCGTTGGCGTTGAACGGGTCGAAATAGATGCTGTTGTAGTGCGTGGGAATGAAGTCATGGCCCAGGCGGACCTCGCCCCAGCTGTCGTGCGACAGGCTCACGTAGGACATGCGGTCGAAGGTAAGCCCCCCCGCCGTGGTCGCGCCTGTGGGCTGGTTGTTGGTGTTGGTCGCGCGGCCGGTGCCGCTGTCGGGGTTCAGGCTGCCTTCGAGCCAGAAGCCCGCGCGCAGGCCGCCGCCCAGGTCCTCGGTGCCGCGAAAGCCGATGCGGCTGGTCGAGAGGCCGCCATTGGACAGTGCCCTGACCGAGCCGGCGCCCGCGCCCTTGGTGTACTGGACCCCCAGGTCCACCACACCGAACAGGGTGACGCTCGATTGCGCGTGCGCCGCGCTACAGGCCAGTGCAATGGCCGAACAGATCCACAGTTGCTTTGTCTTCATGGTGCTTTGTCTCCTGCTTCTTTCTTCTCTGGGTTGAACAACTCGCTCACTCGAAAATCGCGCATGGCTGCGCCACCGGGGGCGGACACAGGTCCGCACCGGTTGGCGAAGGCCGGGGGAAAGGGGCTTAGCCGGACAGCTCGGTGCGTTCGGTGCGCACCAGCACTGCGCCCTTGGACAGCGGGCTCACGTTGCGCCGGTACTGCTGCAGCCAGCCGGTATCGAAGGCCGGCGCTGGCGCCTGCCAGTCGGCGCGGCGCGCCTGCAGTTCGGCATCGGTCAGCGCGATATCGAGGCGCCGCGCATCGAGGTCGATGGTGATCACGTCGCCATCGCGCACCAGGCCGAGCGGCCCGCCCAGCGCCGCCTCGGGCGAGACCTCGGCAACGACCAGGCCCTTGCAGACCAGGCCCGAGAGGTGGCCGTCGGTCAGGATCGCGACCTGGTCGCCCAGGCCCGCACCGTCGACCGCAAAGACCACGCGCGAGGCACCGCCGCCCATGGCCGGGCCACCGCAGGCGCCGGCACCGCGCATCACCACCACCTGGCCGGGCACAATGCTGCCGGCCTTGAGTGCGGCAATGGCCGCATCCGACGTCCAGAAGCACACGGCCGGGCCGGTGAAGCGGCGCACCTTGCGCTCCACGATGCCGGTCTTGATCAGGCCCGACTCGGGCGCCAGATTGCCGCGCAGCAGCACGATGGCCGGCAGCGGCGCCACGGGCTTGCCGATGGGGCGGATCACCTCGGCATCCGCCACTTCGGCATCGCGCAGGTTGTCGGCCACGGTGGCACCCGTCACGGTGAGCGCGCCGGTGTCAAGCAGCGGCGCGAGCTGCTTCATGAGCGCACGGCAGCCGCCCGCGGCCTCGAAGGCCTCGATGGAATGCTGGCCGATGGGGCGCACGCCCGCCAGCACCGGCGTGCTCGGGCCCAGGCTTTCGAACAGGCCGTAGACGTCGACCCCGGTCTCGCCTTCGGTCGCCACGGCCTGCAAATGCTTGGCCGTGTTGAGCGAGCCGCCGATGGACAGCACCGCGCGCACCGCGTTGGCAAAGGCGCCGGGGGTGAGGATGTCGCGCGGCTTGAGGTCATCAAGCACCATCTGCACGATGCGCGCTCCGGCCGCGCGCACGTCGGCCATCATCTTGGTGCTCAGCGCGGCCACCGGCGCGCTGCCGGGCAAGGCCAGGCCCAGCGCCTCGCACACGATGTGCATGGAGTTGGCCGTGCCCAGGCCCGAGCACACGCCCGGCCCGCGGATGGCCTCGCGGCTCATGCCCACCAGTTCCTCCACCGGCAAGTGGCCGGTCACGGCATGCATGGCGCCGATGAACACTTCCTCGATGTCCATGTGCTGGCCGCGGTACTCGCCACTGGGCTGGTAGCCGCAGGGCACGAGCAGCGTCGGTATGTTCAGGCGCGCCGCCGCCATGAGCTGGCCCGGCACGGTCTTGTCGCAGGACGTGAGGCAAACCATGCCGTCGAGCTGCGCGCCTTCGACCGCGACCTCGATGTCGTTGGTCACCAGGTCGCGCGCCCCCAGCATGTAGGCGCCGCGCGCCCCTGCGCCGGTGATGAAATCGCTGGGCGCGGCCGTGCGGATCTCGAAGGGCACGCCGCCCGCGGCGCGGATGGCGGTCTTGATCTCGGCCGCCACCTGGTCCAGGTGGCTGAAGCAGGCGGCCAGTTCCGACGAGCTGTTGACGATGGCGATCTTGGGCTTTTCGCAGTCCTCCTCGGGGATGCCGAGGGCGCGCCAATGCGCATTGCGCACCGACCAGAGGTAGGAGCCGCGCGGGAAATTGCTGCGCAGGGGGCGGGTCATGGGCGGTCTCCGGTGGTGGGGTTCTTCTTGGTGATCTCGACCACGCCGCGATCGGCGTCCACACGCACCCAGTCGCCGGTTGCTATGCAGGCCAGCGGGTCGCGGTCGAAGTCGGTCATGGCCGGCGCGTGCGTGACCACGGCGCCCAGCGCCATCTTGGTCGTCATCTCGTTGAACAGAAAGGCTGCCGGCGCCACGTTCATGAGCCGCGTCATGTGGAACATGGCCGACCAGCCCGACGAGCCCTTGGCGCCGGGGAAGACCAGCACCTTGCCCGCAAAGCTCTGGCCGCGCAATGCATGCCGGGTTTCAACGACGGTGCCGGTGCGCGGGTCGATGCCGCCCCAGCCCGAGATGCGGTCACGCGTGACCAGGGCCTCGCCCTCGGCCACGCCGCCCACCACCTTGCGGCCGCGGATCACCAGGCTGTGTTCGATCACGATGCTGCTGCTCATGCCTGGCCTCCGTTCCAGCGGCCGGTGCAGGCCGCATCAATGCACTCGGCCGTGCTGCCGAACCAGGCCTGCACGCCGAGGATGGCGGGCAGGTAGTGCGCCTGCTTGGCCGAGTCGAGCGCCACGGTCTTCGTGCCCTTGGGCACGGCGCGGCTCATGGCCGAGCAGCTGTCGGTCATGAGGATGCCGCCCGCGTCCTCGATGATCTTCGTATACCCATTGCGGTCGGCCAACGACTTGATGGCGCGCGGCGTGAAGATCCACAGTTCGCAATCAGGGTGCACCTTGCGGCCCTCGATGAGCTGCGCGGCCTCCCAGATCTGCTCGATGGTGTAGTGCGGGCAGCCCAGCATCACGTACTGCACCTCGGCGTCCTTGCCGGTGGCGTTGATCTTCTCGTAGGTGGCGCGGCGCTCGGCCTCGCCATAGCGCAGCACCTGCACCGGCCTGCGGCCTCCCAGGGCCTGCTCCAGGGTCAGCGCCTCGGGCGTGACGCCGACGATGTGGTACATCTCCACCCCGCCCGAGGAGGACGCCGCCGCGCCGAAGTGCTTGAGCCGTGGCAGGTTGGGCACGCGGCCGATGCCGCCCTTGCGGTGCACCACGGGCACGCGCTCCTGCACATGCTCGCCCATGAAGTAGCCGAGCAGGCCCCAGTCCTGCACCGACTCGACCTCGATGTCGAGCTCCACCACGTGCGTGGCATGGCGGTTCTCGTCGAGGTGGTAGCCCCAGTAGGGGATGCGACCCGTGAGCATGGCGGCGCCGGTGCTCTCGCGCCCCTCGGTGTTGGTGCGCGCGCCCAGCACCGAGTTGCAGTACACCACCGCCGACGACTCCATCCACGCGCAGTGCTCGCCGCGCGTCGGGATGTTGCCCACCTGGTAGGGCGTGCAGGTGTTCATGATCTGCGCGCCCAGGCCGGCCGCGTGGCGCTCGCTCTCGTGGTAGAAGTTCACGACCGCCTCGCTCACGCCCATGCGCTCGGGCTGGCCGGGGTCAAAGCCCAGCTGCAGGTGGCTGGTGAAGACCTTGAATTTGGGGATCTGCACGGTCTCCTGGCTGTCCAGGCTGAATTCGGAGAACACCGCGTCCATGCCGCCGCCCTTGGCCAGCGCGAAATCGCGCTGGAAGGGCGTGGTCGAGGTGATGCTGGCGCAGACGTTGCGCGTCTCCACCAGGCGCTCGGCGCCCAGGGCCTCGCCGTAGCGCACCAGCAGGTCCATCGCCTTCTGCAGGGCCGGCCCGTCGCGGCCGTCCAGCATGGCTTGTTCTTCATCGCTCAGGTACATGGCCTGTTGTCTCCGTTCTTTTTCGTGGGGTTCGGCCGGGGCTATCCCGGCAAAGGGGTCGGCACATGGCCGCCGATGTCGCGCGCAATGGAGAGCGCGATGTCGTGCAGGCGCGGCGCCAGTTCGCTGCGCAGGCGCTCTTCGGTGAAGACGAAGCCCGCCCCGCCGCCGTTGAGCGCCATCACCTCGCCATCGGGCCCGATCAGGGGCACCGACACCGAATTGATCTCGCGGTGGAATTCGCCGAGCGACAGGCAGTAGCCCAGACGCCGGGCCTCGCCGATGGCGCGGTTCATGCCGGGGGCGATGCTGTCCCATTCGGGGCCGCGCAGCAGGCGCATGGAGTCGATCAGCTGGTTGCGCTGCGCCTCGGGCAGGGCCGACAGGTAGGCGCGGCCCAGGGCCGAGTTGGCCAGCGGCGCGCGCGAGCCCACGTCCAGCCGCGCCGACAACATCGACGAACGCGGCCGGCAGGCCTCGATCAGCACCATCTCCATGCCGTCGCGTATCGCCAGGTAGACCGAGGCACCCACCTCCTCGGCCATGGCCTGCATGCTGGGGCGCGCTGCGGCGCGCACATCGAGGCTGCCCAGGAACACGCGCGACAGCGACACCACGCCCGGCCCGAGCATGAAGCGGTCGGCCGCCTGCGCGGCCTTGAGCATGCCCAGCGAGAGCAGCGTGGCGACCAGCCGGTTCACCGTGGGCCGCGGGATGCCGGTCATGCGCGCGATGTCGGCATGGCCGAGCATCGGGCGGTCCTCGCTGAAGCAGCGCAGCACCGAGATGCCGCGCTCCAGCGCGCTCACGGTATCGGAGCGGTCGCCTCGTGCGTCGGCGGATTCGGCGGCGGACAGGGAGGCGTCGTTTTTGTCAGTGGACATGGTGGAAGAACCCTTTGCAAGACTCTGCACTGTAGAGGCTGGCGAAGGAGAATCGGTCAGGTGCACGGCAAATCACTCATGCACTGGCTTCGGCCGCCACGGGCACCTGGGCGCCCTGCCCGGCACCCGGGCGCAGGTACACGCCCTGCGCCAGCAGCGCGGACTGCAGCGCCGCCACGTCCACCGCCCGCGGCTGGATTCCGCCTTGCGAGGCCAGGGCCGCCGCCACGCCGGCCGCCTGGCCGGTGATCCAGCACTGCGGAATCTCGCGCATGAAGCCGTGCGAGTTGCGGTCGCACGAGATGTGGCGCCCACAGGCCAGCAGGCCGTCGAGCTGCTGCGGAACCAGCGCCCCGTAAGGGATGGAGATGTTCGGGAACTTGGGCGACACCGCGGGCGTGACGCCGATCTCGTCGGACAGCGCCACACCATCGGGCCACTGGCTGCGCAGCACCGCGCCCACGCCGGTCAGGCGCCGCGCATGGCGCACGCCGATCTGCGGCGCGCTGAGCATCAGGAAGGCGTCCTCGAAGCCCGGCGCATGGGCGCGGAAGTAGTCGAGGTGCGCGGCCATGGCACGGTGCGAGCGCACCTCCACGGCGGTGAGGTCGTCCACGTCCAGCGCCGAATAACCCGACTGGCGCGGCCCCATGAACAGCGCCACATCGTTGCGCCAGGAGACGAAGGGCCGCTCGAACAGGCCGAGCTGTGCGCGCCCCTGGGCCATGAAGGCCGAGAAGGCCTCGGGCTGGCCCGCCTTGAAGTCGATCCAGCGGTTCATGTCCACCCCGCCGAACAGCCAGGAGGTGTTCATGCAGTGGTGCACGTCGGCTTCTTCGATGTCGTTCACGTAGGCCGCGCCGGCCCGGGCGAACAGGTCGCCGTCGCCGGTGGCGTCGACCACCACGTCGGCCATGATGGCCATGCGGCCTTCCTTGCTCTCGAACACCACGCCCTTCACAACCCCGTCCTGCACGATGGGGATGGCGGCCCACGAGTGGTAGATGAGCTTGACCTTGCGCTCCAGCACGATCTCCTGGCTCAGGAGCTTCAGGCGCTCGGGGTCCACCGTGGGCGACCAGGTGACCACGCCATGGTAGGCGGCGGTGCGCTGCGACCAGTGCGCAGCCTTGGCCGCGTCCTGCGAGCCCCAGTCCTCGCGCACCGGGCCGGCGATGGCATCGGCCGGCAGGCGGTCGAACAGCTCCTCGGCAAAACCGCGGATCACGAGCTGGCCCTCCCAGTCGGTCATGCGGTCGATCCAGATCACCAGGCCGCCGGTGGACAGGCCGCCCAGGTGGTTGTAGCGCTCGAGCAGTGCCACATCGGCGCCGGCCCGCGCCGCTGCCGCGGCAGCTGCCGTGCCCGAAGGGCCACCGCCGACCACCAGCACGCCACAGCGGTGGTAGACCGGGATGTTCTTGCCGGGCTCGGCCCAACTGCCGTGGTCGGGGCGCTTGGTGCGGCTGTCGCGATCGAAGATGTCGGAGCTCAGGATGCGCTCGTCGGTACGGACGACTGTTTTCATGGAATAGCTGCCTTGGTGGTCAATTTCGTTGAATTATGATTTCATCTTCCATTTTGTCAAAACAAAAAGGCCTCAACTCCGGGTTTTCCCGGAAATATATGGACTTTTTGTGATTTCAAAGATCAAAATACAAACAACAACCAAGGAGACATCGATGAAGCAACTTCACGGCACCCGCCGTGCCTTCGGCCTGGCCGTCGGCACTGCGGCCCTTCTGGGCATGGCGCCGCAGGCCATGGCACAGGACTTTCCGGCACGCGGCGGCAAGCCCATTCGCATCGTCGTGGGCTTCACTGCGGGCGGAGGCACCGATGCGCAGGCGCGCATCGTGGCGCAGAAGCTCGGTGAGGTGCTGGGCACCGGCGTGATCGTCGACAACAAGCCCGGCGCCAGCACCATGCTGGCCGCCAGCGAGGTGGCACGCGCCCCCGCCGACGGCTATACCCTGCTGTATGCGCCCTCGTCCACCATGGCGCAGAATCCCCACACCTTCACCCAGGTCCCCTACGACCCGTTCAAGGATTTCACGGCCATCTCGATGGGCGGGCGCGGGCCGCTGGTGCTGTCGCTGAGCACCAGCGTGCCGGTGAACAACGTGAAGGAACTGGTCGCCTACGTGAAGGCCCACCCCGGCAAGGTCAGCTACGCCTCGTTTGGCGCGGGCACCTCGTCGCACATCTATGGAGAGGCCTTCGTGAAGAAAACCGGCATCGACGCGGTGCACATCCCCTACAAGGGCGGCTCCGACGCGGCCAAGGACCTCATCGGCGGGCGCGTGCAGTACATGTTCGACTCGGCCTCGTCGGCCATCATCACGGCCGGCACGGGCAAGGTGAAGGTGCTGGCCGTGGCGGCCAGTGCGCGCATTCCGGCACTGCCCGAAGTACCCACCCTGGCCGAGCAGGGCTATGCGGGCCTGGACCTGCCCAGTTGGCTGGGCTTCTACGGGCCGGCGCGCATGCCGCAGGCCGTGGTCGAGAAGCTCAACACCGCGCTGGCCCAGGTGCTGGCCATGCCGCAGGTGCGCGAGTTCTACCGCAACGGCGGCTACGAGGCCGGCAGCACCACGCCACAGGAGTTCGCGAGCATCACGCGCACCACCTACGAGCAATGGGGCGCGATGGTGCAGCAAGTGGGGTTGACCAAGCAATGAGCACCCTGCCCCACGACCTTGCCCGCCGGCGCTTCACCACCGGGCTGGCGCTCGTTGCACTCGGCGCGGCCCTGCCGCCACTGGGCGCCCTGGCCGCCGAACCCTTTCCCGCCAAAGGCCGCACCATCCGCATCGTGCTGGGCCTGGCGGCGGGCGGCGCCTCCGATGCGCAGGCGCGCTTTGTCGCCACCAAGCTCGGCGAGGTGCTGCAGACCCCGGTGATCGTGGAGAACCGGCCTGGCGCGAGCTTCATCCTCGCGACCGAGGAGGTGATACGCGCCGCGCCCGACGGCTACACCATGATGTATGCGCCCTCCTCCGTGGTGGCGCAGAACCCGCAGACACTGGCCAATGTGCGCTACGACCCGTTCAAGGACCTCACACCGATCTCGCTCGGTGCGCGCGGCCCGCTGGTGCTGACCGTGCACACGAGCGTGCCCGCGCGCTCGGTGCGCGAGCTGGTGGACTACATCCGCGCCAACCCGGGCAAGATCGGCTATGCCTCCTTCGGCACCGGCACCTCGTCGCACATCTACGGCGAGGCCTTCGTGCGCCAGGCCGGGCTGGACGCGGTGCACGTGCCCTACAAAGGCGGCGCCGACGCGGCCAAGGATTTTCTCGCGGGCCGTGTGCAGTTCTACTTCGATGCCGCGCCCAACGCCATCCAGAACACCGCCACCGGCAAGGTGCGCATGCTGGCCGTGGCCGCCCCCCAGCGCAGCCCCTTGCTGCCCGATGTGCCCACCATGGGCGAGCAGGGCGTGAACGGCATCGACATGGCGAGCTGGCTCGGTTTCTACGGGCCGGCCCACATGCCGGCACCAGTGCTTGACAAGCTCAACGCGGCACTGGCCCAGGTGCTGGCCATGCCGGCCACGCGCGACTTCTTCCGCCAGGGCGCCTACGAGGCCGAGTCCTCCAGCCCCGCCGCACTCGCCGCGCTCACGCGCGCGACCTACGACCAGTGGGGGGCAACCATCCGCAAGCTCGGGCTCACGAAACAGTAGCGGCGGATGCCAGGCTCCCGTGCGGCACGGTGTGCAGGCAGAAAAAGAAAGGAAGGGAAGAAGGCGCCAAGCCCACAAGGGCGATGGAAAAAATCGCTGCACAAAGCGAAGAACCTGCCCTATCCACGCACTACAAGCCCCGCGCACGCAGCGCCACGTCCCATCGTCCGTAAGGACTTTGTGGCTGCGTATCGCCGCAGCCTTGTTCGGGACGCCGCCCAGACGCCCGTGCTGCCTGCAGTTGAATAGCAGGCTGCGTTTTTGGCACAGCAAGACTCGCAGTGAATCACACGCGCAGTTGCAGGCCCCGCGCGGAGTGTGAGAGAGAGGCCGCCCCCATCACTCCTTCAGAAAGGCGCTGCATCCACCGCTCAGCGTTCTGCAGCAGCATTTCTATCGCTTGCAGAAGGGCCGACGCAGTTGCCTCCGTCCACGGTATGGGCAGATGCAGCACGGCCTGGCCCTGGCCATCCAGCGCAGCCCATCCGCCCCCGAAGCCTGCACCCATATGGTTGCCTTGCATCAGGAGCTGAAGCTCTGATGGGCCGTCGGCGCGCCGACCGCGCAGCACGCACGATAGCAGCCAACGTCCCTGCGCCGAGGAGGGATGGATCTCCACCACCTGATTGCCGTCGAACAGCAGCCGACAGCAGCCATGGGCGTCGGGCCGCAGTCCAGGGATGCCTATTGACTCTCCCAGCGCAGAAATCACAGCGGCTACAGCATCTTCGGACATGGCAAAAGTATACGGCGAAGCGCCGAAAGGACGGCCATTTGATGCGCTCACACTGCGCATCCACGCCTTGCCAGTGCGCCGTGAAGGAGGTCGGGGTGGCCATCCCGTCCCGACCGGACGCCGCTCTCTTGGAGCGCCGTCCGCTGCGTGGCGGCAAGCAATGGAACTTTCCCCCTGCTGCTGTCACTCATGCGGGGAACGCGGGGTCCCCGATGGGGCCTGCCCTGCGCCACGATCACCCACCCACCGAACTGGAGCGCCCATGAGCCTGAGCTACGAAGATGTCTTGAAGGAATTCGCGCACCACGTAGGGCTGGACAGCGAAGCGCTGCTGCGCACCGAAGAGGTGCTCATCGACGGCTTCCCCATCGGCCTGCAACTCGAAGGCAGCCCGGTCAGCGGCGATGTGCTGTTCTTCACCACCCTGGGCACGCCCACATCCGAGCACCTGGACCGCATTGCGCGCACCCTGCTCGAAGCCAACAACTTCTGGGTCGGCACCGGCGGCTGCACCATCGGCCTGCAGCAGGAGACCAACGCGGTGACGCTGTGCGGCCGCATCGCCATCGACGCGGCCCTGACCGGCGAGTCCCTGGCCGCCCTGCTCAGCGGTTTCGTCGACACCGCGGCGTTCTGGAAGGCCTTCGTCGAAGGCACGCCAGCCGATGGCGGCGCCGCACCGCTGATGCCCCCGCACATGGGGCTTCGCGCCTGATCCGCCCAAGGAGCACGCCATGAGCAGTCCTATCGGTCACGCACTTCCCCCGCCGAACCTCGGCGGGATCGGCCCCCTGGGCCTCCAGGGGCATGTACAAGCCCCGCAAGGCCAGGGCCAGGCGCCGCAGGGCGTCGGCCCGGCACGCATGGGCGCGGGCGCTCTGGCCGGCCGCCAGATCCAGGTCGGCGATGGCCAGCCGCGTGAACAGTCTGTGGGCCTGGCCGACAAGGCCAAGGGCTTTTTCAAGACCGCCGGCAAGGTGCTGGCCGGCATCGTCCTGGCCCCCATCGCCCTGCCGGTGGGCCTGGCGGCGCTGGCCCTGGTGGGCACGACGCGCCTGCTGCTGCAGGTGCCGCGCCTGATCAACGAAAAGCTGCTGGAACCCGCCGCCGACAAGCGCTTCGAAAACGCCAACCCGCAGCTCATGCAGATGCGCCAGCCCCTGCCGGGCGGTATTCTGAGCAATCCGGGCGTGATGGAGAAGCTCACCGCGCATGCCCAATCGCAGGGCACGCCCATGAGCGCGCAACAGATACAGGACATGGTCGCCACCGGCGAGCGCCTGGCCGAGGCGCTGCGCGATAGCCCGGCCGGCGGTTCGCCCGTGACGGTGCAGGTCGGCGGCCAACCGGTGCAGGTGGACAGCAGCGTGCACACCACGCGGGCCCTGAGCTGGTACATGATGGCCGCCGCGGCGCAGCAGGACGTGCAGCGCGAGCAAAGCCAGGACCATGCCACCATCGGCGGCCAGAAGGTCACCGACATGTCGTCCTCCGGCTCCTTCGTCATGAAAGACCCGGGCAACAAGATCTACGGCTTCCTGGCGGCGGCCCCGACGGCGGATTCGCGCATGTCCACCCACTTCGGTGAACGCGTGGACCACAATGAGAAGCACAAGATCGCCGGTCTGATCCCCAGCGGCAAGCCCAGCCAGCGCGGCATCGAGGACTTCCGCAACATGCTGCCCGGCCAGGGCGGCACCATCCTGTTCGACAAGCTCGCCGCCAAGGATGGCACACAGGACCTGTTCGTCAAGTTCGAGTCGGTGGGCTGCCCGCCCTATTTCCGCACCGAACCGCACCAGGGCGTGGGCCAGGGCATCGCGCGCTTCTTCTCGGCGCTGGACCGCAATATCGGCCATGCCACCAATTTCCTGGGCAGCATGTTCCAGGGCAAATCGGACGAGATGCGCCGCCAGGAGCACATCTACAAAGGCACGCTCAAGAACGACGTGGCCAAGCCTTTTGCCCAACTGGTGGACAACGCCATTGCCGCTGGCACCATCGACGCTTCGGCCAAGGCCGTGGGCCAGTCGGTGCACAAGTTCGGCCTGCCCTTCATCGAAGAGGCCCTCAACCGCATCCAGGACGCGGCGACCGAGAAAAACGACGCTGGCACCCTGCGCGAGGTGATGGCCGTGCGCCAGCAGATCGCCGAGGCCACGGCCAAGCTGGGCGGCCAGTCGGACAAGTTCGGCATCGAACGGCGCGGCGCCGAGGTGCACATCTCCATCAATCCGCGTGACAACCAGCCCCAGGACCTGCCCGGCTCGCTCACGGGCGCGGCCGCCCAGGCCTTCAACCAGGATGTCTTGACCCCTCCTGCCGGCCACGGCCTGGTCACCGCCACGCAGGACGGCATCTGCGAGCAGGCCGGCAAGGATTGGCCGCGCTCCACCGTGACCATTGGCGGCCAGACGGTCCACCAGGGCGACGCGGCCCAGTCGGCCGCCCTGCTGCACACCCTCACCGGTGGCGACGACCGCATGAAGATGCTGGTGAGCCAGTACGCCAACCAGCAGACCATGGCGCCGCTGATGGCCAGCATGATGCGCGGGGATCTGGGCATACAGGCGCCCGATGGCTCCCCCGGCATGCCCGAAGGCCAGGGGGTATCAGGCTACCGCATGGAGGCCGATCCTGCCGGAGGCATCCGGCTCACCCTCGACTATTCGCGCCCCAATGTCGATAGCGTGAGCCCGCTCGATGGCTCTCCCTCCGTGCCGGTCGACCCGGCGCAAAGCCACGCGACCTTCTCCTTCAGCCTGCGCATCGCACCCGACTACAGCGTCAGCGTGGCCGATTCGCTGCGTTTCAACGTGCAGCTGCGCAGCTGAGGTCCACAGCGCAGGCAGCGCCGCGGCCTTCGGGCGGCGGCGACTGGCAACAAAAAACCGCGCAATGCGCGGCTTTTTTCTGCGGCTGCGGTGCAGCCCCGGCTCAGGCAGCCTTCTGGATCACGCCTTTCATGGCATCGGCCACTTCCTTGACCACGGTGCTCTGGATCTGCGTGAACATGGTCCATTGCTGGATCTGCTGCTGCAATCGGAGCAGATCCGTGGTCGTTGCCGAGTCGTCCATGCTGGTGATGGTGTTCTGCAGTTCGGCTTCACGGGCCTGGGAGACCTTGCCGAGGGTGTTGTTGAGGTTGTTGAAGTTGATACCGGCCATAGCGAACTCCTGAAGGATGGGGTGGGGTCAAAAAAAAGGGGGAAACGCGGAAAAAAGGCTTTCTACAGACGGCGCACTGGCATTGTGAGCGTTTCACGGGCCGCCTGACAAGCGTCCTGCAATGCCCTCAGCACCGCATAGTCGGCGGGCGGCAGGCCGGCGGCAGCGGCGCTGCGCAGCCGGGCCTCCATGGCATCCAGGGCGGCGAGCGACTGTTCGCGCGCCTGCGCGGCATGTTCGCCCTGCAATGCGTGCTCCAGATCGCTCAACGGCCCGGGCGACGCCTGCAGGGACCGGTCGACCCCGGGCACCAGAAGTTTCATGCTGCCACCGCCGTTCATCTCAGCACCACCAGGCGGCGCGGCCCCTCGAAAACGAGGCGGTCGGGCTCGATCTCGGCCAGACGCCAGCCAGCACGCTGTCCACCGGGCAGCAGCTTGCTGCCATCGGCAAGCACCACGTAGGGGACGGGACCGCCGACCACACCACGGATGCGGAAAGGCAGCGGTGCCACGCTGGCGTGCACCAGCGGCGTGCCGGCCGTATTGGCGGCCGCCTGCGCGGTCTCGCGCACGAGCAAGGTGAACGCAATGCCCGACAGCGGTGTGCCCTCGCGTGCCAGCAGCGACTCCAGCGCGGGGCGCCGCCCAGGCGCAATGTCCAGCGCCAACGCCATCTGCTGCGCTGTGGCGTCCCAGCGGGCAGCGGCCGCCTCGAATCCTGCCAGGCGCAGCCAGTCCTGTATGGCTGGGCCCTGCTGCTCGGCCACGCGCAGCGCGTCGACCATCTCGATGCCCGGCGGCAGGCGCTCGCGCAATTGCGCGAGCACGCGGTCGTGCTCCTCTGTCGTGAGCACCCCACCCAAGGCCTTGACCCGGCCGGCGCCCAGCAGTTCGAAGCGCAGCGATGCGCCCGTGCTGCCTCCCACCGCCCTCAGGTCATCGAGCAGGTCGGACGCGGTGCGCACGGCCAGCGCCGGCGTGGGCCGGATACTGGCCAGGCCTTCGGCCAGCCGATCGAACTGCTCGATGCCTGCCACCCATCCACTCACGCGCGCCCGGCCATCGGGCAGCACGTCGATCTGCAGGCGCAAGGCCGGATCCACCACCGCGATGGCGCGCTGAATGTCGCGCACCATCTGTTGCTGGCGCGCCGCATCCCCAGGGGAGGGGCCTGCTGCAGGCGTTGCGGCGGACGGTGCCGCGGGCCCAGGGCCGCGCCCGGTGAGCAAGGACGCGAACACGCCCAGCAGCAGCACGCACAGGGCCGCGCCCACCACCCAGGCAGGGTGCCAGCTGCGCGCCCGCGCCACCGCCGGGGTCTGCACCAGGACCGCGGGCGCCGCTGCGTCCACGGGGGAGGGTGCGGGCGGCTCCCCTGGAGCCGGCGCCGGGGCCGCAGCGCCCTGCACCGAGGCGTCCTGCAGCGGCGTCGGCCCATCGGCCATGGCCACGGGAGCCGGTACGGGGGCCGTGGCCACGGCCTCATCCGAAGGCACCGCCTGCCAGGCGGCATGGGGCGCACTCACTGTGATGGCCACACCGCCCAGCCGTGCCACACCGCCCCAGGCGGTGGGAGGCACCCAGGCTTCATCTGCAGCGTCAGGGCCGGTGGCGTCGTTGGCCGCGCCGGCCTGCCGCGGCTGGGCCAGCACCTTCCAATGGCCTGCGGCTGCCTGCAACCAGGCCTGTGCGCCAGGCGGCAGGGCCATGTCGCTCACGATCAGGTCGCAATCGTCGCCCGCGCCAATGCGCAGGGTCGCAGCCAGCGGCACGCGGGCACCGGCATGGCAGCCGCTGAGCACGCGCAGCTCGGTGTCCTGGCCCAGGTCGTCGGGCTGCGCGCTCATTGCGAGGCCCCTGCGCGCAGCACACGCCGAGAACCGCAGCGCGGCCCATACAATGGAAAGAGCCGAAGTCCCAGGACTTCTTTTCTCCATCCACGACCCAAAGGATTGCGCCCATGAACCTCGAACAGGAGCGCCGCGACGACATCTTGATCCTGCGCCCGCGCGGTCGCCTCGACAGCAGCAGCTCGCCCGAACTGGAGCGCGTGATCACCGAGCAACTCGAGGCTGGCACGCAGCGCGTGGTGTTCGACCTCTCGGCGCTGGACTACATCAGTTCCGCCGGCCTGCGCGTGGTCTTGCTCGCGGGCAAGAAGCTGCGCGCCAGCAAGGGCAAGCTGGTGCTGGTCGGCCTGCGCGACATGGTGCGCGAGGTGTTCGACATGAGCGGCTTCCTGACCTTGTTCGCGGTCACCGACACGCTGGACGAAGGCCTGTCCAAGGTCTGAACGGCCACGGCTGCGCCCGCGACCGGGGCCCTTGGTGGTCCGGGTGGCGCGGGCTGTGAAAAAGGCTTGTTGCATCACAGGTCGATACGCGCCAGCGGCTGGATGTTGATCTCCTGCGTGAGCTCCTGGTAGCTCAGCACAGGCAATTCGTACAGGTCCTGCTCGATCATCTTGCGCAGGTAGCGGCGGATGTCCATGGACGTGAGCAGCACCGGCCGCTGCGCGCTTGCCCCCAGGTCGCCCACGGTCTTCTTGATGTTGTCCACCAGGCGCTTGCTCACCGTCGGATCGAGGGCCAGATAGCTGCCCGCCGAGGTCTGGCGGATGGCGCCGCGCACCGTGTCCTCGATGCTGGGTGCGAGCAGGTAGGCCGGCAGGATGTTCTGCCCACTCGAGTACTTGTAGCTGATGTGGCGCTTGAGGGTGGAGCGCACGTACTCGGTCAGCAGCACCGAGTCCTTTTCCTTCTGGCCCCATTCGATCAGCGACTCCAGGATGGCGCGCAGGTTGCGCACCGAGATGTCCTCGGACACCAGGCGCTGCAGGATCTCGGCGATCTTCTGGATCGGCAGCACCCGCGTCGACTCCTTGACCAGGTCAGGGAAACGCCCCTCCATGGCGCTGAGCAGAAAACGCGTCTCCTGGATGCCGATGAAATCGGCCGAGTACTTCTTGAGCACGAAGGCCAGGTGGTAGGTCAGCACCTGGCTCGGGTCCATGAACGGAATGCCCGCACGGCCCAGCGTGTCGCGCAGTTCGGCCGACACCCACAGCGTGGGAATGTGCGGCAGGAACTTGCGGTCGCTCTCGTAGGCGATCTGCAGCGCATCCAGGTTGGCCGTGCTCTCGCGCACCAGCAGCCAGCCCGGCCGCAGCCGCCCCTGCGACACCGGCACCTCGGACAGCAGGATGTTGTAGCTCTCGGGCGGCAGGGCGTCGTTGAAGCGCAGCTGGATGCCGGGGAACGGCACGCCCAGGTCGAAATACAGGGCACGGCGGATCTTGAGCAGCTCTTCGTTGAGCACGTCGGCGTCGAAGGCCTGCTGCAGCCCCGCGGCCACGTCCATGAGCAGGGGCACGGTGGGCGCGAATTCCTCGCTGCCATCGGTGGCCTTCTTCTTGGGCTTCTCGCCCGCGGGCTGCATGGCCGGCACCTCGGTGACTTCGCCGGTCTTCTCGTCGACTACGCGGCGCGTGCCGCGCATGATGACGATGCCCACGGTGCCGATGACGACCGCCAGGATCAGGAACACCGGCAACGGCATGCCGGGAATCAGGCCCATGCCCAGGGCCACGGCGGCGGCGATCAGCAGCGCGCGCGGCTGGGCCAGCACCTGCTGGCCGATGTCTTTGCCGACGTTGGACGGGCCGTCGCCCGACTGCACGCGCGTGACGATCATGCCCGCGCAGATGGCGATGAACAGTGCCGGAATCTGCGCGATCAGGCCGTCGCCGATGGTCAGCACCGAATAGGTCTTGGCCGCCTCGCCGGCCGTCATGCCGCGCTGCATCACGCCGATGACGATGCCGCCCAGCAGGTTCACGGCCACGATGATCAGGCCGGCGATGGCATCGCCCTTGACGAACTTCATGGCGCCGTCCATGGCGCCGTAGAGCTGGCTTTCCTTCTCGACGATGGTGCGCCTGCGCTTGGCCTCCTCCATGTCGATGGTGCCGGCGCGCATGTCGCCGTCGATCGACATCTGCTTGCCCGGCATGGCATCGAGCGAGAAACGCGCCGCCACTTCGGCCACGCGCTCCGCCCCCTTGGTGATCACGACGAACTGCACGATGGTCAGGATCAGGAACACCACCAGGCCGACCACGAGGTTGCCGCCCACGACGAAATTGCCGAATGTGAAGATGATGTGCCCGGCATCGCCCTGCAGCAGGATCAGGCGCGTGGTGGCGATCGAGATGCCCAGCCGGAACAGCGTGGTGACCAGCAGCACCGAGGGAAAGGACGAGAACGCCAGCGGCGAGGGCAGGTACATGGCCACCATCAGCAGGATGGCCGAGACGGTCATGTTGATGCCGATCAGCGTGTCCACCAGCCAGGTGGGTAGCGGCAGGATCATCATGAAGATGACGGCCACCAGGAAGAAGGCCAGCACCAGGTCGTTGCGGCTGGTGGCGACCTGGACGATGCGCTGCAGGCGGTTGGCGGTGGCGGTCTGCGACATGGAATGGGGTTGTTCTTATGCGGAATGGCGGGGCGCAGGGGCCGCGCCTGCGGCCGGGGCCGCCTGGGCGCCACGCAGGGCGATGAAGGCGCGCATGGCACCGGCCGCCTCGTCGCCACGGCCCAGGGCCTGCAGCGCCTGGGCACGCACGAGGTGGAAGGTGCCGTCCATGGCACCCAGCAGGGCCAGCCGGTCGAGTGTATCGAGTGCGCGGGCCGGCTTGGCCGCGCGCACCTGGGCCAGCGCCAGGGTCAGCAAGGCACGTGGGTGGTCGGGCGCCAGCACGTCGCGGGCGGCGAGCAGCACGGCCGCCTTGTCGGGCCGGTTGTTCTGCAGATAGACGTAGGCCAGCAGGTCCATCAGCTCGATGTCGGCGCCCAGCGCGGGCACGGCGGCGGGTTGCAGGTCAGCCATCCGCCCTAGCCCTGGTACAGGGCGCTGCGGTACATCTGCAGCAGGTCGCGCAGGCCGCACTCTTCCTTGAGCAGGCGCACGGCACGGTTGAGCACGCGCGCGCCCTCACCCGCATTGTCGCCACCGGCAGCGGCGGGCTGCGCCTGCTCGGCGGCATCGGTCAGGCGCGCCAGCGCGTCTTCCAGCGCCTGGCGAAAGCGTGCAGGCACCATCAGGTCGCGGTTTTCGAGCTGGGGGCGGATCGCCGACTCCAGCGCATCGTCGAGCGTCAGCAGGGACAGCAGGGTTTCCACCTGGGGCCGGGTACCCAGGTCGGGCGGCGGGGCCTCCTCGCGCTCTGGCAGGGCCTGCAGCCCCTCCTGGCGGGCATAGGTGATGCTGTCGATGCCCCGGTCGAAGGCCAGGTGGCCGAGAGAGACGTTGGACATGGCGTTTCCTTGCAACAAAAGGGGTCAGCGCGCCGGACGAACCGCCGCGCCTGTACGGTGGGTAACAACGGCGCCCAGGAAGTTCCAGGCCGCCTGCCCGCCGGGGCGCAAATTCACGGCTCGACCGTGGCCAGCCACTGGCGCAGGAAGTCCACCGCCTGGCGGATGCGCCGCGCACCCGCCTCCTGCACGGGGAAGCGCGTGGCCAGCACCAGCCAGTCGCCCGCCGGGGTGCTGCGCAGGCCGACCTGCACGGCCTGTGCCGCTTCGGGCACCTTGGCCGCCTGGCGCATGGCCCGCAGCACCAGGGCGGCGATGTCGTAGCGCACCGGCTCGGCATAGTGCACGACGACGGTGTCCTCGTGCTGCGCCACCCCCAGCAGGGCGCCCGTGTCGGGAAAACGCAACTGCAGCTCGCCCTGGGGGCCCGGTGCGAGTTCGGGAATGCCGATGTCGTGGCCCATTTCGGCCAATGCCTGCCGCAGATCGGCCATATCAATAATCCTCCCGGTCGATGGCGGCGTCCAGTGCATCCTGCACCGCCTGGAATACGGTCTGACGCTGGTCCGCGTCGATGAACACCTTGGGCGGCATGTCGCGCAGCAGCAGCTTCACGCCGGTCAGGAACTGGATCTGGGGCGCGACCCCGCCGGCGCCGAATTTCTCTGCCAGGGCCGTGAAGCGCGAACCCGCGACCCATTTTTCAGCGCTCACGCCCACCAGGTCCTGCATCAGCCCGGGGGCTGAACCCAGGGCAATGCCGTGCTTGGCGGCCAGGCCCTCCAGCAGCGCCCGGCTGTCGTCCAGCACGGTGGCGGCCACGCTCAGGTGGTACAGGTCCTGCACCAGGCTTTGCAGGCGCGAGGGGTCGCCCGAGGGCCGGGCCGCCGCCAGGTCGTTGCCCAGCGCCTTGATCAGGCGCGCCAGGCCGCCAGCGAAATCGCCGTCGCCAAAGCGCTCGAGCGCCAGCCGCAGCGTGCCGGACAGGCTGTTGTTGCCCAGCACCACATCACGGTAGGTGGCCTGGAACTGGCTGACCTCGGCGCGCCCTTGCGCGCCCTCGGCCGCCGTGCCGATGGTGTTGATGTCGGCCCGGATGCGCGGGCCGTGCTCCATCTCCAGATCGTCCAGCGCCTCGCGCAGGCTGTCCAGGATTTCGGGGGCCGCGCCTTCGCGCTCGCCCTGCTGCAGCGCATATTGCAGCGCCATGAACTGCTGCGTCGGCTCGCCGAAGGCCTTCCTGGCCTGGGCGGCCGGGTCGCCCTGGCCGGACAGCATGCGCTTGGCAAGCTGCACCAGTTCCTCCGGCCCCCCCTGGGACTGCGAGGCGTCCATGTAGGCCATGATGGCCTCGGGGCTCATCATCTCCATGGCGCGCGTGGCTTCCTTCCGGCGCTCGGACGAGTGCTTGGACTCGGCTTTTTCCGAGTGGTGCAGGCTGATTTCCTCGGCCGCGTCGGTCAGTACCGAATTGGCATCGTCCACCTGCACCTGCTGGCCGCCAAAATGGCCAACGGCGCTTTGCCCGCCCTGCGCTCCACCCTGGTGCAGGGCGGTGTCGAAGGAGGGCGTGGCGGGGTTGAAAGCATCTATTCGGGACATGGCTGGATCCGGTGCGGCACGCAAGTATCTCTGGGTAACGCCGCGGACGACTTGGTTCCCTGGGCTGGGCACCAAAAAATTTGCGATGCCCGTGGAACCGGCCCGACAGGCCTGTTACTTACCCGGTGTCGCGGCCGACAACCGCCAGCTTTCCCGCCCCAAACCCATCAGGAGTGCTCACATGCCAGGACAAGACGATCAAAACAACATCGTGGCCCGCGCCCAGGCGCTGATCGACGAAGTGCAAAGCCAGCTCGCCGCCGGCGACGAGTTCTACCGCAGCCAGGGCCTCAACCCCGAGAAGGTGCGTTCGGTGCTGCAATCCCAGGGCCAGGCCACCTTCGACACGGAAGCCGAAGCCCGCAAGGCCTTCGACGCCGACATGGCTGCGGTGGAGCAGGAAGTCCGCGAAGAGCAGGCGCGCCAGTCGTTCAACGGCGCCCCCACCGGTGGCGCCAAGCGCCCCCGCACCATGATCTGAACCCAACAAGCTATCGTTTTCACCTAGGAGCACAACATGTCAGCCATCAACGGTATCGGCGGCGTCACCCCCATGAACATCCAGGGCATGGACCTGGAAACGGCCATGATGGCTGTGCAAAGCAACCGCGCCAACCTGCTGGAAACCCAGCTCAAGGACCAGATCGCCTCGGTCCAGGCCAAGAACGACCAGATCGCCAAGCTGAACCAGGCGCTCGGCCTGATGAACGCCATCGCGGCCAAGATGCCGTCGGACGCCAAGGCCGGCGACAAGATCACCAACGCCATCAGCGCCAACGACTACGCAGCCGAGAAGCAGCTCAATAGTGCACTGGACGCTGCAGGCATCCGCCCGTTCCCCATGAGCGGCAACAACGGCAGCGGCGGCCGCACCGAGGCCTGGAACAACAACAGCAACAAGAACAGCACGGCAGACACCACGAATGCCAACGGCTCGGTCACAAAGTCGTCCTGGTACCCCGGCGGCGTCAATGGCAGCACGACCAAGGGCGAGCTGGACGGCGCCATCCAGCAGATGAAGTCGCAGATCGACAGCATGAGCAACTCGCAGCAGATGGACATGCTGCGCCTGCAGAGCCTCTCCAACAAGCGCAACGAGGCCTTCGACCTGATGACCAACTTCATCAAGAAGATGCAGGAAAACCGCAGCTCCATCATCGGCAACATGCGTTGATCGACATACAACCACCTGCACAGAGGAGTCTCTCATGTCAGTCAACCTCAACACTGTCCAAGGTGCCACGCCCATCAATATCCAGGGCATGGACCTCGAAAGCGCGATGATGGCCGTCCAGACCAACCGCGCCAACCTGTTGGAAGCGCAGTTGAAGGACCAGATTTCCTCGGTGCAGGCCAAGAACGACCAGATCGCCAAGCTCAACCAGCTCCTGGGCACGCTCAACAAGGCGGCGGCCAGCATGCCCACCGATGCGAAGGCCGGCGACGCGGTCAACCTGTCCTCGGCCAACGCCGCCGACATCAAGGCGGCCGCGCAGAGCGCCGGCATCACCCTGCCTGCCGACATGCAGGGCCTCGAAAAGTCCTGGAACGTGAAGCTGGTGGACGGCTCCGTCATCAAGGTCGACGAAGCCGGCAAGAAGGAAGCCGACGACTACAAGAGCAAGAACTGGGCGTTCCGCTCCAGCGACTACAGCGGCAAGAAGGGCATCGTCTCCATCACCGAGAACCCGTCCACGGTGAACAAGGGCCAGCTCGATGGCTACATCCAGCAGGTCAAGTCGCAGATCGACAGCATGAGCAATTCGCAGCAGATGGACATGCTGCGCCTGCAAAGCCTCTCCAACAAGCGCAACGAGGCCTTCGACCTGATGACCAACTTCATCAAGAAGATGCAGGACGCCCGCAGCTCCATCCTCGGCAACATGCGCTGAAGACCGAGCCGAAGCGCCCGCCCCCTATATCGAGAGAGAGCACACCATGACTACCAAGACGCTTCCCACGTCGATTCCCGAGAACCTGCCCGAGCAGATCGCAGAGCTGCTGGCCCAAGGCGGGACGCTCGGCTCCGTCTACAACTACGACGACACCGACTACGAAGTCCTGTACGCCCTGGGCCACAGCCTGTACGGCCAGGCCCGCTACCAGGACGCCATGCGCACCTTCGGCTTCCTCGTGACCCACAACCACATGGAAAAGCGGTTCATGAACGCGTTCGCAGCCAGCCTGCAGATGCTCAAGAGCTACAAGGAAGCCATCAAGTACTACTCGATGGCCTCGCTGATGGACATGGGTGACCCCCTGCCCACCTACCACACGGCCGAATGCATGATCGCCCTGGGCTACACCACCGAAGCCAAGGAAGCGCTGCACTACGTGCTCCTGCAGAGCGACGAGCCCGAGCGCGCCGAACTCAAGTCCCGCGCCCAGACCATGCTGGATCTGCTCGGCGCCCCAGGCAAGACCGCTACGCACTGAAGGGGGTTTCCATGACCGACATCACCAGAATCCCAGGCGCCCCGATCTATACCCCCTCCCAGGGAGGCGACCTGAGCACCGCGATGACCGATCGGCTGCAGCAGGCCAACCTCGATACCACGCAGGCGCTGAAAGAGCTCACCAAACTGGCCAGCGTGCTGCAGACGAGCCAGCCCGGCAGCACCAGCGGTGGCAACAGCATCACCAACGCCAACGGCGCGCCGCAGATCGACGGCGTCACCATGAACTTCTCGGCCGAGGACATGGCCGCCGCCCTGCTGGTGCTGCAAGGCAAGACCCAGGAAGCCCAGCTGTCCACGGCCAAGGAAGGCATCACGACCAACAAGAAGAAGATGGAGGAGAAAAACAAGCAGGCGATGGACAAGATCAACGACTGGATCAAGAAGTGCGAGGACGCCGCATCCAAGCAGAAGGCCGGCGGCATCCTCGGATGGTTCCAGAAGATCTTCACCGCCGTTGCCGCCGTGTTCGCCGTGGTCGCCGCCGCCGTGGCGACAGCCGCCACGGGTGGCGCCGCAGCACCGCTGCTCGCCCTGGCGGTGCTGGGCCTGGCCACGTCGATCGTGAGCATCGCCAGCGAGATCGACAAGGCCAATGGCGGCAAGGGCTTTGACGATGTGGCCGGCTGGATGGACCCCGCCTCGCTGATCGGCAAGGGCTTCGGCGAACTGGCCAAGGCCTTCGGCGCCGACGAGCAGCAGGCCGCCATCGTCTCGGCCACGTTCGCGGTGGTCGCCACCATCGCCCTCGTGGCGGCATCCGTCGTGCTCACCGGCGGTGCCTCGGCCATGAGCGACATGCAAAAGCTTGTTCTCACGGCCAGCCGCATCGGCCAGGCCGTGGCCGGCATCGCTGGCGGCCTCACCCAGGCCGCCAAGGGTGGCGTGGACATCGCCGTCGCCTACGACGAAAAGCAGGCCTCCCTGATCCAGGCCGACAAGAAAGGCATCGACGCCGTTCTCGCCAAGATGCAAAAGCAGATGGAAGAAGACCGCGAAGAGATCAAGAAGGTGATGGACCAGATGATGGAAGGCATGAACATCGTGAGCCAGATGATCAACTCGGCCGGCGAGAGCCGTGCCCAGATCTCGGCCAATCTGTCCGGCCGCGGGCAGACCATTTGACGCGCAGCCGGCGCACAAGGAGCATCCCATGAGCATTGACGGAATCAACCGCGGCGGCGCCGCCAACTTCTACGGCGTCGGCGACGCCGGCCAGGCCGGCTGCCCGAGCGGCACCCAAGGTGCAGGCACCAACCAGCAGACCGACCTCACCGCGCTGCTGAACGCATCCAAGCTGCTGGGCGACAATCGCAGCAACCCTGCCGACGGCCTCAAGCAGCCCGATGGCGGCTCCATCACCGGCGCGATGTCGGTGCTGGGCAGCCTGGGGGACAACCAGGTGAGCGCCGACATCTACGCCTTCATGGCGCTGTTCCAGCAGATGGCCCAGCAGATGCGCGACACGGCCCGCACCCAGCGCACCACCGAAATGCAGGCCCAGGTCACCTCGCTGCAGAACGCCGCCGAACAAATGAAGACAGCGGCCGCAGAACGCTTCTCGGCGGCCATTGCGCAAGGCGCCATGCAGATTGCTGGCGGTCTCATGCAGGCAGGCATGTCGGCCGTCTCGGTCAACAACACCGTGAAAGGTGCGCAGATGCAGAACCAGGCAGATGGCATGAGCCCCAAGGCGGTACAGCTGACGGGGATCAAGGTCGACGCGGCCAAGCTCACTGCCACGGGCCAGGCCCAGATGAACTACGGCCAGGCCATGAACGGCATCAGCGCAGGCATGGGTGGAATGATCGGCGCCAGCTTCACCCTGGCGGCCGACAAGGCCGACGCGGCAAAGATGCAGCTGGAAACCCAGGCCAAGGTCCAGGAAACCGCTGTGCAGCATGCCAATGACATGATGCAGCAGATGATGGACGTGATCCGCGACGTGCGCGACAAGCTGCAATCGATCCAGCAGTCCGCCATCGAGACCAACCGCGGCATCTCCCGCAACATCTGACCAACGAACGAGGGAACCCGCCGCCATGTCGAACCCCATCCACGACAGCAGCACCGTCCAGTCGATCCTCGACCTCAAGGACGCACTCGAATCGCTGCCATCCAGCTCGCGCCTGTCCAACAGCGACACCGAGGCGATTTACGCCCTGGCCCACCAGCTGGTGGTGCAGGGCCGCTACGAGACGGCCTACCGCTACTTCTCGCTGCTCACGCTGTACAAGCCCACCCACGTCACCTACCTGCAGGGCCTGGCCCTGTGCTATCGCATGCTGGAGCGCTACGACGAGGCGCTGAACGTCTACTCGTTCCTCGCCACCATCGACACCGCCAACGTCGACCACACCATCGCCATCGTCGAATGCCTGCTGCTCAAACGCGAGTTCGACGAAGCCCGGCAGAACGTCGAGCTGGTGCTGCAGTACTGCAAGGAAAACGCCACCACCAACACCAAGGCCGGCGAACGCGCGCAGGTACTGATGGACCTGCTGCGCGGCCCGGCCCAAGGAGCCGTCCCTGCTGGAGCCTGACGACATCCGCCTGCTGACCCAGATCGGCTTTCTTGCCGCGGGCCAGGCCGACGTGCCACGCGCCGAACGCATCTTCGGCGCGCTTGCGCATGTGCGGCCGGACCGCGCTTTCGCACATGTGGGGCCGGCCATGGCCCTGCTCAATGCCGGGCGCGCGGCCGAGGCCGCGCAGCGGCTCCAGCGCGCCCTGCCGCAGCTCGCTCCCGGCGAGGACGCCGACACCGTATCGGCCTTGTGCGCGCTGGCGCTGCAACTGGAAGGCCGCACCAGCGAAAGCACCCGGCTGCTGCGCGAGTTGCTGCACAATGCCCCGCCAGACGCCGACAATGACGGTCTGCGCCTGGCACGCCGCATGCTGGGCGAACCCCAGGCTCCCGCCAGCCACGCACCTCTCTCGCCCTGACGCCAAGGACACCAGCCATGGACCCCATCATCGGCTCCCTCGCCGCAATCGCCCCCGCCACCCAGGCGCTGACTGCTCCCACGGCTTCCATGGCGGCGCCCGACAGCCTTGCGGCTGCGCGCTTTGGCGCCATCATGGGCCAGCCCACCCCGGTGGCAGAGGCGGTACAGGCCGCACTGGCGCCGGCCACGGCCGCCGGCACCACGCAGGGCTCCATGGGCGAGCGCATCCTGTCGGGCATGAACAATGTCTCCAGCGACTTCCAGTCGGCCTGGAAGTCCGTGTCCACGGTGCTGGACGCCAGCGACAAGAACATGAACATGCAGGACCTGCTCAAGCTGCAGTTGCAGCTCGTGCAGGTGTCGGTGCAATACGACCTCGTGGGCAAGGCTGTGAGCCGCTCCACCCAGAACCTCGACCAACTGCTGCGCCTGCAATGAACGCTCCCGCCCTGCCCTCCTTCCTGGTTGCCCGGCGCCTTTGGCAGAGCCTGGTAGTGGTGCTGTGCGCGCTGCTGCTGGCCGCCTGCGGCGCGCGTGTCGACCTTCTCGGTGCCGTGCCTGAAGACGAGGCCAACGATGTGCTCGCAGCCCTCCTCAAGGCCGACATCCCGGCGCAGAAAACCCCCGGCAAGGACGGCCAGGTGGGTGTGCAGGTCGACTCGGGCCAGGTGGGCCGCGCGCTCGAAATACTGCGCGAGAACGGCCTGCCGCGCGAGCGCTTCGCCGGCATGGGCCAGGTGTTCAAGAAGGAAGGCCTGATCTCCTCGCCGCTGGAAGAGCGCGCCCGCTATATCTATGCGCTGTCGCAGGAGCTGTCCAACACCTTGTCCAAGATCGACGGCGTGCTGGCAGCGCGCGTGCACGTGGTGCTGCCCGAACGCGGCACCGCAGGCGAAGCCGGCGTGCCCTCGACCGCGGCGGTGTTCATCAAGCACCAGGACGGCTACAACCTCGACATCATCCAGCCGCAGATCCGCCGCCTGGTGACCAACAGCATTCCCGGCCTCACGGCCGACCGGGTGTCGGTGATCTTCGTCGGCGCCCAGCCGCGTGCCACCCCGGCCGCAGCCGCCGCCGCACAGACCGCCAGCGTCTGGGGCTTCGACGTGCCGCGCAGCGCTGCCGGCGGTCTTTCGGCCCTGCTGTGGAGCCTGGCTGCTCTGCTCGTGCTGGCCTTGGCGGGATTGGGCTACGTGGTCTGGCGCTACCTGCTGCCCGCACGTGGCAACACGCCGCCGGGCGCGGTGGCCACCACCGCCCGCCCAGTGTGACGGACTGAGCTGCCCCCCTGATGGCCGCCCTGCCGACGCCTTCCTCACCCGCCACGGCTGCATTGTTCGTGCGGCTGCAAGCGTTCAACCTGCTGCCCAGCCACACGCTGCACCCACTTCGCACAGCTGCGTGGTTTCCCGAGGCGGCCACGCTCGGCCCGCTGGCCGGGCACCCGGCTGCGCAGCGCAGCCTGCACCAGCGCTGGTCGCAGCACCTGCTGGACCGGTTGGGCGATGATGCCCGCCCCGTGGCCGACCTCATGCACCCCGCACTGCCGCTGGCGCTGGCGGCGCCCGCGCTGCTGCAGCGCCTGGTGCGCGACGCCGGCGTGCTGCTGCTGGGGCGGCAACTGCGCCAGGCCATCGTGCGCGAGCAGGTGCTGACAGCGCGCGAAGGCCTGGGGAGCGAGGCATTGCACTGGGTCCGCACCGACGCGGCCGGACTGCACCCCGGCCTCGACGACACCAGCCTCTGGCTGCAGGGCCAGGGCGCTGCCGACTACGCCCTGGCGGCCGACCACTTGGGTGCCGGCCTGCTGGCCCAGGCCTGGCACGATGCACCGGCGCCGTTGCGCCGCCGTGCCGACTGGAAACTCTCACCCGACGCCGACGCGACGCCAGTGCGCACGGCAAGCAGGCTCGATGCCACGCACGCGCGCGGCCTGTGCCTGCAACTCCTGGCCCGACTGGACACGCCATGGCTTTCCTCGTTCCCCGCAACCCGTTGACCCCCGCCCGCACGCTGCACGCACGCATCGCGCCGGGCACGCGCGTCGTCAAGGCGGCCGAAGTGGCCGCCTGGGCGGATGCCGAGGGCCTGCTCGCCGCAGCCCGGGCGCAGGCCGACGCCATCGTCGCCGGTGCCCAGGCCGCGTTCGAGGAAGAACGCCAGCGCGGCTTCGCGGAGGGCCTGGCGGAGGCGCAACTGGAGCAGGCCGAGAAGATGATAGAGACCGTGAGCCGCACGGTGGACTACTTCGCCAAGGTCGAGACCGACATGGTCGCCCTGGTGATGAGCGCGGTGCGCAAGATCATCGACGGCTACGACGACGAGGAGCGCGTGCTGCTGGTCGTGAAGAACGCGCTGACCGTGGTGCGCAACCAGAAGCAGATGACCCTGCGCCTGCCACCCGCGCGTGTGGACGGGGTGCGCGCCCGGGTCAATGAGCTGCTGGCGGTCTACCCCGGCGTCGGCTACCTGGACATCGTGCCCGACGCGCGCCTGCGCGGCGAGTCCTGCATCGTGGAAAGCGAGATCGGCCTGGTCGAAGCCAGCATCGACGGCCAGATCGCTGCCCTGCAGAACGCCTTCCAGAAAGTGCTGGGCAGCCGCATATGAACGCTGCCATCGCCAAGGCCCTGCCCCAAGGGGGGGCGCGCTCGGTGCGCCAGTTCGACTACATCGCCGAAATGATGCAGCTGGCGCTGGACGACACGCCGGTGCTGCAGATCAAGGGCCGCGTCACGCAGGTGATCGGCACCATCATCAAGGCGGTGGTGCCCACGGTGAAGGTGGGCGAGGTCTGCGTGCTGCGCAACCCCGGCGAAGACTTCGAGATGAAGGCCGAGGTGGTGGGCTTTGCGCGCGATGCGGCCCTGCTCACGCCCATCGGCGACATGTACGGCATTTCGTCGGCCACCGAAGTGATACCCACCGGCCGCGCGCACATGGTGCCCGTGGGCTTCGGCCTGCTGGGCCGCGTGCTCGATGGCCTGGGCCGCCCCCTGGATGAAGACGTGCATGGCCCGCTGGAGGCGACCAAGTTCTACCCCGTGTTCTCCGAGGCGCCGGACCCGCTCAAGCGCCGCATCATCCATGAGCCGCTGGAGTTGGGCGTGCGTGCGCTCGACTCGGTGCTGACCTGCGGCGAAGGCCAGCGCATGGGCATCTTCGCGGCGGCTGGCGGCGGCAAGTCCACCCTCATGGGCATGCTGGTCAAAGGCGCGGCGGTGGACGTGACCGTGGTCGCGCTGATCGGCGAACGCGGCCGCGAGGTGCGCGAGTTCCTTGAGCATGAACTGGGCGAGGAAGGACGGCGCAAGAGCGTCATCGTCTGCGCCACCAGCGACAAATCGTCGATGGAGCGCGCCAAGGCCGCCTACGTGGCGACGGCCATTGCCGAATACTTCCGCGACCAGGGCAAGAAGGTGCTGTTCCTCATGGATTCGGTCACGCGTTTCGCGCGTGCGCAGCGCGAGATCGGCCTGGCCGCAGGCGAGCCGCCCACGCGGCGCGGCTACCCACCCAGTGTGTTCGCCACCCTGCCCAAGCTCATGGAACGCGTGGGCATGAACGACAAGGGCTCGATCACGGCGCTCTACACCGTGCTGGTCGAGGGCGACGACATGACCGAGCCCATCGCCGACGAGACCCGCTCCATCCTGGATGGCCACATCGTGCTCTCGCGCAAGCTGGGGGCGGCCAACCACTACCCGGCCATCGACGTGCTGGCCTCGGCCTCGCGCGTGATGAACGCCGTCGTCACGCCCGAGCACAAGAAGCTGGCCGGCCGCCTGCGCGAACTGATGGCCAAGTACGAAGAGGTCGAGCTGCTGGTGAAAATCGGCGAGTACAAGCGCGGCGGCGACCCTACCACGGACGAGGCCATCGACAAGGTGGAAGCCATCCGCACCTTTCTGCGCCAACGCACCGACGAACACTCCAGCCTGCCGCAGACGCTGGAAAAGCTGGCCGGCCTGGTCGGATCGGGAGTGCGCCAATGAGCATCTTCCGCGACCTGCTGGCCATCAAGGCCTTCCGGGAGGGCCAGGCCGAAAGTGCCGTGCGCGTGCAGCGCCAGGCGCTGGCCGATGCGCAGGCGGCCCGCGCCGCGGCCGAGGCCCTGCTCGCGCGCCTGATGCAAGAAGGCCTGGAGACCGAAACCGCGCTCTACCGCGACCTGTGCTCGCGCATCGTGCGGCTGCGCGAGATCGAGGATGTGCAGCTGTCCGTGGCCAGGTTGCGCCAACGTGAGGCTGCACAGCAGGACGCCGTGGAGACGGCCCAGCGCGCGCAAGAGGCGCAGAACCAGAAACTGAACGCCGCGCGTGCCGCGCACCAGGAGGCATCGCGCCAGAAGTCCAAGTTCGTCGACCTCGCACGCAACTATGCCGATGCGCAACTGCGCGAGGTCGAGCGCAAGGAAGACCTGGAGATGGAAGAGGCCGCCAGCGTCAGGCGCGACCGCGAAGACTGGGAAACCCACGACCCGGAGCACGCCGCATGACCCAGGAGGCACGCCAGTGACCGACCGCCCCATCCACCTGGACCTGGGCATGCCTGCGTCGACGCCTTTCGACGTACCGGCAGGCAAGGGCAACCAGCCCCAGGCCGATACCCGTGGCCAGCAGCAGCTGGACGACGACGCGCAGGCGCTGCGCGCCCTGCTCGACGCGGGCCGCCATGCCCCACCCGCCGCACCGGCCCCCACGGCGCAGCGGCCCTTCGACCTGTTCGGCAGCCCCGCCGCACAGCAGGCGGCGCCCCCAGCGGCCACCGCGCAGGACCTGCCCGGCGGCATCGACGACACCCTGGCGAGCATGGCCAGGCGCCTGCTGGTCAGCGACGGCAGCAGCGGCCGGCGCGCGGTGCAGATCCAGTTGGCCGACGGCCATCTGCAAGGCGTCGTGCTCGATGTGTTCGAAGAGGAGGGGCTGCTCGTGACCTGCTTCACCTGTTCGCAAGAGAGCGCGCGCGAACGCCTGGCACGCAATGCGCAGTGGTTGGCCGATGGCCTGGCAGAGCGCCTGGCCAGGCCGGTCTGCGTGCGCGTGCAGACCGACGATCCCGAAGACCCTTGCACCGTGCAGGCGCACGCTGGCGCCTGAGCGCCGCACCCCGCACCCCGCACCATTCCAACGCCTTTCCTTCGCACCGCACCGATGTCCGCCCTGCCCGCATCCGCCACGCCCCTGCAGCCGCCGCGCCTCTCGCGCAACGAGGCGCAGGCGTGCACCACCATCGCGCAGCGTGCCGCCGGCCTGCCGCTGCGTTTGGGCACTGCCGCCTGGCAGGCACGCCTGGTGCCCACCACCACGGCAACCCCCATCCCAGCGCCCAGCAGCACGCTGCGCTTCGAATGGGCTGGAGCGCAGTTCACACTGCGCGTGCCGGCGCTGGCCATCGAGCAGGTACTGGCCGCCAGCCTGGGCAGCGCGGCTTTGCCGACGGTGCCCGACGAGGTGGCGCAGGCCCTGATGGAAGCCAGCCTGGCCGACCTGCTGGCTGCCTTGCAGACCCTGGGGCGTGGCACTGCGCAATTGGTGGACTGGACCGCCGGCGATGCCTCAGCCACGGCGCTGCCACCCCACGCCTTCGACCTGGTGCTGCGCGCCGAGGCCGGCCCCGAGGCCATCGCGGCAAGCTTGCATGCCGATGGCCTGGGCCTGCTGCTGTTGGCGGGGCTGGTGGCACGGCGCCCGCCCGTCCCTGGCCCGGTACAGGACCAGGCACCGCTTGCGCTGCGCGCCGAATTCGGTTTTTGCCGCCTCACGCTCGAAGAGGTGGCGGGCCTGGCCGCGGGCGATGTGGTGCTCGTGGACAGCTGCTTCCTGGGTGCCCAGGGCAGCCTCTGGCTGAATGCGGCGGGCCAGGCCGGCCTGCACGTGTCCTACTCTCAGGCCCCTGCGCCCGCCGATGGCGGCGCCCCTGCCGCCCCCTCCTTCACCGTTTTGCATCCATGGACCGATACCATGCCCGCTGTTTCTTCCGCTGACCAGGCGCCCACCGGGGGCGCTGCCGCACTTGACGCCCTGCCCGTGCGCCTGTCATTCGACCTGGGCGACGTGGCACTGACGGTGGCCCAGCTGCGTGCCCTGCAACCGGGCCAGGCCTTGGACCTGGGCCACCCGCTTGCCGGCGCCGTGCGCATCCGGGCCAACGGCGCCCTGGTGGGCGAGGGCGACCTGATCGAGATCGACGGCCAGTTGGGCGTGTCCATCCGCCACCTGTTTGGCAACGGCGCGGCGCGATGACGAGTTTCGATCCGATCACGCTAGCGATACTGCTGGCGCTGATGGCGCTGATGCCCACCCTGATCGTGGTCTGCACCTGCTTTCTCAAGATCGTGGTGGTGATGTCGCTGCTGCGCAATGCCCTCGGGGTGCAGCAGATGCCGCCCAACCTGGCGCTGTACGGCATGGCGCTCATTCTCTCGGTCTACGTGATGGCACCCGTGGGCGTGAACATGTTCGATCGGCTCACCGCCCAGCCCGACACGCTCAAGAGCGTGCCCGCGCTGATTGGCGGGGTGCGCGCAGGCGCCGAGCCGCTGCGCGAGTTCATGACCAAGAACAGCCGGCCCGAGCAGCGCGACTTCTTCGTGCGCACGGCCCAGCGCATGTGGGGCCCCAAGCTGTCGGCGGACGTCACCGAGCGCGACTTCATCGTGCTGATGCCGGCCTTCGTGGTGTCGGAGCTGACGGCGGCGTTCCAGATCGGTTTCCTGCTCTACCTTCCCTTCGTGGTGATCGACCTGATCGTCTCGAACATCCTGCTGGCCATGGGCATGATGATGGTGTCGCCGGTGACCATATCGCTGCCCCTCAAGCTTTTCCTGTTCGTGATGGTGGACGGATGGTCACGCCTGATCCAGGGCCTGGTCCTGACCTACGCCTGATCCACGGAGCCCGCCATGCAGACTGTCGACGTCGTCTCCTTCTTCACCCAGGCCCTGTACCTGGTGCTCTGGCTGTCGCTGCCGCCCATCATCGTGGGCTCCATCGTCGGCACCTTGTTTTCGCTGTTCCAGGCGCTCACCCAGATCCAGGAGCAGACCCTGTCGTTCGGCGTGAAGCTGATTTCCGTTTCCATCACCCTGCTGCTCACGGCGCGCTGGGTGGGCGGCGAGCTGTTCAATTTCACGTTGCAGATCTTCGACGTGATGCCCTTGCTTGGAAAATAGCGCGGCCCAACCTGCCAGCGCTGGAACCCCATGGACCTGCCGGTTACTTACGATCAAGCCAAGTCGTTCGTTGCAACGCTGGCTTTGACGCAACCGCGAATCCTGGCCATGTTCCTCGTCCTGCCGCTTTTCAACACCCAGCTCGTGCCCGGGCTGGTGCGCTTTGCCATTGCCGGAGCCCTGGGCCTGGTGATGGTGCCGGCACTGCAGCCGCAGGTGACGGCGGCCGACTGGGGCACAGCGCAGGTGCTGGGCACCATCGTCAAGGAGGCCTTCATCGGCTTCGTGATCGGCTACCTGGCGGCCATCCCGTTCTGGATCTTCGAGGCCGTGGGCTTTCTGGTGGACAACCAGCGGGGCGCCAGCATCGCCTCCACCCTCAATCCGCTCACGGGCAACGACTCGTCCCCCCTGGGTCTGATGTTCAACCAGGCCTTCATCGTCTTCTTTCTGCTCACGGGCGGCTTTTCGCTGCTGCTGGGCACGCTGTACGACAGTTTCACGCTGTGGAGCGTCACGCAGTGGATCCCCGTGCTGCAGCCCGAATCGGTGCCGGTGATGCTGTCCCAGCTCGACCGCCTGGTACGCCTGGCCATGCTGTTCGCCGCGCCCGTGCTGGTGGCCATGTTCCTGGCCGAGATCGGCCTGGCGCTGGTGAGCCGCTTCGCGCCGCAGCTCCAGGTGTTCTTCATGGCCATGCCCATCAAGAGTGCGCTGGCCATGCTGGTGCTGATGCTGTACGCCGCCTCGCTGTTCGACTACGGTGCCGATCAGGTGGACGCCGTGGGCCGCATCCTGACCTTGCTGCGCGAGCAGTGGGGCCCATTCGGCAACCGCTAGCGCAAAGGAGCACGCATGAGCGAAAAAACCGAACAACCCACCGGCAAGCGCCTGCGCGATTCGCGCCAGAAAGGCGACGTCGCCTACAGCAAGGACTTCACGCAGACGCTTCTCATCCTGGCCATCTTCGGCTACCTGCTGGCCAGTGCCGGACGCATCGTCGAAGGCCTGGGGCAGATGATCCTGCTGCCTGCCACCTTGCTGAACATGGGCTTCAACGACGCGGCCAATGCCCTGATCGACGCCGTGCTGCGCGAGATGGCCCTGGTGGTACTGCCCTTCATCGGCATCGTGCTGGCAGCCGGCATCTTCGGCGACACCATGCAGGTGGGCATCCTGTTCGCGTTCGAGAAGCTCAAGCCCTCGGCCAAGAAGCTCAACGCGCTGGACAACCTCAAGAACATCTTCTCCAAGAAGAACCTGATGGAGTTCCTCAAGTCGGTGCTCAAGATCGGCTTTCTTTCGGCGCTGCTGTGGATCCTGATCGCCGACGCCCTGCCCATCATGACCAGCATTCCGCAGGCCGGCATGGCGGGCCTGAGCCATGTGGTGGGCGAGCTGATGAAGACCATGCTGATCAACGTCGGCCTGGCCTACGGCGCGATCTCCCTGGCCGACTTCGCCTGGCAACGCTACCAGTACCGCAAGGGGCTGATGATGAGCAAGGATGAGGTCAAGCAGGAATACAAGGAGATGGAGGGCGACCCCCACATCAAGCACCAGCGCAAGCACCTGCACCAGGAAATGATGCAGCACGGCGCCGTGGAGCATTCGCGCAAGGCGACCGTGGTCGTCACCAACCCCACCCACCTGGCCGTGGCCCTGCGTTACGACGCCGATGAAACCCCGCTGCCCGTGGTGCTGGCCATGGGCGAAGGCGCCCTGGCCGAACGCATGATGCAGGCCGCGCGCGAAGCCGGCGTGCCGGTGATGCAGAACATTCCGCTGGCGCGCGCGCTCACCGAGCACGCGCAGGCCGGCCAGTACATTCCCTCCGAACTCGTCGAACCCGTGGCCGAGGTGCTGCGGCTGCTGCAACAGATGGAAGGCCCTACGCCATGATGACCTCCGCCCCGGCCGATCCCGCCTCCGCCCGCCTGCTCCAGGCCTATGCCGCCCAGTTCGGTGCCGGCGATGCTGCCCCCGGCAGCGGCAGCGCACCGGTCACGCTCACAGTGGACGGGCAGTACCGCATCCGCCTGCAGGCCTTGCCCCAGGGCGGCATTGCCGTGCGCTCACGCCTGCGCAGCCTGCCCGAGCCAGGGTCCGCACGCGACGATCTGCTGCTGGGCGTGGCACGCCTGGCCTGCGGCACGATGAAAGAACACGCCGCCGCCTGCGCTGTGGACGAGCGCGACCGCGCCATCTGGCTGCAGCAGGCCGCCCCCGCCAATTCCACGCAGGACATCGACGATGCCGTGGGAAGTTTCGTGAACTGCCTGGCTTTCTGGAGCAAGGCCATCGCCAACGTCTGACGCCGCAGCCCATGCACCGCACCCAACCCGCTCGACCGATCCTCTCCCTCCTGGCCAACGCGCTGGCAGTCTGTGCCCTGACACTGTCCACCTTGCCTGCCGCCCAGGCCGGGCCGGTGCCATGGACCGACGCGCCCTACAGCTACTACGCCGACGGCGCCCCCATCGCCAACGTGTTGCGCGATTTCGCGGCCAGCTTCAGCCTGTCGCTCGAACTCTCGCCCCTGGTCGAAGGAAAGGTCAGCGGCCGCTTCAACGCGCAGACGCCTACCGAGTTCATGGACCGGATGGCCAGCGTCTACGGGCTGACGTGGTTCACCCATGCGGGCACGCTGTTCGTGGCACGCACCACGGAGATGAGCACGCGCAGCATCACCTCGGGTGGCAGCAGCATCGCTGCGGTGCGCCAGGCGCTGACCAGCCTGGGAGTGCTCGATGCACGCTTTGGCTGGGGAGAGCTGCCAGAGCAGGGGGTTGCCCTGATCTCGGGACCGCCGGCCTACGTGACCCTGGTCGAACGCACCATGGCGACGCTGCCCCTGACCGCCGGCGGCCAGCAGGTGGCGGTGTTCCGTCTGAAGCATGCCTCCGTGGACGACCGCACCATCCTCTACCGCGACCGGCAGATCACCACGCCAGGTCTGGCCCAAGTGCTGCGCAACCTGGTCTCGGGGGGCGGCACGTCCGGCGTGAACAGTGCACTGATCTCGTCCATCGCTGCGCCGCTGGCCGATGGCATGCCCTCGGCGGCCAACACGGCAGGCCTGTCCTTCGACGCTGCCAGCTCCGGCCAGGCCACGGCGCTGGCGGCATCCCCCAACGGCACGGTCTCTGCCACCGGGGCCCGCACCCAGCCTTCCGGCCCCCCGGGCGCCAGCGCCCGGGGGACGGCCGGCAACACGGGCAGCAGCGTGAACAACCAGCGGCGCCTGGCACCATCCATCCAGGCCGACTCGCGCCTGAACGCCCTGATCGTGCAGGACACGCCCGAGCGCATTCCGCTGTACAAGGCGCTGATCGATCAGTTGGACGTGCCCACCCCGCTGATCGAGATCGAGGCGATGATCATCGACGTCAACTCCACCAAGCTCGACGAGTTGGGCATCTCCTGGAGCGGCCGCCGGGGCGGCACGGTGGGCGGCTTTGGCAACATGACGCCCACGGGCGACGGGAACGACTTCGTCCTGGGTGCGCTGCAGCGCGGGGCTTCCATCGACCCCAGCAGCCTGGTGGTGAGCTCGGGCAACTTCCTGGTCAACCGCATCCGAGCACTCGAAGGAACGGGCGACGCGTCCATCCAGTCGCGCCCGTCCATTCTGACCATCGACAACATCGGCGCTCTGCTCGATCTCTCCGAGACCTTCTACATACGCAGCGTCGGTGAACGCGTGGCTACAGTCACCCCCATCACCGCGGGTACCACGCTGCGGGTGACGCCCCACTTCGTGCAGCGTGCGGACGGCCCCGTGATTCAGCTCGACGTGGACATCGAGGACGGCCAGATCCAGGAGACCCGGGTCGATGCCATTCCCACGGTGCGGCGCAGTGTGGTGAGCACCCAGGCCATCGTTGGGGAAGGCCAGACCCTGCTGATCGGCGGCTACAAGAGCACCCAGCAGACCAATGACAACAGCCGCGTGCCCGTGCTGGGCCAGGTGCCGCTGCTTGGGCTGCTGTTCTCGCACAAGACCGGCAACTACCAGACACGCGAGCGTCTGTTCATGATCAAGCCGCGCATAGTGTCTTTGCCCGCCTCCGCCGCCAGTGCTGTGGATGCGCTACGCCCTGCAGCCGCCCAGTAAGCCGGCATCCAAGATGCCTGTTCAAGATCTTTTTGCGGCCCAAAAAGATTTTGGACAGGCTCTGAGGGCGCGGCACCGTGGCTGCGACTGCCCTGGCTAGAAATCCAGGACCACGCCGCGCGCCTGCAGCTTGGTGCGCAGTGCCGTGCGAGCGCGCGACAGCCGGCTGCGGACCGTGCCCACCGGCACGGTGAGCATGGCGGCTGCGTCTTCATAGGACAACTCGTCCACCCCCACCATGAGCAGGATTTCCCGCATGGCCTGGGGCAATTCGGCCAGCGCGGACTGCAGGTGGTTCATGTGCTGCGTCTGCTCCAGCTTCTGGGCGGGGGTGGGCGATTCGGTGGCCATCTCGGCCAGTTCGTCGTCCGAGCCGAAGTCGTAGCGGCGGTGCGGCGCGCGGGACAGGTGGTTGCGCACGAGGTTCATTGCAATGCCGTACAGCCAGGTGGACAGTTCCGACTGGCCCTTGAAACTCTGGTAGGAACGCACGGCCTCAAGGAAGGCTTGCTGTGCCAGATCCTCCGCGTCGGTGGAATGGCCGATGTTCTTGATGATGAATCGGTGCAGACGCACGCCATGGGCCTGCACCAGCGTGCGGAACAACGCGTCGCGCTCGGCCGAGTCTTCTTCCCCCAGTGGCATGCACCCTTCGCTCGGCAAGGCGATGCCGTCTGTCACGGCATCGGCATCCGCGGTCAAAGCATCACAAAGAGGAAGGGGAAAAGTCACGGATATCTGCTGCGAGGTGCATGCGTGCGCCTTCCAGCGCACAATTACAGCAGATTTTTACAGACGCTTGCGACGCTGTACAGTTAAAAGTGCGTTGCGTGCAATCCCCCAAAAGGGCACCTCAGCCTTGGCGGAGTTCTTCCTCCAGCCACTGGCGAGCCAGTGGCTCGGAAACCGGCGAAAGGCCCTGGGCGGAGGCGGTGTCGAAGCGCTGCTGCATGCGCGCGTCGATAGCGGCGCGCTGCTGGGGATCGAAGGCGGCCGGGTCCAGCGCCGCCAAGCGACAGACCTCGGCGAATGCAGCCGAACCGCTGACGGCTGAGAGGTTGAGCCGGGTGAGGAAATCGACGCCACTCATCGCCGTTTGGCTGGTTTGCGCCATGTCGATGGCCTGCAGCACCGTCCGGGCAGACAGGGGGCGTCCTGGGGCAGGCTGCAGGCCCAGCTCGCGTGCCACCGCAGCCTGTATGCCGCGGGAGAAGGATTGGCCGAGCGCCCCGACGAAGGTGGACGTGGCGTCCGACTGCGGCTCAACCCATGCCACCGATCGCTGAGATGGCGTGGTTCCGGTCGCACGAACCTGCCACTGCGAGCCGTCCTGGCTCACATGGACCCAGCTACCCTGCTTGGCTGCCGACTGGAATGCGTCCAGCGAGGGCAGCTCGGCGGAACCGGCAGCACCAGGGAGAGGGAAGGAGTTCGAAATCGTCACGACGCGAGCGTTGGCAACCTGTTATGTCGCTAGTTTAGTAACGCCTGCCCAAGTTCGGTTCCAACTGGAATGTCAAACTTCTGCAATGTCGAATAGCACCTCGAAACGGCACGGCCCGGCGACGCCAGAGTGTCTCAGGAAGGCCCCCTCTCGACCGCCAAGCCAAACCAGAGACCACCATTTCGCCCCTTTTACACCAAAGTGTAGCCAGTACTCTCATTGGACAGCTGGCCGTCGGGGTGAGCGATGCATGCGTTTGCATCAAAGAGCTGCGGCAACAGCTGCAGCCCCTGATTCCGGCCTGCCTCCCTCTGCCAAGGGGCTTGCAGCCTCAAGGCCAGCGGCGGCCTGTGCGTGCTGCAAACAGGCATCTCCTGGGTGCATGGCCTGCTGGCGATGGCTCAGGGATCGGAATGCCGTAGGCGTGTGGGACAAGCTGCACCCAGCCATGCTCGTGCGCGAGCATGATCAGATGAATTGGAGCCGGGCCAGCATCGATGGCTCGTCGACCCCAAGCCCTCGGGGGCGAAAAAACAGGCCCCAACCCTACAGACCGAGGCAAGCTCGGGAGCAAACGATACATCGTCGTATACAGCCCGGGGCGTCCCGCTGGTGGTGCTGGTCAGTGGCACCAACCGGCTGATGTTCGACCAGTTCATTGATGCCCTGCCGCAAGCTCGAGGACTGCGCGGCACGCCTGCGCAGTCAAGGCGTATCGGGCAGGATTGCCAGGCGGGGCATAGAAAGCGGCAGGCGTCGCTGGGTGGTGGAGAGAACCCCTGCGTGGGTTGCCGGCTTTGGCAAGCTGCGCATTCGCTTTGAGCGGCGACTGGACATCCACGAGGCACTGCTGAAATTGGCCCCAACCATCACCCGCTCGCGGTTTGTGCACGGAGGCTACGACGGCCGACTACATCCGGCACAAGGTGGGGCAAAAGGTCAAGCCCGCAAAGTGATTTGCAGAAGTGATTCTAGAACTTCGGAAAGTTCAGCTACTCATTTGATAGCACGAAATCGTCATCTGGTGCCCCGAGCCGGGGTCGAACCGGCACGCCCCTTTTCAGGAAAGCGGCGGATTTTAAGTCCGCAGTGTCTACCAATTTCACCATCGGGGCGCTGGCTGCAGGCATTGCAGCACAGCGTGGGCACGCACATGCAGGCCTGCCGTGCTGCCCTGTCGCATCCGGTCACAAGGCACCACCACGGGCCCCACCTTGCAACACCAAGAAAAAAGGGAAGCCTAAGCTTCCCTTTTGAATCTGGAGCGGGAAAAGAGTCTCGAACTCTCGACCTCAACCTTGGCAAGGTTGCGCTCTACCAACTGAGCTATTCCCGCATTTTACTGTGCTGCCTTCGTTACCGTCAGTCTGCATCAGCAAGACTCAAATTATAGCGCCATTTTTCTGGCTTGCAAACTTCGGCGCAAAAAAATTTGCGCACGAAGTGTGTTGCCCTCCATCCAGCCCAGTGCGCTTCTCACAGGTCGGGCGTGCTCCGCACGGAAAAAAGCCCGTATGGAGACGGGCTTGAACTCGTGCTGGTCACGAGGGAGGAAGCCGCTGGTGCTGCGGCGCTTCCATGCTACTACGGAACCGGTGTGAAGTGTGCAGGCCCGCACACGAACCAGCCCCACCCCGAAGGATTGCGCTGCGTCGGCGCGGAAAAAAGAGAGCGCCACCCCACTGCACACAGGCTCCCCGTCTACTGTCAGAACTGACAAACACAGGCGGGCCGCAGGCCGTTCCAATTGCCGGTTGTTCTTCTTCTTCCATCAGCAAAGGAATGACCATGCACATCAGCACACAGCGTGTTGCCCTTTTTGCCGCCACGGCGATGGCACTGGCCCTCACTGGCTGCGGCGGCGGCAGCGATGAGGACAACGGCACACCCCCGGTCGGCGACGGCTACACGCTCGGCGGCAGCGTCAGCGGCTTGGCCACGAACGGCCGCCTGGTACTGCAGAACAACGGCACCGCCGATCTGGCGGTCAATGCCAATGGCGGCTTCACCTTCGGCCGCCGCATCGCTGCCGGCAGCACCTACGCGGTGACAGTGAGCAGCCAGCCGGCCGGCCAGACTTGCACGGTGGCCCAGGGCAGCGGCACGGCCAACGGCAACGTGGGCAACATCGCAGTGCAGTGCGGCAACCTGCCGCCCGCGCGCTTCACCGTGGGCGGCAACGTGAGCGGCCTGGCCGCAGGCACCAGCCTCACCCTGCAGAACAACGGCGGCGACGACCTGGCGGTGGGCAGCAACGGCGGCTTCACCTTCCCGGCGGCGCTGGCCGGCGGCGCGGCCTATGCCGTCACCATCCGCACCCAGCCCTCCGGCCAGGGCTGCACCGTGCGCAATGGCAGCGGCACCGTGGGCAGCGCGAATGTGGGCGCGGTGGAGGTGGCCTGCGCCACGAGCGTCGCGCTGCCCGATGGCGACTGGCAGCAGGATCTGTGCAGCCAGGTGCGGCCAAACCAATGGGGCCGCAACCTCTGGCGCATCACACGCGAGAGCGAGACCCGCGTGAACGTGACGCTGGGCCTGGTGATGTACAGCGGCGCCAACTGCACGGGCACGGGCAGCGCTGCACCCGGCCCGGCCGGTGGCGGCGGCAGCTTCGTGCTCGCCCGCACCGGCAGCACCGCCACGGCCACCGCCTTCTGGGGCACCTGGACGGTGCCCGCCGCGGTCCCCGTGGTCACACCCGCGGTCTGGGCGCGCAAGGGCGCATCGCTGTGCATCCTGGCCGACAGCACGCCATCGGTACTGCCGGACGCGGCCATCGTCGAGCGCACGGCCGACCTCTCGATCGCGGGCAAGGGCTGCTACACGCGGCTGTAGGACGCCCAGGCCAGCGCGCACCTTCCGGTGGGCGCCTGGGCACCCGGGTCGCGCCGGGCAGAGGCAGGGCACACGACCTCTCGCCCGCTGCGGCCTGGCTGCGGCGGGTCGCCTGGGCGCGAAGTTCAGGGCGTGTGGGCAGGCGGCTGCGGGAAGCGCCCCCTAAGACGCAGCGCACTTGCGCACGGTTTCCAGCGTTCTTGTGGTGATGGCCTTGCCGAATTTTCGCTCCAGCAAGGCCCCGAGCGCAGTGCCCTTCTCGTCCGGAACATAGGCCGAAAACACTTCTGTGCGCTCCAGCTTGAAGATGGAGGCCTGCGCCTGCTCTATCGGAAGCACGATCTCTCCTTCATAGGGCCTGCGAAGAAAGGTGATGACCGGTTTCGCCTTAGCGGAGAGCGTGAAGTCCGCGAACGGCTGTCGCGCCACAAGACCCTGAAGGAATGAAGACGGGCGGACAATGGTTTGAAAAGTCCGCCCCAGGTGTTCTTCCATCGCGGCTTCGGCTGCGCTTTCCAGGATGGGAACGATCTCGGGCTCGGCCGAAAACGCCACGTTGCCACTGGACAGAAGCGTCTTCACATCGCCAAAACCGGCAGCCTCGAAACAACGCTTGAGTGCTGGCATTTTGCAGTTCATCGGGCTGACGCCCCGCAGAAAAGCGACATAGCGTTCCACAATCACTCCGGAGGTGGTTTGCCAAAAGTCTACTGCCACTCGAGCACGGCACCAGTAGTGGTCAAGGCACACCCACAAGCATGGCCCAACCGGCGTTCCGGCGGCCAAAAGCACAAAAGCCTGCTATTTTTCAATAGCAGGCCTTCAATACTGGCTTCAAAAATCTGGAGGCGCGAACCAGAGTCGAACTGGTCTAACCGGATTTGCAATCCGGGGCATAACCGCTTTGCTATCGCGCCGTGAGCCTCAGATTCTAACCGAATTTGGGGCGGGTCTGAAAAATGCGCCTACGCCAGCGCAAAGTCCACGGCCGCCTTGGCGTGCAGGGCGGTGGTATCGAGCAGCGGCAGGGGGCTATGCGCCTGCTGCACCAACAGCGAGATCTCAGTGCAGCCGAGCACGATGGCCTCGCAGCCTTGGCTCTGCAGCGCCGCGATGGCTTGCTGGTAGAAGGTGCGCGAGGCCTCGCGCACAACGCCCTGGCACAGCTCTTCATAGATCACGCGGTGCACCTCGGCACGCGTAGCGGCGTCCGGGGTAAGGATTTCCAGGCCATGCGCCTGCGCCAGGCGGTCCTTGAGGAAGGGCTGCTCCATGGTGAAGGCCGTGGCCAGCAGGCCCAGCCGGCACACGCCCTGCGCCCGCGCCGCCCCGCCCACCGGGTCGGCAATGTGCAGAAAGGGCAGCGGCGTGGCTGCGGCGATGGTGCCGGCCAGCTTGTGCATGGTGTTGGTGCACAGCACGATGGCATCGGCGCCGGCGGCATGCAGGCGGCGCGCGCTGTCGGCCAGCAGGGCGCCGGCATCGTCCCAGCGGCCCTCGTGCTGGGCCTGGGCGATGGGGCCGAAGTCCACGCTGTGCAAGAGCAACTGCGCCGAGCGCAAGGGGCCCAGGCGGCTGCGCACCTCCTGGTTCATGAGGCGGTAGTACTCGGCGGTGGATTCGGCACTCATGCCGCCGATCAGGCCAATGGTCTTCACATGGATCTCCTGCTGGAAAGCTGCCATGATCCGCAGCGTGTACTCCATCGTCTATCACGGAATTTCAGGGCCCGGCGGCGTCACCGTGGAGCTGCTCGCGCGGGCGCCCTACAGCGCACGGGACAACGTGCGGCAGGCCACCTTCGGCATCGCGCTGGAGCGCCAGCGCGGTGTGCACGCCATCGGCGGCGACCGGCGCGAGGACTTCGACACCTGGATGGGCACCATGTCCTTCACCCCGCCGGGCATGGACGTGTTCTCGGAATCCGCCACCGGCGGTGAGTACCTGGCGATCCGCTGGGACGAAGGGGGAGGCCGGGGTGGCAGCCATCGCGCGCTGTCACGGCCGCAGCGCACGGCCCAACCAGCCTTGCTGCAGCAGGCCCTGGCCTTGCGCCGGCTGCTCGTGGGCCAGGCCCCAGCTTCGCAGATCGAGGCACGGGTGCAACAGGTGCTAACAGGGCTGGATGCCCTGCTGCAAATGCCCGCCCCCACGCGCGCCCCTTGGGCCGCGCTGCGGCCGGCCTATGCGCAGGTGCTGGAGCGCATCGACGATGAAATCGGCCACCCCGCGGAAGACCTCAGCCTGGCCGCCCTGAGCACCCAGGTGGGCGAAGCCCCGCTGGCCTTCTTGCGGCATTTCAAGCAGTTGACCGGCATGACGCCGCACGCCTACGTCAACGAACGCCGGCTCCAGCGCGCGCGCCGCGAACTGCAGGCACCACAGGCCGTGCTGGCCGACGTGGCGGCGCTGGCGGGATATGCCAGCCAGTCGCACATGGGCACAGCCATGCGGCGCGCACTGCACCTCACGCCGGCAGGCTACCGGGCGCGGGCCCTGGCGGGCCTTGTGCCGGCCTGACCCGCCTGACCGGCCTGCTTGCCACACCATGGCCCCGCCTTCCGTGCCCGTGCCCACCTGGCAGTACCTGTCGGCGCCCCGCAGCGCCTTGCTCTCGCACTGGGATTGCCGGCTGGCCGGCTTCCATGAGAACCTGGGCCGGCCCGTGCAGCGGCTGGAGGTCGCCAGTGCACGCGTGCGGCTGCTGATCGGTTTCGAGGCCCGCTACCGGCTGGCCCCCGCGGGCGCGCCCGGTGCGCCGGGCGCGGCACGCAGTTGCCAGGCCTTCCTGATTGGCATGGCCGGCAGCGCGATGACGACGGAGCACCCGGCGATGCAGTCCTGCATCGAGGTGGACCTGCCGCCCTGGGCTGCCTTCAGCCTGCTGCAGGGCGACGGGGCCGCAGTGGGTGCGGGCCTGCTGGACCTGTCCGAGCTCTGGGGGGCGCAGGTCGGGTCGCTGGCCGATGAACTCAACAGCCTGCCCTGCTGGGAGGCCCGCTTTGCGCGCGTGGAGCGCTTCCTGGCCGGGCGCCTGCAAGCACCCCGCCGGCAGGTGGATGCGCGGCTGCAGCAGGCCTGGGCGCAGATGGCGCTGCAACACGGCCAGGGGCCTATTGCAGCCCTGCGCGAACACACCGGCTGGAGCGCACGGCACTTTGCCCAGCGTTTTGCCGCCCACTTCGGCCTGACCCCCAAGGCCGCTGCCATGCGCCAGCGCTTTGCGCGCGCCCATGCCCTGCTGCTGGCCACGCCTACGGCCGGACTTGCCGATCTGGCGGACCGGTGCGGCTACAGCGACCAAAGCCATTTCACACGGGAGTTTCGCCACTTTGCCGCCTGCTCCCCCGCGGCCTACGCGCGGGCCGACCTGGGCGATGTGCCGGGCAAGCCGGCGTCGTTGGTGGGCCACTGATGCGCGGACTGCGCTGCCGGATCGCCTGGCGCTGGCACATTAAGATCCCCCATGCTGGACGCCCCGCTGCCTTCTTCCACTCCATGCAAATGCCCCGCTGAGCGCTGTGATGCACGGACCCACGACCACCACCCACCACCACGCGAGGACAGCCCCACCATGCGGCCGCCATCCACCACGACACCGCCTCCAACCGCCCACCAGCTCCGCAGTGGACTGGCCCTTTGCGTACTGGCCCTCGGCCTGGGCGGCAGCATGACGGGCCACGGCGCCAGCGCCGCACCAGAGCGCCCAGCCGCCGGCACCGACGTGGATGAAACCCGCAGCGTGGTGCAACGCAGCCGCGCACCGGCGGACTGCCTGTCGGTGGTGCTCGAGGGCGTCACCGTGCTGCTGGACCGCAGCGAACTCAGCCGCCAGGCCAGCGCCAAGCCCACCGCGTGGAAGACCGAGGCCGAGCGCATGGCCCTGATCGAAGGGCGCCGCGCCGCGGCACTGCTGCAGGCCGCCACGCCCGCCAAGGAGGGCCAGACCACCTGCCACCAGGTCACGCAGACGCTGGATGGCGAAGACCAGTTCGTGGTGCTCGCCCACCTGGAGCGCGGCGCCGCCGCCGTGTTGCCCGTGGGCAGCCGGCAGCCTGTGCCCGCGGTCGCCATCCGCTACCTGGCCCAGCGCTGCGGCCCCACCTGCGGGCGGGGCCACATCATGGTGTCCGTGCCGGGGCAGCCAAGGCCCTTCCTGGTGGCGGACTGGTGGGCGTCCTGACGGGGCCGCGATTGCGCGGCCCTGCGGCACTGGCCTTGGCCGTGCCGGCCCTGGCAGCTGCGCTCTGGTGGCTGGTGCACCAGGCGCACACACCCGCCGGTGCCATCGCCGAGGCCCAGGCCTTTGTGCGCGATGTGGAGCAAGGCCGCTTTGCGGCCGCCCATGCGCGCACGGCACGCAACGCGGCCACCGGCACCACGCTGGAACAGTTCCAAGCCCATGCAGCGCGCCAGCTGTGCCCGCCCGCCCAGGTGGGCTACACCCTGCCCTTCCAGACCCATGGCAACCGCCTGCGGCGCTGGCTTGCAGGGCGCGAAGTGGACGAGCCCCAGGTCACCGTGGAGTTCCAGGGCAGCCCCTGCCTGTTCGGCATCACCTTGCGGCGAACAGCACCGGGCCAGTGGCGCATCGTGCGCTTTGCCAGCCACGCCGGTTGAACCCGGCAAAGCCCCTTCGCATGGCACTGTGATCGCACAGGGCGGCTATGCTTGGTGTCCCATTCCACCGCCGATCCAGAGGCCTGCGTGCTCCTCCCATCCCGTCTTTGCGCCCCGCTGCTGTGCTGTGTTGCCCTTGTGCTGTGCAGCACCGGCGTGCAGGCGCAAGGCACCACCCGCACCACCTCCGCCACCGGCCCGGCCGTTCCCTGCAGCAAGCACATGAGCCCTTCCACCTGGCAACTCCTGCCCCGCCAAGGCATCTCCTGCGGCCCCCTGAAGATCGACTTCGGTCAGCCGCGTGCGGCGCTGCGCACCGCCATGGTGGCTGCCGGCTTCGTGCCACCCAAGCCCGAACGCTACCAGGACGAGGACGACTTCCAGAGCGCCGACAAGACCACCTTCATCCGCGTGCGCTACGACGCCGGCGACAAGGTGCAGGACATCGAGTTCCTGGGCGGCACGCTGGCCTACCAGGGCGCGCCGCTGCACGGCGGCACCACCTTTGCCGACGTGAAGAAGCGCTTCAAGGCGGCCAAACTGCAACTGCGCGATACCCAGTGGCTGGGCGATGGCCAGGACTGCCCGGAGCTGGGCATCAACATCGCCACGCGCGAGGACGTGGGCGGCGATGGCGATGGCATCGAATGGGTGATCCTGAGCAGCACCTTCAAGTGACCCGGCACCGCGAGGTGTGCACCGGCGCGTACTCCATCTCCAGCGCCACCCAGTCGCGCGTGCCCGCGCCATAGCGCTGGCCGATGTCGCACAGCGCGGCATCGAGCACCCGGGCCGGCAGCGCATCGGCGTACAAAGGCAGCGCAGGAAGCGGCGCCAAAACACCACCGCCCTGCGGCTGCACCACGCTCAGGCCGCTGGCCAGGCGCACACCCTGCCCGGGGCCTGCCGCCATTGGCTCGACCACCAGGCCGGCGATGCGGTGGGTGCGGCTTCATGCATCCATGGCCAGGGCCAGGCGCAGGTCATCCATGCCGTCGGCGACGCGCACCACCATCTGCCCACCGGCCCAGCCCCGCAGGCGGTTGGCCAGGTACACGGCCACCCGCGGCGGCGTGAGGCCAAAGGCCTGGCCTGTGTGGTCCGGCCCCCAATCCAGCATGCCGATCTGCTGCGCCAGGGCCTGCGCCGCCGCCGTGCCGCCCAGCGCCTGCGCCAACGCCAGCGACACGGGAATGGAAGCCGAGACCCCCGTGGTGGTGGCCACGCCCTTGTCGATCAGGTAGCGCTGGCTTGGGACATGCGTGGCGGTGGGGTGGCGCGCCAGCAGGGTGCTGCGGTCGTGCCAATGGCCGGTGAAGCGGCGCCCATCGAGTAGACCGGCCCGGCCCAGCACCCGCGCGCCGGAGCACACCCCCACGATGGCGGCGCCCCGCGCAGCCTGGCGGCGCAGCCATGCCAGCAGCACGGGCTCATCGTCCACCTGCATGGCGGGCACCACCACGCAGTCGGCGCCCTCTGGGTGCTCGGCATCGAAATCCTCCAGGCTGCACGGCACCAGCACCTGCAGCGCCGAAACCAGTTGCACCGCGCCGCCGCGCAGCGCCACGGCCTGCACCCGGGCCACGCCCGAACGGGCGAGCAGTGCATGGGGCACGAGAAAGTCCGTGATCTCGGTGCCCCCGTTGTGCGCAAGCACCGCGACCACGGGAAGGCGCGATGCGCCCGCTGGACGGAGCACCTGCCGCAATGCATCGGCAAAGGCCTGCAGCGGCTGCGCAGGCACTGCAGGGCTGGCAGGCATATCGGTGGTGCTGCGGCAGCCACAGGTGGCGCCAGCCAGGGCCAGGCAGCCTGCCAAGGCCTGGCGACGATTCAGAAGGGAGGCAGAGGGCATGGGCGGGAGCAGGTGTCTGCGAGGAAGAGGCAATGCGGTGACGATAGGCAGGCCGGCGCCGCGCCGTTGGACAAATCACCTGCAGTTCCTGCCAAGTGCCGCGCTGCCGGCCCCGCGCTCCGCCCCGGGAGGCGCGATAGCATGCGCACCCATGCCCTCTGACACCGCCTCCCGCCCGCCGCCGCCCTACGTCGACGTGGCGTTCATCGCCTTCGATGGCGTGCAGATGCTCGACGTGGCCGGCCCCATGGAAGTGTTCGCCGTGGCCAACGAGCACCTGCCACCCGGCGCACGGCCCTACCGGCTCACACTGGGGTCGCCCACTGGCCGCCCCCTGGGCACCCACGCGGGCCTGCAGTTGGGCCCCGTGGTGGCCATGCAGGACCTGCCGCCGGGCACCGACACGCTGGTCGTCACGGGCGGCAGCGAGCAGGCCCTGCGGGCCGCTGCGGCCGACCCCGTGGTGAAGCCCTGGATCCAGGCACGCGCGCAGGCGGCCCGCCGCGTGGTCGGCGTCTGCACCGGCGCGCTGGTGCTCGCCGCCGCCGGCCTGCTGGACGGCCGCCGCGCCACCACGCACTGGAACCGCTGCGCCCTGCTGCAATCGCTGGGGCGAGGCATCGTGGTGGAGCCCGACGCCATCTTCGTCGCCAGCCACCCGGTCTACACCTCGGCCGGCGTCACCGCCGGCATCGACCTGTGCCTGGCGCTGGTGGAGGCCGACCATGGCGCCGCCACAGCGCTCGCGGTGGCGCGCGAGCTGGTGCTGTTCCTGCGCCGACCGGGCGGGCAGTCGCAGTTCAGCGCGGGGCTGCAGGTGCAGGCTGCAGCAGCCCCGCCCATCAAGGCCCTGACCGCCGCCTTGCTCGCCGACCCCACGGGCGACTGCAGCGCCGCAGCGCTGGCCGGGCGGGCAGGCATGTCCGAACGCACCCTGGCGCGCGCCTTTCGCGCAGAGACCGGGCTCACCCCCGCGCAGTTCGTGGAGGCCGCGCGCGTGGAGCGTGCCAAGGCCTTGCTGGAGAGTTCCACCTGGCCACTGGCCCGCGTGGCCCAGCGCGCGGGCTTTGCCAGCGTGGACGCGCTGCAGCGCGCCTTCGCCAAGCGCGTGCGCATCACCCCGGGGCAGTACCGGGAGCGCTTCGGCCCGCCGGCACCGGGCCGGTGAGCAGCGGTGCGACGAGGGCACCATGCCGCACGCTCCCCGCATCGGGGCCGGTGGTCTATAGTGCGCCCACCCGCGTGCGGGATCGGAGGGGGTAGTTCACACCATGCCAGGCGCCCAGCCCATTGCAGCCCGCGCATTGCGCGGGGCGCTGCCGTTCGCCATGGCCGCACTGCTGCCGGTGCTGGCGGGCACTGCATCGGCCCAGGACTGCCTGCGCCTGGACTGCGGCCCCGGCGAAGAGTGCAGCATCCGCCCCGCCCGGCTGACGGCACGCATGCCTGGGGGCTTTGCCATCACCTCTATCCGCGGCCACAGCGCCATCGCCACGCGCGGCGACGCCGGCTCGGCGGTATGCCAGCCCGTGCAGCAGCTGCCCCGGCCTCTTTCGCTCGACCAGGCCAGCCTGTATGGGTCGGTGCAGATCGCGGGCCGGCTCCAGGCCCCGGGCACGCTGCGCTTCGAGCCCCACGATGGCGGTGCACTGGAGTTCCGGCCCGCCCGCGCAGCCTTCCACGGCACCGGCCCGTTCTTCCGCGCGCACTTTGGGCGCATCAAGCTCGATGCGGCCCAGCCCCCGGTGGCCATCACCCCACCGCGGCGCCTGGCCAAGGCCGACTGCTGGCAGGCCCAGGCCACGGCCGAGCTGTCCGATTTCTCGGTGCTGGTCGGCGACACCTCTGCAGCCGGCACCTACCCGCACCGCGCGCGCATCACCGCCATCCACGGCTTCACTGCATGCACCTGGGGCGGGCCCTGACCTCGCTCCACCCGCGATTGACCGCCATGCCCCAACCTCCCGCCGCCCCGGTTCTGCACTGCACCGCCACCCTGGCCCGCAAGGACCCGCGCCTGCCCGTGTACGTGGTCGTGCCGCATGCGGTCGTCGCGCCCTGGGAGCTGCAGGCCACCACGGTGGTGGAAGGCACGGCCAACGGCCATGCACTGGGGCGGCGCACGCTCAAGCGCTGGGATGCCTCCCTCCAGTCTCCCTGGTTCCTGGAATTCACCGCGCCCTGGTGCAAGAGCGCCGGCGTGGCCGTGGGCGATGCGCTGCAGCTGGAGCTGACCCGGGCGGACACCGAGGTACCCGCAGAACTGCAGGCGCTGCTGGCGCAGGCACCACAGCTGGCTGCTGCATGGAAGAAGCGGAGCGATGCCCTGCGCCGCGCCGCCATGGAGCACATCCGCGCGGGCAAAAGCGCCAGCACGCGCGAGCGCCGTGCAGCCTTGCTGGCACAGCAGCTGCGCGATGGCCTCTGAGAGGGGCGCGGGCGAAAGAAGACCCAAGCGCAGAAAACAAAAAAGGATCCCGAAGGATCCTTTTCGTTTGCCTGCTGCACACTTTGCGTGCAGCCTGCGATGTATGGAGCGGGAAAAGAGTCTCGAACTCTCGACCTCAACCTTGGCAAGGTTGCGCTCTACCAACTGAGCTATTCCCGCATTTACCGAAGCCTTACATTGTACATCGTTTAGTACGTTGTGTGCTGCGATGGAATGAATTGTAGCGCACTTTTTGGGGGTCTCCAGAAAAAAGTGCAATTTCTTCATTCCATCGCCATTTTTTCTCCGCTGCTCAGTGCTTGAGCCCGTCGGCTGCCGGGGCACCAGCCTTCTCGGGCGCAGGCGCCACCGAGGCCGCGACCTCCTCGTCCGTCAGCGGCACGGGCCGGCTGGCCAGCGCCACTTCCAGCACCTTGTCGATCCAGCGCACGGGCACGATCTCCAGGCCGCTCTTCACGTTGTCCGGGATCTCGGCCAGGTCTTTCACGTTCTCTTCGGGGATCAGCACCGTCTTGATGCCGCCGCGCAGGGCCGCCAGCAACTTTTCCTTGAGGCCACCGATGGCAGTCACCTCACCACGCAGCGTGATCTCGCCGGTCATGGCCACATCGGCACGCACGGGGATGCCCGTGAGCGCAGAGACGAAGGCTGTGGTCATGGCCGCACCCGCGCTCGGGCCGTCCTTGGGCGTGGCGCCGTCGGGCACGTGGATGTGGATGTCGCGCTTCTCGAAGGCCTCGTCCTTGATGCCCAGGATGCGCGAGCGGCTGCGCACCACGGTGCGCGCGGCTTCGACCGATTCCTTCATCACATCGCCCAGCGAGCCGGTGCGCGTGATCACGCCCTTGCCGGGCATGGCCGCGGCTTCGATGGTGAGCAGATCACCGCCCACCTCGGTCCACGCCAGGCCGACCACCTGGCCCACCTGGTTCTGCGCCTCGGCACGGCCATAGGTGTACTTGCGCACGCCCAGGAAGTCCGGCAGGTTGTCGGCCGTGACCACGACCTTGGGTTCGAGCTTCTTGAGCTGCAGGCCCTTGACCACCTTGCGGCAGATCTTGGAGAGCTCGCGCTCGAGCGAGCGCACGCCCGCCTCGCGGGTGTAGTAGCGCACCAGGTCGCGCACGGCGGCCTCGGTCACTTCGAGCTCCTCGTCCTTCACGCCATTGTTCTTGATCTGCTTGGGCAGCAGGTACTTCATGGCGATGCTGGTCTTCTCGTCCTCGGTGTAACCCGACAGGCGGATCACTTCCATGCGGTCGAGCAGGGCCGGCGGGATGTTCATCGAGTTCGACGTGGCGACGAACATCACGTCGGACAGGTCGAAGTCCACCTCGACATAGTGGTCGCCGAAGGTGTGGTTCTGCTCGGGGTCCAGCACCTCCAGCAGCGCGCTCGAAGGGTCGCCGCGGAAGTCCGTCCCGAGCTTGTCGATCTCGTCGAGCAGGAACAGCGGGTTGCGCGTGCCCACCTTGGACAGGCTTTGCAGCACCTTGCCTGGCAGCGCGCCGATGTAGGTGCGGCGGTGCCCGCGGATCTCGGCCTCGTCGCGCATGCCGCCCAGGGCCATGCGCACGTACTTGCGCCCCGTGGCCTTGGCGATCGACTGGCCCAGCGAGGTCTTGCCCACGCCCGGTGGCCCCACCAGGCACAGGATGGGTGCCTTGACCTTGTCCACGCGCTGCTGCACCGCGAGGTACTCGAGAATGCGGTCCTTGACCTTGTCCAGGCCGTAGTGGTCTTCGTTGAGCACGCCCTCGGCGTTCATGAGGTCGTGCTTGATCTTGGTCTTCTTGCTCCAGGGCAGGCCCGTGAGCACGTCGATGTAGTTGCGCACCACGGTGGCCTCGGCCGACATGGGCGACATGAGCTTGAGCTTCTTGAACTCGGCATCGGCCTTCTTGCGCGCCTCGGCGGGCATTTTGGCGAGCTTGATCTTCTTCTCGATCTCCTCCATGTCCGCGCCGTCTTCGCCTTCGCCCAGTTCCTTCTGGATGGCCTTGACCTGCTCGTTGAGGTAGAAGTCGCGCTGGTTCTTCTCCATCTGGCGCTTCACGCGGCCACGAATCTTCTTGTCGACGTTGAGGATGTCGACCTCGCGGTCGAGCTGCTCGAACAGGTTCTCCAGGCGCGCCTTCACGTCCGACAGGTCGAGCACGATCTGCTTGTTCTCGAGCTTGAGCGGCAGGTGTGCGGCAATCGTGTCGGCCAGGCGACCCGGGTCGTCGATGCTGGAGATGCTGGTCAGGATCTCGGGCGGGATCTTCTTGTTGAGCTTGACGTACTGGTCGAACTGCTGCATCACCGCGCGGCGCAGGGCCTCGATCTCGCTGGGCTTGTTCGCATCCGCGGCCAGCTCGACGGGCGTCACGGTGGCCGTGAAGTGCGATTCAGCATCCTCGATGGAGGTCACCAGCGCGCGCTGCTGGCCCTCGACCAGCACCTTCACGGTGCCGTCGGGCAGCTTGAGCATCTGCAGGATGGTGGAGACGCAGCCGACATCGAACATGTCGGCCACCGAGGGCTCGTCCTTGGCGGCGGCCTTCTGGGCCACCAGCATGATGCGGCGGTCGGCCTCCATGGCCAGCTCCAGCGCCTTGATGCTCTTGGGGCGGCCCACGAAGAGCGGAATCACCATGTGGGGGAACACCACCACGTCGCGCAGGGGCAACAGCGGCAGGTCGATGGGGGTGGCTGGCAGGGGGGTATGTCCGGACATGGAAATCCTCAGTTAACTCTGTGGCATATGGTCCACAAGCGGGGATTTTCAACCCCTTCCTGCAGCCGTGCCGCAAGAAGGGTTGAAGGGCAGCGCAGGCGGCTGCCCGGCGCGGCGCATGCAGTCGATTGCGTGCGCCGCCGGGACATCTCAGACCTCAGAGGGCCTCAGGCCTTCTTGGCTGCCTCTCGATAGACGAGAAGCGGCGGCTTGCTTTCTTCGATGGTGGACTCGTCCACCACGACCTTCTCGACATTGCTCTGGTTGGGCAGGTCGAACATCGTGCCGATCAGCGACTGCTCCAGGATGGAACGCAGCCCGCGCGCACCGGTCTTGCGCGCCAGCGCCTTGCGGGCAATGGCCTTGAGCGCTGCGGGGCGGATCTCCAGGTCCACACCCTCCATGGCCAGCAGCTTGCTGTACTGCTTGACCAGGGCGTTCTTGGGCTCGGTCAGGATCTGCACCAGCGCATCTTCGCTCAGCTCGGCCAGCGCCGTCACCACGGGCATGCGGCCCACCAGTTCGGGAATGATGCCGAACTTGATCAGGTCTTCGGGCTCGATCTCGGTGAACACCTCGGTCAGCGAGCGCTGCTTCTTGCTCTTGACCGATGCGCCGAAGCCGATGCCCGAGGCCTCGGTGCGGTTCTCGATCACCTTCTCGAGGCCCGCGAACGCGCCGCCGCAGATGAACAAAATGTTGGTCGTGTCGATCTGCAAAAAGTCCTGGTTCGGGTGCTTGCGCCCGCCCTGGGGCGGCACGCTGGCCATGGTGCCCTCGATCAGCTTCAAGAGCGCCTGCTGCACGCCCTCGCCCGACACGTCGCGCGTGATCGAGGGGTTGTCCGACTTGCGCGAGATCTTGTCGATTTCGTCGATGTAGACGATGCCGCGCTGGGCGCGCTCGACCTCGTAGTTGCAGCTTTGCAGCAGCTTCTGGACGATGTTCTCCACGTCCTCGCCCACGTAGCCGGCCTCGGTCAGCGTGGTGGCGTCGGCCATCACGAAGGGCACGTCCAGCATGCGCGCCAGGGTCTGGGCCAAGAGCGTCTTGCCCGAGCCCGTGGGCCCGATCAGCAGGATGTTGCTCTTGGAGAGCTCGACATCGTCCTTGTGCGCCTTGTCCTTGTGGCGCAGGCGCTTGTAGTGGTTGTACACCGCAACGGCCAGCGTGCGCTTGGCCAGGTCCTGGCCGATGACGTAGTTGTCCAGGTTGGCCTTGATCTCCAGCGGCGTGGGCAGATCGCTCTTGGCGTCCTTGGCGAGCTCGCCCGCGGGCAGTTCGTCACGGATGATTTCGTTGCACAGGTCAATGCACTCGTCGCAGATAAAGACCGACGGTCCGGCGATCAGCTTCTTCACTTCGTGCTGGCTTTTGCCGCAGAAAGAGCAGTAGAGGGTTTTCTCGCTGGAGGAGCCTTTTTTCTCGGCCATGGGGGCAATGCCTTGTTACGGAAAGTTGTCGGGAGATGATAACCAAATAAAAAGCGGCGCTCTTTCCCGGGGAAACCGCCCTGCCAACCGGGGGTGAATGCCGTGCACCCACTCCAGGCCTCGGACAGTTTTCATAACTTACCCCCGGCGCAGCGCCAAGGCAAGTCAGGGAAACGAGCGCCGCCGCGCGATCACGCAGCCCCGGTCAGGGGCGCTGGGCGATCACCTGGTCCACCAGGCCGTACTCCTTGGCCTCGTCGGCCGTCATGAAGTAGTCGCGCTCGGTGTCGCTCTTGACCTTTTCCAGGGGCTGGCCGGTGCGTTCGGCCATGATGCGGTTCATCTGGTCCTTGGTACGCAGGATGTCGCGGGCGTGGATCTCGATGTCCGTCGCCTGGCCGCGTGCGCCGCCCAGCACCTGGTGGATCATGATCTTGGAGTTGGGCAGCGAGAAACGCTTGCCCTTGGCGCCGGCCGCCAGCAGGAAGGCGCCCATGGAGGCCGCAAAGCCCACGCACATGGTCGACACATCGGGCTTGATGAACTGCATGGTGTCGTAGATCGCCATGCCGGCCGTCACGCTGCCGCCGGGCGAGTTGATGTAGAACGAGATGTCCTTGTCGGGGTTTTCGCTCTCCAGGAAGAGCAGCTGCGCCACCACCAGGTTGGCGGTCTGGTCATTGACCTCGCCCACCAGGAAGATGATGCGCTCCTTGAGCAGGCGCGAATAGATGTCGTAGGAGCGCTCACCGCGTCCGGACTGCTCGATGACCATGGGGATCATGCCCAGGGCTTGTGTATCCAGTGAACTCATTTTTTCTCCAGTCAGGGGCGTACTGTACCCAGAAATGAAGTGGGGCTTGCGCAGCAAAGCACAAGCCCCTGTATCCGATCGTGCCGAACCGCCCGCAGGGGAGCGGTTTCTGCACCAATCTTATTGCTGGCCCATCAGGTCGTCGAAGGACACGGCCTTGTCGACCACCTTGGCCTTGCCCAGCACGAAGTCGGTCACGTTGTTCTCGATGACCACGGCTTCCACTTCGGCCAGGCGTTGGCGGTCGCCGAAGTACCAGCGCACCACGTCTTCAGGCTTCTCGTAGCTGGCAGCCAGCTCGTCGATGTGGGCCTTGAGCTGCTCAGGCTTGGCCTGCAGTTCGTTGGCGCGCACCAGCTCGGCCACCACCAGGCCCAGGCGCACGCGGCGCTCGGCCTGGGGACGGAACACGTCCTCAGGGATCTCGGCCTTGTCGGCATCCTTCAGGCCGCGCTGCTTGAGGTCGGCACGGGCGCCTTCCAGCAGGCGGGCGATCTCGGCCTGCACGCTGGCGTTGGGCAGGTCCAGCTCGGCCTTGGCCACCAGGGCGTCCATCACGGCCTGCTTGTTTCGGGCCAGCAGGCGGAACTTGACTTCGCGCTCCAGGTTCTTCTTGATGTCGGCGCGCAGGCCTTCCACCGAACCGTCGGCGATGCCCAGCGACTTGGCCAGGGCGTCGTTCACTTCGGGCAGGTTGGCGGCTTCGATCTTCTTGACGGTGACCAGGAAGTCAGCCGTCTTGCCGGCCACGTCCTTGCCATGGTAGTCGGCAGGGAAGGCCAGCGGGAAGGTCTTGCTTTCGCCGGTCTTCATGCCGCGCACGGCTTCTTCGAATTCCTTGAGCATCTGGCCTTCGCCGACCAGGAACTGGAAGTCTTCGGCCTTGCCGCCGTCGAAGGGTTCGCCGTCGATCTTGCCTTCGAAGTCCACCGACACGCGGTCACCGTCTTCGGCAGCGGCGCCCTGGGCGCGCTGGGCGAAGGTGCGGCGCTGCTTGCGCAGGATGTCCACGGTCTTGTCGATGGCCGAATCGGTCACGTCGGCCGACAGCTTCTCGACTTCGGCGCTCGACAGGTCGCCGATCTTGACTTCGGGGAACACTTCGAAGATGGCGTCGAAGGTCACCTGGCCTTCGGGAGCGCCTTCCTTCTCGGTGATGCGGGGCTGGCCGGCCACGCGCAGCTTGGCTTCGTTGGCAGCCACGGCAAAGGCTTCACCGACCTTGTCGTTGAGCACTTCGTACTGCACGGAGTAGCCGTAGCGCTGGGCGACCACGTTCATGGGCACCTTGCCAGGACGGAAACCGTCCATCTTCACGGTGCGCGCCAGGCGCTTCAGACGCGTGTCGACTTCGGTCTGGATCACGGTCAGGGGCACGCTCAGCGTGATCTTGCGCTCGAGCTTCTCAAGGGTTTCAACAGTAACGGACATGGCTATTCCTCTAAGACTCTAAGAATGTGATCGTGCTCGCTGCAGCGCAGTGTTCCGCAAGGTTTCACATGGTGGTGCGCGGGGGGGGACTCGAACCCCCACACCATTGCTGGCGTCAGGACCTAAACCTGGTGCGTCTACCAATTTCGCCACCCGCGCGGTTCAACAACAAACAAACAGGCGGCAGGGATGCCCGCCGCCTGTGTGAAATCGGTCAACCTTTGATTTTAACCTGTAAAGCAGGGCGCTCCAATTTCCGCATACACACGGCGTGCTGGGATCTACCCTGCCCCGGCATCACCCCTGCCAGCAGCAGGGGGATTGCCGGTGCCCAGACTTCAAGCCGCAGTCAGGCGCCGCTCGTCCTCGGGCCGCTTCACGCGGAACCAGGCCGCGTACATGGCCGGCAGGGCCAGCAGCGTGAGCACCGTGGCCACGATCAGCCCGCCCATGATGGCCACGGCCATAGGGCCCCAGAACACGCTGCGCGACAGCGGGATCATGGCCAGCACCGCGGCCGCGGCGGTGAGCACGATGGGGCGCAGGCGGCGCACGGCGGACTCGACGATGGCGTCCCATGCGGGCACGCCCTTGGCACGGTCCTGCTCGATCTGGTCGATCAGGATCACCGAGTTGCGCTGGATCATGCCCATCAGCGCGATCACGCCGAGCAGCGCCACGAAGCCGAAGGGGCGGTTGAGCAGAATCAGCGCGCCCGCCACACCGGCCAGGCCCAGCGGGCCGGTCAGGAAGACCAGCATTGCACGGCTGAAGCTGTGCAGTTGCAGCATGAGCAGCGTGAAGGTGATGAACAGCATGATCGGCAGGCCGGCCGCGATGGACGCCGAGCCCTTGGAGCTTTCCTCCACGGCACCCGCCACCTCGATGCGGTAGGCGCCCTGCCCTGCATCGCGCCATTTCTTCTCGATGGCCTGCAGGCCCGGCAGCAGCTGCGCGGTCACGGTGGCACCCTGCACGCCCTCGCTCACGTCGCCCTGCACGGTGATGGCGTAGTCGCGGTTCTCGCGCCACATCACGCCCGGCTCCCAGGTGAACACGGGCTTGGCGATCTGCGTGAGCGGAATCGACTTGCCCGAGGCCGTGGGCAGGTAGGCGTTGGCGATGTCGGTGATGGCGTTGCGCTCATCGAGCGGCTGGCGCAGCTGGATGTCGATGAGCTTGTCGCCCTCGCGGAACTGGCCCACGGTGGTACCCGACAGGATGGTCTTGGACGCCTGGGCGATGGACTGGCTGGTCACGCCCAGGGCGCGCGCCTTGGCCTGGTCCACTTCCAGGCGCAGCACCTTCACGGACTCGTTCCAGTTGTCGTTCACGCCACGCATCTGCGGGTTCTCGCGCAGCGCGGCCTTGACCTCGTCGGCATGGCCGCGCAGCGCCAGCGGATCCGGCCCGACCACGCGGAACTGCACCGGGTAGGGCACGGGCGGCCCGTTGGGCAGCAGCTTGACGCGGCCGCGCACCTCGGGGAACTCCTGGGCCAGCAGCGCCGGCAGTTTGATGCGCAGGCTCTCGCGCAGCTTCAGGTCCTGCGGCACCACGATGAACTGCGACACGTTGCTCTGCGGGAACACCTGGTCCAGCGGCAGGTAGAAACGCGGCACGCCCGAACCCACCCAGGTGCTCACGGTGGTCACGCCCGGCTCGGCCAGGAGGCGCGCTTCCACGCGCTTGGTGACCTCTTCGTTGCCCGCGAAGGAGGTGCCTTCGGGGAACCACACGTCCACGATGATCTCGGGGCGGCTCGAATCGGGGAAGAACTGCTGCTGCACCTTGCCCATGCCGAAAATGCCCAGGCCGAAAGTGCCCACCGTGAGGGCAATGGTGATCCAGCGGTGGCGCACGCACCAAGTCACCAGGCGGCGGAACAGGTTGTAGAACGGGCTGTCGAACACCTCGTGCCCGCCCGCCTCCACGCCGTGGTGCTCCTGGGCATGGGCCACGTGGGCCGGCACCTTGAGCAGCAGGGTGCCCAGGTAGGGCACGAAGTAGACCGAGACGATCCAGCTGAGCACCAGCGCGATCACCGTCACCGCGAAGATCGCGAAGGTGTATTCGCCCGTGGTCGACTTGGCGATGCCGATGGGCAGAAAGCCCACCGCCGTGATCAGCGTGCCCGTGAGCATGGGCATGGCCGTGAGCTCGTAGGCGAAGGTGGCGGCGCGCACCTTGTCATAGCCCTCCTCGAGCTTGAGCACCATCATCTCCACCGCGATGATGGCGTCGTCCACCAGCAGGCCCAGGGCGATGATCAGCGAACCGAGCGAGATCTTGTGCAGCCCGATGTTCCAGTACCACATGCCCAGGAAGGTCACGGCCAGCACCATGGGGATGGTGATGCCCACCACCAGGCCGGGGCGCGGGTCGATGTACCAGCGCTTCCACAGGGGGTTCTTGCCCGGCCGCTTGTGAAAGCCCAGGCTGATGAAGCTCACGGCCAGCACGATGACCACGGCCTCGATCAGCACCTTCACGAACTCGTTGACCGAGGTGGCCACGGCCTTGGGCTGGTCCTGCACGTTGACCAGCTTCACGCCCGCGGGCAGCGAGCTGCCGATGCGGTCGGTGGCGGCATGCAGCGCCTTGCCCAGGGCGATGATGTCACCGCCCTTGGTCATCGAAACGCCCAGGGCGATGACTTCCTTGCCCTGGTGGCGCACCTTCACGGCCACCGGGTCCACATAGCCACGCTTGATCTCGGCGATGTCCCCCAGGCGCAGCTGCGCGCCCGAGGGCCCGCGGATGGGCATGGCCGCAAGGTCTTCGACCGCGCTGAACTGGCCGGCCACGCGCACCTGCACCTGGTCCAGCGGGGTCTGCACGGCGCCCGCACCCTCCACGGCGTTCTGCTGGCCCAACTGGGCCAGCACCTGGTTCATGTCCAGGCCCAGCTGCGACAGGCGCTTTTGCGAGATCTCGATGAACAGCTTCTCGTCCTGCACGCCGAACTGCTCCACCTTGGCCACGTCGGGCACGCGCAGCAGTTGCTGGCGCACGTCGTCGGCAAAGGTCTTGAGTTCGGCGTAGCTGAAGCCTTCGGATTCGAGCGCGTAGATCACGCCGTACACATCGCCGAAGTCGTCGTTGAAGAACGGACCCTGGATGCCGGCAGGCAGGGTGTAGCGCATGTCGCCGATCTTCTTGCGCACGGTGTACCAGACGTTGGCCACCTCGCCGGGTTTGGACGAGTCCTTGATCTGGAAGATGATCTGCGATTCGCCGGGCTTGGAGTAGCTGCGGATCTTGTCGGCGTAGGGCACCTCCTGCAGGGTGCGCTCGAGCTTGTCGGTGACCTGCTCGGCCACCTGCTGCGCCGTGGCGCCGGGCCAGTAGGTGCGCACCACCATGGCGCGAAAGGTGAAGGGCGGGTCTTCGTCCTGCCCCAGCTGGAAATAGGCGGCAAAGCCCAGCAGCATCAGCACCACCATCAGGTAGCGCGTGAGCGCGGGGTGGTCGAGCGCCCACTTGGAGAGGTTGAACCCCTCTTTTGGTTGGATCTGGCTCATGGCGCCCCCTTACTTCGCCGCCGCAGGGGCTGCGGCCGCGGGCGCATCGGTGGGAGCCGCCGGCAGGGCGACATTGCCGGGCGCCGTCTGCGCCTTGGCTGCGGCGGCCCCTCCCGTCTTGGGCTGGTACACCGTGACCTTCTGCCCCGGCGAGAGCACATGCACGCCGGTGGACACCACTTGCATGCCGGGCGCCAGGCCGCCGGCCACCACGGCATCGTTGCCGTCGGCCGTGGCGATCTGCACCACCTGCGACTTCACGGTGCTGCTGGCCGCGTCGTACACCCACACCGCCGTGGCCTGGCCCTCCTGGCGCAGCGCGCTGGTGGGCAGCTTGATGGCGGACACGCCGGCATGGCTCAGGGCCTTGGGCCGGGCATAGACCGTGGCGCCCAGCGCGGGCACCTCATTGCCCTCGATGGCCACCTTGACCTGGAAGGTGCGCGTGGCCGCGTCGGCACTGGCCGCCACCTCGCGCACCTTGCCGGCCAGCTCGGCACCGCCCGACCAGCCGCGCACGGCCACATCGGAGCCCACGGCGATCTGGGCCACCTTGTCCTCGGGCACCGCGAACACCACGTCGCGTGGCCCGTCCTGCGCAATGCGCACCACGGGCGTGCCGGCCGCAACGACCTGGCCCGGCTCGGCTTCGATGCCGGTGACCACGCCCGACACATCGGCCACCAGGCGCGTGTAGGTGGCCTGGTTGCCTTGCGAGGACAACTGGGCGCGCGCCTGGTCCAGCGTGGCCTGCGCGGCCTTCAGGGTGGCATCGCGGCGCTCCAGCTCGGCACCGCTGATGAAGTTCTGGTCCTTGAGTGTCTGGTAACGCTTGTAGTCGGCGGCAGCCAGGTCACGCTGCGTGGTGGCCGAGGCCAGCTGCGCGCGCGCCGAATCCGCGGCCAGTTGGTAGTCGCGCGGGTCCAGCTGGGCCAGCACCTCGCCGGCCTTCACACGCTGGCCCAGCTCGGCCTGGCGCTGCACGATCTTGCCGGCCACCCGAAAGCCCAGGCGCGACTCGACGCGGGCCCGCACCTCGCCCGCATACTCCACCTGCGACTGCAGGGCGCCCACGCCCACCGTCATCAGCTTGACGGCGCGCACCGGCTCCTCGGGCGGGGCCGGCCGGGAGCAGGCGGCCAGCACCAGGGCCGAGGCCGCCAGCAACAAAAACCTGGATGGCCGGTGAACGGGCCGCGAGGCGGAGGGTGTGCGCATGGAAAATCCGGTGAATGAAAAAGCCGACACGGAAAACAGCCAGCGCACCGCCCCACAGCCCCCAGGCTGCGTCAGGGTAAACACTGGCACCAACAAGTTACTGACTGACTGGTTAGTAATCTATGAGAAACGCCCCCGCCTTGTCAAGCGACAATCACGGCCGTGAACCCTAACCCGCCCTCTTCGCCCGCCGCCACCGCGCCCCCGGCCGCCCCCGCCTCGCAGGGCGCGCCCGCACTGGCCCCGCCGGTCACCCACTACGAGAACTTCCCGGTCGCCTCGCTGCTGTGCCCGCCGCACCTGCGCCCGGTGATCGCGGCCATCTATGCCTTTGCGCGCACGGCCGACGACATCGCCGACGAGGGCGATGCCACGCCTGCCCAGCGCCTGGCCGACCTGGCCGCCTTCGACGCCGACCTGCATGCCGTTGCCCAGGGCCGCGCCCCCTCAGCGCGCTGGGCCGATGTGTTCGTGCCGCTGCAGGCCGTGCTCGTGAGCCACCACCTGCCCGTGCCCCTGCTGGCCGACCTGCTCAGCGCCTTCGCCCAGGACGTGGAGAAGACCCGCGATGCCGAAGGCTACGCCGACCGCACCGAGCTGCTGGACTACTGCCGCCGCTCGGCCAACCCCGTGGGCCGGCTGCTGCTGCACCTGTACGGTGTGGACGGCGACCAGGCCCTGGCACAGAGCGACGACATCTGCACCGCCCTGCAACTGGCCAACTTCTGGCAGGACCTGAGCGTGGACATCCCGCGCGGGCGCCACTACCTGCCGCGCGAAGACTGCGCCGCCCATGGCGCCTGCCAGGCCGAGCTGCTGGAATTGCGCAGCAACCCGCAGAACGCCCGCCTCATCCTCGACCTGGCCGCCTGGGCCCGTGCCAGCATGCTGCGCGGCTCCCCGCTGGTGCACCGCCTGCCCGGCCGCGCCGGCTGGGAGCTGCGCCTGGTGGTGCAGGGCGGCCTGCGCATCCTCGACAAGGTGCTGGCCCTGAAGGGCGCCAGCCTGCACACGCGCCCCCGGCTCAATCCCTGGGACTGGTGCGTGATGCTGGGGCGGGCGCTGGTGATGTAGCCCTCGCCTCCAGCGCTCGGGCACACTCGCAGGCATACATACCGAACGACCGCGAACGCGGCACCTGCACACTACCTGGGGAGGGCCCGCTCCTTGTCTTACAAGCATCTCTTCAAGGTCCTCCAATGGGGGCTGATCCTCTTTTGCCTGGGTTTTGCCATCGTGGGCGGCGTGGTGGCCGAGCACGCACTGGAGCTGCTGCAATGCCAGCCGCACGCCGACCCCGCGCTGCGCAGTTGCTCCTGGGTGGGCAATGTGCTGGGTATGCGCCTTGTCCCCTTCCTCACGGCCGGCGGCGTGGCCGACTACCCCTTCGTGCTGCTGCGCAACTTCTGGGCGCTGATCGCCGTGTGGATTCTGGCCCTGGTGGCACTGCGCAGGGCTGAACGCAACGCTGCCAGCGCCGCAGCGGCGGCGCCGGGCAGCAGCCCGCCCGCCCACCCTGGCGTCACCAGCGCCGACGTGGCCCGATGGGCGGCACGTGCGGGCTTCTGGGGACTGCTCCTCGGGCTCGTCGGGTTCTGCATCGCCTTTGGCACACCCATCCTGGGCAACCAGGTGGCCCGGGAGGTGCTGGGCGCACTGGGTTGCTCACCCGGCACGTTCGACCCCTTCTCCTCGCCCTGCATGGCGGCCCCAGGCTTCTGGACGCACCGGTTGGCGCTCTACGTCATCCCGCTCGCGGGCCCACTGCTGGCGCCGCTATGGCTGGTGATGGCATTCTGGGATTTACTGATCGTGTGGATGCTGCTCACAGCCTCGGCGTACTTTGTGCAAAACCACCTCGCCCGCCAGCGGCCTGGCCGCTGAGCCCCACGACTCAGGCGGCGTTGAGCCATTCGCAAAAAGCCCGCGAAGCAGCATCCTGCGCGGCGCGCGGCGAGAGCATCCAGTAGTACTTCTTGTCGCCCGAGAGCAGCCCCGGGAAAGGCATGGCCAGCAGCCCACTGGCCAGCGCCTCGCCCAGGAAACGCGGGTTGCCCAGCGCCACGCCCAGGCCCTGGATGGCGGCCTGCACGCTCAGGTGGGCATGGTCGAACACCAGGTCGCCCGCGGGCTCGATGCCCTCCATGCCCGCCTCCTGCAGCCACTGCTGCCACACCAGCGGGGTGGAACGGCTGTGCAGCAGGGTGTGGCGCGCCAGGTCGCCGGGCTGGTGCACTGCCTTGCCGCCCGCCAGCAGCGCGGGGCTGCACACGGGCGTGAGCACATCGGGCAGAAAGATGCCGGCGCTGATGCCGCGCCAGGGCGTGCGCTGCTGCAGCAGGGCCAGCTCGCCATCGGCAAAGCAGCGGATGGAGACGTCGTAGTCCGCCGGCTCGAAATCGAGGTGGCCCACGGTGGTGACGAGCTGCACGTCCAACCCCGGCATCTGTGCGCAAAAGGCTGCCAGGCGCGGGATCAGCCACTGCGTGGCGAAGGTGGAGGTGGCATTCACCGCCAGGGTGTTGCGCCGCGCGGGCCGCTCGATGCCGGCGGTGGCCTGGGCCATCAGGTCCAGCGCACTGCTCAGCCCCGGCAGGTAGGCCGCCCCCGGCGGCGTGAGCGCCAGGCCCCGCCCCTCGCGCTGCACCAGGGCCACACCCAGCCACTCCTCCAGCGCCTTGATCTGGTGGCTGACGGCGCTTTGCGTCACGCTGAGTTCGCGTGCGGCCTGCGTCACGCTGAGCAGGCGGCCCGCCGCCTCGAAGGCGCGCAGCATGTTCAGCGGCGGCAGGCGGCGCGGCCCGCCGGTGGCGGCGGATCCCGATTTGGCATGAGCTGATTTCATGGGTGTGCAAATTATTATCGATAGTCACCGGCACCGCTAGTGCGTAGCATCGGTACCATGCAAGGTCACAACTGGTTAGATTTGCTCATTGTGTGCCGGGCCGGCGACCTGGCGGGGCCGCGCCCCTCTCGGGAATGCCCGCCCCCATCGGCGCGCCCCACCGTGGCCAGCGGCCAGGCGGCGGCGCATGCCACGCGCGTGGCCTTCTTCATCAGCGGCCTGGCCATGGCCGCGTGGGCGCCGCTGGTGCCGTTCACCCAGGCCCGCCTGTCCATCGGCGAGGCCACGCTGGGCCTGCTGCTGCTGTGCATGGGCGCCGGCTCCATCGTCTCCATGCCGCTGGCGGGCGCGTTCAGTGCGCGCTGGGGCTGCCGCCCCGTGCTGGTGGCATCCGCCCTGCTGGCCAGCCTGGCGCTGCCGCTGCTGGCCCTGGTGCCCAGCGCGCCCTGGCTGGGGGTGGCACTGTTCCTGTTTGGCGCCGGCATCGGCGGGCTGGGCTGTGCGGGCAACATCCAGGCCGTTCTGGTGGAGCGGGCCTGCGGCCGGCCCATGATGTCGAGCTTCCATGGCCTGTTCAGCCTGGGCGGTGTGGCGGGGGCCGGCGGCATGACCGCGCTGCTGAGCGTGCTCGGTGCATCGCTGTGGCAGGCCACCAGTGCCGTGGCGGCCTTGGTGCTGTCGCTGCTGGCGGCAGCCGGGCCGCATTTTCTGACCCGGGGCAGCGCACAAGGCAGCGCACCCAGGGGCCCGGCCTTCGCACGCCCCACGGGCGTGGTGCTGTTCATCGGCGCACTGTGTTTCATCCTCTTTCTGACCGAAGGCGCCATGCTGGACTGGAGCGCCGTGTTCCTCTCCCAGGTGCAGGGCCTGCCCGCCGAGCGCGCCGGCCTGGGCTATGCCGTCTTCGCCACGGCCATGACCGGGGGGCGCCTTGCGGGCGACCGCTGGGTGCAGCGCGTGGGCCCACGGCGCGCCGTGCTCGCGGGGGCCGCACTGGCGGCCGCCGGCTTGGCGCTGGCCACGCTGGCGCCCCATTGGCCGCTGGCCCTGCCTGGCTACGCCCTGGTGGGCCTGGGCTGCTCGAACATCGTGCCCGTGCTGTTCTCCCTGGCAGGCCGGCAGCGCGCCATGCCGGAAAGCCTGGCGGTGCCGGCCATCGCCACCATGGGCTACGCCGGGGTGCTCATGGGCCCGGCGCTGATCGGCTTCGTCGCCCACGGCACCAGCCTGGTGGCCGCCATGCTGGTGCTGGTGGCGCTGCTCGCGGGTGTGGCCGCCAGTGCCCGGCGCCTGGGCGCCGTGGATTGACGGAACCCCGCGGCAGCACCGGAGTCACACCCCCATGGCCACCGATGGCAGCACCACCGCCCCGCCCGCCGCCGCACCGGCCAGGGCCGCCGCACCGCGCGTGGCGGTGCGCTTGCGCGTGGGCGTACGGCATGCGGCCAACTCGCTGTGCCTGCGCATCGCAGGCCTGGGCACGGCCGCCCTCCCGCCGCCTGCCCAGGACCTGGAGCTTACCCTGGCCCAGGTGCTGGCCGCCGCCGACCGCCTGCTGCGCGAGGCCGGCAGCCACCGGCACCGCGTGCTCTCGTGCGAGCTGTTCGTGCGCGAGCCCGTGCACATGGCAGACGCCAGGCGCATGCTGAGCGGCTGGATGGCCGGCGGCCTGTCCCGCCCCCAGGTGGTACCACCGGCCGTGCATGCCCATGCGCCGGTGCGGCCCCTGCCCGGCGCCACGGGCGCCGTGGCCACGCCTTTGGTGGAAGTGGCCCTGGTGGTGGCCCACAGGGCCGGCGCAGGCACGGCGCTGTAAGCGCCTGTTCAAAGCGCTTGCGGGCCGGGCTTCAGCCCAGCACTTCGAGCAGGCGGTCGAGCCCGCCTTCGTTGATTGCCACATGGGCCTGCGCGCGCACCACGGGCTTGGCCCGGTAGGCCACGGCCAGGCCGGCCGCGCCCATCATGGGCAGGTCGTTGGCGCCATCGCCCATGGCGATGGCCTGCGCGGGCGCAATGCCCATCTCGGCACACACCGCGAGCAGCTTGCGTTTCTTCTCCTCGCCATCGACGATGTCGCCCCAGGGCTGGGGCAGCAGGCGGCCCGTGACGCGGCCCTGCACCACCTCCAGCACGTTGGCGCGCACCTCGTCCAGGCCCAGGCGCGCCTGCAGCCGGTCGGTAAAACAGGTGAAGCCACCGGTCACCAGGATGCAACGCAGCCCGGCCGCCTTGCAGGCACCGATGAGTTCCTGCACACCCGGGTTCAGGCGCAGCCGGTGCTCGTACACCTCATCGAGCGCCGCCTCGGGCAGGCCCGCGAGCAGGGCCACACGCTGGCGCAGGCTCTCCTTGTAGTCGCTGATCTCGCCCCGCATCGCCGCCTCGGTGATCGCCTCCACGGCCGCACGGCAGCCGGCCAGATCGGCCAGCTCGTCCACGGTTTCGATGGCGATCAGCGTGGAGTCCATGTCGAACGCGATCAGGCGGTAGTCGGACAGGCGCCGGGGCAGCGCCAGCCCGCGCACCTGCAGGCCGGGGGAAAAATCAAGCATGGGCTCAGGTCTCCAGAAATGCGGGGAAAACGACCACGGGGTCACGCACCTGCATGGCCCTGCAGACCCAGCCAGTCGATGAACTGGCGCGCCAGGGCGGCCAGCGGGCTGTCCGTGCGGTACTGGGCATACACGCCCGGGCCCTGCAGGCGCGGGCGCGCGAACAGCGGGCGCAGCCGGTCGGCGTGCACATCCTCCTGCAGCAAGCACCAGGGCACCAGGGCAATGCCCAGGTCGTTCATGGCCGCCTGCATGCACAGGAACTGGTGGTCGAACACCGGGCCCGGCAGCTGCGCCGGCACCTGCAGCCCGGCCAGGCCGAACCACTGCGGCCACGCGTCCATGCCGCCGCTGACCTGCAGCAGCGGGTGGCCCAGGCAGTCGGCCACGGTGTGCAGGCGGTTGTTCTGGATGAAGCGCGGCGAGGCCACGGGCAGCAGGTAGTCGTCGAGCACGCGCACGCAGGTGTGCTCGGGCCGCTGCATGGGCATGCGCTGTATCACCACGTCGTTGCTGGCGTCGGCACGCTCGATGAACTGGCGCCCCATGGTGGACAGCTGCACATCCACCCCCGGCACCAGGGCCTGGAAGCCGCCGAGCCGCGGTATCAGCCACTTCATGGCCAGCGAGGGCGAGGTGCACACGCGCAGTGTGCGCCGGGCCCCCGGCGACTTGACAGCGCTGGTGGCCGCAGCAATGCGGTCCAGGCTGGCCTGCACCTCGGCGAAGTACTCGCGCGCATGGGGCAGCAGCACCACGCCGCGCGCCTCGCGCGTGAACAGCGGCTGGCCCAGGTAGTCCTCGAGGATGCGTATCTGCTGGCTCACCGCGCTGTGGGTGATGCTCAGCTCCTCGGCCGCCGCGGTGAAGTTGGCATGGCGCGCAGCCGCCTCGAAGGCACGCAGGGCCTTGAGCGGCGGGAGCACGCGCGTCGCCATGCGGCCGCCCTCAGCCCTGCCCGGGCGCCGTGCGGCGCATGCGCAAAACCATCTGGCGAACGACAAGGCGGGGCATGGGCAGCGGGGCGGCTTTCAACGCAGGAGAAAAAAACAATCTCTTGCATCTTAGGGGAGGTCCCCATTAGAAAAACTAACCGCATACCCCATAAAAAACCGCTGGTGGCCGCGGCACCCCGCTCCCTATCATGGCCCACCAGCGGTCACCGCCCCTCCCCCACACGCCATGGCATCCATCACCATCGACGGCATCGTCAAGCAGTTCAGCGGCCAGACCGTGCTGCAAAACCTCTCCCTGCACATCCCCGACGGCGCCTTCTACACCCTGCTGGGCCCCAGCGGCTGCGGCAAGACCACGCTGCTGCGCTGCATTGCAGGCTTCTACGAACCCGATGGCGGGCGCCTGCTGTTCGACCAGGACGACGTGACCCGCGTCTCCACCCACCACCGCGACATCGGCATGGTGTTCCAGGACTACGCGCTGTTCCCCGACAAGTCGGCCTTCGACAACGTGGCCTACGGCCTGCGCGCGCGCAAGGTGGCCAGGCCCGAGATCGCCCGCCGCGTGGGCGAAGCGCTGGAGAAGGTGGGCCTGTCCGCCCTGGCCGAGCGCTACCCCGCGCAGATGAGCGGTGGCCAGCGCCAGCGCGTGGCCCTGGCCCGCGCCCTGGTGATACGCCCGCGCGTACTGCTGATGGACGAGCCCCTGTCCAACCTGGACGCCAAGATGCGCCTGCAGATGCGCGATGTGATCCTGGACCTGGTGCGCGAGGCCGGCATCACCACCGTCTTCGTCACCCACGACCAGGAGGAAGCCCTGGCCATGTCCGACCGCATCGCCATCATGGACCGCGGCTCCATCGCGCAACTGGGCACGCCCGAGGAGCTCTACGGCACGCCGGTGAATGCCTACGTGGCCGACTTCATCGGCTCGGCCAACGTGATCCCCGTGGCGGCCCGGCGCATGGACGAGGGCAGCAGCGCCGCCGGCACGGCCGCCCATGTGCGCTACCAGCTGGCGGGCCAGGAACTCGACGGCGTGCAGGGCAGCCCGCAGCTTGCCGGCGACAGCGTGCTCATCGCCCGGCCCGAGGACCTGTCGCTCATGGCCCCGGCCCCGCATGTGCCCAATGCCCTGCACGGCCAGGTGCTGCGCCGCCAGTACCTGGGCTTCAAGACGGCCTACCGCATCGCGCTGCAGGGCGGCCCCGAGATCCGCGTCGAGCTGCATGCCGGCAACACCGTGGCCGACTTCCAGGCCGGCGATGCCGTACAGGTGCTGGTGCCCGCCGACAGCCGCGTGGTGGGCGCGTGAGCCCCGCATCCACCGAAAGCAAGCCATGAAAATCAACTGGTGGCCCTGGGGCGTGCTGACGCTGGTCAGCCTGGTCCTGCTCTCCTTCTTCGTGCTGTACCCGCTGGCGGTGCTGTTCGGCAACAGCGTGGTGGACGACGGCGGCGGCTACTCGCTGGCCGCATTCGCCACGCTGGCCCGCGACAGCCAGTACCTGCTGGCCTTCAGGAACACGCTGGTGCTGGGCTTTTCCGTCACCGCCTGCACCGTGCTGGTGGGCGTACCGTTCGCCTACATGGTGGCGCGCTACGAGTTCCCGCTCAAGAACCTGGTGGCCGTGCTGCCTATCATGACCATCGTGATCCCCGAGATCATCGTCGGCCAGTCGTGGCTGCTGATCCTGGGCAACAACGGCCTGCTCACCAATTTCTTCGCCGACCTGGGGATCGAGCTGCCCTCGTTCTACGGCTGGACGGGCATGGTCTTCTCGATGACGCTGGTGTACTACACCTACATCTACCTGGGCGTGCTGGCTGCGCTGCGCGGCTTCGACGGCGCGCTCGAAGAAGCGGGCCTGAGCCTGGGCACCTCGCCCTTGGTGACCAAGATGCGCGTGCTGGTGCCGGTGATGCTGCCCGCCGTGCTGGTCAACGCGCTGGTGGTGTTCACCCTGGTGGTGGGCAACTTCGCGCTGTCCATGCTGCTGGGCAGCCGCGTGCCGCTGCTGTCGGTGATGACCTACAACACCTTCGTGAGCGAGATGGGCGGCAGCCCCGCACTGCAGAGCGCCATGTCGGTGGTGTCCATCGCCATCGTGGCCATCGTGCTGTTCTTCCAGAAGCGCGTGGTGGAGCGCAAGATGTACACCATGACCCAGGGCCGCGCACCGGCGCCGGTGCGCGTGCGCTCGGGCGCGGCGCTGCTGTTCACCGTCACCGTGGGCCTGGTCATCCTGGCCTCCATGCTGCCGCTGCTGATCGTGTTCGTGGGCGCCTTCACCGAGACCAGCGGCCCTGTGATGCGCTGGGGCAACTGGTCGCTGGGCAGCCTGCAGCGCGCGCTGCAGGGCGCACCCGAGCCCATCATCAACTCCATCAAGTTCTCGTCCATCGCCACGCTGGCGGGGGTGTCCTTCGCGCTGCTGGTGAGCTACCTGACCATCAAGAAGCGCAACACCTTCACCCAGGCGCTCGACTACATCGTGGTGCTGCCGCTCACCATCTCGGGCACGGTGCTGGGCATTGCGCTGGTGCAGACCTTCAACACCGGCTGGCTCATCCTGGCGGGCAGCTCGGGCATCATGGTGCTGGCCTACACGGTGCGCCGGCTGCCCTTTGCGGTGCGCAATGCATCGTCCACGCTGTTCAACATTCCGGACTCGATCGAGGAGGCCTCCATCAGCCTCGGGGTGTCGCCCTTCATGACCTTTTTCAAGGTCATCCTGCCGGCCATGAAGGCCTCGCTGATCTCGGCCGCCATCCTGATGTGGGTGACCACCATCTCCGAGCTCTCGGCTTCGGTGGTGGTCTACACCGGCGGCCTGGAGACCATGCCCATCGCCATCTTCCGCCAGGTCGATGGCGGGCGGCTGGGGCTGGCGTCGGCCTATGGGGCGGCGCTGGTCAGCGTGATCCTGCTGCCCATCGTGGTCGCCATCAAGGTCTTCCGCATCAACCTGTTTTCCAGCAAGTAAGCCCCATCCATCTTTTCACCACCGAGAGGCCTCCCATGAAGATCAAGACCCTGTTGCAATGCACGCTGGCCGCCATCGGCCTGGCCGCCAGCCTGGCCCAGGCGCAGACCGTGGTGCTGTACTCCTCCAACAACACCGAGACCATCGAGACCGCGCTCAACGTGGTCAAGCAGAAGGCCGGCTCGCTCAACGTGCAGCAGGTCACCGGCGGCACGGGCTCGCTCATGAAGCGCATCCAGGCCGAGGCCAAGAACCCGCGCGGCGACGTGCTGTGGAGCGGCGGCTTCGGCACCATGGGCGCCTACAAGGACCTGCTGGAGCCCTACAAGTCGCCCGACCTGGCCGCCATTCCGGCCGAATTCCGCGGCCCTGGCAACCTGTGGGTGGGCACCAACTTGCATGTGATGGTGCTCATGGTCAACGAACGCCAGCTCAAGGGCCTGGCCGCGCCCAAGACCTGGTCGGACCTGATGAAACCCGAGTGGAAGGGCAAGTTCGCCATCACCGACCCGAGCAAGAGCGCCACCGCCTACATGCTGGTGTACGGCCTGCTCAAGCAGTTCGGCAAGGACGGGCTGGAGAAGATCGCGGCCAACGCCGTGGTCACCTCGTCCTCGGGCACCACCTACAAGGGCGTGGCCGCGGGCGAGTACCCCGTGGGCCTGACCATCGAGTACGCCGCACAGGAGTACGTGGCCGGCGGGCAGAAAGAAATCAAGCTGGTCTACCCCGCCGAGGGCAGCTACCTGGCGCCCGAGGGCATGTTCATCGTCAAGGGCGCCAAGAACATGGAAGCCGCCAAGACGCTGTACAACGGCCTCCTGAGCAAGGAGGTGCAGGAAGCCCTGCTGGTGAAGAACTTCCGCCGCCCCACGCGCACGGACATCGCGGTCTCCAAGCTCACCGCGCTGCCCGACCTCAAGGCGATCAAGATCTTCCCGCTGGACCAGGACAAGGCCTCGCAGGAATACGAGCAGCTCGTGGCGCTGTGGAACCTCGCGGTCACCAAGGCACGCTGAAGGCGCGTGCGAGTGTAAGAAACATTCATGGGCGGCAAGCCCGGCCAGCGACTCGTTGCCCCATGGCGAAAATGACCGCCTCAAAAGCCTGGACCGCTATCCAATCCATAGCAATCAAGATCTTGCAGATGCCAGGCAGGCGGTTGGGCGAGGGCCCTCAGGGATAACGCCCGTACCGGGACCCGGCCGCGGGGTTAGCCTTGGCACCACGCCCGCACCAAGAATGCAGGCAGTGCGAAGACGCATGCTGTCTTGACCATGATCGCCCAGCCAGCGATGGCGCCACCCGCGCCATCGCTGCCTTGCGCAGGCCGTCGGCATGCGGCCTTCGCTGTCCACGGAACCCACCGGTATCCCATTGAAGGCACAGCATCCATGTCCGTCAGCGTTTTCGACCTCTTCAAGATCGGCATCGGCCCCTCCAGCTCGCACACCGTGGGCCCCATGATCGCTGCGCGCCAGTTCGCCTGCCACCTGCAGGCCACGGTGGGCCTGGCGGCCGTGCACGGCGTGGTGGTGGAGCTGTTCGGCTCGCTCTCGGCCACGGGCGTGGGCCACGGCACCGACACCGCCGTGCTGCTGGGCCTGGCCGGGCATGAGCCCGAGCACATCGACCCCGACCAGATCGCGCCCACCATCGCGGGCATCCGCACCGGCCGCAGCCTGGCCCTGCTGGGGGTGCACAGCGTGCCTTTCGTGGAAAAAGAGCACCTGCTGTTCCGCCGCAAGAGCCTGCCGCTGCACCCCAACGGCATGGCCTTCCATGCGCTGGACGCCAACGGCGTGAAGCTCGCCGAGCGCGAGTACTACTCGGTGGGCGGCGGCTTCGTCACCGATGCGGCAGGCGAGCGCGTGCTCAACGGCAGCGCCGGCGCCGCAGCCGGCACCGCAGGCCACGGCCAGGGCCTGCCCCACCCCTTTCGCACCGGCGCCGAACTGCTGGCCCAGTGCCAGGCCACCGGCCTGTCGGTCGCGGCCCTCATGGCCGCCAACGAGCAGCACTGGCACAGCGCGGCCGAGCTGCGCCGCCGGCTCCTGGCCATCTGGCAGACCATGGCGGGCGCCGTGCAGCGGGGCTGCGCGGCCACCGGCACCCTGCCCGGCCCCATGCACGTGCGCCGCCGCGCGGCCGAGCTGCACAAGACCCTCAAGGCCCAGCCCGAGGCCGCGCTGCGCGACCCGCTGTCCATGCTGGACTGGGTGAACCTCTACGCCATGGCCGTCAACGAGGAGAACGCCGCCGGCGGCCGCGTGGTGACCGCCCCCACCAACGGCGCGGCCGGCGTGATCCCGGCCGTGCTGCACTATTACGTGAACTTCCTGCCCGGCGCGAACGAGGACGGCATCGCCACCTTCTTGCTCACCGCGGGCGCCATCGGCATCATCTACAAGGAAAACGCCTCGCTCTCGGGCGCCGAGGTGGGCTGCCAGGGCGAGGTGGGCGTGGCCTGCTCCATGGCCGCCGGGGCCCTGGCCGCCGTGATGGGCGGCACGCCCGAGCAGGTGGAGAACGCCGCCGAGATCGGCATGGAGCACAACCTCGGGATGACCTGCGACCCCGTGGGCGGCCTGGTGCAGATCCCCTGCATCGAGCGCAACGCCATGGGCGCCATCAAGGCCATCAACGCGGCCCGCATGGCGCTGCGCGGCGATGGCCAGCACGTGGTCTCGCTCGACAAGGTGATCAAGACCATGATGCAGACCGGTGCCGACATGAAGATCAAGTACAAGGAAACCTCGCGCGGCGGGCTGGCGGTGAACGTGGTCGAGTGCTGAGGCAGGCCAGGTGCCGGGCCCTACGCCGGTAGGGTTCCCAGGGCCCTGCCAGGCCTACAGAATCGGGCTTTTTGCCATGTTCACACTGCTTCTTGCCCGCGCGCCCTCCACTTCGCTCGCATGCCTGCCCCTGCTCGCCCTCGCCGCCCTGAGCGGCTGCGGCGGCGGCAGCGATGACCCCCAGCCCGACGTCGCCCTGCTGGAAGGCGACTGGCAGCACCAGCGCTGCAATGCCGTCGAAGGCCAGGGCGAACGCAGCTTCATGCGCCTGAAGCGGGAAGACGGCACCCACTTCACGCTCCAGTCGGGCGCGCTGCGCTATGCGAACGGCGATTGCAGCGGCAACGCCACGGTGCAGCTCAGCGCCCCCGGCCAGCCCGTGCAGTTTGTGGCACGCCGCAACGCCAGCACCGCCGCGCTCACCATCTTCTGGGCCAACTGGGCCTACGAACCCGCCACCAACCAGCCCAGCAGCCTGTGGGTGCGCCAGGGTGATTTCCTGTGCCAGTCGTTCTATGCCCCTTCGCCCCGGCCGCCCGCAGCCACCACGCTGCCCCAGCCTGCAGTGGCCAGTACCAGCGCTTTGGGCCCGAACGACGAGTACAACGTGGAGCACATCGTGCAGCAGACGGACACGTCCCTGCAGGGGCGGTTCTGCCACGCCCGCACGCCTGGGTGAGCACGGGCCGTACCGCTGGGCGCCGGGGCCACCGGGCCCATGCGGCAAGCCTTCCCCGCCCGGCAATGCGCCTACTGGACCTTCTCGTACACCGCAGTATTGCCCGTGCGCGACGAGCGCAGCTTGAGTTGCCGCCGGTCCGCAGTCGGCACCAGCAGCAGCGGCAGCGTCTTGCCGTTGGGAAGCACGAAGGACGCCCGCACCCCCTCGTCCTGCACGCCGTACATGCCCTGCGTGTGCCGGCCCTGGGAGGAAATGTTCACCACCTCGCCGCCCTTGTGAAACTCCAGGAAGTCCTTGGTGCTGCCGTCGGGATCGAAGGCCAACTCCCAGCGCCCCAGCAGCCATCCCGGGGACTGCTGCGCAAAAGCGCCCGCACCCGAAACGCCCGACAGGGCCATGAAGGCCAACGCGGCAGCCGCAACGCGGCGAGGAATCCGTTGAAGAAAGTTCATTGCCCTGGCCCAACCCTGTAAAAGCAGCGAATGTACCGGTACATTCACACCCTGCCATCACACCAATGGGGGGCCACAGATGTCCAACAGCCAGTTCGCCTTTCTCCCACGCAGCTCCGTTCCCGACCGCGCGGCGCTGCAGGCTTCGCTGGACCGGCTCGGCTTCGATGTGAAGCTGCACCCGGACTTCACGCCCTTCGACGACTCGGGCTTCCTGCCCTTCACGCTCAACGGCGACGAAGGCCCGGGCTTCGAGATCCACTACAGCCCAGCGCAGGACGTGGTGGGCGACGACGACGACTTCGCCGCCATGGCCGATGGCCGCGACTACTGCATCACCATGACCTGGGGCGGCCGCATGAAAGACCTGGCCTGCGTGATGATGGTCAGCTGCGCACTGGCCCGGGATTTCGATGCGGTGGTGTCGTATGAGGGCGAAGAGCCCCAGCCGCTGGAGGACATGCTGCACACGGTGCAGGTGGCGCTCAAGGAAGGGGCGAAAGAGAAATAGCCAGGCAGGTCCGCCCATCGCAGTTGCAGGTGCGGGCCCACACCTGCTGCACCTAACCGAACGTCCTCTTGGGCACCTGCCGTGCCAGCTCCGCAAAATGGCCCACGCTGCCCCATGCGGTGCGCGAGCCCACCACGTACAGCCGTGACTTGGCGCGTGAGGCCATGACGTTGAGGATGTTGGGCACGCCGCCCGCCCACTGGCGGGCGCCCTTCTCGCCCGCCATGGGGGCGCCCAGCACGGCGATCACGGCTTCGGCTTCCTTGCCCTGGAAGGTGTGGATGGTGCCCACGCGCTCGTCGAGCCACTTGCGCGCATCGACCCCGAAGAGCTCGAACAGCTGGGGCTCTGCGCGCAGCAGCAGGCGCATCTCCTGCGCCACTACGCGGAAGGGGCAGATCACGTAGATGTCGGGGTTCTGCACGCCCGCGCGGGCCAGCTTGCGCAGCATGCGCATGACCACCTGGCCCTCTTCGGCGCTCCACTTGGGGGCGCTGGCCGTGGAGCTGGTGTCGGGGTCGAACCAGGCCGAGGGGCCCAGGATGTCGGCGACATCACCCACGCTGTCGGGCCCCATGGCCGGCACCATGCGGTTGTCGTAGGCAATGGCGTTGGAGACGCCGAACATGGGCTCCTGGAAGCGGCGGCGCACCAGCAGTGGCAGGCCCACGGTGCGCGTGCCCTCGGGTGTGCGGAAACGGGCCTGGAGGGTGCTGGCGCTGTCGGCCAGGGTCTGCACGGAGGCCTGCGGTGCACACCAGAGGCTGCGGTCCACGCGCTGCTGCAGCGAGATCTGGTTGACCAGGTTCTCGGGAATGGTCACCACGGGCGGGATCTGCAGCGTGTCGCCCACAATGACCGCGCGCCGCGCCCGCAGGATCGCGCCCACGGCCGCCTGGGGCGTGGCCTGCCCGGCCTCGTCGACCAGCAGCCAGCCGAACGATGCCGCTGGCAGATCCCCCAGCATGCGGTGGACGGAGGCAAAGGTGGTGGACACCACGGGCACCACCAGGAACAGGCTGGACCACAGGTCCGGCAGCAACTGGCGCCGGGCCGCATCGGGGAAGGTGCCCGACTGCAGGGCCGCCATGAGCACCCCCAGGTTGTGCTCCATCTTGTGCGCGGCCACGGTGACGAAGGCCTTGTGCACGTCGAGCGCGGCGACGAACAGTTTTTCACGCTGCTGGTGGATCTGGTCGTCGAGCCAGGGCACGGCCAGGTTCCAGGCCTCGTGGCCACGGTCGAAGAAGGATTCGTCGACGAAGCGGTCGCCGATGCGGGCATAGGCCTCCCGAAGCTGGGCGCCCAGGCTCTCGACCTCCCGCTGCGCGGTCTCGAGCTGGGCATTGGTGAGCCCCAGGTCCTCGGCAAAGCTCTTTTGCCGCTGCGCGGCGGCCTCCAGCTCGGACTGGGCCTGCGCCTCGGCGCGCACGGCCTCGCGGTGCACGCCCTCGCGCACGGAGGCCTCCGACATCCAGCGCCGGAACGCCTCCGAGACAAACACCCGCGCCGAGACACCGGGGCGGGCTGCCTGCAGGGCCTGCAGCTCGCGCTCGGCCGCCACGACGGCCGCACGGGCCTTGCTCGAACCCTCGATGGCCAGGGCATAGGCCGCCGCCGCCGTGCTCAGGGAGCGGGCGACGGTCTTGTGCCGGGTGTACAGCTGGTTGACCTCATCGCGCAGCCGGGTCAGGCGGGGCGCCAGGGTGCGCGCTTCTTCCAGCCGGGCCAGGATGCCCTCGACCGAGTGCTTGAGGTCGATGAAGGACTTGCGGGCGCGCTTCCATTGCTGCATCGCAGCATCGCCGCTCAGCGGCCGCTCGGCAGCGACGATGCGGGGGGCCACCATGCGCGGCGGCTGGCCTTCGGCCGCGGGCTCCGGCCGCGACACGTCCAGCCCGCGCGCCGCCTTGAGGTAGGTGGAAAAGCCGAAATCCTCGTGCAGCCAGAAGCGCTGGCGAAAATCCCGGCGGTTGCGGCTGTTGCCCAGGGCTGCCGCCATCAGCCCCCAGGGGTGGTCGGCCGGGTCGGCGGGGAAGTTCCGCTCCTCGCCGTACAGAAGGGCCCGCGCGGTGGCGGCAAAGTAACGCGGGCCGGGCTCGATGCTGCGGCCGGAGGGCAGCTCGCGGCTGACGTTTTCCACCGCCTTGTTGTTGCTCGATGCGACCAGCACCTCGAAGCCCTTGATCCGGGGATCCAGCCCATGCAGGTGGAGAAATTCGCCATCGCCCACCTGGAACTTCTGGCCCGTGGGGATGAAGGCCTTGTTCGGATCGTCGAACTCCGCCAGCCGGGCCGCACGGCTCTCCACGCAGTGGGCCACCAGGTCGCGCAACAAGGTCATCTTGCCGGTGCCGGGCGGGCCATTCACCGCCAGGATGCCCTGCCTGTCGCCCGCAAACTCCGCGCGCGCCGCGTTCACGGCCGCCTGCTGCAGCGTCACCACCGGGTGGCTGCCCCGGCTGGGCCAGCGTGCGGGCGGAAAGCGCGCGGGGGCGATCAGCTCGGCAATGCCGGCCGTGTCCTTGAGCAGGTCGCCCACCGCCGCCGGCTTCAGCACGGACAGGTAGCGCAGCAGGGCTTCGGGCGCGGCCCCGGTGTCCACCATGGCACGCGCCCTGGCCAGATCGTCGAGGTAGAACGAGTTGATGGGCGGCGAGTCCGGCGCGCCCTCCAGCTTGGGGTGGCGGTACAGCCGCGCCACGAAGCTGGGCGGCAGCACATGGTCGGGGCGCAGGCCCAGGGTGGCGCACAACCAGCCATGGCTGTCGTTGATGGTCTTCAGGTCGAGCGGCAGGGGCCGGCCCTCGCCGTCCACGCGGGCCAGGCGCCGGTGCAGTTGCTCGCGCAGCAGCTTTTCGGCGTCGGGCCAGCGCGCCAGCGCGCCGGCCTTGCCGCGCAACACCGCCGGCACACCCCACGCAAAGCTGGAGATGGACACCGTATCCGGCCCCGCGAGCTGGCCGTCCTGGTCCACGATGGCCATGGCGATCGGCGCCCGGTGCCGCTGGTAGGTGCGCGTCTCTTCGTCCTTGCCGAACGAGGACAGCAGATCGGTCATGCACATTTCCATGCTGACCTCGCCCAACACCACCAGGTAGAACAACCTGAAGGGAGGCTTGTAGGACTGCTCACCGCGCTGCCACGGCAGGGGTTCGCCATCGACCCGGGCGATGGCGGCACGGTCGCCGCCGACCAGGGTTGCCGGATCGGTATAGGCCAGCGGGGCCAGCACCTCGAGCGACAACCAGGCGGACAGGATGGCGTGGGCCGAGTCCGGCGCCGCATGCAGGCTCGCGGAGGACGCCGACTCCAGCGCAGCCAGGGCGTCCCGGGCCTCGCCATCTCCCGCCTGCGCCTGTGCCTGCACCGCGGCCGGCACGGGCACCGACACCGGCCCGGCGGGTGCTGCGGGCACCGGCTGGCCCGCACGTGCGCCCACCGGCCGGGGCGCCACGGCGGGGAGCGAGAGGGAAAACGGTGCGCGGTCCACGGAAGTCGGCAGCCCGTTCAGCGCAGGCGGCGGGTGTGGACCGGCATGGGCCGGCGGGCGATGTTCCTGATCTGCGGCAATGGCATGGGCGACCTCCCTCGTACCCTGTGTGGCTTCGTGCGGCATGGGCAGATCGGCGGTGCCCTCCCCGGCGTCAGGGCGGTTGTCTGGGGGGGAGGGCATGGCTATCCAAAAATGCGCGCAGCCGAGCATGTTACATGCGACTGGGCGCCGCTCCCAGCCCCCCTGCCGAAGCAGGGGTCTGCACCTGGTGCCGCCACACCACAAAAAGGGCCGGCCAGCAGCGCCGCGCAGACGGGTGGCAGGCCCGCATGGTCCATGCCCAACGCCAATTCTTGGTGCTACCGCCGGACCGGATGCCTGCCTACAGTCCACCCCATGGACCTTCACACACCCCCTCCCCCGAGCCGCCTGGCACCGCCTGAGGCCGGCGAGACATCCCTCGGCCCGGCGCTGCGCCATGCCGACAGCGACGCCGACCTGCTGGCCTGCTGGCCCGTGGTGCAGCAGTTGCGCCCCCGCCTGCCGAATGCCGAGGATTTCATCGCACGCGTGCACCGCATGCGCGCCGACCGCTACCGCATCCTGGCCGCTTGGCAGGACCGCCACACCGCCGTGGCGCTGGGCGGCTACCGCCTGGCAGAGAACCTGGTCTACGGGCGCTATCTGTACGTGGACGACCTCGTCACGCTGGACACGGCGCGCGGCGCACGCTGGGGCCAGGCGCTGATGGACGCCATGGCGCGCATTGGCAAGCAGGAGGGCTGCACCTGCCTGGTGCTGGACACCGGCCTGTCCAATGCGCTGGCCCAGCGCTTTTACTTCCGCCAGGGGCTGCTGACACAGGCCCTGCGCTTCGGCCGCCCGCTGGGAAAGGCCGCCGCATGAGCGCTGGCACACGCATCCTGCACCTCACCTGCAGCGCACGGGCCGAGGCATCGCAGAGCACGCGCTTCTCCGGCCGCATCGTGGAGCGCCTGCAGCCGGCCGAGGTCACCCTGCGCGACCTGGCCCGGGCCCCGCTGCCGCATGTGGACAGCGCCTACGCCCATGCGCTGGCGGGCCGGCCGCCGGGAGACCGCGACGCCAGCGCCCCGGACACCCTGGCCCGGTCGGAGCAGTTGATCGCCGAACTGAACGCTGCCGACGCCATCGTGATCGGCCTGCCCATGCACAAGGGCCTGTTGACCCCATTTTTGGGGATCGCGTTGCCCGGCATGGGGGCTGGATGCAAGGCGCTCGTGCGCAGCAAGGTGTGCACCTTGCAAGCGCGGGCAACGCCGCAGACGGCCCCCAGG
>JAESFW010000186.1_pt1 | contig 89953 bp, 89 predicted proteins | sample 9269481 | NCBI WGS metagenome assembly JAESFW01 (sample SAMN14515350, study PRJNA621654) | algae metagenome | isolation source: Lyngbya sp. HA4199-MV5 and co-occurring heterotrophs from soil with... | place: USA: Ahupuaa O Kahana State Park, Hawaii | collected 2009-07-21 | reverse complement strand
TTAGATTGTATACCGAGAAATCAGCGACTTTTCTAAAACTTCGAAAGTTTTTTCAAACCTTCCTTCTTCATCCACCCAGATCATCCCAACAAGGACCTCCGTGCAGCGAAGCCCTCGACTATAGCACTGTTTTGAGGGGCCGCGCAAGAAGGGGGAAGAAAAGTGAGAGCGGCGACAGCACGCACTGCGTCCGGACCATCCCCAACGGCCCTCTCTATATACAGAGAACAATGCAGAGCAGTGCATCGCAGCAGGCACGGCCAAGCCTCCCCGGGGAGCCTGGCCACCTGGCGTGGGGCCCCAGAGGGGGCCACCACAGGGTGCCTCAGCCCCTCGACACCTGCAAAGCGCGCGGGCCCTCGATAATCCTCCCCCTATGGCACTTATCACTCTACTGGACGCCCAACTCGCATTCGGGCATGTTGCACTGCTGGACCATGCCGGCTTTTCCCTGGAAACCGGCGAGCGCGTGGGCCTGATCGGGCGCAACGGCGCTGGCAAGTCCTCGCTGCTCAAGATCCTGGGCGGCATGGCCAAGCCCGATGACGGGTCACTGCAGGTGCAGCAGGGCATCCGCATCGCCTTTGTGGCGCAGGAGCCTGCGCTGGACCCCGAGGCAACGATCTTCAAGGCCGCCTCGGAAGGCCTGCAGGCCGTGATCGCCTTGCGCGACCAGTACCTGTCGGGCGCCGAGGGCCTGGACCTCGATGCCCTGCAGTCGCAGATCGAGGCCTATGACGCCTGGAACTGGGAGCAGCGCGTGGAAGAAACCCTGCAGCGCCTGCACCTGGATCCTGAGGCCATCGTGGGCAAACTCTCGGGCGGAACGAAGAAGCGCGTCGCACTGGCCCAGGCCCTGGTGGCGCGCCCTGATGTGCTGCTGCTCGACGAGCCGACCAACCACCTGGACCTCGATTCCATCGAGTGGCTGGAGGACCTGCTGATCGACTTCCCGGGTAGCGTGGTCACCATCACCCACGACCGGGCCTTCCTGGACCGCATCGCCACGCGCATCGTGGAGCTGGACCGGGGGCAACTGCGCTCCTACCCCGGCAACTTCGCGCAGTACCAGATCCAGAAGGAGGAGCAGCTGGCACAGGAAGCCGTGATTGCGGCCAAGGCCGACAAGCTGCTGGCGCAGGAGGAGATCTGGATCCGCAAGGGCGTGGAAGCCCGGCGCACGCGCAGCCAGAGCCGCATCACGCGCCTGGAGCACCTGCGCGCCCGCCGCGAGGCGCGCCGTGACGTGGTGGGCAGCGTGCGCATGGACGTGGCCACGGGCAGCGGCAATGGCTACCAGGGCAAGATCGTGGCCGAGCTCACCCAGGTGGGCAAGTCGTTCGGCGACAAGACCATCGTGCACAATTTCACGGGCACCATTCTGCGCGGCGACAAGGTGGGCCTGATCGGGCCCAACGGCGCGGGCAAGACCACGTTGCTCAAGATGATCCTGGGCGAGCTGGCACCGGACACGGGCACCATCCGCCAGGGCGCCAACCTGCAGGTGGCCTACTTCGACCAGATGCGCCATGCGGTGAACCTGGACGCCACGCTGGAGGACTTCATCAGCCCCGGCAGCGAGTGGATCGAGATCGGCAACCAGCGCAAGCACGTCAAGAGCTACCTGAGCGACTTCCTGTTCTCTCCGGCACGTGCGCACTCGCCCGTGCGTTCGCTCTCGGGCGGCGAGCGCAACCGCTTGCTGCTGGCGCGCCTGTTCGCGCGGCCGGCCAATGTGCTGGTGCTCGACGAGCCCACCAACGACCTGGACATCGACACCTTGGACCTGCTCGAGGAACTGCTGGAGAACTACGAAGGCACGGTGTTCCTCGTGAGCCATGACCGCACCTTCCTGGACAACGTGGTGACCAGCACCATCGCCTTCGAGGGCAATGGCCTGTGGCGCGAATACGAGGGCGGCGTGCAGGACTGGCTGCTGCAATCGCGCCGCAGCCGCGCCGCAGCCGCTGCGGCGGCCGCGAATGCCAAGCCCGTGGCCTCGGCCAAGGAGGCCGCAGCGCCTGCGCCAGCACCGGCAGCGCCGTCCAAGACCGAGCAGACCACACGCAAGAAGCTGTCGTACAAGGAACAGCGCGAACTTGAGGCCCTGCCCGAGCGCATCGACGCCCTGGAAACGGAACAGGCAGAACTGCAGGCCCTGCTGGCCGATGGCAGCCTCTACGCCACCGATGGCGCCCGTGCGGCCCAGCTCGCGGCCCGCTCTGCCGAGATCGACGAGGAGCTGATGGCGGCCCTGGAGCGCTGGACGGCGCTGTCGGCCTGACCCCACGGCGAAGCGGGAGGCCGCGTTGGTGTGCCTGGGGTGCGACCAGCCCAAAGGCATGCCCTGAAACCAGCGCCACCGTGGAACTGGCTTTGCCAGGCCACGGGTGGCGTCCCCCTGGGGGGATGGCGCCGAAGGCGACTCAGGGGGGGGTTAGATTCTGTGGTGCAGGCGATCGGTCGCGCCGCGCAGGCGCGCAACCAGGGCCGGGGCGATCTGGCCCAGCGGCAGCACCTCATCCGATGCGCCATGGGCAATGGCTTCGCGCGGCATGCCAAAGACGATGCAGGTGGCCTCGTCCTGCACATAGTTGTAGCTGCCAGCATCCTTCATCTCGCGCATGGCGGCGGCGCCGTCGTTGCCCATGCCCGTGAGCATGATGCCGAAGGCATTGCGCCCAACCACGGCGGCACAGGATTTGAACAGCACCTCCACCGAAGGCTTGTGGCGATTGACCGGCGGGCCATCGTCCACCACGGCCACGTAGTTGGCACCGCTGCGCGCCACATGGAACTGCGTGCCGCCCGGTGCGATGTAGGCGTGGCCGGGCAGGATGCGTTCGCCGTTCACGGCTTCCTTCACCGTGATCTGGCACAGGCCGTTGAGCCGTGCCGCGAAGCTGGTGGTGAAGCCTGGTGGCATGTGCTGGGTGATCACGATGCCCGGCGAGTCGGCGGGCATGTGCACCAGCACCTCCTTGATGGCCTCGGTACCGCCCGTGGAGGCACCGATGCAGATCAGTTTTTCGGTGGACAGGCGGCCCAGCAGCGTGGTGGGGGCCGCCGGTGCCGCCGCACCCGCACCGGGCGCATGCGGCGCAGATGCCGCGGCCTCGCGCGGCGCGGCGCGGCGCACCTGGGCCACGGCCGCCACGCGGATCTTGTCCACGATCTGGCTGGCCAGGTCATTGAGGCCGCTGGCCAGGCCCACCCGGGGCTTGGCCACGAAGTCGATGGCACCGAGCTCCAGGGCCTTCATGGTCACCTCGGCCCCGCGCTCGGTCAGCGTGGAGATCATCACCACCGGCATGGGCCGCAGGCGCATCAGGCGGCCGAGGAAGTCGATGCCGTCCATGCGCGGCATTTCGACGTCGAGCGTGATCACGTCCGGGTTCATTTCCCGGATCATTTCGCGCGCCACCAAGGGGTCGTTGGCCGTGCCGATGCACTCCATGTCCCGCTGCCGGTTGATGATCTCCGACAGCAGACTGCGGACCAGCGCCGAATCGTCCACCACGATCACCCGGATTTTCCTGCTCATTGTTCGCTCAGGCTTTCTTCGTCTTCATCAGTCAATCAAAACAGATCCACAGAGCCACCCGAAGTGCTCTTGGCCACCGTCGCGGCATTCCCACGCACTTCCTCCAGGGTCTCGGGATGGGCATGGGCCAGACGCTTGACCATGGCCTTGCCCGTGACCGGGAAGAACACCACCTTGCGGGGATAGATGTCCAGCACGTCCTCCGAGACGATGGGGATGCGCTCCGTGTGCAGGTAGTTGAGCACGAAGGTGGTGTTGCGTTCACCCACATTCATGGTGGTGAAATTGTGCATCACCTGCGCCCCGCCAAAGATCTTGGCCTGCATGGTTTCGCGCCGCGCGCCCAGCTTGAGCATCTCGTTGATGAGCAATTCCATGGCGTACGAGCCATAACGGCCCGAGGCATCGGCCAGGTCGCCATCGGGCAGCATGAAGTGGTTCATGCCACCGACATGGGCCCGGCTGTCCCACAGGCAGGCGGCAATGCACGAGCCCAGCACCGTCATGATGACCATGCTTTCATCGGCCACGAAATACTCGCCGGGCAGCACCTTCACGGCGTTGTGCTGGAAGTGGTGGTCCAGGTAGAAGAAGGAGGCCTCGCCGGGCTTTCTGGAACGGGCCTTGAGCTCGCTGAGCGAGGACTCGCGCGGTGCCGTGCTGGAGGCATAGATGTCCGCGCTCAGCGGTGCGATGCGTGGCGCCCGTCGGCGCTCCGGCGCTCCCGATGCGGCAGCGGCGGCACCGGGCGTGAAGGTGTTGGGCGTGGGGCCGGATTGGTAATTGGTCATGGGAGCTGTCTGGAACAAGTTCCTATGGGTGAACTGGGGAGCGGATCACCGGCGTTCATAGACCGTCTTGCCACGCAGGGTGAACAGATCGCGCGACTCGCTGAAATTCTCCGCATGCCCCACGAACAGCATGCCACCGGGCTTGAGCACGCGGTGGATGCGCTCCAGCACCTTGCGCTGGGTGGGTGCATCGAAGTAGATCATCACGTTGCGGCAGAACACCACGTCAAACGGGTCCTTGAACGGCCAGTCGTCGCGGATCAGGTTCACGCTCATGAATTCGATGGCCCGGCGCAGCTCGGGCTTGGCCCGCACCATGCCATCGTTGCCACCCTTGCCCTTCAGGAAGAACTTCTGCAGGCGCTCGGGCCCCAGCCCCTTGAGGTTGTCGAGCCGGTAGACCCCCTGGGCCGCCGTGGCCAGCACCTTGGAGTCGATGTCGCTGGCCGTGAGCTTGAAGGAGGCATTGGCCCCCAGCGCCTCGAAGGCCGTCATGACGATGGAATAAGGCTCTTCACCCGTGGAGGCCGCGTTGCACCACACCTTCCAGGGCGTGTTGGCCGGCTTGCTGCGCAGCAGCGTGGCGAAGATCTCGAAGTGGTGCTGCTCGCGGAAGAAGGCCGTGAGGTTGGTCGTGAGGGCGTTGATGAACTCCTGCCACTCGGGACCGTCGTGCTTTTCCAGCCAGCTCAGGTAGTCATGGAAGCTGTTGTACCCCGTATCGCGCAGCCGGCGCGAGAGCCGGCTGTAGACCATGGCGTGCTTGCCATCGTGCAGGCTGATGCCGGCACGCTGGTAGATCAGCGACTGCACGCGCGCGAAATCCGCGTTGGTCCATACGAATTCACGCCCCTGCGCCAGCGGGCCCGACGGTGCGGGAGCGCTGGCAGCAGCTGCGGCGGCAGCACGCGCGCCGGCCGAGGAAACACTGGTGGTCTGGGGCATCATTTTGATCATCCGCTCGGAAGTCCATTTCGCTCCAAAAGGCCTGCAGACCCCTGTCTGCAGTTTGGCTTGCGGCCATCCACCTGGCTGGGAAAGCGTTGGCGCTCTTACTCCGCCGCCGTCACCAATCCCATGTCCACGCTGGACATCAGCTTCTCGATGTCCAGCAGAATCAGCATGCGCTCACCCACCGACCCCAGCCCCAGGATGCAGCTGTTGTCGATGGCACTTTCAATGTCGGGTGCCGAGCGGATGCTCTCGGGCGTGAGTTCCATCACGTCGCTGACCGAGTCCACCACGATGCCGACCACGCGGTTGCGCAGGTTCAGGATGATGACCACCGTGAAGCTGTTGTAGTCGGCCTGCGCGCAGTTGAACTTCAGGCGCATGTCCACGATGGGCACGATGGTGCCGCGCAGGTTGGTCACGCCCTTGATGAATTCGGGCGCATTGGCGATGCGCGTCGGCGGCTCGTAGCCGCGGATCTCCTGAACCTTCAGGATGTCGATGCCGTACTCTTCCTGGTCCAGCCGGAAGGTCAGGTATTCGCGCGCACCGGTCGGCGCGCTGTCTGCAGTCTTACCGATCACACTCATGGTGCGTTCTCCTTGTTAGCTGGGCGCATGCATTCCATGGACGCATCGCACCCGAATCAGTGGCGGGCCCGGCGCACCAGGCCGCCCGTGTCCAGAATCAGCGCCACCGTGCCATCGCCCAGGATGGTGGCGCCCGAGACGTTGGGCACCTTGCGGTAGTTGGTCTCCAGGTTCTTCACCACCACCTGGTGCTGGCCCAGGAGCTCGTCGACCAGCAGCGCCACGCGGCTGCCGTCGGCCTCCACCACCACCATGATGTTGCTCGACTTGTTGAGGTCGAAGCGCGGCACCTGGAAGATCTTCTCCAGCGCAATGACGGGCATGTACTCATCGCGCACCTTGACCAGCTGCGAGCCCTGGGCCACGGTGCTGACATCGTCGGCATTGACCTGGAAGGACTCCACCACCGAGGACAGCGGCAGGATGTAGACCTCGTCGCCCACACCCACCGACATGCCGTCCATGATGGCCAGCGTGAGCGGCAGGCGCACCGAGACCTTCATGCCATAGCCTTCGGCGGAATCCACCTCGACCGAGCCGTTCAGGGCTGCGATGTTGCGCTTGACCACGTCCATGCCCACGCCGCGGCCCGAGACGTCGGTGACCTCTTCGGCAGTGGAGAAGCCGGGCGCGAAGATCAGCTGCCAGACGTCGGCATCGCTCATCTGGTCGGACACATCCAGGCCCCGTTCCTGCGCCTTGCGCAGGATCTTCTCGCGCGACAGGCCGCGGCCGTCGTCACGCACCTCGATGACGATGGAGCCGCCCTGGTGCGAGGCCGACAGGGTGATGGTGCCCAGCTCGGGCTTGCCCTTGGCCAGGCGCTCGGCGGGCATCTCGATGCCGTGGTCGCAGCTGTTGCGCACCAGGTGGGTCAGCGGGTCGGTGATCTTCTCGACCAGGCCCTTGTCCAGTTCGGTGGCTTCGCCCAGCGTGACCAGCTCGACCTTCTTGCCCAGCTTGTTGGCCAGGTCGCGCAGCATGCGCGGGAAGCGGCTGAAGACGATGGACATGGGGATCATGCGGATCGACATCACCGATTCCTGCAGGTCCCGCGTATTGCGGTCCAGGTCGGCCAGGCCGGCCAGCAGCTGCTGGTAGGCCCCGGCGTCCAGCCCGCGGCTGTTCTGCGCCAGCATGGCCTGGGTGATCACGAGCTCGCCCACCAGGTTGATGAGCTGGTCGACCTTGTTGACCGCGACGCGGATGGTCGTGGACTCCATCTGGGCCTGGGCCGCAGCCTTGGGCTCTGCCGCAGCCGCCGCCTTCGCCGAAGGCTTGGCGGCCGCACCGGCCGCAGGCGCCGAGGCGCTCGGGGCGCCGGGCGCGTCCGAGAAGAAACCGTAGGCCACATCGGCCCCACCGGCCGGAGGCTCGCTTTCATGGATGGCCTGGTCGGGGTCGACCTCGGCCGCAGCAGCGGCTGCGGGCGCCTCGTCGCCCTCGATGAAGCGCACATGTTCCTTGGAGACATGGAAGGCGAACAGGTCGAGCAGGTCGTCGGTGGACGAGGTGGTCTCCACCGCGAACATGCGCACGCCGGTCTGCGTGCTGGGCAGGTCGCTGATCGAGCCCAGGCCGGGGATGTCGCGGAACAGCTCCTTGATGGTGTCGGCCTGCTCGGTCTTGTCCAGCGGGCCGATGTGGATCTGCAGCTTGCGCGGCTGGCCAGGCACATGGGCCTTGGGGGCCGGGGCGGGCGCAGCCACCACCGGGGCGGGCGCTGGAGCCGGGGCGGCAACGGGTGCGGGTGCGTCCTCAGGGACCACGCCCGCGGCCAGCTCGCTGATGCGCTTGACCAGGGAGGTGGTGGACACGGCCTCGCCCTGCCCGCCGGCCTGGTGGCGCGCCAGCAGGCTGCGCGAGGCATCGGCCGATTCGAGCAGCACATCGACCATCTGCGGGATGGGCTGCAGTTCGTGGCGGCGCAGCCGGTCGAGCAGCGACTCCATCTGGTGGGTCAGCTCGGCCACATCGGAGAAGCCGAAGGTGGCGGCCCCGCCCTTGATCGAGTGCGCGCAGCGGAAGATGCCGTTGAGCTCTTCGTCGTTCGCAGCGCTCAGGTCCAGGTCGAGCAGCATCTGCTCCATCTGGTCCAGGTTCTCGCCCGCTTCTTCAAAAAAGATCTGGTAGAACTGGCTCAGATCGAAGTCAGCACCGCCTGCCCCTGATCCCTCTTGATAGCTTTCAGCCATGGTCGGCTCCTTTATACGTGGTGGTGCCCGTGCGCGCGTTTCAACGGATCACCTTCTGGATGACTTCGATCAAGCGGTTGGGATCGAACGGCTTGACCAGCCAACCGGTGGCACCGGCCGAGCGTCCCGCCTGTTTCATCTGGTCACTCGATTCGGTGGTCAGGATCAGGATGGGGATGGTCTTGAACTTGGGGTGCTCGCGCAGTTTGCGCGTGAGGCCTATGCCGTCGAGCCGGGGCATGTTCTGGTCGGCCAGCACCAGGTGGATGTCGTGGCTCTCGGCCTTTTCCAGGGCATCTTGCCCATCCACCGCCTCCACCACGTGGTAGCCGGCACCGGTGAGGGTGAAGGACACCATTTTCCGCATGGACGGTGAATCATCTACGGCAAGTATCGATTGCATTTAGGACTCCAACTGACTTGAATATATAGGTGAACCAGCGATGCCCGCTTCAAAATAGATCAATGGAACCGGCATCCATCTCGCTTTGCGTGACCGGATTGGGCCGATCCGGTGCCATTTCGGCAAACGGGGCAGCCTCCTCGCCCTCTTCATGTCCCATGGCCTCGGAGGCCAGTCGGAACGCGCAGCCCTGCAGCACCTTGGTGGTGTGCCAGATGAGCTGTGAAGCCATGTCCTGGAACTGCAGCTCGGTGACGGCACTGCGCAGCGCATCGCGCGCGGCCGCCAGCTCGGGCGAATCCGCCACGAAGGCATCGTTCAGGACCGCATTGGCTTCGCCAAAGCGCTCCAGCAGGTTGTCCGTGGCATGGTTCAACAAGCCTTCCAGGCGGTGCAGGTCGTGCATGACGACCAGCAGGGAATCCTGCAGTTCTGCTGCCACCATGACCGGAACCTGAACTGCCGGCCCAGTTGATGTTGATAGCGTAGATTGCATTGTTTCTCCATAGCAACAAGCAGACCAGGGTCCGGGCCTTGTAACAGGCAGCCCGCGCTGGCAGACCCCGCCAACCCTTGCAAAAACCCCGACATTGCGTTCTATTGGACGATAGCCTTCTCACCCACCCTACAGGGACAAACACCGCTTGTTTGTTCCAATTTGTATCCTATGATAGCGCTCATATGGTCATGACAGTAGCAGGCCATCCCTTACGCCTTCTGCACCTGGAGGATTCGCTGGCAGACCATGTTCTTGCCAGGCTCACTTTGCAGCGTGCCAAGCTCGATTGCAGCCTCCAGCAGGTCGATAGCCTGCAGGAATTTTGCGACCGCACCCGCAACGAGTCCTTTGATTTGATCCTTGCCGACTACAGACTGCAAGGATTCACTGCGCTCGACGCATGGGCGCATGTGGCTAAATTAGCAACACCGGTGCCCTTTGTACTGCTGTCCGGCGCGATTGGCGAGGCCGCGGCCGTGGATGCCATGCGCCTGGGCTTCTCGGACTACCTGCTCAAGGACGACATTGCCCGCCTGCCGCATGTGGTCACCCGGGCCATCGAGGTGCACCAGGCGCGCCAGGACCGCGAGCGCGCCGTGGCCGAGCTGGCGGCCTCCCAGCAGCGCCTGGCGGAACTCACAGAGCACCTGCAGACCTCCATCGAACAGGAACGCGCCTCCATTGCGCGGGAGATCCACGACGACATCGGCGGCGCGCTCACCGCCGTGCGCGTGGACCTGGCCTGGATCGGCCGGCACGCCGAGGACCCGGCCACACAGGACCACCTGGCCAGTGCTTCGGACATGTTGCAACACGCCATCGGTGCCAGCCAGCGCATCATGATGAACCTGCGCCCGCCCATCCTGGAGCAGGGGCTGGTCGCGGCGGTACAGTGGCTGGCGGCAGGCTTCGAGCGCCGCAGCGCCGTGCGCACCCAGGTCACGGCCAGCGGCGAGGCGATCGACGTGCCCGGCGATGTCCGGCTGGTGGCCTACCGCACGGCGCAGGAGGCATTGACCAACATCGCCAAATACGCCCAGGCCGGGAAGGTGCATATCGATCTGTCCGATCATGAAGGGGTGCTGACCGTGGAGATCGCCGATGATGGCTGCGGCTTCGACGTCGCGCAACTGGCCGACAAGCCCAAGGCCTTCGGGATCAAGGGCCTGCATGAACGCGCGCGCACGGTGGGCGGCTGGCTCGATGTCAGCACCCAGCCGGGCAAGGGAACCTGCCTCACACTGTCGATACCGCTGGCCGCCTCGGAGCAGCCCGCCCACCCTGGAGATGTCTGGTGATCAACGTCGTTCTGTGCGATGACCATGCCGTGCTCAGACGCGGCATCCGCGATACGCTCATCGAGGCCACCGACATCAAGGTGACCGGCGAGGCCGGCGGCTATGCCGAGCTGCGCGAGGTGCTGCGCACCGCCCCTTGCGACGTGTTGCTGCTCGATCTGAACATGCCCGGCCGCGGCGGACTGGAAGTGCTGGCCACGCTGCGCGAGACGCATTCCACCATCAAGGTGCTGGTGGTGTCGATGTACCCCGAGGACCAGTATGCGCTGCGCTGCCTCAAGGCCGGCGCCCAGGGCTATGCGAACAAGGCCTCCGACCCGGCGGAGCTGATCAACGCGGTGCGGGTGGTGATGCAGGGCCGCAAATACCTGACGGCCGAAGTGGCGCAGATGCTGGCCGAAAGCCTGGCCCAGCCGGTGCTGGAGAGCCCCCACGCCACGCTGTCCGAGCGCGAGCTGCAGACGCTGATCAAGATCGCCTCGGGCCGGCGCCTGGCGGACATTGCCGAGGAGCTGATGCTCAGCCCCAAGACCGTGAGCGTCTACCGCTCGCGCGTGCTCGAAAAGCTCAAGCTGTCCAACAACGCCGAACTCACGGTCTACGCCATCCGCAATCAGCTGGTGTAGCACCCCACCCCGCCGGCTACCGCTGGCTGGAGAACAGGTCGATGGATTGCTGCATCAGGGTCAGGATGGGCTGCTCCAGCATGGGCAGGGTGGCGGCAATGCCCAGCAGGCCCACGGTGAGCGTGACCGGGAAACCGACCGCATAGATGTTCATCTGCGGCGCCACGCGCGAGATGATGCCCATGGCCAGGTTGACGAACAGCAGCAGCGCGATCATGGGCAGGGCGATCCACAGGGCGCTGGAGAACAGCGAGGTGCCCAGCTCGTACAGCCGCATCTGGCCGATGGCCTGCAGGAAGTTGCCGTTCACGGGAAAGCGGTCGAAGCTCTTGACCACGGCCATGATGACCATCAGGTGGCCATTGATGACAATGAACAGCAGCGTGGACATGTGCCCGAAGAAGCGCGCCACGGCACTCACCTGGCCGTTGCTGGCGGGGTCGAAAAAGGAAGCGAAGTTCAGGCCCATCTGCAGGCCGATCATTTCACCGGCCAGCTCCACCGAGGCGAACACCAGGCGCACCGAGAACCCGATGGCCAGGCCCACGGCCACCTGCTGGGCCACGGCCCCCAGGGCTTCGCGCCCATTGATGTCGATCACGGGCGGGGCGGGCAGCACGGCCTGGGCCGACACCGCCACGAAGAAGGCCAGCCCGATCTTCACGCGCATGGGGATCGCGCGCATGGAAAACACCGGCGCCACGGAAAACATCGCCAGCACCCGGAGAAACGGCCACAGGATGGGCGATATCCAGGCCACCAGCTGGGCCTCGGTGAAGGTGATCACGGGCGGGACAGGGGCTGGCTGCGCTAGCCGACCACCGAAGGAATCGATTCGATGGTGCGGCGGATGTAATCGACCAGGGTGCTGATCATCCACGGCCCGGCGATTGCGAACACCACCATCGCGGCGATCAGCTTGGGCACGAAGGCCAGCGTGGCCTCATGGATCTGCGTCACGGCCTGGAAGATGCTCACCACCAGGCCCACGGCCATCACCACCCCGAGCACCGGCATGGCGATCATCAGCAACAGCGTCAGGGCATCGCGCCCCATGGTCAGGACCATCTGTGAAGTCATGGCAAATCCTTCAGGCGTTCATTGCGCAGCGCACCGCCCACCACGCATGCAACTGGCGCGGCCCAGGCCAGCGCTCCCGTGCAAGGGCCGCCCCGCCGCACTGGGAGCGTCCCCCTCCCGCTTCGCGCAACGATGCGAGAGAGGGGTGAAGGCGCGCAGCGCCTCAGGGGGTGCCTCATCATGTTGCAAAACTGGCCGCCAGCGAGCCGATCAGCAGGTTCCAGCCATCGGCCAGCACAAACAGCATGAGCTTGAACGGCAGCGCCACCAGCACCGGCGACAGCATCATCATGCCCAGCGACATGAGGATGCTGGAGACCACCATGTCGATCACTAGGAACGGGATGAAGATCATGAAGCCGATCTGGAAGGCGGACTTGAGCTCGCTGGTCACGAAGGCCGGCACCAGCACCCGGAACGGTGCCGTCTCGGCCGTCACCTCGGGGGCCAGCCGGGCCAGGCGCGCGAACAGCGCAAAGTCCGACTGCCGGGTCTGCTTGAGCATGAACTCGCGCATGGGCGCCTCGGCCCGGTCCACCGCCTGCTCGAAGGTGATGGCATTGGTGGTGTAGGGCACATAGGCTTCCTTGTGCACCCGGTCGAAGGTCGGCCCCATGACGAAGAAGGTCAGGAACAGCGACAGGCCGATGATCACCTGGTTGGGAGGTGCCGACTGCGTGCCCAGCGCCTGGCGCAGCAGCGACAGCACGATGACGATGCGCGTGAACCCCGTCATCAGGAGCAGGATGGCCGGCAGAAAGGACAGGGCCGTGAAGAACAGCAGTGTCTGGATCGGCACCGAGTAGCTTGAGCCGCCGCTGCCGGAGCCGATCAGCACGGGCAGGGTTCCTGGAGCCGAGGGCGCGGCGCCAGTCTGCGCCAGGGCCGGCACCTGCCAGGCCAGGAGCCCGATGGCAGCCAGCGCGGCCAGGCGCGCGGCGCGCGGCAGCATCGCAGGACGCGCCAGGTCAGACATGCGGCTCCTTGCGCGCCTCGGCGGCCGCCATTTCGCGGGCAAAGGCGGACGCATCGGGCGCCACCACCGGCAGGGCAGCCGGTACGGCATTGGCGGACGGAGCGGCCAGTACATGCAGGCAGGTGACCTGCTGCGCCGTGACACCGAGCACCAGCCAGGTGCGCGCGCCCTCGGGCCCCACCTCGACGGTGACCACCTTTTGCTGGGGCCCCACGGCCACGGCCGAGAGCACGCGCGACGCGGCGCCTGCCGGCAGGCCGCCGCTCGCCTGGTGCTGCTGCAGCCGCTTGATGAGCCAGGGCAGGCAGGCCATGGCCCCCACGAACAGGACGACGACGACCAGGGTCTGGGTCATCCCCATGGCGTTGCCCCCGTCAGCCACGGCTCACGCGCCGCAGCCGCTCCGAAGGCGTCACCACGTCCGTCAGGCGGATACCGAATTTGTCGTTCACCACCACCACCTCGCCCTGGGCGATCAGGTAGCCGTTGACGAGCACGTCCATGGGTTCGCCGGCCAGCGCATCGAGCTCGACCACCGAGCCCTGCGCCAGTTGCAGGATGTACTTGATCGGCACCTTGGTGCGACCCAGTTCCACGGACAGCTGGACGGGGATGTCCAGCACCATGTTGATGTCGTTGACGGTGCCGTCGCTGTTGGTCGACGAGGACGACGGGCGCACAGCATCGCCGGACAGCGGGCCGCCCTGCTCGGCATCGCCCGGTTTGGCGTCCGAGCTCTTTTGCTCTTCGAGCGCTTCGGCCCAGCCGGCAAACGGGTCCTCGGCCGCAGCGTCCTTGTTGTTCTCGTCTTCAGTTGACATCTTTTTCTCCCAGCCAGCTCATGTCCGAATTGCGCAGACACTCTTCGATACGGATGGCATATTTCGAATTGTGGGTCCCATACTGGCACTCAAAGATGGGAACACCGCCAATGGAGGCGCGGATGCGCGGCTCCCGGTCGAGCTCGATGAAATCACCGGGCTTCATCGCCAGCAGTTGCTCCACCGTGGCGTCGGCCTTGGCCAGCTCGGCCACCAGCACCACCTCGGCCGCCTGGATCTCGCGCGTGAGCACCCGCACCCAGCGCCGGTCCACCTCGATGGAGTCGCCCTGCGTCGACGAGTAGAGCACGTCGCGGATGGGCTCCAGCGTGGCATAGGGCATGCAGACGTGGATGGCGCCCGACAGATCGCCGATTTCCAGCTGGAACGCGGTCGACACCACGATCTCGCTGGGCGTGGCAATGTTGGCGAACTGGGGCTGCATCTCCGAGCGCTGGTAGTCGAGCTCCAGCGGGTAGATGCCCTGCCAGGCCTTTTTGTACTCGGCGCAGATCACATCGACCAGCCGGTTGATCACGCGCTGCTCGGTGGGCGAGAAATCACGCCCCTCGATGCGCGTCTGGAACTTGCCCACCCCGCCGTACAGCGTGTCGATGATGCCGAACACCAGCGAGGGCTCGCAGACGATCAGGCCGCTGCCGCGCAGCGGGCGGATCGCCACGATGTTGAAGTTGGTCGGCACGGCCAGCTCGCGCAGGAAGGCGCTGTAGCGCTGCACCGAGACAGTGCCCACCGAAATCTCGGGGCTGCGGCGGATGAAGTTGAACAGGCCGATACGGAAGTTGCGCGCAAACCGCTCGTTGACGATTTCCATCGTCGGCATGCGGCCGCGAACGATGCGTTCCTGGCTCGAAATGTCGTAGTTGCGTACCGACCCCGATTCGGCCACTTCCTCGACGGACTTCTGGCTCTCGCCCGTGACGCCTTCGAGAAGGGCATCAACCTCTTCCTGCGATAGGAATGAATCACTCATGGCAGGATTGTCCTTGCGTCACTGGATGATGAAGCTGGAGAAAAGAATGCCTTGCACCGGATTCTTCGGCGGCTTGCGCACGGGGCGGTCGTCCTCATCCTCGTCCTCGGCCGAGGCGGCGCGCTTGGGCCGGTCGCGCGGCACGGTGTAGCCGAGCGGGCGCGAGACCTCGCGCAGAATGTCCTTGGCGAGTTTTTCCTTGCCCTCGCGCGCCAGCAGCTCCCCGGAGGTGCGCTGGGAGACCAGCAGCAGCACGCTGCTGCGGATGGAAGGCAGGTAGAGCTTGATCTGCTCGGCCGTCTTGGCATCGGCCACCTCGACCGTGATGCCGATCTGCGCGAACCGGTCGCCCCCCGGGTCGGCCAGGTTGACCACCATGTTCTCGAAGGGCAGGAAGGTCGGCGGCGTCTTGGCCGTCTGGTGGGCCGGCTCCGCCGCAGCGGCCTCTTCCTCATCGCCGGCAGGTTTCTTCTTGCCCAGCAGGAAGAAGGCCGCAGCACCCCCGATGCCCAGCACGAGCACCAGAGCGACCACGATGATCAGCATCTTCTTGCTTTTGGGCTTCTCCTTGGCCGGAGCGGCAGCGTTGGCAGACACGTGGCTGGTTCCTTAGATGGGATTCGGTGGTGGCACCCCGCGGTCGACGGCGCCACCTGCGGATGCCCCGATTGTGGCGCAGCTGCCAACCCGATAATAGCCAGAATACATACCGAAAACCATGGCATTCAGCGTGCCACGGGGGTGGCATGGCGCCTGCGGCCATGCGCCCCTGCGCCCAGGGGCGTCAGACGAAGACGTCGACCCCGCTGCTGCGCGTGCTGCTGCCTGCTGCCAGCCGCTGGCTCACATCCGTAGGGCCTGCGACCTTGACCGTGGCCTGCTGGCCCTCCCCGGCGCGGCCATCGCGCTGCTGGCCGCCATCGCCCGCTGCCGTCCCCTGCCCGCCCGAGGTGCCCACCGTCATGCCCGACAGGACCAGGCCTTCGCCGCGCAGCAGGTCGCTCAGTTGCGCCATGCTCTGGTCCAGCAGCGTGCGGGTCTGCTCCTGGTCGCTGCGGAAGCTCACATGGGCTTCGTTGCCCGACAGGGACACGGTCACCGCCAGGGGCTGGCCGTCCCGGTTCAGGGTCATTTCGGCGTTCTGGCTCTTCTGGTTGGCCCAGTAGGTCACCTGCTCCGCTAACTGCTCTTCCATGCTGGCCTGGGCCAGTTCGTCAAAGCCCGGCGCACCCGAGGTGCCGTCCACGGAATAGGTGGAAGAGGTATCCGCGCCGGCCTCGGCCAGCCCGCCCGCCCCGCCCTGCGCGGAGGAATCCCCGCCGCCCGCATCCGCACCGCTGCGCGCACTGGTCGCCGCCACGGCGGCTGCCGGGTCCTGGCCCGCCAGGGCGGCCGCATCCAGGCCTGCCGCGCCCAGGTTGTCGCCCAGGGCGCGGTGCGTGCCTGCGCCCACCTCGCGCACCAGCGCCGCCAGGGCAGGGGATGCCGCCGACAGGTCGGTGGTGGTCGATGCCGCCTGCTTCGCATCGACCCGGCCACCGGTGCGTGCAGCCAGCGCATCGCCCGCACCACCCGCAAGGCCGGTGCCGGCCTCCCCACCGCCACGCTGCAGCGCCGCCGCATGCATGCGCGAGAACTGGCGGCCGAATCCCATCGTGGCGGTGGAGGGTGTCTGGGCACCCTGTGCCCCACCATCCAGCGCGGCAGTCTGTGCCACCAGGCCATCGGTGGCCAGCAGGCGGCCGTTGAGGGCCGCGGCCGCATCGGCGTCCTGCCCGAGGCCTGCCAGGGCACCGCGTGCCGCTCCCCCCCAACCCACCGTGGACAGGCCCGAGGCCGCGCCATCACTCCCCGCGGCGACAGCGCCCTGCCCCACCAGCCCTTGCCATTGCTGGGCCGCCATGCTGTCCGCCGCGGCCAGGGCCTGGAATCCTGCCAGCGCCGACGGGTCGCCCGGGTTCTGCGCGAGCAGGGAAGCGTCCCCGGCACCAGGGTCCGCCGCCAGCGGGTCCCCCTCGATCAGTTCCGGGTCCTGTGCGGCCAGCAGGGCCAGGAAGCTGCCAGCCTGCGCGGCACCCGCCCCTGCGGCATCGTCCGTCGTGCCCTTCTGGGCGGTGTGTTGGCGTGTACGGGCCGCTTGTGGAGACTGGGTTCCCTGCGGGGTGGATATGCGTGCTTGTTCCATGGTCAAAACTCCTGCCCTGTCGTCCTATCGATCGTTCACCCGGCGGCTGTACTGCATCGCCGCCCGCTCATCGGTCTGCTTCTGGTCCATGCGGGCCTGGGCCCGCTCCAGCTCCAGGCGCCGCGCCTCCAGCACCTTGCGCAGGCTGGCCAGGCGCAATTCGGTCTCCATCAGCGTGCGCTGCGCCCGCTCCACGCGCGCCGCCTGGTCGCCGACCACACTGGTCTGCAGGCCGGCCGCATGGTCCAGGCGGCCCATGAACTGGTAGTGGTGGAACATCACCTCGGGCTTGACGGTGGTGTCCGCCTGCATGCCCCAGCGCTGCTCGGTCTCGCGCGCATAGTCCTGCAGCTGGCTCAGCTGTGCCTGTGCTGCCTGCTGCACGGCCTGGGCCTCGCGCAGCGCCTGGCGGGCCTCGTCGCGCTTGCGCGAAGCGATCTCGACGGCGACGATGAGTGCATTGAGCGCGGACATGGGGCAGCCTCGGTGTGCTTACTGGTCGAGCACCATGGCCATGGCATTCACGCTCTGGTCCATGGTGGATGCCTCGAACATGTCCTGCTGCAGAAAGGCAGCCATCTGCGGCTGCAGGCGGATGGCCTCGTCCAGCGCGGGGTCGGAGCCGCTCATGTACGCCCCCACCTGCACCAGGTCGCGGCTCTTCTGGTAGCGCGAGTACACGGCGCGAAAGCGCCGCGCCACGTCGAAGTGGCCACGCGAGACGACGTTGTGCATCACGCGCGACGCCGATTGCTCGATATCGATGGCCGGGAAATGCCCGGACTCGGCCAGCGCGCGTGACAGCACGAAGTGCCCGTCCAGGATGGCGCGCGCGGCATCGGCGATCGGATCCTGCTGGTCGTCGCCCTCCGACAGCACGGTGTAGAAAGCGGTGATCGAGCCCACGCCATGCAGGCCGTTGCCGCTGCGTTCGACCAGCGCCGGCAGCTTGGCAAAGCACGAGGGCGGGTAGCCCTTGGTGGCCGGCGGTTCGCCGATGGCCAGCGCGATCTCGCGCTGCGCCATGGCATAGCGGGTCAGCGAATCCATGAGGAGCAGCACATGCTTGCCCTTGTCGCGAAAGTGTTCGGCCACGGCGGTGGCGTAGGCAGCGCCCTGCATGCGCAGCAGCGGCGGCGCATCGGCCGGGGCGGCCACGACGACGGAGCGCGCACGGCCCTCCGCACCCAGGATGTCTTCGACGAATTCCTTGACCTCACGGCCCCGCTCGCCGATGAGGCCCACCACGATCACGTCGGCCGCGGTGTAGCGGGCCATCATGCCCAGCAGCACGCTCTTGCCCACGCCCGAGCCGGCAAACAGGCCCAGGCGCTGGCCCCGGCCCACGGTGAGCAGGGCATTGATGGCGCGCACGCCCGTGTCCAGCGGCAGGCGCACCGGGTCGCGGTCCATGGCATTGATCTGGCGGCGGTCCATGGGTTCGGACACCACGTCCTGGATGGGGCCGCCATGGTCCAGCGGAATGCCCTGGGAATCCACCACCCGCCCCAGCAGGCCATCGCCCATGGGCAGGCGCAGCACGCCGGCCTTCTGGCTTGCGCGCGAGGCCTCCCCCAGGCGGGGAGATGCCACATAGGGCGCCGCCGGCACCACACTGGCGCCGCTGGACAGGCCGTGGATATCGCCCGCGGGCATCAGAAAGGCCCGGTCGGCGGAAAAGCCCACCACCTCGGCCAGCACCGGCGTGTGGCCCGGCATCTGCACCATGCACTGCGAGCCCACGGGCACGCGGATGCCCGCGGCTTCGAGCACCAGGCCGGTCAGCTTGGTCAGGGTGCCGCGCGTCTCCAGCGGTGCACGGGTGCGCACGCGCTCGCGCGCGTCGTCCATGAACTGCGTCCAGGCGTTGTCGGCGGGGGCATCAACGCTCATCGCCGCTCTCCTGCCAAGGGGACTCCAGGCCCAGCGAGGCAATGGCGCGCTCCCAGCGTTTGCTGACGCTGCCATCGACCACCGTGCCGCCGGATTCGACCAGGCAACCGCCTGCGGGGATGGCCGCATCGGCCATCCACTGGATGCCGGCGCCCAGCTCTTCGCGCAGGGGCTGCTCCACGGCCCCCATGTCCGCCGGGTTCAGGCGCACGAGGGCAGGCCGGCCCTCGGCCACCAGCATGCCCACGGCCTCGCGGACCACGGGCTCGAGCACGTCGGGGCTGACCGAGAGTTCGCGCCGCACCACCTCGCGGGCGATGTCGCAGGCCAGCGCCAGCACGTCCTGCGCCATGCGCTGCTGCATGGCGCTCAACGATTCTTCAAGGGACCTCACGACACTGGCGATGCTCTGGGACATCTCCTGCGCCTGGCCGGCCACATAGTCGTCCATGCGCTGCTGCCATTCGAGCGCGGTGTCGGACTGGCCCTGCGCCAGGCCCTGGGAAAACGCGGCATCGCAGGCCTGTTGCACCAGGGCCAGCTGCGCGGCTTCCACCTCGGCGGGATCGGGTGGCGGCGGCTCGGGCTCCGGCAGGACCTCCGGTTCGGGCTCCTCCGGTTCGGAGCCATCCACGGCGCCGAACTTCCATTGCGTGACCACCCCCACCTCTTCGCTGGGGATGAAGCGCGAGTAGGAGCGTTGGCTAGACGAAGGCATCGTCGCCACCACCACCGATCACGATCTGGCCTTCGTCGGACAGGCGGCGGATCGTCTTGAGAATTTCCTTTTGCTGCGCTTCCACTTCGGACAGGCGCATCGGGCCGCGCGATTCCAGGTCTTCGCGCAGGGCTTCGGCCGCGCGCGAGGACATGTTGGACAGGAACTTGTCGCGCAACTCGGGCACGGCCCCCTTGAGCGCGACGATGAGCGTCTCCGACGCCACTTCCTTGAGCACGGCCTGGATGGCGGTGTTGTCGAGCTTGAGCACGTCTTCGAACACGAACATCTTGTCCATGATCTTCTGCGCCAGGTCGGGGTCGTAGCCGCGGATGGACTCGATCACCACGGCATCCATGTTGGAGCCCAGCAGGTTGATGATCTCGGCCGCGGCCTTGACGCCGCCCAGCGAGCTCTTGCGGATCTTGTCGCCGCCGGCGAGCACCTTGAACAGCACCTCGTTGAGGTCCTTGAGCGCCGTGGGCTGGATGCCTTCGAGCGTGGCCACGCGCAGCAGGATCTCGCTGCGCTGGCGGTCGGTCAGGTGCATCAGGATGCCCGAGGCCTGCTCGCTGTCCAGGTGCACCAGGATGGCCGCAACGATCTGGGGGTGCTCGTTGCGCAGCAGCTCGGCCACCGACAGCGGGTCCATCCACTTGAGGCTTTCGATGCCGGAGACGTCGCCCCCCTGCAGGATGCGGTCGATCAGCAGCGAGGCCTTGTCGTCGCCCAGGGCGCGCTTGAGCACGGCGCGCACGTAGTTGCCGGTGTCGGACACCAGCAGGCTCTGCGCGGCGGCCGCGTCGGCAAAGCGGTTGATGACGCTGTCCACCTTTTCGCGCGACACCGATTTCATGCGCGCGATGGTCTCGCCCAGCTTCTGGACCTCCTTGGGCGAGAGGTGCTTGAAGACTTCGGCAGCCTCCTCCTCGCCGAGGGACATCAGCATGATGGCTGCGTCGTTGAGACCTTGTTCATCCATGGGCTATCCAAGCATCTGAAGCTGCGACGGGCTCAGGCATTTTCGCCGTTCACCCAGGATTTGAGAATATTGGCGACGGCCACGGGGTTTTCCTTGGCCAGCACGCGTGCCTCTTCCAGGCGCAGCTGCTCTGGCGTGGCGACCACATTCTCTTCCTTCTTGCCAGGGGACGGCAAAGCCGGGCGATCGGGCTGCTCGGCCTCGATGGCATCGAGCTGTCCGCCGGACCTGGGCAGTTCACCGGCCTTGGCCGTCTTGGGTTCCGCCGCTCCCTTGAGCGCTGGGCGCACCAGGCCCAGCAGCACCATGGCAGCAAACAGCAGGGCCCCCACCGGCCAGGCAAAGCTCTTGGCCACATCAATGACCTCGGGCTGCTTCCACAGCGGCACCTCGGTCGAGGAAGCGGCTTCCACCTGGAACGGCGTGTTCATGATGTTCACCGAATCGCCGCGCTCGCTGTTGAAACCGATGGTTTCACGCACCAGGGCCTTCATCTGCTCCAGCTGCTCGGGGGTGAGCGCCTTGGTGACGGTCTTGCCCTTGTCTTCGGTCGACTGGTAGTTGACCACCACGGCGGCGTTCAGGCGCTTGATGGCCCAGTTGTTGCCACGGACGACCCGCACGGTCTTGTCCACTTCGTAGTTGGTGGTGGACTCGCGCTTGCTGGAGGACTCTTCCGAGCCTTGCTGGCCAGCAGCCTGGGGCGCAGGATTGGCACCGTTGATGGGTGCAGCCGAGGGTGCAGGCGGTTGATTGGCAACGGCACCGGGCACGCCGGTGGCGGTCTTCTGGGCCGTGCCGGAGGTTTCCAGCATCTGCTGGCTGCGCACGGCCTTGGCATCGGGGGTCTGGTTGGGACGGAACTGCTCGGAGGTGGACTCGGTGCGGCTGAAATCCAGCTCGGCAGACACCTGGGCCCGCACATTGTTGCGGCCGACCACGGGCTCCAGGATCTCCTGGATGCGGCGCGTGAGCTGCTGTTCGATCTGCTGGCCATAGAGCATCTGCTGGGCATCGATGGCATTGGCGCCAGCGCCATCGGGCGACTGCGACAGCAGCTTGCCCGTGTCGTCGAGCACGCTCACGGCCGAGGGGGCCAGTTCAGGCACGCTGGAGGCCACGAGGTGGACGATGCCGGCCAATTGGGCACGGTCCAGGAAGCGGCCGGGGTGCAGGCTGACCAGCACCGAGGCCGAGGGCTTTTGCTGCTCGCGGAAGAAGCCGTTCTGGTTGGGCAGCGCCAGGTGCACGCGGGCGCTCTGCACCGAGGACAGGGCCTGGATGGAGCGGGTCAGTTCGCCCTCCAGGCCGCGCTGGAAGTTCAGGCGCTCCTGGAACTGGGTCATGCCGAAGCGGTTGGTCTCCATCAGCTCGAAGCCCGTGACCGAGCCGCGGGGCAGGCCCTGGGTGGCCAGGCGCAGGCGCACGTCGTGCACCTTCTCGGCGGGAATCAGGATCGCGCCGCCGCCTTCGGCGTACTTGTAGGGAACGTTCATCGTGGACAGCTGGGCCACGATGGCGCCGCCATCCTTGTCGTTGAGGTTGGAAAACAGGACGCGGTAGTCGGGCTGGCGGCCCAGCACGATGGCAGCGACCGCAACGGCCACAAGCAGCGCCACCCCCACACCCAGGCGCATGCGCTGGGCCCGGTCGAGGCTGGTCAACCGCTGCAGCCAGTTGGGACTGGGGGTGGCAGCGGGAGGTGCGAGCGGAGCGAGTGGGACTTCGGCAACTGCAGACATCGTGCTTTTCCAATAGGTGGGGCCCGGCAACGGACCTTGGCGTGGGCTCGATTATTCGGCTCAAGGTGCCGCCATGTTCTGCCGATAAGCCGCCCCTTTGACCATCTATTCCCCATGATGGCCGGCCGGGGCCTGGCTACGATCACAACATCCCCCATCCCCAACGGACACCGCCATGGACCTCCGCATCCCCAGCTCCACCACCCCCATGATGGGTGCCGGCATGGCGCGCCGCGCCGCGATGCCCCAGGCCGAAGGCAACGATGTGGGCTTCTCGGGCGCGCTCAAGGGGGCCCTGCAGTCGGTGAGCGCCGCGCAGAACAAGTCGGGCGACCTGCAAAAGGAAGTCCAGCTGGAAAATCCCTCGGTCAGCCTGGAAGAGACCATGGTGGCCATCCAGAAGGCGCAGATCGGCTTCCAGGCCACGCTGCATGTGCGCAACCGCATGGTGCAGGCCTATACCGACATCATGAATATGCAGGTCTGACGTACCCCCTGAGGCGCTGCGCGCCTCGGTGTGTCCGCCAGAGGCGGCCATCCAAGCCTGCGCAGGCAGGCTTGGAGCCGCGGCCCTCAGCCCCTCTCCCGACTCGCTGCGCGAGTCGGGAGGGGGACGCCCCCCGGTGCGGCGGGGCGGCCCTTGCACGGGGGCACTGGCATGGGGCGCGCCGGTTTCATGCGCCATGGGTAATGGGCACGCCCAGTTTGCTTCAGATTTCGATTCAATTCCGCTCGCCCAGCAGCATTCGCCACATCGATAACGCCATTGATCCTGCAGCGGCATTGCCCACCAGGCACCTTCTGCCGTAGCCAACAGGCAGCAAAAAGCCACCGGCCGTCTTGCGACGTGCGGTGGCTTTTTTCTTCTCGGCAGGAAGCAGGGTTGTGGCTGGAGGCACCGCCTGGCAGCCCCTCCTTCTTCCTCGTGCCCGTTCAGTGCATCATCTGCGGCTGGCCTTCGAACAGGTGCTCGAACTGTGCCAGCCAGGGTTCGGCCAGGCAGCGGATCTGGGCATCGTTGCGCAGGATGCGCTGCATGATGCGCGTCTTCTCGCGGCGGTGCTCGGGCAGCAGCTCGTGCTCCTGGGACTTGAAGCGCAGCTGCTCGATCAGCACGGCGCAGGCCCCCTCGTAGCGCACCACGCCATCCCAGTCCTTGAGCTTGGCGGCCTCCAGCATCTTGGCGCTGCTGTCTTCAATGGCTTTGTAGTAATCAATCAGCATGTGGGACATGGTTCATGCCTCCACCAGCACAGGCTGGCCCGAAGCGGTGGCAGCAGCCGGGGCTGCGCCGTTGTTGTTCTTCTTGATCTCGTTCCAGCCGAGGGCGATGGGCTCGATCAGGCGCATGACTTCCTCCATCATGGCGTCGTCGTTGCGGGCATTGGCCAGGATCAGGCGGCGCACGCAGTAGTCGTACAGAGCCCCCAGGTTCTGCGCCAGTTCGCCGCCGTCGACCGGGTCCAGCGCAGTGCTCAGGCCTTCCTCGATGATGCGGACCGCCTTGGAGACGGCGTTGCACTTGGTTGCCACGTCGCCGCGGGCCATGGCGCCGCGCGCCGTGGCGATGGCGCCCAGCGCACCTTCATACAGCAGGGCGACCAGCTGGTGCTGGTCGATCGTGTGCATGCTGGTTTCCACATTGATGCGTTGGTAAGCGTTGGCTGCACGGGGGTTGTGGGCGCTGAACATGGTGACGGGTCCTTGCGGTTGATACTTTATTTATCGGCGGATGGCGATAAAACTAAAGGCATTCCGTCAGGTCGATTTATTCCAGGTGGTCACCTGCTGGGCGATGTAGGCGTTCAAGGCGTTGAGCGAGCTCATCTGCGAATCCAGTGCGTTGTAGCGCGCTGTAATGCGCTTCTCGAACGCGTCGATCTTCGCCTGGGTCGCCACACGGTCTTTTTCATTGCGCTTGAGCGACAGATTGAGCGTGTCGTCCTTGGACTTGAAGAATCCGTCATTGCCCAGCAAATTGGTCGCCAGCGCCTTGACACGGACCGCCACACCCGACGCCGCGCCGGGGTCTGGGTTGCGAAAGAGGCTCTTCACATCGTCCATGTTCTCGTTCATCGCCTTGGAGAACTTGGTCGAATCCACCGCTAGGTCGCCGCCGCGCTGCAGTGTGATGCCCACGTCTGCCAGGCGCTGGAAACCTTCCTTGCCATTCGTCACCGACTGGATGGCGGAGCGCAGGGAGTTCTGCAGGGCCACAGCCGTCGAATCCCCCTGGAGCATGCCGGCCGACTTGGTCGCCGGGTCGTACTTGGTCGCTTCGTTGAGGATCTGGTTGATCGCGTTGTAGGCGGCCACGAACTCATCGACGTTCTTCTGGACGACGCTGTTGTCCTTGGCCACGCTGATTTCGATGGGCGCAGTGGTGATCTGTTCGGCCTTGAAGGTCACGCCCGACACCGTGTCGGCAAAGGTGTTGGTGGCCGATGTCACCGCGATGCCGTTGACCGTGGCCTTGGCATTGGCCGCGACCTGCGTCACCGTGCTGCCCGCCACGAGGCGGGACAGGCCGGTGGCATCGGTGTTGCCGGCGCTGTTGATGTCGGTGTCGCCACCCTCCATCACGCTCAGGCGAAAGCCCGATTCCAGCCCCGTGCTCTTGCTGCGCAGCAGCAGGCGCTCGCCCGAAGCATCCTTGAGCACCGAGGCGGTGACCCCGGCATTGGAGCCATTGATCTTGCTGGCGACGTCGCTCACGGTGTCGCTGGCGGAAATGCTGATGTCCACGGGCGTACCCGAGCCCGGCGTGAAGGACGCCGGTGCCACGCTCCACTGGCCAAGTTCCAGCCGCAGGGTCCCGGCACCAAGGGCACCGCCCACGGGCAGCAAGGCCGCCGACGCGGTGGCCTGCGCCTTGGCCAGGCCCTGCACCTCCACACTGAAGGTGGTAGGCAAGGTGCCACCGACTGCGGTGGCGCTCACGAACTTGCTGTCGGACGAGGTGGTGGATACGGCATTCCAGCCGGTCACGCTGGTCAGCTTGCCTGCCGCGTCGGACAGTGCAGACACCAGGGATTTGATCTGGCCAAAGGCGGAAATCTTGCTCGTCGTGGCAGCCGCCTGGAGCTTCAAGGTGTCCAGCGGCTTTTCTTCCAGCTTCACCAACTGGGAGATGATGCTCTTGACATCCAGGCCGCTGACCGCAACGCCTGGTGAAGAAATGGTAGCCATGAGAACCTCCTGAACTGGTCAACGGAAATTATGGCGCCGTTCGGCCGCCAAGAACGTCCTTATTCACACCAGGAAACCCGCCAATTCCCGCGCTCCCGGCACGCGCGGCCTGAAGGTGAAAAGGCGGCGACAGGAAAACTGTCGCCGCCGGGGCACCTCACAGGGCCATTTCAGGCCCTGCCAGCCATTGTGCGCTGCTTAACGCAGCAGGGCCAGCACGCCTTGTGGCAACTGGTTGGCCTGGGCCACCATCGCCGTACCGGCCTGTTGCAGGATCTGGGCACGCGACAGGTTGGCGGTTTCCGAAGCGAAGTCGGCATCCAGGATGCGCGAGCGCGATGCGGACAGGTTTTCCGAGGTCACCTGCAGGTTCGAGATGGAGGTCTCGAAGCGCGATTGCAGAGCACCGAGCTTGGCGCGTTCCCCGTTGATGAAGGACAGGGCGGAGTCCACCGTCTTCAGGGCATTGGTCGCCTTGGAGAAGGTCGTCACGTCCAGATCCGACACCTTTTGCAGGGCCGAGCCACCCGTGGTCAGGGCGTTGCTGGCGGACGTGACCGAGAAGGACTTGTCCGAATCCAGCGTGATGTAGCCGCTCACCGTGGTTTGCTGGGCCGTCGTGTCGGCAGCCAGGGTCACAGCGCCACCCACAGCAGTGCCATCGGCCTGGCGCTTGGTCACGGTGGTGGTGCCGGCGTTCTGCACGGCCGTGTCGCCCACCACGATGTCGTTGCCCGAGGTGTTCGTGAGGATCACGCGGTCGCCAGCGCTGTTCAGGGAGGCCGTCACACCGGTCTTGGCAGACTGGTCGTTGATGGCGGCCACAGCGGCGGACAGGCGGTCGGCACCCGAGGTGGCCGTCAGCGTGAACGACACGTTCTGCGCCGTGGTGTTGTCACCCAGGATCGACAGGGTGTACGAACCTGCCGTGGCAGCAACGTCCAGTTCCACTTCCGTGCGGGCCGTGGCGGTCACACCGGAGTTGGCCTTCACGGCGTTGATCTGGTCGGCGATCGTCTTGGCCGACGAGCTGCTGGCCACCGACAGCGTGGCCGTGCCCAGCGAACCGCTGATCGACACGGCACCCGAGGTCACGCCGTTGGCGGGCGTGGACGTGGCAGCCGCGGCGGCGGACACACCGGCACCTGCGGAAGACAGGTTCTGGTTATTGCCATACACGCTGGTGCGCAGGTTGGCGGTCGAGGCCGTGATGGTCTGGTTGGCGTTGGCGCCCACTTGGAACTGTTGCGTACCAAAGGTGCCATCCAGCAGCTTGGAGCCGTTGAATTCCGTGGTTTGCGAGATACGGTCCAGTTCGGAGACGAGCTGCGAGACTTCCTGTTGCAGGGCCTGGCGGTCGCCAGCGCTGTTGGAAGCGTTGGCCGACTGCACTGCCAGTTCACGCACACGCTGCAGGATGTCGCCGGAGGCCTTGAGGGCGCCTTCAGCCGTTTGCGCCAGCGAAATGCCGTCGTTGGCATTGCGCACCGCCTGGTTCAGGCCGCGGATCTGGCTGGTGAAGCGCTCGGAAATGGCGAGGCCGGCGGCGTCGTCCTTGGCGCTGTTGATGCGCAGGCCCGACGACAGGCGCTGGATGGACGTGCTCAGCGACGTCTGGCTGGTACCCAGGTTGCGCTGTGCCGTCAGGGAACTGACGTTGGTATTGATGGTAGCTGCCATGGCAAATCTCCTGAAAAGAACTGACTGAATATGGCGTTGCCGCCAACTGGGCGCCAGGTCTACCTGGCCGCTGTGCCCACCAGCAGCGCGTCTGCTCTCGGTGAACGGCGGGCCTCACTCTTGATTCATGCGTCCCGTTGAGAAGGTTTTCGGGCCGTGGCGGGAAAACTTTAGGCCCAAACGCGCAGATTGAGCGGTTTTTCTCGGGCTTATCGCGCCAACGCAAAAACGCCCCTTGCCCACAATTCACCCAACGTTCCCACAAAGTCCGCCGGAGGGGCAACGCTTAAACCGGCAGAAATGTTTGTTTTCAGCTCTGCAGGAGTCATGCAATGGCAGCTACCATCAACACCAACGTCAGTTCCCTGACGGCGCAACGCAACCTGGGGATGAGCCAGAGTTCGCTCAACACCTCCATCCAGCGCCTGTCGTCGGGCCTGCGCATCAACAGCGCCAAGGACGACGCCGCCGGTCTGGCCATCTCCGAGCGCTTCACCAGCCAGATCCGCGGCCTGAACCAGGCGGCCCGCAACGCCAACGACGGCATTTCGCTGGCGCAGGTGACGGAAGGCGCCATGAAGGCCGCCGGCGACATCCTGCAGCGTGTGCGTGAACTGGCGGTGCAGTCGGCCAACGCTTCCAACAGCGCGGGCGACCGCCAGGCCCTGCAGCAGGAAGTCGGCCAACTGGTAGCAGAACTGGACCGGATCTCCCAGACCACCGAGTTCAACGGCCAGAAACTGCTGGATGGGACCTTTGGTACGCAGCAGTTCCAGGTCGGCGCCAACGCCAACCAGACAATTGTCGCTGCAACGGCCAACCTGCGCACCAGTGTTTACGGCAACAACCAGAACCTGCCATCGGCCGGTGCCGGTGCCTCCGCGGCTGCCGCGGCCACCTCGGCGCCCGCCAACGGCGTGACCTCGGGTGCCGTGTCGATCAGCGGTTCGCTGGGCACGGCCACCCTGTCGGTGGCCAGCAACTCGACCGCCAAGGCCATCGCCGACCAGATCAACGCCGTGAAGGCCAACTCCGGCGTGACCGCCACGGCCCGCACGGAAGTGGAACTGGACATCGCCGCCGTCGCAGGCTCGTTCACCCTGTCGCTGCAAGGGGACAATGCAACCCCGGTGACAGCGTCGTTCACCCTGACCGCCACCTCGGGGGCCGACCGCCTCTCGGCCGCAGTGGCAGCCATCAACGACCAGTCCGCCAAGACCGGCATCACCGCATCGCTCAATGAAACGGGTGACCGCGTGATCCTGGCCAACGCCACCGGCAGCGACATCATCGTGGGCGACACGGCCGTGCAGAACGCCGGCACGACCACGGTGACCAAGCTGCAGGCCGACGGAACCGCCACGGGCGGCACGATCACCCTGGCAGCCGACACCACGGCCAACTTCACGACCGTGAGCGGCTACATCACCCTCGACTCGGACAAGTCCTTCGCAGTGACTTCGGCCAGCAATGCACTGACCACCGGGGGCTCCACCCTCAAGCGCGTGGCCGACCTGGACGTGACCACCTTTGCCAAGGCCACCGAATCGCTCAAGACCGTCGACTCGGCGCTCGCCTTCATCAGTGGCGAACGCGCCAAGCTGGGCGCCTTGCAGGCCCGCTTCGAGTCGAGCATCTCCAGCCTGAACATCACCTCGGAGAACCTGTCCGCATCGCGCTCGCGCATCCTGGACGCCGACTTTGCCGCCGAAACCGCCAACCTGTCGCGGGCCCAGATCCTGCAGCAGGCCGGCACGGCGATGGTGGCACAGGCCAACCAGATTCCCCAGGGCGTGCTGTCGCTGCTCAAGTAAGCCAGGCACCGCCGGCCCGGGTGCTGCCGGGCGCGCTTTGAGAAAAACCCAGCCACCGACCGGTGGGCTGGGTTTTTTTACATGCTTGCCCCCGCTGGCGCGCCGCCGCGCAGGCACCTCAGAGCCGGAAGATGTCGGCCAGCACGTCGCGCCTGGACGGCTTGCAGACCACGGCCCCGCCCTGGCCCGCATAGACCGTGCAGTGGCCGGGCGTATCGGTGTTGATGAGGCTGACTCCCTGGGACAGCACGGTGCCGTCGCCCACCTGGCAACCCCCGATGATCGCGGTGCCGGGGTACATCACCACCCCATCGCCCAGCACCGGCCCCACCCCGTGGTTCTTGCCCACGGTGGAATTCTGGTAGATCACCAGGTGGTTGCCATAGGTGGCCTTGGCAAACACGATGCCCACCGAGTGCCCGATGAAGAACACCGGCGGCATCTCGATCTCGTAGAACAGGTCGATGCCGTTCAGCGCCTTGTTGAGGCCGAACAGCTTGGCACAAAGCCGCCGGTTGCCCGTGGCCTTCCACACGGTGTTGGCCAGGTAGTACAGGAAGATGGTGTACTGCGAGGAGTGCAGGTGGTCGAACTCCCCAGGCTTCCACATGCGCACGGCGTCGATGCAGTGGCCCAGGCGCGCCAGTGCGGGGTCCATATGGGGACGCAGCACCTCGCGCGCGTCGGGATCGAGGCCATCGGGGAAGAAATGCTCCAGCTGCCGTACCAGGTAATGCAGCAGCTCGGCGTGCGTCAGGTGCACCAGCTTGGTCATGGGCAGGTTTCTTTCATGGCATCCAGCACGCTGTGCAGGCCCTTGGGTCGCCAGCCGAACTCCTCGCGCATGCGATCGATGCGGATGCGCGGGGCTTCGCTGGGACCTGCCGGCAGGGTGGCCCGCAGCTCGCAAGCCCAGCGCCGGCCCAGGCCGTCGAACAGGCTGGCATTGGAGGTGTTCTCGCCGCTGGCCAGGTTGTAGATCGTGTGCTGCCCCCGCAGGGCCAGGTGGACAAGGCCTTCCACCACATCGGACACGTGGACATAGTCCCGCTCGAACGAGGGCGAAGACGGCACCTCGATGGCCGGCCTTGGAGCCCCCGGCTGCGCGCCGGCGGCCATCACCTGGCGCAGCAGGGAGGGTAGGAAGCCATCGGCATCCTGGGCCCCTTCATAGACGCAGGCCAGCCGCGCCACCCGGGCGCGGCCCTGGCCCTGCGTGTGGCACAGGGATTCGCCCAGGGCCTTGGACAGGTCGTACAGATGGCGGGGTTGCCCGGGATCCAGGCGCAGCGGCAGCGCCTCGTGCGCATCCACCGCCCCCAGGCTGTCGTACAGGCGGGTGGATGACAGATAGACCAGCGACTCCCACTGCGCCTCCTTCAGCACCCGGGCCAGCAGCCCCACGTGGGCTTCCACCGTATCGAAAGGCCGCACCAGGTAGTCGGCAGTGAGCCCTGCGGCATACACCACATGGCCCAGCGGCCGGGTCCACAGCGCAGGATCGCCGCGCGCCGGCGCGAACACCTCGGCGCCCGCGGCCCGCAGCCGGGAAGCCACCCGTTGCCCGACAAAACCCGCCGCGCCGAGCACGGTGAAGACACGGCCCTCCAGGCCCTCGACAACCCCGGACATGCTTCAGAAGCCGCCCACGGGATGGTGCAGGCGGACATCCTTGTGCGGCAGCAACTTGGGACTCACCCCGTCGACCACGCTGAAGGCGGGCGTGTCGACCAGGCCTTTGGCCGGCACGGCCAGCATGTTGAAGCCATGCGGCGGGCCTTCAAGGTAGACCGTGTCCAATGGCACCAGCTCGACCGGCTTGCCCGGCATCTCGCGGTGCGAGTTGATGTCGCGCACGGCGAACACCTCGTAGCCGCGCGAGAGGAACAGCTGGCACAGCGGCGTGGCCCGCAGGCCCTGGCTCCAGTCGACATAGGTGCGGTGCAGCTCGAAGACCACCCAGGGGCGGTCCTTGTCCAGGATACCCACGGCCCCCTGCAACGCCGACAGTTCGGCCCCTTCGATGTCCAGCTGGATCAGGCCGACACGCAGCCCCAGGCGTTGCGCATAGTCGTCCATGGCCACCGTCTCGAAGCCTTCGCCAGCCGAGGCGGCCACCGCGTTGGCGAAGGAATCGAAGCCATCGAGCCGCATGTGCTCGCCACTGCGGCTCCACAGCCCCTCGTGGTTCACCACCACATTGCCCAGCTGGTTGAGCGCCAGATTGGTCTGCAGCATGCCGGCCTGGTCGGGATTGGGCTCAAAGCAGTGCACCTTGAGCCCCGCGGGCGCGATGGCCTTGGCCACCAGCACCGCCTGGTCGCCGAAGTAGGCCCCCCCGACGATGACATCGCCCTGCAGGCGTGGCGCCAGCTCCAGCAGCAGCTTGGTGGTCTGCGGCTCCCAGACATGGGTCGGCCGCTCGCTGGCGGACAGCAGCAGGTCGCGGGCGATCTTGGTGCGGTAGAGGTACTGCACGCGCGTGCCATCGGCCAGTTGCTGGTGGTAGACGTCCTTGTCATCGTGCAGGGCATCGACGATGGGGCCCACCACGTCGTCGCGCACGGCGCCGTCATAGGCGATGGAGCTCTCTGCCTGGCGCAGCAGATCCACCAGCCGGGCCCGCAAGGCCGGGTCACGGCCCAGCAGGTGCATGGCGCGCTGCAGGCGCTTGCCGTCGAGGTCTCTGGGATCGTTGCTCATGGGATTCCTTGGTTGATCGGTCACTCAATGGGATGGTTGCGAGAACGGCGCGTCCTCTCAAAGGGTCTTCAGGGCCGGAACCGCCACCGTGAACAGCGCCCCCCACTCGCGGACATAGTCCAGCTGCGCGACCACCTCGTCCTTGAGGTTCCACGGCAGGATCAGCACACGGTCGGGCCGGTGGGCGCGCAGGTGCGCCTCATCCACAATGGGAATGCGGCTGCCCGGCAGGTACTGCCCCTGCTTGGCGGGATTGCGGTCCACCACATAGGGCAGCAGGTCGGCCCGCACGCCGGCGAAGTTGAGCAGCGTGTTGCCCTTGGCGGCCGCGCCATAGGCGCCGACCTTGAGGCCGCGCGCATGGCAGTCGAGCAGGAAGCCAAGCAGCTCGCGCTTGATGCGCAGCGCCTCCCCCTGCAGGCGGCCATAGAACGCGGCGGAAGACACCCCCGCCGCCGCTTCGCGGTCCAGCAGCCACGCCACCCGTTCCTGCGGCTGTGCACCGGCATCGCTGCGCTGCGCGAACACGCGCAGGCTGCCGCCATGGGTGGGCAGCTCTTGCACATCGGTCACAACCAGCCCGTTGGCGGCAAAGATGCGCTGCACCGCCGTGAGCGACAGGTAGGAAAAATGCTCGTGGTACAGGGTGTCGAACTGGCACTGCTGCACCAGTTGCAGCAGGTGCGGAAACTCGAAGGTGGCCACGCCCTGCGGCTTGAGCAGCACGGCAAAGCCCGCGACGAAGTCGTTGATGTCGGGCACGTGGGCCAGCACGTTGTTCGCCACCGTGAGATCGGCACAGCGCCCCTGTGCCGCCAGTTCGCGGGCCAGTTCCACGCCGAAGAACCGCTCCACCACCTCGATGCCCCGCGCCCGTGCCGCTGCGGCCGTGCTGGCCGTGGGCTCCACGCCCAGGCAGGGAATGCCGCGTGCGGCCACGTACTGCAGCAAATAGCCGTCGTTGGCCGCCACCTCGACCACGTGGCTGTGCGGCCCCAGCGCCAGGCGCTCGGCCATGCCGTCCACATAGGCCTGTGCATGCGCCAGCCAGCTGCTGGAGAACGAGCTGAAGTAGGCGTATTCGGCATCGAACAGCGCATCGGCCGCGGCGAAGTCCTCGGTCTGCACCAGCCAGCAGCGCTCGCACACCAGCACCCGCAGCGGGTACCAGCGTTCAGGGGCATGCAGCGCCGGCTCGCGCAGGTAGGCATTCGACGGGGGCGCGGTGCCCAGGTCTGCCATGGGCAGGGTCACGGGGGCGGCGCAGTGGCGGCATTTCATGGTCGGGAACTCGGGTCAGGGCAGTGGCAGCCCGGCGAATGCGGGCGTCAGCAGGGGGTGTTCGGCATCGCGCGCAGAGCGCGCCGCCACGGGCAGCGGCCAGGCGATGCCAAGGCGCGGGTCCAGTGCGTCGAGCCCGCCTTCGGCGCCGGGCGCATGGGGTGCGGAGTGCAGGTACAGCATCTCGCAGTCGTCGGTAAGCGCCTGGAAACCATGGGCGAAACCGGGGGGAATGAGCATGGCCCAATGGTTGCTGGCCGAGAGTTCGCGGCCGAACCACTGCAGCAATGTGGGCGAGCCGGCGCGCAGATCAACGGCCACATCCCACACCGCACCCCGCAGGCAGCTGACCAGCTTGGCTTCGGCCGCAGGGGGGTGCTGGAAATGCAGGCCCCGCAGCGTGCCACGCTGCGCGGTGTGCGTGTGGTTGATCTGGGCGATGGGCCAGGTCCAGCCCGCCGGCGCCAGGTCCTGCGCGCAGAACATGCGCGCGAGAAAGCCCCGGCTGTCCCCCAGCGGCTGGCGCTGCACGGTCACGAGGCCGGCCAGCGGGGTGGACTCCACGGCAAAGCGGCTCATGGCGCAGCGCCCCCGCTGCCCGCCTTTTCGTAGGCCTCGAGGTCGGACAGGCACAGCGCGCGCGCCGAGGCTCCTGCATGGAACTCCCGGTACCAGGCCATGGTACGGCCCACGGCCTGCGCCAGCGCCCAGCAGGGAACGACGCCCAGCCGGCTGCGCGCCAGCGCGGTGTCGAGCGCCAACAGGCCCGCCTCGTGCGGCTGCTTCACGTCGCTCTGGTAGCGCACGGGCGCCACGGGGTAGGCGGCCGCGGCGATCTCGATCACGCGCCCCACCGTGGCCGCCTCGTGCGGCGCGGGCCCGAAGTTGTAGGCGCCCGCCTGCGAGGCATCGTTCCAGAGCAGTTCGGCGAGCCGCAGGTAGGCCGCCAGCGGTTCCAGCACATGCTGCCAGGGGCGTGTGGCGTGGGGGTTGCGCAGCACCAGGGTCTCGCCGGCCGACCAGGCGGCTGCGGCGTCGGGCAGCAGGCGCTCGGGCGACCAGTCCCCGCCGCCGATCACGTTGCCGGCCCGCGCCGTGGCCAAGGCCACGCCCTGCGCGGACAGAAAGGCATCGCGGTAGCTGGCCGCCACGATCTCGGCCGCGGCCTTGCTCGCGCTGTAGGGGTCGTGCCCTCCCAGCGCATCGTCCTCGCGGTAGGGGTAGACCCACTCCCGGTTGCGGTAGACCTTGTCGGTGGTCACGACCACGGCCACGCGCACACCGGCCAGGCCCCGGAGAGCATCCAGCACATGGGCCGTCCCCATGACGTTGGTGGCGTAGGTCTCAAGCGGCGCCGCATAGCTGGGGCGCACCAGCGCCTGGGCAGCCAGGTGCAGCACAATGTCGGGGCGTGCCGCCTGGATGCGGGCCGCAGTGGCCCCGGCATCGCGTATGTCGCAGACATGGCTTTCCATGCCCTGGGCCACACCCGCCTGCGCGAACAGGCTGGGCTCGCTGGCCGGCGGCAGGGCGATGCCCGTGACCTGGGCCCCCAGGCGCTGCAGCCACAGGGCCAGCCAGCTGCCCTTGAAGCCCGTGTGCCCCGTGAGCACCACGCGCTTGCCGCGCCAGAAATCCGGATCGGGCAGCACCATGTTCACCAGCACTTCCACGGGGCCTGGCCGCTTTGCCAGAGTTCTTCGAGCAGGTTCTTCTCGCGCAGCGTGTCCATGGGCTGCCAGAAGCCCCGGTGCTCGAAAGCCCGCAGTTCGCCGTCGCGCGCCAGGCTTTCCATCGGACCTGCCTCCCAGGGGGTGGTGTCCCCCTCGATGCGATCGATCACCTGGGGCGAGAGCACGAAGAACCCGCCGTTGATCCAGCCGCCATCACCGCGGGGCTTTTCCACGAAGCCCCGCACCACCTCGCCGTCGTCGCCATCGCGCACCAGCGCGCCGTAGCGCCCCGGCGGCAGCACCGCAGTGACGGTGGCCTGGCGGCCATGGGCCGCATGGAAGGCGAACTGGGCCGCCATGTCGATGTCGGCCACCCCATCGCCATAGGTGAAGCAGAACGGTTCATCGGCCGGCAGGTACTCGCGCACGCGCTTGAGGCGCCCTCCCGTCAGGGTCGATTCGCCCGTGTCCACCAGCGTCACCCGCCAGGGCTCTGCATGGCGGTGGTGCACTTCCATGCGGTTCTCGGCCATGTCGAAGGTCACATCCGACATGTGCAGGAAGTAGTTGGCGAAGTATTCCTTGATGACGTAGCCCTTGTAGCCCAGGCAGATGATGAAGTCATTGACGCCATGGGCGGCATAGGTCTTCATGATGTGCCACAGGATGGGCCGCCCGCCGATCTCGATCATGGGCTTGGGCCGCAGGTGCGACTCTTCGGAGATGCGGGTGCCAAGGCCCCCGGCCAGCAGAACAGCTTTCATGGATTGCAACTCGGTGGGTCTCCGTACCACGACAGCACCCCTGGGCTCGATACCCGGACGGGGCGTTGCCTCAATGCAGGCACTATAGCGGCAAGGCACGCCTCTCCAGGGGGTACGGAGGATCCCCCCGGGTGCCAGTCAACGGCCTGGCGGCTGCGCATCGCACCATGCCCGGAACATCTGGCCATAAGCAGCCTCCACATCGCGGGCAAAGCCCGCCTCGTCCATCAGCGCAGACGACTGCATCTTCGGCCGCAGGCCCGCGCGGATCTGCGCGAGCTGCGGCAGGTCGGACGCCAGCGCGACCAGCTTGTCGACATATTCTTCTTCGCTGTAAGCAATCCACTCGGGATACCCCACCGAGGTGAGGACCGATGCGCCGAGCGTGCCCATGCTGGGAGCGCTGGCCAGGGTGACCAGGGGCAGGCCCATGAACAGCGATTCGATCAGCGTCGTGCCCGAGTTCTGCGGAAAGCAGTCCAGCGCGATGTCCATCCTGCGCAGCACATTCCAGGGGGGGCTCTCGAAGCCCATGAGGATGCGCTCCCGCTGGACGCCATGCGCCTCGAAGCGCTGGAACCACTGCTCGCGCACCTCCGCCTGGCTGAAATTGCCGCTGTTGATCTCCAGGCGCGAACCGGGCACCCGCTGCAGCAGTGCAGACCAGGCACGGATGACACGCTCGTTCAGGCGCACGGCCCGGGTCAGGGTACCGAAGGTCACGTAGCCGTTCGACATGGCCGGCAGCTCGCTGACCTCACCCATGCCGGGGTTGGCCCGGTAGACCAGCGACGCGTGCGGCAGGCGCCAGGGCTTTTCCGAGAACAGCCCCTCCTGCCCGACCGGCACGGTCGGCTCGTCCGTCAGGTAGTAGTCGATGGCCTTGAGCCCCGTGGTGTATCCGGAATCGAGCCAGTGCAGCGAGACGGGCGCGGGCTTGCGGGCAAAGGCCCCCAGCCGGTGGCCCTTGGTGTGGCCTGCAATGTCCACAAGGACGTCGATGCCGTCGTCGCGGATGCGCTGGGCCAGTTGATCGTCGTCCAGCTCACGGGTATCGATCCAATGCTCGAAGTAGGTGCGGTACCGGTCCGTCACCTCGTCCTCCAGCTCATACGGCCCGCTGTACGCGAACAGCTCCACGCGCTCGTGGGAATGGTTGGCCAGCAGAGGCTCCAGGAACTGGCGGCATGCATGGTTGCGGAACACGGGGGCCACATAGCCGACGCGCAGGCGGCGTTCGGCATTGCGCTCATTGGAATGCGGCCGCCACAGATGGCGGTATGGCTCGCCGAAATGCTGGTTGAAGCGCTGGTAGGCCGCAAACCGGTCCACCGGGTCCAGGTCGGGAATACAGTTCGCGACGAACAGGTAGGAGCTGAGCGCCGAGGCGTCGGCCGGTGCCAGATCCATCGCAGCGCGCAGGGCCTGCAGCGCCTCCGGCAAACGCCCCTGGTCCTTGAGCAACATGCCCATGCTGATGCGGGCCTGCAAATGGCCCGGCTGCACCTCGATGGCCTTGCGCGCGTACTGCTCGGCCTCCGGCAGGCGGTTCATCTCGCCCAGCAACACACTGAGGTTGATGAGCACGCCGACATCGCCGGGGTCGATCTCCAGCGCCGTGCGGTAGGCCGCCTCGGCCGCCTGCAGCCGCGCCTGCCCCCGCATCACGATGCCCAGGTTGAACCAGCCCTGCTTGAACCGGGGCCCGTGGCCCACCGCCTGGCGCAGCAGGATCTCGGCCTGCACCAGGTCGCCGCGCAGGGACAGGGCCAGGCCGTAGTTGCTCAGCATGTCCACGTCACCGGGATCGAGCGCCAGCGCCTGCTGCATGGGCTCGATCGCCTTGTCGCGCTGGCCCACACGCATCAGGGCCGCGCTGAGCGACTTCCAGCCCATGGTGCACTGGGGAAACTGGCGCGTCATCTTGCGGCCCATGCGCAGCACCGCGTCGAATTTTTCTTCCTCGAACAGGCGGTTGATCTCCGCCAGTTGCTCCCGGGGCGGCATGCGCCCGACCACTGGCCGCGCCGAGCGGGCCCGCTCCATGGCCGCCCCGACCAGCCGCTCCACGAGCTCGCCAGCCGCATCGCCGGCCAGGCCCGCACGCAAGGCATCTTCCAGCACCCCGCCGGCCAGCGCATCTTCACCTGCCTGTATCAAGGCATCGACCAGGCTCACCCAGTACTGGCGCTCCTTGGGGTTGGCCTCCAGCGCGGCCTGGAAGAAGGGTACGCTGGCCAGGAACTGGCCGCATTCGACCGCGATGGCGCCCAGGTTGTGGTTGGCGTCGGCATGGGCCGGATCCAGGCTGAGCACGGCCCGGTACAGTTCTTCCGCCTGCGGGTAGTTGCCCGCGCGGTGGCATTCGATGGCCAGCGCCATGCTGCGCTCCACCAGCATCTGTACCGGCGAGACAGGCAAGGCGGCGCCGGCCTGTCCTGGATGGTGCGAACGGTCTGTCGTCGTGGTGTCGGTCATTGGCGTCGGTGTAGGGGCCGGACAAGCAGGCAATCTGCCCATGCCGTCCAGCATAAACACCTTGGCGGCTTCCTAAATCGGGAAAACCAACGTAAAAACCACGCTACCCGCCCCAACCAGGAAAGTGGTGGGTGCTTTACCGCTTGCTCATGGGATCGGTTCGAGCACAATCCGATACAGTCGCCCAAAGCATGGCACAGGGCCATGCCCACCCGCACTGGCCCAGCCGACCGCCTGGCGCCCGACAAAACAAACTGAATCAGCATGTTCGTCATCATTGGCTACGTCGTCAGCATGGTCTGCATCTTCGGTGTGTACATCGTGCACGGCGGGAACATCCAGGTGATCCTGAAGGCCCTGCCGTTCGAGCTGATCACCATTGGCGGCAGCGCGCTGGGCGCCTTTGTGGTGAACAACCAGCCCAAGGTGCTCAAGGCGACCATGAAGGCGGTTCCCGCCGCGTTCAAGGGCTCCAAGTACACCAAGGCGCGCTACATGGAGCTGCTCGCCATGCTCTACGACATCCTGCAAAAGGCCCGCAAGGAGGGGCTGATGGCGATCGAGAAGGATGTGGAAACGCCCCATGAATCCGAGATCTTCAAGAAGTACCCCACGGTGGGCAGCGACCACCATGTGATCGAGTTCACCACCGACTACCTGCGCATGATGGTCTCGGGCAACCTCAACTCGCACGAGATCGAGGCCCTGATGGACAACGAGATCGACACCCACCACCAGGAGGCCCACGCCCCGGTGGCGGCCATTGCCCGCCTGGCCGGCGCCCTGCCCGCCTTCGGGATCGTGGCCGCCGTGCTCGGGGTGGTGAACACCATGGGCTCGGTGGGCCAGCCGCCCTCGGTGCTGGGCGGCATGATCGCCTCCGCCCTGGTGGGCACCTTCCTGGGGATTTTGCTGGCCTACGGCTTCGTGGAACCCCTGGGCGGCCTGATGGAACAAAAGAGCGAAGATGCCGCCAAGGAATTCCTGTGCATCAAGTCCACGCTGCTGGCCAGCATGCAGGGCTACAACCCGGCTACCGCCATCGAATTCGGCCGCAAGGTCCTGTTCTCGACCGACCGGCCGACCTTCTCCGAACTCGAAGGGCATGTGAAGGGCAAGAAGTAAGCCCCTACTAGCACCATGGCAGAAAAGAAGCTTCAGCCCATCATCATCAAGCGCGTCAAGAAGGGCGGCCATGCCGCCCATGGCGGCGCCTGGAAGATCGCCTATGCCGACTTCGTGACGGCCATGATGGCGTTCTTCCTGCTGATGTGGCTGCTGGGCTCCACGGCCAAGGGAGAGTTGCAGGGTATCTCGGCGTACTTCAGTTCGCCGCTCAAGGTGGCCATGACGGGGGGCGATGGCGCCGGCAACAGCTCCAGCGTGATCCCCGGGGGCGGCAACGACCTGTCCAAGGTGCACGGCCAGGTGCGCCGCTCCGACTCCGATCCCGACAAGGACCGCCGCGCCAGCATCGAGAATGCGCGCGCCGAGCGGGCCAAGCAGGACCAGGAGCGCATCAAGGCCCTGCAGGCCAAGATCGACGCGCTGATCACCGAAAACCCGCGCCTGAACGAGTACAAGTCGCAGATCCGCATCGACGTCACGCCCGACGGATTGCAGATCCAGATCGTGGACGACCAGAACCGCCCCATGTTCGACAGTGGCAGTGCGCTGGTGAAACCCTATATGCGCGACATCCTGCGCGAGATCGGCGCTGCCCTGGGCGGGGTGGAAAACCGCATCAGCCTGGCCGGCCATACCGATGCCGTCCCCTACGGCAACAGCGAGCGCGGTTACAGCAACTGGGAGCTTTCGGCCGACCGGGCCAACGCCTCGCGCCGTGAGCTGGTCTCGGCCGGCATGCCCGACGCCAAGCTCGGCCGCGTGGTCGGCCTGGCCGCCAGCGATCTGCTCGAGCCCACGAATCCACGCGCACCCGCCAATCGCCGTATTACCATCACGGTGCTGACCCGCGAGGCCGAAGAGCGCCTCCTGGGCAAGGGAACTCCTGCGGCAAGTGCTCCGGAAGTGCCGACGGAAAAGCGCGAAAATCCAACGACTGGCAGGTGATCGTTACGACTTGTCACCAAACCTGCCACACTTGACAATACAACCAGCCTATTTCGACCGAAAGGGTCCCAAGTGACCACAGCCCTTCGCTTCTTGATCGTTGACGACTTCTCCACCATGCGGCGCATCGTGCGCAATCTGCTCAAGGAGAGCGGATTTTCCGACGCCGACGAGGCCGAGGACGGCGTCGCCGCACTGAACAAACTGCGCAACGGCAAGTTTGACTTCGTGGTGACGGACATCAACATGCCCAACATGAACGGTTTCCAGCTTCTGGCGGAAATCAAGAAAGACGACAAGCTCAAGCACCTGCCGGTGCTGATGGTGACTGCCGAGGCCCGCAAGGAAGACATCGTTGCAGCCGCCCAGGGCGGTGCCGCCGGTTACATCGTCAAGCCTTTCACCAAGGCAACGCTTGAAGAAAAGGTCTTGCTGATTCTCAAGAAGATGGGGCTGTGACGCCATGGATACACCCGACCATACCCCTGGGGAACCTGCGACCGATGTCCACCACAAGATCGGCCTGCTGACCCGCCAGCTCCACGATTCGCTCAATGAACTGGGCTACGCCGACAAGCTGCGCGGCTCCATGGGCGAGTTGCCGGACGCCCAGAGCCGCCTGTCCTACATCGCCCGCCTCACGGGTGAGGCGGCCGAAAAGGTGCTCAATCGGGTCGAACAGGCCAAGGCCCAGCACGACTTCATCGCGGCCGAGACACGCCGTGTGGTGGCCTCGCTGGTGAAAGACCCTGTGGCTGCCGTGGCCAAGGGCGAGATCATGAACTTCCTGACCGACGTGGAACGCGTCACCATGGAAGCCGATACGCACCTGACCGAAATCATGATGGCGCAGGATTTCCACGATCTCACGGGCCAGGTGATCGCCCGGGTGGTCAATCTGGCCGCCACCATCGAAGAGCAGCTCGTGCAGCTGCTGATCCAGACCGCCCCCCCCAATGCCCATGTGCCTGCGGCACTGACCGCCGAGGCCCCGCGCGAACACCTCGCCGGCCCCGTGGTGGATCCGGAGAACACCCCCGACATCGTCACCGACCAGTCCCAGGTGGACGACCTGCTGGCCAGCCTGGGTTTCTGACCCGCTGGGTGACGGGCCTGGCGCCACACACCGCCCGCCACCGCTAGCCATGCCCGCGCGCCCGGCGCCGCGCAGCGGCAGCAAGGTACAAGGGAAAAGAGGCCTGCAGCCGCCTTTTATCCGTCTTTAGATTTCCGGGTCGCTCACGACAATGGCAGGACACGAGTTGTCATGCCATCATGGAATCCAGCCAAGAAAAAAGCCTTCCGGCGTCCGAACGCAAGCTGCAGAAAGCGCGCGAAGACGGGCAGGGTGCGCGCTCGCGCGACCTGTCGCACCTGGCGATTCTGGGTGCGGGTGGCGGCGCCATGCTGGTCCTGGCCCCGACCCTCATGGAACAGCTGCAGCAGGCGCTGAGCCACCAATTGGTGTTCAACGTCAACACGGTGATGGCCCCCGCCACCATGCTGGACCGGCTGCGCACCATGGTCATCGTGGGCCTGGTGGCCAGCACCGTGTTCGCCCTGCTCACCAGCGGCGCAGCACTGCTCAGCGCCATCGGCGCTGGTGGCTGGATCTTCAGCAGCAAGCCCATCAGCCCCCAGTTCAACCGCCTGAATCCCCTTTCGGGCGTCGCCAACCTGTTTTCCAAGCAGCAGATGGCCAACGTGGCCAAGATGGTGCTCATGACGGCCATCATCTCCGCCGTGGCCTGGCACTACATGGCGGGCAGCATCGAGCGCGTGGCCATGCTGGTGCTGCAGCCTTCGCCCATGGCCATCCGCCAGATGTGCGAATGGCTGGTCTCGGGTGTCAGCCTGATGCTGCTGGTGGTGTTCATGGCGGCCCTGATCGACGTGCCCCTGCAGGCCTACTTCTTCCGCTCGCGCCTGAAAATGTCGCACGAGGAAGTCAAGCAGGAGCACAAGGAGTCCGAAGGTGACCCGCACACCAAGGGCCGCATCCGCCAGAAACAGCGCGAACTGGCCGACGGTGCCAGCGTGGCCGCGGTCCCCAAGGCCGACTTCGTGGTGATGAACCCCACCCACTACGCCGTGGCCCTGAAGTACGACGACAAGACCATGGCCGCCCCGCAGGTGATCTCGCGCGGCACCGACCTGATTGCCATGCGCATCCGCGACCTGGCAAAAGCCCACGACGTGCCCGTGCTGCAGTCGCCCATGCTGGCCCGTGCCCTGTACGCCCATGCCGAACTCGACCAGGCCATCCCTGCCACGCTGTACGCCGCCGTGGCCCAGGTGCTGGCCTATGTGTACCGCCTCAAGGCCGCCCTGCGCGGCGAGGGGCAGATGCCGGGCGAACTGGTCGAGCCTTTCGTGCCACCTGAGCTCGATCCGCTGAACAAGACCACTCCCTCCACCGTGCAAGGCAGCGCGCCATGAACCAATTGAACACCCTTCGGCAATGGGCGGGCAGCAACAGCTCCGCCCTGCAGGGCATGTCGGCGCCCCTGCTCGTGGTGGCCATCCTGGCGCTGATGGTGCTGCCCATCCCGCCCTGGATGCTGGACACCTTCTTCACCCTGAACATCGCCGTGGCGCTGATGGTGATGATGGTGTCGGCCTACATGGTGCGGCCGCTGGACTTCGCCGCCTTTCCCTCGGTACTGCTGCTGACCACGCTGATGCGCCTGTCGCTGAACGTGGCCTCCACCCGCGTGGTGTTGCTGGAAGGCCACACCGGCCCCGGTGCCGCCGGTGCCGTGATCGAGGCCTTCGGCCATTTCCTGATCGGCGGCAACTTCGCGGTGGGCCTGATCGTGTTCGCCATCCTAGTGGTGATCAACTTCGTGGTGGTGACCAAGGGTGCCGAGCGCATCGCCGAAGTGTCGGCCCGCTTCACCCTGGATGCCATGCCCGGCAAGCAGATGGCGGTGGACGCCGACCTCAACGCCGGCCTGATCGACGAGAAAGAGGCCAAGCGCCGCCGCGCCGAAGTGGCGGAAGAGGCCAACTTCTTCGGCTCCATGGACGGTGCCTCCAAGTTCGTGCGCGGCGACGCCATCGCCGGCATCCTGATCCTGCTCATCAACATCATCGGCGGCTTCGCCATCGGCGTGCTGCAGCACGACCTCTCGGCCAAGCAGGCGGCCGACAGCTACATCCTGCTGGCCATCGGTGACGCACTGGTGGCCCAGATCCCCGGCCTTTTGATCTCGGTGGCCGCCGCCATGGTGATCTCGCGCGTGGGCAAGGAACAGGACATGGGCCGCCAGATCGTGCAGCAGCTGTTCATGTCGCCCCGCGTGCTGGCCGTGACGGCCGGCGTGCTGATCCTGCTGGGCCTGATCCCCGGCATGCCCCACCTGGTGTTCCTGGTCGTGGGCGGCGGCATCGGCTACTGGGCCTGGACCCTGCACCAGCGCCAGCAAGTGCCAGTGGAAGCCCCCGCACCGCCCCCCGTGGCCACCGATGGCGAGGCCACCTGGGACGACCTGCAGCCCGTGGACCTGCTGGGCCTGGAGCTGGGCTACCGCCTGATCACGCTGGTGGACAAGAGCCGCCAGGGCGACCTCTTGACCCGCATCAAGGGCGTGCGCCGCAAGTTCGCCCAGGAAGTGGGCTTTCTGCCCCCGGCCGTGCACGTGCGTGACAACCTGGAACTCAAGCCCAGCGGCTACCGCATCACGCTGCGCGGCGTGGTGGTGGGCGAAGGCGAGGCCTTCCCCGGCATGTTCCTGGCCATCAACCCCGGCGGCATCACCACGCCGCTGATCGGCACGCCCACGACCGACCCGGCCTTCGGCCTGCCCGCCCACTGGATCGATGACCGGCAGAAGGAAGCGGCGCAAATGGCCGGCTTTACGGTCGTTGATTCGGAAACCGTGATGGCGACGCATTTGTCACACTTGATGCAAGTGCAGGCAGCCAAGTTGCTGAGCCGCACGGAAACCCAACAACTGGTGGAACACGTCGCCAAGCTGGCCCCCAAGCTCATCGAAGAAGTCGTCCCGAAAATGGTCTCCATCGCCACGTTCCAGAAAGTCCTCCAGCTGCTGCTGGAAGAGTCTGTGCACATCCGCGATATCCGCACCATCATCGAGACCCTGGCCGAGCACGCCGGCGGCATCTCCGACCCCGTGGAACTGGCCCGCCGCGTGCGCATCGCCCTGTCGCCGGCCATCGTGCAGCAGATCTACGGCCCGACGCGCGAGCTCAACGTCATCGCCATCGAGCCCGGTCTGGAGCGCCTGCTGGTGCAGGCCCTGGGCAATACCGCCGCCCCGGCGCTCGATCCCGGTGTGGCCGACATCCTGACGCAGAAGGCCGCCGAAGTGGCACTGCGCCAGGAGGAGATGGGCCTGCCCGCCTGCCTGCTCGTTCCCGACCAGATCCGCAATGCGATCTCCCGCCTGGTGCGCCGCGTGGCGCCCCGCCTGCAGGTCCTTGCCCACAGTGAAATTCCCGAGACCCACACGATCCGCATCGGGCCCATCCTCAAAGGTGCATCATGAACATCAAACGCTTCCACGCTGCCACGTCCCGTGAAGCACTGGCCAAAGCACGCATGGCCTTTGGCGAGGGCACGCTGATCCTGTCCAACCGCCCCACGGCCAATGGCGTGGAAGTGATGGCCACGGCCGAGGACACCCTGTCCGCCCTGGACAGCGCCGCGGTCGCCAAGCAACCGGCCGCCAGTGCCGCCTCGCCCCTGGTGCAGGCCAGCCAGCGCCAGCAGCAACAACAGCAGCAGCCACAGCCCCGCGCTGCCCAGCCGATCGCCACGAACCGCAATCCGGTCGAGGAAGACACCGAGCAGTTGGCCATGAGCACCCTGTCCTTCCAGGACTACGTGCGCGAGCGCATGCTGCGCCGCCGCCACGAGGCGATTGCCGGCCCGTCGGACCCCGTGCCCATGATGCAGCGCAGCCGCGACCGCGCGGAGGAACTCGCCCGCGAGCGCCCTGCCGCCCAGGTGGCCCGCCACAACCCGCTGCGCTCCATTCCCATGGACCTGCCCGAGCCGGCCCCGCGCAAGCCACAGCGCCACCACCACCAGGAAGCGCCGGCCCTGTCCAACGCGCAGCTCAACGGCCAGCAGAACCTGATGAACGAGCTGCAATCGATGAAGGATCTCATCGAGGACCGCTTCAACACACTGGCCTGGCTGGGCCAGGCGCGCCAGAACCCGATCCAGTCCAATCTGATGCTCAAGATGATCCGGGCCGGCTACTCGCCCGCCCTGGCCCGCGCCGTGCTGGAGCGCCTGCCCGAGGACCTGTCGGCCGCCGAAGCCGTGCGCTGGCTCATGGACGTGCTGGAACGCAACCTCAAGACCGATGCCGGCGCCCTCCCTCTGTACGAACAGGGCGGCATCTTTGCCATGGTGGGCTCCACCGGCGTCGGCAAGACCACCACCACGGCCAAGCTCGCAGCCCTGTGCGCGCGCATCCATGGCCCCGGCAGCGTGGGCCTGATCACGCTGGACACCTACCGCGTGGGTGCGCACGAGCAACTGCGCACCTATGGCCGCATGCTGGGCATCGTGGCTCACCTGGCGCACGACCGCGCCGCACTGCAGGACCTGCTGGGCCTGCTCAGCGGCAAGAAGATGGTGCTGATCGACACCACGGGTGTCGCGCCGCGCGATCCACGCAAGCGTGACATGCTCGACGTGCTCGACCTGCCCCACGTCAACCGCCTGCTGGTGCTCAACGCCGGCTGCCACGGCGACACGCTGGACGACGTGCTGACCTCGTTCAAGACCAACGGCTCGCAGCAGGCCATCCTGTCCAAGGTCGACGAGGCCGTGAAGCTTGGCCCCTCGATCGACGCGCTGATCCGCCACCAGATGGTGCTGCGCGGCGTGACCAACGGCCAGCGCGTGCCCGAGGACTGGGAGGCCGCCGACGCCCACCAGCTCATCGGCACCTCGATGCGTGCACCCGTCAAGTCGCCGTTCGACCCCAAGGCCAGCGATCTGAATTTCTTTTTCTCACACTCGCCAGAACTGGTGACGGACAGGGGGTTGGTCGATGCTTGATACCGGCTTTCACCAGGCTGCGAGCCTGCACAGCTTCACCCCGCAGACCGAGTTGCGCGTGCTGGCCGTGGCCAGCCAGGAGCAGCCCGGCAGCGGCCTGGAAACCCTGTGGCAGGTCTGCGCCAGCCTGCAGCGCCTGGGCTACCCGGTCGTGGTGCTCGACGCCACGGGCTACGAGTCCGAGGAATCGCCCGGCCTGTACCACCTGCTGCGCCAGGCCCCCTGGCACGACGGCCTGGAAGGCGGTGCCAATGCCTCTTCGCTGGCGGTGCTTCCCGCCGCCCGGGGCCTGTGGCAGCTCACCCGGACCGATCGCCCGCCCCATGTCTCGCCGCTGCAGGACATCCAGCCCTATTTCCGCGCCTACAGCATCCTGGTGCTGCATGCGCCCGCGCCCCTGCTGGGGCAGTTGCTCACCCACACCCGCACCACCCCGCTGATGGTGATGGAGGGCGGCTCCGCCGGAGTGCTCACCACGTACAAAAGTCTGAAACAGATGGCGCAGTACACCGGGCTGTCCTGTACAGTGGCGGCCCTGGTGCGCGGCTCGGGAGTCCGGGAGCGCCGCAAGACCCTTGTTGCCTTGCAGACATTGCAGGACTGCGCCGAGCGCCATCTGGGCGGGCAGGTGCACACTACGGCCGTCTCCACGCAGAACCCGCAGGACCTGCAGCGCCTGGCCTTGCAACTGCTGGAAAACGCGGGCACCATCAATGGGTCGATGGTGGCAGCTGCGACGTCCAGCAGCTTCCCATCCACGCCCGCACATCTTGTCCGGAGCCACTGAACTGATGTACACCGCCAAAGGCCAGCTCGATCGTGATGCGATGATTCGCCAGCACGTACCCCTGGTACGGCGGATCGCCCACCACATGATCGCCAAGCTGCCTCCCAATGTGGAGCTGGATGATCTGATCCAGGTCGGCATGATGGGCCTGGCGGAAGCCCTTTCGCGCTACGAAGCCGCCCAGGGCGTGCAGTTCGAGACCTTTGCCACCCAGCGCATCCGCGGTGCCATGCTCGATGAACTGCGCGAAGGCGACTGGATGTCGCGCAGCTCACGCAAGAGCCAAAAGGACATCGAGCAGGCCGTCAACCGGCTGGAGCAGCGCCTGGGCCGCAGCCCGCTCGAGTCGGAGATCGCCACCGAGATGGGCATGCCCCTGCCCGAATACCAGAACCTGCTGGGCAAGGTGCGCGGCACGCAGCTCGTGTACCTGGAGGACATGACCCATGGCAACGAGGAGGACGATGGTTTCCTCGACCGCCATGTGGGCGACGAGGCGGCCAACCCGCTCGAAATGCTGCGCGACCACCGCCTGCGCTCGGCGCTGGTCAGCGCCATCGAATCGCTGCCCGAACGCGAGCAGCACATCATGGGCATGTACTACGAGCACGACATGAATCTCAAGGAGATCGCAGCCGTGCTGGGCGTCACCGAATCCCGGGTGTGCCAGCTGCACAGCCAGTCGATTGCCCGCTTGCGGGCGAAGATGCGCAGCCACTAGGGTACATCCCCCTGAGGCGCTGCGCGCCTCGGCACCGCCGCCAGAGGCGGCGGCTCTTCGGGCACGTCCAAGCCTGCGCAGGCAGGCTTGGAGCCGCGGCCCTCAGCCCCTTCTCTCGAATGGCTACGCCATTCGGGAAGGGGGACGCAGCCGGTGCGGCGGGGCGGCCCTTGCACGGCTGCACTGGCTTGGGCAGCGCGCTATCCACGGCCTGCTCTCAGCGCTTGGGCGCCGGTGGCTATGTACTAATACAAACAGAGAATTGTGCCCATACAGCGCAGCGTTGCTGCGCCCGTGACCGCCTATCAGCCGGCCGAGCGGTAGATCTTGGCGATGCCGGCGGCTTTTTGCTTGCCGCCCAGGCCGTTGCCGTAGGTGGCGTTGGCGGAGCTGTCCTGGGAGGGGACGAGCACGGCGGTCTGGCGGTCGGTGATGGCGGCCAGGCGGGCCAGGCTTTCACGGTGCACCACCAGGGTGGCGGCGATGGCATCCATGCGGGCCCGGAGGGTGGGGGTGATGGAACTCACCTGCTGGCGGGAGAGGTCCAGCGCATACGAAAAACGGGCTGCGGCGTCGCGCAACCCGGTGCTGGCTTGTTCCAAGGTGGGGGCGTCGGCCTTGAGCAAGGCGGCAGACACTGCCTCGATGTGCTGCTCAACGGCTTGCAGGGCTTCTTCCAGCGGCATGCTCACGGGTGTTTCCTGGTGGATGCGGCTGGTGCGCCTGCGAGAGGCGATGGCGCGCTAGCCGCGCGAACGGGAGAAAATCTCTTGGGCGTTGGCCAGCAGCTTGTCGGCGATCGCGCCGGCGCTGACCGAGAACGTGCCCTTTTCGATGGCTGCGCGCACGGCGGCCACCTTCTTCGTGTCGAAATCGCTCGCTGCACGGGTGGTCTGGTCCAGGGCCCGCGCCGCTGTGGAAACCGTCACAGGCACGCCGGGGGCCGGAGCCGCCGTGGTGCTCTGGGCCACTCCTTGGGGTGCCGCAGGGGCAGGTGCGGGGGTTTTGGCCTGCTTGGCCTGCCCCGTCTGCGCCAGTGCGCCCGGAAGTTCCGGTTGTTGACCTATCTTCATCGCCTTCTCCAGCGCTCCGATGACACGGAGCTCGTAGCAATGTTTTCGACCCTTCGGCGCTGGACTTTAGCTATTTATGCAGGTGTGATGCATCAAAGGGTAACGTCAACCGTCCCATTTTCACCCACAATACCAGAGATTGTGCGCCCATTGTCCATGCGAACCCGCACAGTCTGGCCCACGGCACCCGCAGTGAGCGCCTGGCCTGCCGAGGTTACCGCATATCCGGGGCCTTGTGCCACCACCCGCACCTGGGCCCCGGCCTTGAAGATGCTGGGCGGGCGCACCATCGACTGGCGCAAGGCCTGGCCCGCGACCAGGGGGCGCGAGGCGATCTGGCCGACCCACTGGTCGGGATTGGCCACCACCGCGGCGGCGTCGGCCGCCCAGTCCACTTCCGCCTCCGCGGCATCGGTGGCCGCCAGCACGGCCCCGGAGGCCACATTGCCCGTCAGCACCCATGCCGGCCCGAAGGCCTTGACCGTGACGGGCAGGAACACGTTCCAGGCGGTCTGCCCCTCCACACAGCGCAGGCCCAGGCGGGTGCGCCCCCACAGGCGCGAGCCGGCCGGCAGGTAGGGCTCGACCCGGGCGCACGGCGCCAGGCGCAGCCGCGTGTCGAGCGCACCGATGCTTACCTCCATGCGCAGCGGCAGGCCCGCAGGCTGGTTGCGCGTGATGGCATCGTCCAGCCAGCGCTGGGTCAGGGCGGGCAGGTCCGCCGCCGGGTCGGCCACGGACTGGGCCTGTGCCGCGTTGGCCAGCCATGCGCATGCGAGTGTGGCGAGCACGGTGCGGCCGGCCGTGGACAAGATGGGGAATGCGGGTGCCATGGGGCGCCTCCTGGTAGGTCAATGCGGCCCTGCAGCGCGGTGCAAGGGCCATTTCACGACCACCACTGTAGGCCCTGGCGCCGGCGCCGAAGTCCCGAACTGCGGCCCCAAACGCGGGCTCTTCGCGCTTTAGAAAATCCGGGCGGTTTTCATAATCGAGCCACGCCAGAAAACCGTGTTTGCTGGCATTTCGCAACTTGGACGTGAGGCAGACATGCTTGACAAGATGACCAACCGGCTGGACTTCCACGGCAACGCACTGATCCTGCGTGCCGAGCGCCAGCGCGCCATCGCCAGCAACATCGCCAACGCCGACACCCCCGGCTACGTCGCACGCGACTTCAAATTTTCCGACGCGCTGAGCAACGCCACGGGCGAGCGCTCCTCGTACACCGAATCGCCCCACCGCCTGTCCACCACCACACTGGGCAACTCCGGCTACACCACCCAGCGGCCCACGGTCACGATAGGCACGGACCCACGGCACATCACCGCATCCACAGCCGACGAAGGCTCGTCGGCAGAACTGGGCAGCAAGGGCAAGCTGGCCTACTCGCTGCAGACCCAACCCGCGCTGGACAACAACTCGGTGGACCTGGACCGCGAGCGCGCCGCCTTCGTGGACAACGCCGTGCGCTACGAAGCCACGCTGCGCTTCATCAACGGCAACGCCAAGACCATGCTCAGCGCCATCCAGGGCCAGTAACCCGCCCCACCGCGATAGAAGAGGCTCTCCACCATGTCCATGTTCTCCATCTTCAATGTCTCGGGCAGCGCCATCAGCGCGCAGTCCCAGCGCCTGAACGTCGTGGCCAGCAACCTGGCCAACGTCGACGCGGTGGCCGGCCCCGATGGCAATGCCTACAAGGCCCGCCAGGTGGTCTTTCGCACCGCCAACATGGGGCAGGAGGGCTCGGACGGCGTGCGCGTGAGTGCCATCACCGAGAGCAACGTGCCCGGCCGCAAGATCCACGACCCCAGCCACCCCTCGGCCGACGAGCAGGGCTATGTGACCCACTCCAACGTCAATGCCGTGGAAGAGATGGTGAACATGATTTCCGCGTCGCGCTCCTACCAGAACAACGTCGAGGTGATGAACACGGCCAAGTCACTTCTGCTCAAGACCCTGCAGATGGGCCAGTAACCCGGGAGACCCTCGCCATGATCCTCAACGCCACCAACGCCACCACGACCGCCGACACCGCCAATGCCAAGGCAACGGCAGCCAACGACCCTGCCGCCTCCCAGGACCGGTTCCTCAAGCTGCTGGTCGCCCAGCTCAACAACCAGGACCCGATGAACCCGCTGGACAACGCCCAGATGACCTCGCAGATCGCACAGATCAACACGGTCACCGGCATCCAGCAGCTCAACACCACGATGCAGAGCATGGCGGCGCAGTTCAATTCGCTGCAGGTCATGCAGGGCACGACCCTGGTGGGGCGCAATGTGCTGACCGAGGGCTCGGGCATGACGGTGGCCAGCGGCGTGGGCAAGGCCGGCTTCGAGATTCCCTATGCGGCCACCAAGGTGACCGTGGAGGTCGTGACCCCCGGCGGCCAGGTCGTGGACACGCTGGACCTGGGCCCCAAGGACGCCGGCCGGCACAACTTCGAATGGGACGCCAGTGCCTACAAGGGCAGCACCGAAGGCCTGCAGTTCCGCGTCAAGGCAGTCAACGGCGCGACCACGCTCGAATCCACCGCGCTCACCTTGTCCAAGGTCACCGCCGCCGGTGCCACCGACGGCCAGCTCGTGCTCACGCTGGCCAACGGCAAGAACATCAGCTACAGCCAGATCAAGTCACTGGTCTGAGTCTGCCCCCAGCTTTCGCCCCCGACACCTGAACACCACGCCCCCTCAAGGAGAACACCATGGGTTTCCAGCAAGGCCTCTCCGGCCTGAATGCCGCCAGCAAGAACCTGGACGTCATCGGCCACAACATCGCCAACTCCAACACCGTGGGCTTCAAGGCATCGCGCGCCGAATTCGCGGAGATGGTGGCCAATGCCATCGGCTCGGCCGGTGGCACCAACGCCGGCATCGGCGTGGAGACGGCCGCCGTGGCCCAGCAGTTCACTCAGGGCAACCTGACCATCACCGGCAACAGCCTGGACGTGGCGATCAATGGCAACGGCTTCTTCACGCTGCAATTGCCCGATGGCTCTGCTGCCTACACCCGCGCCGGCAACTTCAAGCTGGACAAGGAAGGCAACATGGTGACCAATGACAACGCCAAGGTCATGGGCTACCCGATCGACCCGGCCACCGGCCTGCGCACGGGCACCGACCCCATCCCCATGGTGTTCCCCACTTCGGAGCCCATCCCCGCCAAGCAGACCACCCGGATCAACGCCGCCTTCAACCTGGATGCGCGCGCCACGGATGCCGCCGGCGATCCGGCCGCCACCCCGCCCGTGCCCGCCACGCCGCGTGCCACCTACGGCACCTCGATCAACGTGTTCGACAGCCAGGGCGTGGCCAAACCGGTCAACCTGTACTTCCAGAAGACCGCCACGGACAACACCTGGGACGTGTACGACGCACTCGACGACCCCACGGCCGTGCCGCCCGTGGTGGCCACGGCCATCGGCCAGATCACCTTCGACAACAACGGCGTGATCACCGGCCCGGCGGCCACGCCACCGGCCACCGGCTTTGCGCTGACGCTGAACGTCAACCCCACGCCGCCCAACCCCAACAACCTGCCCGCCTACGACGTCGAGGTGAACCTGGACAACGTGACGCAGTTCGGTCGCAAGTTCTCGGTGTCCGATCTCTCGCAGGACGGCTACACCGCGGGCGACCTCACGGGCATCAACGTCGAGAACAACGGCATGATCATGACGCGCTACTCCAACGGCGTCACGCGCGCCGAAGGCCAGATCGCGCTGTCGAGCTTCCGCAACACCCAGGGCCTGGCCTCGGTGGGCGGCAACAACTGGGTGGCCACCTTCGAATCGGGCCAGCCGGTGATGGGCACGGCCACCGATGGCAACTTCGGCGCGCTGCGTTCGGGTGCGCTGGAAGACTCCAACGTCGACCTCACGGCCGAGCTCGTGAACATGATGACCGCACAGCGCACCTACCAGGCCAATGCGCAGACCATCAAGACACAAGACCAGGTGATGTCCACCCTGGTGAACCTGCGCTGACGCGCCCCTGATCCCCTGACCGGAAGCCGCCATGGACCGCATCATCTACACCTCCATGACTGGTGCCAGCGCCGCTGCCCACCGGCAGTCGGTGCTGGCCAACAACCTGGCCAATGCGTCCACCAACGGCTTTCGCGCGGAGATGTCCACCTTCCGCTCCGTGCCGCTGCAAGGCGATGGCTCCACCACGCGCGTGTTCGCGCTGGAAGCCACCTCGGGCTACGTCGACAAGCCGGGCCCCGTGCAACGCACGGGCCGCGCCCTTGACGCCATGGCTGTCGGCAATGCCTGGTTCGCGGTGCAGGGCCTCGATGGCGTGGAGGCCTACACCCGCAACGGTGGCTTCGAGGTCTCGCCCACCGGGGCGCTGCTGACCAACACCGGGCTGCCCGTGCTCTCGGATGGGGGGGGCCCCATCGACGTGCCTCCGAACGCCGAGGTCTCCATCGGATCGGACGGCACCCTCACCGCCAAGACGGCTGGCCAGCCCCCGGCGGCCATCGGTCGCCTGAAACTGGCCACGCCCACCGCCGAAGACCCGCTCAAGCGCGGCGACGACGGGCTGTTCCGCGCCGCCTCGGGCGAACAGATCCCCAATGACCCCAATGCGCGCCTGCTGTCGGGTGCGGTCGAAGGCTCCAACGTGAACGCCGTGGAAACCATGGTCGGCATGATCGCCGCCTCGCGCCAGTTCGAGCAGCAGATCAAGATGCTGCAGACCGCCGAGACCAATGACAAGGCTGCCAGCCAGTTGCTGAGCATCAACGGCTGAACCGCCACCAGCCCCTAGGAAAACGCCATGATCAATTCCCTCTGGATCGCCAAGACCGGCATGGAAGCCCAGCAGACCCAGCTGGACGTCATCTCCCACAACCTGGCCAACGTCTCGACCACCGGCTACAAGCGCGCCAACGCGGTGTTCGAAGACCTGATCTACCAGAACCTGCGCCAGGTGGGTGCCCAGACCACCGAGCAAAGCCAGCTGCCCACCGGCCTGCACCTGGGCCTGGGCGTGCGCACCGTCGCCACGGCCCGCAACTTCATGCAGGGCAGCATGCAGCAGTCCAACAACAACCTGGACGTGGCCATCAAGGGCAATGGCTTCTTCGAGGTCACGCAGCCCGATGGCACCATCGGCTACACGCGCGACGGCTCGTTCCAGCTCGACTCGCAGGGCCGCCTGGTGACTTCCAGCGGTCTGCCCATCGCCAACGGCATCACCGTTCCCGCCAACGCGACCAGTGTCTCCATCAGCGCGGAGGGTGCCGTCACGGCCACCGTGCCCGGCAACACTGCGCCGCAGCCGCTGGGCAACATCGCCATGGCCACCTTCGTGAACCCGGGCGGCCTGGAGCCGCGCGGCCAGAACCTGTTCATCGAGACGGCGGCCTCGGGCCAGCCCCAGCAGGGCACGCCCGGTACCAACGGCCTGGGCACCATCATGCAAGGCTACCTCGAGACCTCCAACGTGAACGTGGTGCAGGAGCTGGTGACCATGATCCAGACCCAGCGCGCCTACGAAATGAATTCCAAGGCCATCCAGACCTCGGACCAGATGCTGGCCAAGCTCAGCCAGATGTAACACGCCCAGCGGCCACAAGCCATTCAGCCAGGACTCTCGCCATGACACTCCTCCACGCACTCTTCCAGGCTGCCCGCAGCCGCCCTCTGGCGTGGCCGACCCTGGCCGCCGCCGTGCTCGGCACGGGCTGCGCCAGCATGTCCCCGCCGCCGCCCGTGGACATCCTGCCCACCACCCCGCCGCCCCTGGCCGCCACCACGCCGCGCACACCGCCCCCGGTCACCGGCGGCCTGTTCCACTCGGCCAGCTACCGCCCGGCCTTCGAGGACCGGCGCGCGCGCATGGTCGGTGACAACGTCACGATCCAGATCGTGGAGAACGTGACCGCCAGCCAGAAGTCCTCCTCCACCGTGGACCGCACCTCCAAGATGACCAGCGGGGTGACGGCGCTGCCCTTCACAAGCCAGAAGTTCACCAACAAGCTGGGCGTGGGCGCCAATTCGGAAAATGCCTTCGAAGGCAAGGGTGGCACCGAAAGCGCCAACACCTTCCAGGGTTCGATCACCGCCACCGTCGTCGATGTGCTGCCCAACGGCCACCTGGTCGTGACCGGCGAGAAGCAGATCGGGGTGAACCAGAACGTGGACGTGCTGCGCTTCTCCGGTACGGTGGACCCGCGCGCGCTGCAGCCCGGCTCCATCGTGGCATCCACCCAGGTGGCCAATGTGCGCGTGGAATCGCGTGGCCGCGGCGCCCAGAATGAGGCCCAGGTCACGGGCTGGCTGGGCCGCTTCTTCAACACCGTGACGCCGTTCTGATACAAAATGTGACATCAAGGGGCGCTGCGGCGCCCCGATTTGTCCTTTTGTACTGTCAGATCCGAGGATTCCGATGCCCTTTCTTCGCCGCTCCCTGGCCTGCGGCCTGATCACCCTTGCCGCCGCTGCATTCTCGCCAGCAGCCTCGGCACAAGGAACCACCTACGCCTACTCCGTGGCCCTCACGGTGACCGCCCCCAAGGGTTCGGCCTCCGAGGCGGTGTCCAAGAACAAGACACTGCCCGCAGGCATCAAGTTCTCGCCCTGCGATGCCAGCGCGCTCGACCAGCTGGCCTTCACCATCAAGTACGACGCCGGCAAGCCCGGGGTGGGGACCACCCCGAGCACGCTGCAGAACGTGTACGTGATCTTCAACCGCGATGGCGGCTTGTTCTTCCCCCTGGTGCGCAACCCGCTGATGACCACCGGCGCGATCTTCAAGGTCTACCCCGCCTCCGGCAACATCCAGGCTGCCGACACCTACACGGCCGTCAGCGACAACCTGGGCGGCGCCCAGACCGAGGTGATCCTGGGGGGCAATCTGACGGTCCATGGACTGGATTCAGGCGTCTGGCTGCTCACCGCCATCATTGCGCCGGCCGCCACGGTGAATTTCGACGATCCCCGCACCTGGTCCGCCTGGGACACGGTGCCCTTCATGCTGCGCAAGCCCTGGAAGGGCATCATCACCAACAGCTGCGACTGAGATCGCCACGCGCCTGGCGGGCGGCGGGACGCCGACGCCCGCCACAGCCGTGCGGCAGGCCCTTGTTTGTAACAGGCCCCACCGCCAAAAGACGGGTGAATGCGCCTCTTTTTGGACATTCCTTGCGGGCGGCATCCGCCCACAATAAGGGCCATGAAAGCCCTGCCCTCGCCCTTTTCGGCCGCCCCCTTGCGCACCCTGTGGCTCATGGCCATTGCCGTGGCCATGGTCTGCGCCACCTGGCCGGCGCATGCGCTGCGCATCAAGGAAATCGCGGCGGTGCAGGGCGTGCGCAGCAACCAGCTGACCGGCTATGGCCTGGTGGTGGGCCTGGACGGCACGGGCGACCAGACCACCCAGATGCCCTACACCACGCAGGCCATGTCCAACTACCTGCAGCAGATGGGCATCAGCCTGCCGCCAGGCGTGGCCTCGCAGCTGCAGCTCAAGAACGTCGCCGCCGTGATCGTCACCGCCCAGTTGCCCGCGTTTGCACAACCCGGCCAGCAGATCGACGTCAACGTCTCGTCCATGGGCAACTCCAAGTCGCTCAAGGGCGGCATGCTCATGGTCACGCCCCTGCGCGGTGCCGATGGCGAAATCTACGCCCTGGCCCAGGGCAACCTGGTGGTCGGCGGTGCCGGCGCCTCGTCCGGCGGCAGCAAGGTGCAGATCAACCACCTGGCTGCGGGTCGCATCCCGCTGGGTGCCCAGGTCGAGCGCTCCGTTCCCACGCCCCTCAACGAGGGCGACAGCATCAGCCTGGGGCTCAACGCCTCCGACTTCCAGACCGCACGCCGCGTGGCCCAGGCCATCAACAGCCGCCTGGGCAATGGCCTGGCCACGGCGCTCGATGGCCGCACCGTGCAGGTGCGCGCACCCAGCGATCCCGGCGCCCGCGTGGGCTTCATTGCCGACCTGGAAGAGCTGCCGCTGGAAATGGCCGCCCCGGCCGCCAAGGTGGTGATCAATGCCCGCACCGGCTCCATCGTGCTCAACCAGGCCGTGACCCTGGGCCCCTGTGCCATCGCGCACGGCAACCTGTCCATCACCATCAGTTCGCGCCCCGTCATCAGCCAGCCCAACCCGCTGTCGCAGGGGCAGACCGTGGTCACGCAGCAAAGCGACATCAAGATCAACCAGGAGCCGGGCAACATCATCCAGATGCCGCCTTCGCCGCAACTGGCCGACGTGGTGCGCGCCCTGAACACGCTGGGCGCCACACCGGGTGACCTCTTGGCCATCCTGCAGGCCATCAAGGCCGCCGGCGCCCTGAACGCCGAGCTCGAAGTGATCTGACCATGGCCCTCACGCTGCCTTCGTCCTCCACCACCAGCGCGTCCAATGCGCTGGCGGCCGACGTTCGCTCGCTCAATGCGCTCAAGTACGAAGCCGGCGCCAACAACCCCCAGGCCACGAAAGAGGCGGCCAAGCAGTTCGAGTCCCTGTTCATGCGCGAGCTCATCAAGAGCATGCGCGAGGCCACCATGAAGTCGGGCCTGCTGGACAGCGCCGGGGGCAACCTGAGCACCGATCTGCTCGATCAGCAACTGTCGGTGCAGATGGCCGGCCAGCCCGGCGGCCTGTCCGAAGCCATCGCACGCCAGCTCTCGCGCCAGATGGGTGGACCCGATCCGACCTTCTCCGTGCCTTCCACCGTGAGCCTGTCGCAGGTCCAGCGCACTGCGGCGGCCCGGGTCGCACCCGGCTCCACCGGCAGCGAGCCCGTGGGCCAGGCCCCGAAGGGCCGCGATGGTTTTGTCCAGCACCTGAGCGGCACGGCCGAGAAGGTGTCGCAGGAAAGCGGCATCCCCGCCAGCTTCATGCTCGGCCAGGCCGGCCACGAGACCGGCTGGGGCAAGAGCGAGATCAAGAACGCCGACGGCAGCAATTCCTTCAACCTGTTCGGCATCAAGGCCGGCAAGGGCTGGACCGGCAAGGTCGCCGAAATCACGACCACCGAGTACATCAACGGCACGCCGCGCAAGGTGGTGGCCAAGTTCCGCGCCTACGACTCGTACGAGGATTCGTTCCGCGACTACGCACGCCTCATCAAGGAAAGCCCGCGCTACGAGAAAGCGGAGTCCGTGGCGCAGTCCGGCTCGGCCATGGACTATGCCTCCGCACTGCAGAAGGCGGGCTATGCCACCGACCCCGAGTACGCCCGCAAGCTCAGCGGCGCCATCAACAGTGTGCAACGCGCGCAGCAGCAGCGTGCACAGGCGTGAGAACACGAGGTAGACCATGAGCCTGCTCAACGTCGGCGCCCGCGCCCTGCTCGCCAACCAGGTGGCCCTGCAGACCGCGGGCAACAACATCGCCAACGTCAACACGCCCGGCTATTCGCGCCAGACCGTGGTGCTGCAGACCGTGCAGGGCCAGTTCACGGGCGGCGGCTACATCGGCCAGGGCGTGGATGTGCAGACCATCCTGCGCAACCAGAGCGAGCTGCTCACGCGCCAGTCGGCCGCCGCCGGCTCGGTACAGAGCGGTGACATCGTGCGCGCCGAACGCCTGCGGCAGTTGCAGGACGTGTTCAGCGGTGGCGCCACAGGTCTGGGGGCGGCCATCAACGACATGATGAACGCCTTCTCGGACGTGGTGAGCGCCCCCACCGACATCACGGCCCGCACCCTGGTGCTCACGCGGATCGACGAAACCGCTTCGCGCATGCGCGCAGCCGCAGAACGTGTCGACGAGATCGAGTACACGGTGAACGAACAGCTGCAAAGCAGCATCACCGCCATCAACAGCCTGGCCGGCCAGATCGCTGCGGTGAACGAGCAGATCGCACGCGCCAAGGGCAATGGACAGACCCCCAACGACCTGCTCGACCACCGCGACCAACTGATCCGGGAGGTCAACCAGTACGTGCAGACCACCCAGATTCCGGCCGACGACGGTACCGTGGGTCTTTTCGTGGGCGGCAGCCAGCCCTTGGTGCTGGGCACGACGGCCTCGCAGGTGTCGGTGGACGATGCCAGCCAGTTCCCCGGCAGCGGCCAGCTCAAGCTGTTCTTCAACCGGCCCGGCGCGCCGGCCATCGAGGTGGACGAGAACATGCTCGGCGGTGGCTCGGTCTCGGGCCTGCTGCGCTTCAACAACACCGATCTGTCGGAAAGCCGCAACCTGCTCGGGCGCATGGCCATGGCCATCGGCATGACCATGAACGAGCAGCACAATCTCGGCCTCACGCTCGACGGCCAGATGGGCAAGGACCTGTTCAGCCTTCCCACCAGCATGCCGGGCCTGACCAACGGCGCGGGTGTGGGCACGGTGACCTTCAGCGACCCCACCAAGTTTGCGGCCTCCGACTACGAGATCCGCTTCACCACGGGCACGGCCGGCCAGGTGGTGCGCCTGTCGGACGGCAAGGCCACGGCCTTCACCGATGCGGCCAACCTGGCCACCCTGGACATCGACGGGCTGACCTTCAACCTCACCACGCCGGGCGCGCCCGGCGAGCGCATGCTGTTCCAGCCGTTCAGCAGCGCGGGGGCCAACATCAACGCGCTGGTGTACTCGCCGCGCGACCTGGCGGCCGCCAACCCCATCAACGCGGCCATGGGCACAACCAATGGCGGCACACTGCAGCTGGCCGGGCTCAAGGCCACCGACACGCTGGTTGCCCCGCCGATCCCGGGCGGCGTGACCCTGACCTTCACGGCAGGCCCGCCCACAACCTATGCCGTGAACGGCTCGACCACCCCCCCTTCGGGCACTGCGGGTATCCCCTACACCTCGGGGTCCACCATCACCATCGACGGCTGGGAGATCAAGCTGCAGGGCACGCCCAAGACCGGCGACACCGTGCGGGTGGGCAATGCGCTGGACCCGCAGTACGGCGACAACTACACGCGCAATGCGGGCAACGCCACCTCGCTGATGAACCTGCGCGACGTGAAGATGTTCGACGAATCCACCCTGGCCGATGGCTACGCGGGCCTGATGGCCCAGGTGGGCACGCGCACCCAGAGCGCCACCTTCGCGGCCGAGTTGTCCACCACCATCGCGGCCAACCTGGAGCGCGACCGCACAGCGGTTTCGGGCGTCAACCTCGATGAAGAAGCCGCCAAACTGATCCAGTACCAGCAGGCTTACCAGGCATCCGCCAAAATGCTGCAGATTGCGCAAAGCGTCTTCGATACCCTGATCCAAGGGTTGACACGGTGATGATGGCGCTTGAAAGCAGGTCCAGGAGTTCGACATGAGCAACACCCTCTACCGCCTTGGCACGGCCAACATGTACGACAACGCGCTGCGCAACCTCGGCGCGCGCCAGACCAACCTGTCCAACCTGCAGGAAAACCTGACCTCGGGCAAGCGTGTCGTGCGCGCCAGCGACGATCCGGTCTCGGCCGCGCAGGCCGAGCGCGCGCTCACGCGCCTGACCCGCATCCAGACCGAGCAGCGTGCACTGGAAACCCAGCGCAATGCCATTGCCCAGGCCGAGTCCTCGCTCGGCGATGCCATCGGGCTGGTGCAAAGTGCCCGCGAACTGATGGTCAGCGCCGGCAGCCCGGCCCTCACACCCAACGACCGCGCCACCATCGCCAACCAACTGCAAGGCCTGCGCGAACAGTTGCTGGAAGTGGCCAACCGCAAAGACACCAACGGCATCCCGCTGCTGGGCGCGCTGGGCAGCGCGCTCGCGCCCTTCCTGGGCCCGCAATCCGTGTCGCCGGACTACCTTTTCAACGGGCAGCCCGGGCAGACGGGCAGCACCGGGACATCGATCCCCAATACGCTGGACGGCGAGTTCGCCTTCATGTTCCAGCCCCAGCGCGACGGGGCCTACAACGTGCAGGTGAACCCGGCCACGGTCAACAACAACCAGCAGCTGACCACCACAGGCGTCAAGCCGGTGGACCTGAGCCTGGTGACCGGCAACAACTACTCCATCACCTTCAGTGCCGTAGGCCCGGGAGCCACCCCGGGCACCACCACTGCGACCTACACCATCACCAACACCACGACCGGTGCGGTATCGGCCCCCGTGGTGGTGCCCGACTACCCGACCGACAAGCCCGTGACCATCTCGGTGACCGGCGTTCCAGGGCTGACCTTCGACATCAAGGGCAACCCCGCCAGCGGCGATGCCATCACCCTGCAGCCCACGGCCAGCGTGTTCAGCACCCTGGACAGCGCGATCCGCGACATCCGCGGCGCCGCCAACAGCAATGCCGCCACCCAGGCCGTCGGCCAGGCCCTCACCAACGTGGACATCGGCCTCGAACGCCTGAGCAATATGCGCAGCTATGCAGGCGAGCTGCTCAACCGCGCCGACCGCATCACGGGCGACCAGGACAAGCGCTCGATCCAGCTCGAGGGCGACCGCTCGCGCGCCGAGGATCTGGATATGATCAAGGGCATTTCAGACTTCCAGAACCAGCAGGTGGGCTACGAGGCAGCACTCAAGTCCTATGCCCAGGTGCAGAAGCTGTCGCTGTTCAATTTCATCAGTTAAGCGGGCCTGCCCCGAGCCGCACTCCCGGGCGGGGGCCGGCCCCCAACGAGACAACGCCTGAGAGCCCATGGTCCAATCCGTCCTCGGCAGCCTGATCCTGGGGTACCGCCCCCTGTGGAACCGTGCCCGCAAGCTGGCTGCCATCCAGCTCTACGTCCAGAACGAATCCCCCGCCGCCGTGGTCGAGACCGGCCACCTGCTGCGCACGCTGCAGGAGCTGTGGTCCGCAAGTTCGCCACCCCTGCTGCTCTCGCCCCAGACCCACCAGGTGCTGGCCGACATGCTCGAGCATGCGCCCCGGGGCGCCCCGTGGATCGAGGTGCGCGGCGACTGGCTGCAGGACTCGGGCATCTACACCCTGGTGAAGGCGGCACACCAGCGCGGCTTGAAACTGGTCTGGCGTGGCGACATCGGCCAGCTGCCCGAGCCCGCCGTGGCCCAGTGCTTCGACAACAGCCTGCTGAGCCTGACGCCAGCGGACGCCGTCGCGGCACTGCAGGCCAATCCCCGGCCGGGCAGCCCGGCCTCCAAGGCCCCGCCCCGCGCCGTGAGCCCCATCCTGGCCGGGCAGATGTACGAGAACATCCCCAGCCGTGCCCTGATGGAGCACTGCCTGGACAAGCACAACGCACTGGCCCTGGCCGGCTGGCCCACGGAAGACGTGCTCTACAGCATGCGCCACACGCCCCAGCAGCCCTCGCACGCCGTGATCGCCAAGCTGCAGAAGGCCATCGACGCGGAGCAGTCGCTCGAGACCTTCGAGGACATCATGGGCGAGGACCCGCTCCTGGCCTACCGCTTCATGGTCTACACCAACTCCGCTTCGCTGGGCCTGCGCACCGGCATCGACTCGCTGCGCCGCGGGCTGGTGATGATGGGCTATGGCTCCATCAACCGCTGGCTGTCGGACCAGTTGCCCCACTCCAACACCGATCCCAACATGCAGCCCGTGCGCGAATCCATGGTGCTGCGCGCCACGCTCATGACCCAATTGCTCGATGCCGGCATCGAGAACGAGCTGCGCCGCGAGATCTACCTGTGCGGCCTGCTCTCGCAGATCGACGAGCTGATGCAGGAGCCCCTGGCCAACATCCTCAGGCGCATCCCGCTGTCCGAGCGCATCTACGACGCCACCGTGCTGCAGACCGGGCCCTACGCCCCCAGCCTGCAGATGGCCTGCGCGCTGGAGACCGGGGACGCAAGCGCCATCCGCCACCTGTGCGAAACCCACGAGATGGACCTGGAGGAAGTCAACCGCGGCCTGCTGCGCGTGCTCTCCGACCTCGAGGTGGAACGATAACCATCCCCCTGAGGCGCTTTGCGCCTCGGCACCGCCCCCAGAGGCGGCGGCTCTTCAGGCACGTCCAAGCCTGCGCAGGCAGGCTTGGAGCCGCGGCCCTCAGCCCCTTCTCTCGAATGGCTGCGCCATTCGGGAAGGGGGACACCGCCAGCGCGGCGGGGCGGCCCTTGCGCGGCGGTCACTGGCCTTGTGCGTGCCAGTTTCGCAGGTCAGCGGGTGAAAGCGAAGCGCTCCAGCGCATGCCATCGCCACTGCCACATGGCCCACAAGGTCTCACAGCAACGGCGAGAACAGGCGCGCCGTGGCATCGCCCAGGCGCGGCAGGAAGGCCTGGCGGCGCCGCGCCTGCACGGCCCGTGACCGCCGCAGGTCGGCCTCGAACTGCCGGGCCAGCGGCAGGGCGAGTGCAGGGCCATACACCACGGCGCACACCTCGAAGTTCAGGCGGAAGCTGCGGTTGTCGAAATTGGCCGTGCCGATGAAGGCGCAGTCGCCGTCCACCAGCATGGTCTTGGAATGCAGCATGCCGGCCGTGTACTCCCAGACCTTGACGCCGGCCGCGATCAGCTCGTCGAAGTAGGAGCGCGCGGCTGCGCTGACCACGAAGGAGTCGCTGCGCCGGGGCACGATCAGGCGCACGTCCACCCCGCGCAGTGCGGCGCTGGTCAGCGCCATGAGCGCAGGCTCCCCCGGCACGAAGTAGGGCGTGGTGAGCCACACCCGCTCGGTGGCCATGTGGATGGCGGCCACGTACATGCGGTGGATGGCCTCGTTGGCATTGTCCGGCCCCGAGGTGAGGATCTGCACCGGGTGGTCGCCCGGTTCGGTGGCGGGCAGCAGGTGGCGGCTTTCGCGCGCCACGGCCGCCGGGCCTTCGCCCGTGGTGTAGACCCAGTCCTCCATGAAGGTCATCTGCAGCAGGCGCACGGCCCCGCCCTCGATGCGCAGGTGCACATCGTGGTAGGCATCGCGCCGCGCGCGCGGGTCCTCTTCGTCGGTGATGTTGATGCCGCCGGTGAACCCGATAACACCGTCGCAGACCACGATCTTGCGGTGGGTGCGGAAGTTGATCACGGGGCGCACGCGCCGGCCGATGCGCGAGGCATGGAAGAACGCCACCTGCCCGCCCGCATCGAGCAGCGGCGCGAGGAACCGCCGGCCCAGCCTCTTGGAGCCCAGGGCATCGACCAGCAGCCGCACGATCACGCCCTCGCGCGCCTTGGCCACCAACAGGTCGCGCAGGGCCGTGCCGATGCCATCGGGCTCGTAGATGTAGTACTCCAGGTGCACATGGTGGCGCGCCGCACGGATGGCGTCGAAGATCGCATCGAAGGTCTCAGCCCCGTCGACCAGCAGGTCCACCCGCGCCGCGGTGGAGACGCGCAGGTCGCAACTGGCCTCTCCCAGCAGCACCAGCTGGCGCAAGGCCTCGGGCGCTGCGGCCGCCGTCTCCCGCAGGCTGGCGAAATCGGCATGGGCATACAGCGCCGACTGGCTGCGCATGCGCTTCAAGCGCTGTTTGCGCAGGCGCTGCGGGCCGAAGAAATAGTAGATGACATAGCCCACGAAGGGCAGCAGCGCCATCGACAGGATCCAGCTGAGCGTGGACACCGGGGGGCGCTTTTGCAGCACGATCCACACCGCCAGCACGGCGATGTACAGGCTCCAGGTGACGGAGACCGCCGCCAGCAGGCCCTCGTGCCCACCGGGAAAGAACTGCACCAGGGACTGCAGGCCCTCGGTCATTGCGGCCCAGCGCCCTTGTACGTCCATGGTTCCTTGCGGTTGTGGGATCAGGGGACGATTGTAGGCAGGCGCGATGCCACCGGAAGCTCAGCGGCTTTGTTTGACGATGCGCTCGAAGGTGCGCCAGAACGTCGCGTCCTGCGTGGTCGCGAAATTGATGCGCATCAGCGTGCTGGGCTTGCGCTCGGCGTGGAACAGTGCACCCGGTGCCAGCAGGTAGCCTTCGTCGAGCATGCGCTGCGACAGCGCATCGGTGTCCACCCCCGTGTCCACCCAGCCGAACAGGCCCACCGGGTCGGCCGCGAAGGTACAACCCGCGCTGAGCGCGAGCTTGACGCTGCGCGCCCGCGCCGCATCGAGCCGGGTGCGGATGCGCTCGGCATGCCGGCGCAGCTGGCCCTGCTCGATGCACAGCGCCAGCGCTTTTTCGAGCAGGGCGGGCGTGGTCAGTGTGGCCAGCAGCTTGGTGTCGAGCAGTTGCTCGACCAGGCCCTGCGGTGCGGCCAGGAAGCCGATGCGCCAGTTGGGCGCGAGGATCTTGGCAAAGCCGCTCACGTAGATGGTGCGCTGCAGGCCGTCGAGTGCCGTGAGCCGCGTGGCGTGTTCCGGCGCGATGTGGCTGTAGGTATCGTCCTCGACGATGTGGAAGTTGTGCTGGTTGGCCAGTTGCAGGATGCGGTGCGCACTGCCCGGCGACAGACAGTAGCCCGTGGGGTTGTGGAACACGCTCACGCTCACGTAGAGCTTGGGCTTGTGCACCTCGCAGTAGCGCGCCATCACCTCCAGGTCGGGACCGTCGGCGCGCCGCGGCACGGGCAGGATGTGCATGCCCAGGGCCGACAGGCGCGCGAACTCCACGGCCCAGCCAGGCTCCTCCACCATCACCGGATCGCCCGGGCGCAGCAGGGTGCGGCTCACGATGTCCAGGGCATGCGTGGCCCCGACGGTGGTCAGGATGTTCTCGTGCCCCGTGTGCACGTTCAGGCTGGCCAGCTTCTTGACCAGCAGGCGGCGCAGTGCGCCATCGCCCAGCGGCTCGCCGTACTGCAGCGAGTATTCCTGCAGCGCGCGGGTGCTCGTGACCTTGCGCACAGCGGCGGGCATGAAGGTCGACTCCAGCCACTGCGGCGGCAGCACGCCCATGCCGGGCTGGGGCTTGTCGCTGATCTTGTGGAACATGCCCCGGATCAGCGCCGTGGCATTCACCGGCGGCGAGCCGCGCGCCGCCCCGCGCGCGGCGAACCAGTGGGCCGTGGTCCAGTTGCCGGCCGCCACCTCCATCGCCGCAGACTCCCCGGCCTTCACGGCCTCGGCCCCCACGGGGGCCACTTCGCGCACGAAAAAGCCGCGGTTCTTGCGCGCCTCGACCAGCCCCTGCGCCAGCAGCTGGTCATACGCCGCCACGACGGTGGAGGGGCTGACACCATGCTGCAGCGCACACTGGCGCACCGAGGGCAGGCGCGCCCCGGGCGCCAGCAGGCGGTTGCGGATGCGTTCACCAAAACGGGCCGAGAGCTGCTCGGTGAGCGACTGGGTGGGGGTCTTCATCAACATGGGCGAAATCCGGTGTACTGCCAAGGCGGCCAATACAGATGACCAACTGACCTGCTGTACTGTACTGGTCGTGTACTGGCGCTCAAGATTACAGTGAAGGCCAGACGCTGACAAGCCCACGAATCCCGAGCCCGCCCCATGACCGCCGCCGAACTCACTGCCCTGCTGGTCTTCTGCACCGCGATGAGCTTTTCGCCGGGCCCCAACACGACCCTGTCCACCGCCCTGGCGGCCAACCTCGGGCTGCGCCGGGCGCTGAATTTCTGCGTGGCCGTGCCCACGGGCTGGACGTTGCTGATGCTGGTCAGCGGCCTGGGCCTGGGCGCGCTGATCACGGGCGTGCCGGCCCTGCGCATGGCCGTGACCCTGCTGGGCGTGGCCTACATGCTGTGGCTGGCCTGGAAGCTCAGCCGCGCGGGCCAGATGGCCCAGGTGGACAGCACGCGCCTGTCGGTGACCTTCTGGCAGGGCGTGGGCCTGCAGTTCGTGAACATCAAGGCCTGGATGCTGGCACTCACGCTCAGCGCGGGCTGGGTGGTGAACGCCGCGGGCCAGCCTTCGAGCAATCCCGGCGAGCGCCTGGCCATCATTTGCCTGGTGATGATGGTGTTCGCGTTCACCAGCAATTTCGTCTACGCCCTGGTGGGTTCGCTGCTGCGCCAGTGGCTGGCCCAGGGCACGCGCCTGCTCTGGTTCAACCGTGCGCTGGCCTTGGTGCTGGTGGCCACGGCCGCCTGGATGCTCACGCTATGAACCGCGGCCAGGAACGCGAAGCCCTGGTCTGGGGCCTGGTGGGCGTCACGCTGTTTGCCGCCACCTTGCCGATGACGCGCCTGGCGGTCGGCTCCACCGATGCGCCTCAGCTGTCTCCCTGGTTCGTCACCTTCGGCCGGGCGGCCGTGGCCGGGCTGCTGTCGCTGGCCTACCTGGGTTGGCAGCACGCCCAAGGGCGCCTGCGGATTCCCGTGCGCTCGCAGTGGCCGGTGCTCGGTGTCACGGCCTTCGGAGTGATTGTCGGCTTCCCCCTGTTCCTGGCGCTGGCCCTGCGCTATGTACCGAGCACCCATGGTGCCGTGGTCACCGCCCTGCTGCCCCTGTCCACCGCCGTGCTCGGCGCCCTGTGGTACCGGCAACGCCCCTCGGCCGGGTTCTGGGCCTGCGCCGTGCTGGGCAGCGGCCTGGTGCTGGCCTTCATGGCCTGGCGCGCGGGCGGCTTCTACCTGGGTGCGGCCAACCTCTACCTCATCGTGGCCATGACCACCGGCGCCCTGGGCTACATCGGCGGTGCGCGGCTCACGCCCAGCCTGGGGGCCGAGCAGGTGATCTGCTGGGTGCTGGCCTGCAGCCTGCCCCTCACGCTGCCCGTGACCTGGTGGTTCGCACCGGCCACGCCTGCAGCCATCGGCCCCATGGCCTGGGTCGGCTTCGCCTATGTGGCCCTGTTCTCGATGTGGATCGGCTTTTTCGCCTGGTACCGCGCCCTGGCGCTGGGTGCCGTGCGGGTCAGCCAGATCCAGCTGATCCAGCCCTTTTTGAGCCTGCTGTTCGCCGTGCCGCTGGTGGGCGAGCGCCTGGACCTGGCCACCGCCGCCTTTGCGCTCGCCGTGATCGCCACGGTGTTCGTGGGCAAGAAGATGCCGATCCACCAAGGAAGCCCTGCATGAGCCCCGAACAACGCCTGGCCGCCTTGGGCCTGGCCCTGCCCACCGTCACGGCACCCCGCGGCAACTTCGACGCCTGGGTGCTCGATGGCCACACCCTGTACCTGTCGGGCAAGGGATCGCCCCTGCGCGAGGACATGGACAGCGTGCCCAAGGTGGGGCGCGAGATCAGCGCCGCCCAGGCGCGCGAGCATGCCCGCGAGGTGGGCCTGCACCTGATCGCCACCATGCAGCAGGCCCTCGGAGACCTGTCCCGCGTGCAGCGGGTGGTCAAGGTGCTGGGCATGGTGAACGCCACGCCCGATTTCATGCAGCACACCGAGGTGGTCAACGGCTGCTCGGACCTGCTGGTCGAGGTGTTCGGCGAGGCCGGCCGCCATGCGCGCTCTGCCGTGGGCGTGGGCTCGCTGCCGCGCGGCTTTGCGGTGGAGATCGAGGCCATCGTGCGCGTGAAAGACTGATACGCCATGCAGATGAACAACATCCCCTTCGCCGCTACCGACTGGAGCACGGTCGGGCGCGTGGAAAAGAGCGCCCAGGCCGGCCAGGCCTTCTGGCAGACGCTGCAGTACGGCGACCTGCGCGTGCGCAAGGTCGAATACACCCCGGGCTATGTGTCCGACCACTGGTGCCGCAAGGGCCATGTGCTGCTGTGCCTGGCGGGCGAGCTGCACACCGAACTGGAGGATGGCCGGCAGTTCACCCTCACGCCCGGCATGAGCTACCAGGTGGCGGACAATGCCGAGGCGCACCGCTCGACCGCGCCCAAGGGCGCCACGCTGTTCATCGTGGACTGAAGGGCAAGGGCTCTGGCACTATGAAATACTCGGTGGAACAAGGACTTGCGCGGCTCCCGGGGCCGAACGGGGAGCGTTTTGCCGAACTGATCGCGCATGGCAGCATGCGCACGGAACTGTATGCACCGCGCGGGCACGACCCGCAGCAACCGCACGCCCAGGATGAGCTGTACTTCATCCACAGCGGGCGGGGACAATTCGTGCAGGGGCAGGAGCGGCACCGCTTTGCGCCTGGCGATGCGTTTTTCGTACCGGCGGGCCAACCCCACCGCTTTGAAGATTTTTCTGACGACTTTGCAACGTGGGTGGTCTTTTGGGGCCCACCCGGAGGAGAACGAGAGTGAACATGAACGACCTGCCAACAACCTGGACCCTGGCCCGCCGCGCCGAGCGCATGAACCCCTCGGTGATCCGCGAAATCCTCAAGGTCACCGAGAAGCCCGGCATCATCAGCCTGGCCGGCGGCCTGCCCTCGCCCAAGACCTTCCCTGTCGCGGCGTTTGCCGCGGCCTCGGCCGCCGTGCTGGCCAATGACGGCCCTTCGGCCCTGCAGTACGCCGCGAGCGAAGGCTTCGGCCCGCTGCGCGAGGCCATCGCCGACTTCCTGCCCTGGGATGTGAGCCCCGACCAGGTCCTGATCACCACCGGCTCGCAGCAGGGCCTGGACCTGATCGCCAAGGTGCTGATCGACACCGACAGCCGCGTGCTGGTGGAGACGCCCACCTACCTGGGCGCCATCCAGGCCTTCACGCCCATGGAGCCCAAGGTGGTGGCCGTGGCCAGCGATGACGAGGGTGTGCTGGTGGACGACCTGGTGGCCAAGGTCGGCACCGGTGCCGACAAGGCGCGCTTCCTGTACGTGCTGCCCAACTTCCAGAACCCCACGGGCCGCACCATGAGCGATGCGCGCCGTGCCGCGCTGGTGGCCAAGGCGGCCGAGCTGAACCTGCCGCTGGTCGAAGACAACCCCTACGGCGACCTGTGGTTCGACAACCCGCCCCCCGCCCCGCTGACCGCGCGCAACCCCGAGGGCTGCATCTACATGGGCTCGTTCTCCAAGGTGCTGGCCCCGGGCCTGCGCCTGGGCTTCCTGGTGGCGCCCAAGTCGGTCTACCCCAAGCTGCTGCAGGCCAAGCAAGCGGCCGACCTGCACACCCCCGGCTACAACCAGCGCATGGTGGCCGAGGTGATGAAGGGCGGCTTCCTGGACAAGCACGTGCCCACCATCCGTGCGCTGTACAAAGAGCAGCGCGACGCCATGCTGGCCGCGCTCACCAAGGAGATGCAGGGCCTGTCCGTCGAGTGGAACAAGCCGGACGGCGGCATGTTCCTGTGGCTGCGCCTGCCCGAGGGCGTGAGCGCCATCGAGCTCTTGCCCAAGGCCGTGGAGCGCAATGTGGCCTTCGTGCCCGGCGCCGCCTTCTACGCCGACGATGCCGACCACCGCACGCTGCGCCTGTCGTTCGTGACCTCCACGGCCGAGCAGATCGCCACCGGCATCGCCGCGCTGGCCGCCGCCATCCGCGACCACCAGGCGAAGGGCTGAGCGCCATGCTGCGCCTGTGGGGACGGCTGTCGTCGATCAACGTGCGCAAGGTCGTGTGGGCCGCGCAGGAGCTCGGTATCAGCCTGCAGCGCACCGATGCCGGCGGGCAGTTCGGCATCGTGCGCGAAGCGCGCTACCTCGCGATGAACCCCAACGGCCTGGTGCCGCTGATCGAGGACGAGGACACCGGCGTGGTGCTGTGGGAATCCAACCCCATCGTGCGCTACCTGTGCGCCCGGCATGCGCCGGGCAGCCTCTACCCCGAGGACATCGCCGCCCGCTTCACCGCCGAGCAGTGGATGGACTGGCAGCAGACCACGCTGAACCCGGCCGGGCGCGATGCCTTCATCCAGTGGATACGCACGCCCGCCGCGCAGCGCAGCGAGGCGCTGATCGCCGCCTCGGTGGCCGCCACCGAGCCGCTGATGGACCTGCTGGACGCCCACCTGGCGCGCCAGCCCTACCTGGCCGGTGAACACTTCACCATGGCCGACATCCCCGTGGGCTGCGAAATCCACCGCTGGTGGGGCCTGCCCCAGGAGCGGACCGCACGGCCGCACCTGGAGCGCTGGTACCAGGCGGTGAGCGCGCGCCCCGGCGCGCGCGGCGTGCTCGATCAGCCGTTATCCTGAGCGGACGACCACCCGCCAGAGACCGCACCATGCAGCCACGCCCGTTCAAGCAGATCGACGTCTTCAGCGACCGCCCCGGCGACGGCAACCCCGTGGCCGTGGTGCTGCAGGCCGAGGACCTGAGCGATGCGGACATGCGCCGCTTTGCGGCGTGGATGAACCTGTCGGAAACCACCTTCCTGCTGCCCCCGACCGAGGCGGGCCGTGCGGGCGGGGCCGACTACCGGTTGCGCATCTTCAGCCCGCAAGGCGAGTTGCCTTTTGCCGGACACCCCACGCTGGGCACCTGCCACGCCTGGCTGCAGGCCGGCAACACGCCCCGCCAGCAGGGGCTGGTGGTGCAGGAATGTGCCCTGGGCCTGGTGCGCATCCGGCGCGAGGACCACACCCTGGCCTTTGCCGCCCCGCCGCTCACGCGCAGCGCGCCCAGCCCGGCGCTGGTGCCGCTGATCGCCAGTGCCCTGGGCGTGCGCCCGGCGCAGATCCTGGGCACCCAGCTGCTGGACAACGGCCCCGTGTGGCTGGGCATGCTGCTCGACAGCGCCGACACCGTGCTCGGCCTGCAGCCCGACCATGCGCGGCTCATGGACCTGGGCCAGTCGGTCGGCGTGGTGCACGTGGGCAAGGAGGCCAGCGACGCCAGCCGCCCCGGCGTGGTGGTGCGCGCCTTTGCCGCGCCCATGGGCAACCGCGAGGACCCGGTGACCGGCAGCCTCAATGCCAGCCTGGCCGAATGGCTGATCGCCGAAGGCCTGGCACCGCACCACTACCAGGTGGCCCAGGGCGAATGCCTGGGCCGCGCGGGCCGCGTGCACATCCGCCAGGACGACCACCAGGTCTGGGTGGGCGGGCGCTCCGTCACCTGCATCGAAGGGACGGTGCTGCTCTGAAACCGTCCTCCCCTCCGATCCGCGCCGGCGGCTGACCCCACCTCTGCCCGCAGGTGCCCATGGCCCCAGGCCAGCCCCCTGGCGTGGCCGCACCACCGACCTCTTTTCTTGTTCTCTTGTTCATTCAACCCACCACCACCGAGACAGGCACTCCACCATGAAACTGCGCCCCTTCCAGCAAGTCGACGTATTCACCGACCAGGCCTACCGCGGCAACCCGCTGGCCGTGGTGCTCGATGGCGAGGGCATCAGCACCGAGGCCATGCAGGAGTTCACGAACTGGACCAACCTGTCGGAAGCCACCTTTTTGCTGCCGCCCACCCCCGAGGGCCGCGCGGCCGGCGCCGACTACCGCGTGCGCATCTTCTGCCCCGGGCGCGAACTGCCGTTTGCCGGCCACCCCACACTGGGCAGTTGCCATGCCTGGCTGGGCGCGGGTGGTCAGCCACAGACACCGGGCCGCGTGGTGCAGGAATGCGGCGTGGGCCTGGTGCCGCTGCGCCAGGACGGTGCGCGCCTGGCCTTCGCCGCCCCCGAGCGGCTGCGCAGCGGCCCGCTGGACGAGGCCGATGTGGCGCTGATCGCACGCGGTCTGGGCGTGGACCGCGCCGACATCCTGCACCACGCCTGGTGCGACAACGGCCCCAAGTGGCGCGGCGTGATGTTGAAATCGGCCGAACAGGTGCTGGCACTGCGGCCCGACAGCGCCATCCTCGCGGGCCTGGACATCGGCGTGGTGGGCCCGCGCGGCAAGGTCGGCGTGATCGGGGCCGACACCTCGCGCGAGGACATCGCCTTCGAGGTGCGGGCCTTCTTCCCCGGCAATGCGGGCCTGGCGGAAGACCCCGTGACGGGCAGCCTGAACGCTGCCCTGGCCCAGTGGCTGATCGGCGAAGGACTGGCGCCCACGAGTTACATCGCCAGCCAGGGCACGGCCCTGGGCCGCGCCGGGCGCGTGCATGTGCACCAGGAGGGCGCCGACACCTGGATCGGCGGCCATTCGGTGACCTGCGTGCAGGGCGAGGTGCTGCTGTGACGGCACCCGCCATGGCCTGCATCGACCACCTGGTGGTGCTGGCCAGCGACCTGGCCACGGGCGTTGCGTGGTGCGAACGCACGCTCGGCGTCACGCCCGCGGGCGGCGGCGAGCACCCGTTGATGGGCACGCACAACCGCCTGCTCAACATCTCCAGCCCCGCGCACCCACGCGCCTACCTGGAGATCATCGCGATCAACCCCGTGGGCACCAAGACCATCCCCGATGGCGACCGGCGCTGGTTCGACATGGACGACGCCGCGCTGCAGCAGCAGGTGGCTGCACACGGCCCGCAGCCCATCCACTGGGTGGCCTCGGTGCCCGATGTGGCGGCCAGCCTGGGCGCATTGGCCGCCCTGGGCGTGGACCGGGGCCGCGCCATCGCCGCCAGCCGCCCCACGCCGCGGGGCCTGCTGCAATGGCAGATCACGGTGCGGCCCGACGGCCAGCGCCTGTGGGACGGTTGTCTGCCCACACTGATCCAGTGGGGTGCCGCACATCCCTGCGACCACCTGCCAGCCAGCGGTGTGCAGCTGCAGTCGCTCACGCTGCAGCACCCGGACGGCACGGCCCTCGCTGCGGCCTGCGATGCCGCCGGCCTGCGCACCCTTGCCCCGGCCAGCGCCGGCCCGGTGCCGCTGCTGCAGGCGACGCTGACCACACCGCGCGGCCCTGTGGCGCTGCGCTCAGCCCCTTCCATCCCCTCAACGGAGTAAGCCCCCATGCTCACACCCCAGGAACTGATGCTCTTTGCGCTCGCTGCGCTGCTGCTCGTGCTCACGCCCGGGCCCAACATGGTCTATTGCGTCTCGCGCAGCCTCACCCAGGGCCCGCGTGCCGGCCTGCTCTCGCTGGCCGGTGTGCTGGCGGGCTTTGGCGTGCACCTGCTGGCGGCCTCGCTCGGCCTCACGGCCCTGCTGGCGGCCGTACCCATGGCCTTTGACGCGATCCGCATCGCGGGTGCGGCCTACCTGCTGTGGCTGGCCTGGCAGGCCGTGAAGCCCGGCGGTGCCGCGCCCTTCGAGGCGCGCGACCTGCCGCACGACACGCCGCGCAAGCTTTTCCTCATGGGCTTCATGACCAACCTGCTCAACCCCAAGGTGGCCATGTTCTACCTGTCGTTCTTTCCGCAGTTTCTGCACCCCGAGCGTGGCCAGTGGCTGCTGCAAAGCCTCTCCCTGGGCGCGGTGCAGATCAGCATCAGCGGGCTGGTCAATGCGCTGCTGGTGCTGTTCGCTGCCCGCGTGGCGCTGTTCATGAACCGCAGCCAGGGCTGGATGCGCGCCCAGCGCTATGTCATGGGCACGGTGCTGGGCCTCTTGGCCGTGCGCCTGCTCACCGAAAAGAGGCCTGCCGCATGAGCGCGATACCCACACCTTCCACCCCCACCCTCCCCTGGCTGCCCGGCCTGGCCGACATCGAGGCGGCGGCCGAGGTCGTGTACCGCGACTTTGCGCCCACGCCGCAGTACCGCTGGGGCCTGCTCAGCGAGCGCCTGGGCACGGACTGCTGGCTCAAACACGAGAACCACACGCCCGTGGGCGCCTTCAAGATCCGCGGCGGACTGACCTACTTCGACCAGCTGGCCCGGCGCGGTGCCTTGCCGCGCGAGGTGGTCAGCGCCACGCGCGGCAACCATGGCCAGAGCATGGGCTGGGCCGCGCGTCGGCATGGCGTGGCCTGCACCATCGTCGTGCCCCGGGGCAACTCGGTCGAGAAGAATGCCGCCATGCGCGCGCTGGGCGTCACGCTGATCGAGCACGGCAGCGACTTCCAGGAAGCGCGCGAGCACGCCATGCAACTGGCCGCCGAGCGCGGCGCGCACATGGTGCCGAGCTTCCATGCCGACCTGCTGCGCGGCGTGAGCACCTACTGGTGGGAGTTTCTGCGTGCCGTGCCGCAGCTCGGCGTGGCCTACGTGCCCATCGGCCAGGGCTCGGGCGCTTGCTCGGCCATTGCAGCCAAGTTGGCACTCGGCCATGGCGTGCGCATCGTGGGCGTGGTGAGCAGCCATGCCACGACCTATGCCGACTCGCTGGCCGCAGGCCGCGTGGTCGAGGCGCCCGTGACCACCGCACTGGCCGACGGCATGGCTTGCCGCGTGGCCGATGCGCAGGCGCTGGCCCTCCTCGCGCCGCACATCGACCACATCGTGCAGGTGACGGATGCCGAGGTGGCCGCTGCCATGCATGCGATCTACACCGACACGCACAATGTGGCCGAGGGCGCGGGTGCGGCCGCCCTGGCTGCGGCGCTGCAGGAGCGCGACGCCCTGCGTGGCCAGGCCGTGGGGCTGGCGCTCACGGGCGGCAATGTCGACGCCCCCGTGTTCAGCCGCGTGCTGGCGGGATGAACCTGTCTCCAAGGCTACTGGCGCAGCTGCGCCGGTCGCTTGGGAGACAAACGGCCGGGCCGGTGCCTGCCCACAATCCGGCGCATGGGAACCCTTTACCTCGTGCGCCACGGCCAGGCCTCGTTTGGCGCAGACGATTACGACCAGCTCAGTGCGCGTGGGCGCGAACAGGCGGTGCGCCTGGGCGAGCACTGGCGTGAACGCGGCCAGGCCTTCGACGCCGTGATCACCGGCACGCTGCGCCGCCACACGCAAACGCTCGAAGGCATTGCCGAAGGCCTGCGGGCCACGCCCGAGGTGCTGCAGATGCCCGGCCTCAACGAGTACGACAGCCACGCGCTGATCACCGCCATCCACCCGCAGCCTCTGCCCCGGCCCGACACGCCCGAGCTCTACCGCCACCACTTCCGCCTGCTGTGCGACGCGCTCGCGCAGTGGATGGCCGGCGTCATCAGCCCGCAGGGCATGCCCAGCTGGAACGCGTTCAGCGCCGGCGTGCGCGCTGCGCTCGACCATGTGCGCCAGCACCATGTGGGCCACAACGTGCTGCTGGTGAGCAGCGGCGGCCCGATCTCGACCGCAGTGGGCCAGGTGCTGGGCACGGCGCCCGAGGTGACCATTGCGCTCAACATGCGCATCCGCAACAGCGCGGTCACGGAGTTCACCATCAGCCCCAAGCGCCTGATGCTGCAGACCTTCAACACCTTGCCGCACCTGCAGGCACTGGAGCATGCGGACTGGTTGACGCACGCATGAAACTTAAATTTATTGCAAAACAATAATTTTTTACTGTTTAATAGCAACTCCATCGCTTTGCGGGAGTTGCCATGCGCCGTCGACATTTCCTGGGCCACAGCCTGCTGAGCGCTGTGCCCCTGCTGGCCGCCTGCGGCGGCTCGATGGGGCGCAGCCCCGAGGGCGAGGCCCTGGCCAGCGGCCCCACCACCCTGCCGCTGCAGCGCGATCTCAGCCATGTGTCGGTGGTGGCGCAGGTCAATGGCCGGGCGCTGCGCCTGCTGCTCGACACCGGGGCCGACCAGCATGTGCTCACACCGCGCACGGCCGAGGCGCTGGGGCTGGTGTTGTCCGAGGAGCGGGTGCCCAGCTCGGGCGCGCAGGCCTCGGACCAGCCCGTGCCCTGGACCCGGGTGGACGAGATCGTGCTGGGCGGCAGCGCGCGCCTGCGCCAGGCCCTGGCCTTCGTCATACCGCTGCCTGCCGAGTTCGCCTACGACGGCATTCTGGGCGCGCCGCTCTGGCGCGCCTTCACCACGCACCTGGACTTTGCGCGTGGCGAATTCACGCTGGACCTGCCCGGCCGCATGCCACCGCCTCCCGGGGCCGTGCGCCTGCCCCTGCAGGCGCTGCCCGGTGGCAAGCTGCTGGTGCAGGCCAGCGCCGCCGGGCATGCGGGCTGGTTCTCGCTGGACACGGGCGACAGCGGCGCCGTCACGCTGTTCAGGCCCACGGTGGAACGGCTGGGCCTGCGCGCCGCGCTGCAACCCGCCGTGCGCATGCCCACGGGCGTGAGCGTGGGCGGCATCACCTGGGCCGATGTGGCGCGGCTGCCGCAGTTCGGCATCGGCCCCTGGCAGTTGCCACAGGTGCCGGTGCACCTGGCGCTGGCCACCGATGGCCTGTTCGGCAGCGATGCCTGGATGGGCAACCTGGGCAACGAACTGTGGCGGCGCTTTGCCCTCACCATCGACGTGGCCGGCGGTGCGCTGTACCTGGGCGCACAGGCCGCCCTTGGCGAGCCCTTTGCCGGGCCACGCAGTGGCCTGCTGGCGCGCTGGAATGGCACGCACTTCGAGGTGCTCCATGTGCTGGCCGGCGGCCCCGCCGACCAGGCCGGCCTGCGGTCGGGCGACGCACTGCTGGCGGTGCAGGGGCACGGGCTGGGCGCGGGCGATGCCGGCTGGCTGCGCGAGCGGCTGGCCGCACCGCCCGGCACGGCGCTCGCCCTGCGCTTGCGTGGCCCGGAGGGTGCCGAGCGCCAGGCCACGCTGGTACTGCAGGAACTGGTTTGACTCAGGGCGGGCTGGCGCCGTCCGGCCCGTCACGCAGGGTGCTCAGCGGCAGCGCCACCATCTCCTGCAGCAGGGCCACGAGCTGCGTGGCCGCGGCATCGACCACCTGGCGGCCCTTGTCGGCCGTGGCGGCCGCGGCATTGCCCACGGCTCCGGCGGGGTGGTAGTCCTGCATCTGCCAGCCGAGCTTGGCGCTCTTGCCATTGCCCAGGATGGCGTAGCGCTCGGACCGGTCCTGCGAGGTCGAGCGGAAATCCTGCGCGTGTTCCATGTGCACGGTGGCGGGCGCCAAGTGCAGCATCATCGAGGTCTCGATCTCGCCCGCATGGATGCCAAAGCGGTGCTCCTGCGCGCTGAACTGCCCGGCCACGGCCTCGGGCAGGGGCAGGCTGAACCAGCTGGCGCTGTAGACCAGGAGGTCGCAGCGCGTGCGCAGCTCGCGCGCCACGATGTCCATCACACTGACCTGGCCCCCATGGCCGTTGAACAGCAAGAGCTTCTTCACGCCCGCGCGCGCCACGCACTCGCCCAGCTCGGTCCACAGCGCGATGATGGTGGCCGGCGACAGCGTGAGCGTGCCGGGGTAGCGGATGTGCTCGGGGCTCAGGCCCACGTTCTGCGGCGGCAGAAAGAGCACGGGCAGGTCCGCCGGCAGCAGCGGCAGCGCGGCGTCGATCACGCCCTGCAGCAGCGTGGCATCGACCGACAGCGGCAGGTGCGGCCCGTGCTGCTCGATGGCGGCCACCGGCAGCACCGCCACGGTCTGCGCCGCCAGGCCCGAGGCCTTGCGCTGCGCGAAATCGCGCGTGCCAAGGTCGGCCCACCAGCGCGGGGGCTGGGTGGCTGCGGAAGAGGGAGGTACCGGTGGCTGCGTCATGCCGCCATGGTAGCGGCCTCAGGCGAGAACGATCTCGTCCTGGTGGTTGGCGATGTGGAAGGTGTGGGCACGTGCGAAGTCGGCCTTGTCCAGCGCGCCGTACGCGAAGTGCGGACGCAGGACCCCGGTGTGCGCCTGGAATCGCGCAATGGCGGCGCGCAAACGCTGGGCGGCGGGCTTCCAGTCGCCCGACATCGTGAGCGCCGGCGCCGCGGGAATGGGCTCGGCCAGGCCATGCGACATGCGCCCGCGCCAGCCGAAAAAGCCGAATGCCGCCGCACCCAGCGTGCGCTGGAACAGGGCGCTGTTCTCCTTGGGGAAGCCATCCATGCTCATCTCGATGCTCTGCGACAGGTGCTCCAGCACGGCCACCAGGGGCCAGGCGCCCGTGGTGCGCGCCTGGGGCGTGGCCTCCAGCTTGTCGAGCCAGCGCAGCGCGCCGGACAGGTCGGCCACCTTGGGCTCGTCGGCCCAGCCGAGGGCAGGGACCAGGACCAGGGGGGCGGCGATCAGGGCGGTGCGGCGTTTCATGGTGCACCGATGGTAGCGCCCTGCAGCCCCATTGCGCTGCCGCTACCATGCAGGGATGACCCACGACCTGTTCCGAGAAGACAGCTACCTGCGCGAATGCAGCGCCCACGTCACCGCCGTCACCGAAGCCGGCATCGTGCTCGACCGCACGGTGTTCTACCCCCTGGGTGGCGGCCAGGCCGGCGACAGCGGCACGCTCACGCTGGCCGATGGCAGCACCCTCGCCATTGCCGACACGCGCAAGGGCAAGGATGCCGAAGGCCAGCCCACGGCCGATATCGTGCATGTGCCGGCCCCGGGCCAGGAAGAGCGCCTGGCGACGCTGGCCGCCGGCCTGCCCGTCACGGCGCGCATCGACTGGGAGCGCCGCCACCGCCTGATGCGGCTGCACACCACCACCCACCTGCTGTGCCACCTGGTGCCACAGCTGGTCAATGGCTGCTCCATCACGCCCGAGTACGCGCGGCTGGACTTTTCGATGACCGACCCGCTCGACAAGGACGTGCTGACCGCAGGCATCGCCGCCCTGGTGGCTGCGGCCCACCCGCTCACCGTGGCCTCGATCAGCGACGAGGAACTCGACGCCAACCCGGCCCTGGTCAAGAGCATGAGCGTGCAGCCGCCGCGCGGCACAGGGCGCATCCGCACCATCCGCATCGGCGGCGGCGAGGGCGGTGCCCCACTGATCGACCTGCAGCCCTGCGGCGGCACACACGTGGCCAATACCGCGGAGATCGGCGCCATCGTGGTGACCAAGATCGAGAAGAAGAGCGCCACCACGCGCCGCGTGGTGCTGGGCTTTGCTGCCTGAGGCCCGGCGCTGCCCACCGCCGGCCAATCGTCAAAAAACATCAACCAAACCCCTGGATACACTGCGCGCCCCCGCGTGGTGGTACCTTGGGCGGCCTGCCGCCCGTTTGCGGCCGAGCCCCCTGACCGCCCGCCGTTTTCCGCTGCCTCCATGCCCGTCCCCAAGTTCTCCCTGACCCGCCCCTCCCTGGCCACGCTGCGCCAGCAGCCCTGGGCCCGCCGTGCCGCCATCGCCCTGGCCACGCTGCTGGCGCTGTGGCTGCTGACCTGGCTGGCCGTGCCACCGCTGCTCAAGGGGCCGCTGCAGCGCATGGCCAGCGAACAGCTGGGCCGGACCGTGACGGTGGGTGCCATCGACTTTGCGCCCTGGTCGCTGGAACTCACGCTGCGCGACATCGCCGTGGCCGGCGCCGGGGACAGCGCCGCACCGCAGCTCACCATCGCCCGCGTGCATGTGGACGGCGAGCTGCAGTCCCTGCTGCGCCTGGCGCCCGTGGTGGACGAATTCACCGTGGAGTCGCCCGTGCTGCGCATCGCCCACCTGGGCGAGGGCCGCTACGACGTGGACGACATCATCGCCAAAGTCACTGCGCCGCCGGCCGAGCCCCAGCCCGACACCGGCCCCGCGCGCCTGGCGTTGTACAACCTGGCGCTCACTGGCGGCAGCATCGACTACGACGACCGCAGCGTGGGCAAGCAGCACCAATTGCGCGACCTGGCGCTCAAGGTGCCCTTCATCAGCACCCTGCCCTCGCAGCGCGAGGTGAAGGTGGAGCCCCACTTGGCCTTCACGCTCAACGGCAGCCGCTTCGACTCGTCCGCCCAGGGCACGCCGTTTGCCCAGACCGGCAAGACCGATGCCACCGTGCGCTGGGAAGCCGTGGACCTGGCCCCCTACCTCGCCTACCTGCCCGCGAGCCTGCCCGTGAAGGTGCAGGGCGCCACGCTGGACGTGGATGTGAAGCTTGCCTTCGAGCAGGCGCCCAAGATGGCCGTCAAGCTCACGGGCAGCGTGCAGGCCAGCCAGGTGCGCGTGGCCGACCGCCAGGGCCAGGACCTGCTGGCCTACGAGCGCCTGAAGATCGACATGGCCGATGTGCGCCCGCTCGACCAGGTGGTGCGCCTGTCGCAGGTGGAACTCACGGCCCCGGTGCTCCACGCCACGCGCGACGCGGCCGGGCAGGTCAACCTGGCGCAGCTCGCGGCCCCGGCCGCACCCGCCGCCGCGCCCACCGCGGCTGCCAGTGCAGCCTCCCGCCCGGCGTCGGCCAGCACCGGCAAGGCTGCCGCGGCCAAACCCTGGACCGTGGAGGTCGCTCACACCCTGGTGCGCGGCGGCACGCTGCGCTGGGCCGACCAGTCCACCCGCCCCGCCGCGGCATTGGAGGCCCGCGAATTCACGCTGGACGCCAAGGACCTGGCCCTGCCCTGGGCCCACCCCGTCACCTTTGAGGGCGGCCTCAAGCTGCAGGATGGCAGCCTCGCGTTCAAGGGCGAGGCCACCGACCAGCAGGCCCAGGTGCAGGCCAGCCTGACCGCGCTGGCGCTGCCCTTGGCCGCACCCTACCTCGCCCAGGTGCTGGAGCCCAGCGTGGCCGGCCAGCTCACGGGCGACATCGGCGTGCAATGGGCTGCGGCCGATGCCCCGGCAGCCACCGGTGTCACGCTGACCGCCGGGCCGCTGGCGCTGGAACAACTGGCGCTGCGCCAGGGCAAGGCGCAGCTGGCCAGCCTGGGCCGGCTGGAGCTCAAGGGCCTGCAACTGCCCCTGGACCAACGCACCGCCACGCTGGAGAGCCTGGCGATCACGCAGCCCAGGATCACGGTGGACCGCGATGCGGACGGCCGCTGGATGGTCGAGCGCTGGATGAAGCCGGCCCCCGCCGGAGACACGGCGGCCGCGGCGGCGGCAGACACGCCCTGGGTGTTGCGCGTGGCCGATTTCAGCCTGCAGGGCGGCGCGGTGTCCCTGGCCGACAAGGCCCAGGCCCGGCCTGTGGCGCTGGAGCTGTCGTCCCTGGGCATCACGGCGAAAAACCTGGCCACCGACGGCAGCAAGCCCGAGGCCCTGCAGCTCTCGGCCCAGGTGGCGGCAGGCGGCAAGGGCAATGCCGCGGGCAAGCTCGACTACCAGGGCACGCTGGCGCTGCAGCCGCTGGCCACACAGGGCAAGCTCAGCGCCACGCGCCTGCCGCTGCACGCGCTCGACGGCTACCTGGCCAGCCAGCTGTCCGTCGAGCTGCTGCGCGCCGACGTGGGCTTTCGCGGCGACCTGGCTTTTGCCCAGGGCGACAAGGGCCCGAGCCTGCGCCTGGCGGGCGATGCCGTGGTCGAGGACCTCAAGGCCAACAGCACCTCGGCCTCCACCCCCAAGACCGAGGCCCAGGTGGGTGAGGAACTGCTGGCCTGGAAGAGCCTGAACCTGCGCGGCCTGGCCCTGGCCACCGCCCCCGGCACGGCACCGCGCATCGAAGTCAAGGAGACCAGCCTGGCCGACTTCTTCGCACGCATCACCATCAACGAGGCCGGCCGCATCAACCTGGGCGACATCGCCAAAACCCCGGCCGAGGCCCAGGCGGCCAATGCCGCCAGCGCCGCGAAGTCCGTACCCCCTGCGCCCGTGCCTGCCGCCTCTGTCGCATCGGCCACCGTGGCCGCCGCGCCGGCCGATCCGCTGGCCCCGGTGGTGCAGTTCGGCCCGGTGAGCCTGGTCAACGGCAAGGTGCTGTTCTCGGACTTCTTCATCAAGCCCAACTACTCGGCCGACCTCTCGGAGCTCACGGGCAGGCTCAGCGCCTTCTCCACCACCGCGCCCGGGAGCGAGCCGGTGCTGGCCGATCTGGAGCTGCGCGGCAAGGCCGAGGGCACGGCCTCGCTGGAGATCACGGGCAAGCTCAACCCGCTGGCCAAGCCGCTGGCGCTCGACATCGCGGGCAAGGTGCGCGACCTGGAGCTGCCGCCCCTGTCGCCCTATGCCGTCAAGTACGCCGGCCATGGCATCGAGCGCGGCAAGCTCAGCGTGGACGTGGCCTACAAGGTGCTGCCCAGCGGCCAGCTCACGGCCAGCAACCGTCTGGTGCTCAACCAGCTGAGCTTCGGCGAGCCCGTGGCCGGCGCCCCCAACAGCCTGCCCGTGAAACTGGCCGTGGCCCTGCTGGCCGACCGCCAGGGCGTGATCGACCTGGACCTGCCGCTGAGCGGCTCGCTCAACGACCCCGAGTTCCGCGTGGGCCCGGTGATCTGGAAGATCGTCGTCAACCTGATCGGCAAGGCCCTGACCGCGCCCTTCAGCCTGCTGGCCAATGCCCTGGGCGGCGGTGACGAGCTGAGCACCGTGGCCTTCGCCCCGGGCAGCGCCAACCTCACGCCCGAGGCCCAGCAGAACCTGGCCAAGGTGGTCAAGGCGCTCACCGACCGGCCCAACCTGCGCCTGACGGTGACCGGCCAGGCCAGCCTGCAGGCCGAGCGCGAGGGCCTGCAGCGCGAACACCTGCAGCAGCTGGTGCTGGCCGAAAAGCGCCGCACCAGCCCGGCCGACACCGCGCCCGTGCAGGCCGCCGAATACCCGGCCCTGCTCAAGGAGGTCTACCGCCGCGCCGACATCCCCAAGCCGCGCAACCTGGTGGGCCTGGCGCGCGAACTCACGGTGCCTGAGATGGAGGCCCTGCTGCTGGCCAACCAGCCCGCCACCGAGGCCATGGCGCAGGAGCTGGCCGCCCAGCGGGGCCAGGCGGTGCGCAGCTACCTGATCGCGCAGAAGCTGCCCGTGGAGCGCCTGTTCCTGGCCGCGCCGCGGGCGGGAAGCCAGCCCGAGAAATGGACACCCCAGGCGCAGATGAGCCTGGCGACACAATAAGGGGCCATGCCATCGCGCCGGAACCAATCCGCGGTTTCGGCGCTCACACCCTGCAACATGCTCCACCGCTCGCCGTCCCTATTTACAAAAGCTATCTTTTTCATAGCAATTCTGCTGGCCGGTGCGGGCAGTTGGGCCCAGTTGCCGACCAAGGGCAGCGGCGGTGCCGCGAGCGCTGTGGTCACCACCCCCCATGTGCGCGCCGAGCTGATCGCCCATGCGCCGCAGGGGATAGCACCCGGCCAGCCGCTGTGGCTGGGCCTGCAGATCACGCACCAGCCCGAGTGGCACACCTACTGGAAGAACCCCGGCGACTCGGGCCTGCCGATCGAGATGGCCTGGACCCTGCCCGCGGGCCTGGACGCGGGCGAGATCGCCTGGCCGCTGCCGAAAAAGATCCCCATCGGCACCCTGGCCAATTACGGCTACGAGGGCACGGTGCTGCTGCCCGTGCCCGTCACCGTGGCCAGCACCTTCGCGCCCAAGGCCCTGTCGAACGATGCCACGGTGCGCCTGCACGCCACCTGGCTGGTCTGCCGCAAGGAATGCATTCCTGAAGAAGGCGATTTCACGCTCACCATTCCCGCGCGCAGCACCACGGCCATGCACGGCGCGGCCTTCGATGCCGCCCTGGCGGCCCAACCCAAATCTGTGGAGGCCAAGGACAGCCAGGCCCGCATCGAAGGCAACACCCTGCAGTTGAGCGTGCAGGGCCTGCCCGAGGCGCTGCGCGGCAAGACGCTGGAGCTGTTCCCCGAGACGCCCGAGGTCATCGAGAATGCCGCCACCTGGACCCAGGGCTGGAAGGGCGCCGTGTGGACGGCGGAGGTGCCCCTGTCGGCCCAGCGCAGCAACAGCCCCGACCCCATGCCCGTGGTGCTGGCAGCGGGTGGCCAGGGCTACCGCGCCGAACTCAAGGTGCTGGGCGCCTGGCCCACGGTGGCCGCCGCAGCCACGGTGTCGCCCGCGCTGGAGGCGGCGCTCAAGGCCAATGCGGCCGCCGCGCCACCGCCGGCCACTACCAACTCAGCACCCGCCGCCACGCTGCTGGCCGCTTTGCTCGGCGCCCTCCTGGGTGGCCTCATCCTGAACCTCATGCCCTGCGTGTTCCCGGTGCTGGCCATCAAGGTCGTGGGCTTTGCCCAGCATGCGCAGGACCGGCGCGCCCACCGCCTGAGCGGCATGGCCTATACGGCGGGTGTGGTGCTGTCCTTCCTGGCGCTGGGTGGGCTGATGCTGGGCCTGCGCGCCGCGGGCGAGGCCATCGGCTGGGGCTTCCAGCTGCAGTCGCCGGCCGTGGTGGCGGGCCTGGCGGCGCTGTTCACGCTGATCGCGCTGAACCTGGCGGGGGTGTTCGAGTTCGGGCATGTCCTGCCCTCGTCGGTGGCCAGCCTGCAGGCGCGCCACCCGGTGGCCGACTCCTTCCTCACCGGCGTGCTCGCCGTGGCCGTGGCCTCGCCCTGCACCGCGCCGTTCATGGGCGCCTCGCTGGGCCTCACGGCCACGCTGCCGGGGCCACAGGCACTGGCGGTGTTCGCGGCCTTGGGCCTGGGCCTGGCCCTGCCCTACCTGGCGGCCGCCTTCGTGCCCGCGGTGGCGCGCGCCCTGCCGCGCCCCGGCGCGTGGATGGACACGCTGCGCAAGTTCATGGCCTTTCCCATGCTGGCCACCGTGGTCTGGCTGGTCTGGGTGCTGGGCCAGCAAAGCGGCATCGATGGCGCGGGTGCGCTGCTGATCCTGCTGGTGGCGCTGGGCATGGTCGCCTGGGCGCTGTCGCTCGCGGGCACGGCGCGCCGCTTCATGGCGCCGGTCTCCGTGCTGGCGCTGGCGCTGCTGGCCTGGACTTTTGCGCCCCACATCACCAACGTCGCTGCCGCCCCTGCCGCGCAAGCAACGGCTGGCACAGCTAATGCCCAGTGGCAGGCCTGGACCCCGGGCGCGGCCGAGCAGCTGGTGGCCAGCGGCCGCCCGGTGTTCGTGGACTTCACCGCCGCCTGGTGCGTGACCTGCCAGTACAACAAGAAGACCACGCTGGCCGACGCCGATGTGCAGGCCGACTTCGCGGCCAAGAACGTGGCGCTGCTGCGCGCCGACTGGACGCGCCGCGACCCGGCCATCACCGCCGCACTGGCCCAGCTGGGCCGCAGCGGTGTGCCGGTGTATGTGCTGCATGCACCCGGCAAGGCGCCCGTGGTGTTCTCCGAGATCCTCAGCGAAGGCGAACTGCGCGCCGCGGTGGCGGCCCTGTGATGCTGCGCTAAAACCAGCCGGCCTACAGGGCTTCCTTGTGGAATCCGCCGCCCGCTTGCCGGATACTGGCCGCTTCGTCCCTCACCTGGAGATGCCATCCATGTTGCTGCTTCGACGTACCCTCTTCGCCCTGCCCCTGCTGCTGGCCGCCGCCGGCACCCAGGCCGCCGCCACCGTGGGCCAGCCGGCCCCCGACATCACCCTGAAGGACACCACGGGCAAGACCGTGCGCCTGTCGGACTTCAAGGGCAAGCATGTGGTGCTCGAATGGACCAACCCCGGCTGCCCCTTCGTGCGCAAGCACTACGACAGCGGCAACATGCCCGCCACCCAGAAGGACGCGGCCGGCAAGGACGTGGTCTGGCTCGCGGTCAACTCCACCGAGAAGGCCAGCGGCGACTACCTGGAACCCGCCAAGCTCTCGGGCTGGCTCAAGGAGCGCCAGTCCGTGCCCACCGCCATCCTCATGGACGAGGAAGGCACGGCCGGCCGCGCCTACGGTGCGCGCACCACGCCGCACATGTACATCGTGAACCCGCAGGGCCAGTTGATCTATGCGGGCGGCATCGACAGCATCGCCTCGGCCAAGGTCGATGACATCCCACGCGCCACCAACTATGTGAAGACCGGGCTCGCAGAAGCGCTGGCAGGCAAGCCGCTGACGGCGGCCACGACCCGTCCTTACGGCTGCAGCATCAAGTACAAAGACCCCGCATAACGCACGGCGCCCCTACACTGGTGGCATGAGCACCATCAGCGAACTGCGCCACATCCTCGGAACCTGCCGCACCATCGCGGTCGTGGGCCTGTCGCCGCAATGGCACAGGCCCAGTTTCTTTGCGGCCAAGTACATGCAGGCCCATGGCTACCGCATCGTGCCGGTGAACCCCATGGCCAGCGAGATCCTGGGGGAGCGCAGCTACCCCAGCATTACAGCTGCGGCTGCCGACCACCGCATCGACATGGTGGACTGCTTTCGCAAGAGCGAGGACATCCCGCCGCTGGCCGAGGAAGCCATTGCCATCGGCGCGAAGTGCCTGTGGATGCAGCTCGGCGTGGTCAACGAAGACGCAGCGGCGCGCGCCCGCGCGGCGGGCCTGGCGGTGGTGATGGACCGCTGCGTGAAGATCGAGCATGCGCGCCTGTTCGGCGGGCTCAACTGGGCGGGGGTGAACACACGCGTGATCTCGGCCAAGCGCCCGCAGCAGCTTCCTTACTGAACCAGAAGAACACGAGAGAGACATCCGCCCATGGAAAAGGACAGAGACTACGGCTTCGGCACGCGCGCCATCCATGCGGGCGCCGTCCCCGACCCCGTGACCGGCGCACGCGCCACGCCCATCCACCAGACGACGAGTTTTGTCTTCGACAGCGCCGAGCACGCGAGCAGCCTGTTCAACCTGCAGACCTTCGGCAACGTCTACAGCCGCATCAGCAACCCCACGGTGGCCGTGTTCGAGGAACGCATCGCCAGCCTGGAGGGTGGCCGCGCGGCCCTGGCCTGCGCCAGCGGCATGGCCGCGCAGATGGCGGCGCTCCTCGCCATCCTGAAAGCCGGCGACCACATCGTGGCGGCCAGCACGCTCTACGGCGGCACGGTGGGCCAGCTCGGTGTGGGCTTTGCGCGCCTGGGCATCGAGACCACCTTCGTGGACCCGGCCGACCCGGAGAATTTTGCGCGCGCCGTGCGCCCCAATACCCGGGCCTTCTATGGCGAGACCATCGGCAACCCGCTGGTCAACGTGCTCGACATCGCGGCCGTGTCCGACGTCGCGCACGCCCACGGCGTGCCCCTGGTGATCGACAACACGGTGGCCAGCCCCTACCTGTGCAACCCGCTGGCCTTGGGGGCCGACATCGTGGTGCACAGCGCCACCAAGTACATCGGCGGCCACGGCACGACCATGGGCGGCGTGGTGGTCGAGGGCGGCAAGTTCCCCTGGGACAACGGCAAGTTCCCCGAGATGGTGGAGCCCAGCCTCGCCTACCATGGCGTGAAGTTCTACGAGACCTTTGGCGACTTCGGCTACACCATGAAGGCGCGCATGGAGATCAACCGCACCTTCGGCGGCGTGCTCTCGCCCATGAATGCCTGGCAGCTGCTGCAGGGCGCTGAAACCCTGCACCTGCGCATGCGCGAGCACTGCCGCAACACGCTGGCCGTGGCGAAGTTTCTGCAAAAGCACCCCAAGGTCCGCTGGGTCAACTACCCGGGCCTGGCCGACTCGCCGTACCACGCGCTGGCGCAAAAGCAGTTCCGCGCGGTGGACGGCACGCCGGGCGCCTCGGGCATCCTGACCTTCGGCATCGAGGGCGGCGCCGCGGCGGGCGAGAAGTTCATCGATGCCTGCGAGTTCCTGAGCCACCTGGCCAACATCGGCGACGCCAAGACGCTGGTGATCCACCCGGCATCGACCACGCACCGGCAGCTCAACGACGAGGAACTGGCCCGCGCGGGTGTGAGCGCCGACATGGTGCGCCTGTCGGTGGGCATCGAGGACCTGGACGACATCCTCTGGGACATCGACCAGGCGCTGGCCCGGGCCTGACAACAGCCCACAGAACGGCGCTCACAACCAGCGCCGCACATGGCGGCAATAGTCCGCATACTGGCTGCCGAACCGGGCCGCCATGGCCCGTTCTTCCACCGGGATGTACCAGGCCTGCAGGAGCACGAAGAACAGGACCACCACCAGCCAGGGAGACAGCGCGCCCAAGGCCATGGCTGCGCCCGCCAGGGCCACCAGCATGCCCAGGTACATGGGATTGCGGGTGTGGGCAAACAGCCCTGCGGTGGTGAGCTTGCCGGGCTCTCCAAAGGTGTTGATGTTGGTACCGATGCGGCGAAACAGCTGCGCATGCCATTGCGCGATGCCGATACCGAGCACGCCCAGCACGGCACCGCCCACCATGGCACCGAAGGCCGCGCCGGCAGGCAGGCGCCCCAGGGGCCAGAGGCGCTGCAAAATCACCATGAGCCCGATCGATGCGAGCCAGACGACGGGGGGAAGCAAAAGCCGCTGCATGAAGAATCTCCTGTGGATCACAATGGCTGCAGTCTGCCGATGCCATCACCTTCCTGCGATAACCTGGGTTAACGGAGCCCTGACTTGTCCTCCCTTTTTTCCACCCGCGATGCGCTCGAACAATTGGCAGGATCTGCACTGCCCGAATGGCAGACCCTGGAGAAGGCCGCCATCCGGCGGCAATTGCATGCCGGGGAGGTGCTGTTCCATGCGGGCGAGGTGCAGGCCCGCGTGTTCGTGGTGAACCAGGGCCTGGTCAAGATGGTCTACGAAACCGCCGCGGGCGATGCCTGGGTCAAGGGCTTCGTGCCGGCAGGGATGTGCTTTGCCAGCCTCACCGCCTTGCAGGCCGGCGGCGTGACCAGCTATGCCGCCATGGCCGAAGGGGGGCCTTGCACCGTCGAGCAGATCGACCATGCCGTGCTCGAAGGCCTCGCTGCACGCCACATGGAGTGGCAGCGTGCGCTGGGCAATGCCTACCGCCTCTATGGCCAGCGCAAGGAGCAGCGCGAGATGGAGCTCCTGACCCTGTCGCCCGAAGAACGCTATCGGCGCTTTCTGCAGGAACACCCGCAAATCGCCGCCCAACTGCGCCAGCGCGACATCGCCAGCTATGTGCGCGTGACACCCGTGGCCCTGAGCCGCATCAAGGCCCGGACGCTGCGCGGCTGAGGCCAGGCGCTCAGCTGCAGCCCTGCGCAGCCCCCAGCCGCTGTGACAGGCTGCGCGCGGTCTCGCGCAGGTGTCCCGCAGCGGCACTGTCCGGCCCGGTGCGCAGCGTGGCGCTGGGGCCGATCACGGCCAGGCACAGCACGAGCTGGCCAAAACCGTCGAAGACCGGCGTGGCCAGGGCGCTGATACCGGGGAGCAACTGGTCCGTGACCTCGGCCACCTGGTGGGTGCGCACAGCGTCCAGTTCGGCGGCGAAGGCCGGGTCGTCGAGCGCCCCGGCATGGCCATCGGCCACCAGGGCGGCCGCAGTGCGCTCGCGCGGGCCGAAGGCCGCGAACACCTTGCCCGTGGCCGTGTGCCGCACTGATGCGGTCGTGCCATGGCGCATGGCCACGTAGACGGCCGTCGGACCTTCTTCCACGCGGATGATGGTGGGCCCGTTGTCGCCCCAGACCGAGGCCGACACCGTGTAGCCGATGCGCTGCGCCAGGCCCGGCAACTCGGCAATCGCCAGCCGCACGGGGTCGACCTGCTGCAGGCTGATCAGGCCCAGTTGCATGGCCAGGGGCCCCAGGCCATAGTGGCCGCTCACGGCGTCCTGCTCGATCAGGCCGAGCTTGCCGAAGCTCACGAGGTAGGGGTGCGCCTTGGCGGGCGTCATGTCGGCGGCACGCGCCAGGTCCTTGAGCGCCATGCGCCGGCCGGTGCGGGCCAGCACCTTGAGCAGTTGGCCACCCACCTCCACGCTCTGGATGCCGCGCGGCGTGCGCGGGCTGTCTTCGTCATCGGCGGGAGAAGGGTCACGGGAGAGGTCGTCCATGCTGCCATTGTCCACCGGGCACACGGCCCTCCAGAGTGCCCTGGGGTTTTTACTTAAACAAATGAATTAGACATTGACGAATTTATTGCCTATGATCAAAGCATTCTGTTTAGATGAATGAATTTCACTAAACCAAATCAACCGGACCCACACCATGACCACCAAGACATTTGCCTCTGCCGCCGACCTGGAAGTCAAGAAGGTGAGCTTCGACAAGCTCTCCGACCATGCCTACGCCTACACGGCCGAGGGCGACCCCAACACCGGCATCATCATTGGCGACGACGCCGTGATGGTCATCGACACCCAGGCCACGCCCGTGATGGCCCAGGACGTGATCCGCCGCATCCGCGAGGTGACGGACAAGCCCATCAAGTACGTGCTGCTCTCGCACTACCATGCCGTGCGCGTGCTGGGCGCCAGCGCCTACGGGGCCGAGCACATCATCGCCAGCGAGGACACGCGCGACCTGATCGTCGAGCGCGGCCAGTTCGACAAGGA
>JAESFW010000185.1_pt1 | contig 90603 bp, 70 predicted proteins | sample 9269481 | NCBI WGS metagenome assembly JAESFW01 (sample SAMN14515350, study PRJNA621654) | algae metagenome | isolation source: Lyngbya sp. HA4199-MV5 and co-occurring heterotrophs from soil with... | place: USA: Ahupuaa O Kahana State Park, Hawaii | collected 2009-07-21 | reverse complement strand
CTCACCCATGTACTGCCGCAGTTCACCAAAGATCACCTTCTTCCGCCGTTTCGGCATGAACACAATGTGATACTTGCAATGCCACGTCGTGTGATTTAGCTTCTGATAATCCATTTCAATTCTCCTGTTTGAAAGCACAAGTGCTTTCAAACAGGAGAATTTTTCTGCTATGGCTGCACCCAGTCAAACTTTTGAGCGTCTCCCCGGCAAAGCCGGGGGCTTACCCGATTTAGTTAGTGATAAGGCTCACACGCAAACACATTTCATGATTATTGACTGAGTTTACTTAATTTCTCTTTAGAATCAATAAAGCTCTTGCCGTCTCCCTACTTCTCTAACGCACATTACTTCACTTCTTCCACTGAAACGCGCATGGATTTTTGCCGTCTCGACCTGCAACCAACTCGCATGAAGCCGTGCATTCTGGTGGTGGACGACAATGACGATAACTTATTGCTCGTCACTCAGATCCTTACTCGGAGCGATCGCACTCTGCTAACGGCTCAAAGTGGTAAAACAGCGCTAGCCTTAGCCCAAGCTTCTCCGCCAGATTTGATTTTGCTCGATATCCTGCTGCCCGACCTCAGCGGGTTTGATGTCTTGCATTCTCTAAGACACCACGCTGCAACGGCACATATTCCTGTGATTGCCGTAACCGCTCTGGCAAGAGTAGACGATTGCCAAAAGCTACTGCAAGCAGGCTGCAACGATTGCAGTAGCAAACCTTACCTCTTAGAAGATTTAGAACTTGCTGTAGAGCGCTGCTTGCAGAGGGCGACCTTAGCGTGCGCCTAGAGCCTCTACCCCAAGACACTTATACAAGACATTTACACAAGGCACTTACACAAGACACATACAAACGATGAAACATCGAATGTGCCGAGTCCGCTTGGCTTTGCCGCTGTGGGTTAGTTGCGCTACTCGCTGGTTCTCAATGTCTCTCTTGGTCAAACTAGATCGGTTGGTCACCAGAAGCTTTAGACTGGATGATGCAGTAAATTGTGCATTAAACCCCAACCGAGCGACCCGTGCGAAAAATTGTTATTGCTGGCAACTGGAAAATGTATAAAACCCAAGCAGAAGCAATGGAGTTTCTGCAAGGATTTATGCCTCAACTCAATGACGTTGCAGACGATCGAGAGGTCGTGCTGTGCGTCCCCTTTACAGCGTTAGTCAAGATGTCTCAGTTTTTGCACGGCAGTCTGGTTCGCCTCGGTGCTCAAAATGTTCATTGGGAAACGTCGGGTGCCTACACCGGAGAGGTAGCAGCACCCATGCTGACTGAGATCGGCGTGCGGTACGTCATTGTCGGGCATAGTGAGCGGCGACAATACTTTGGCGAAACGGATGAAACCGTCAACATGCGCTTGCGCGCCGCTCAGGCTGCTGGCTTAACCCCGATCTTGTGCGTGGGCGAAACTAAGCAGCAACGGGATCTTGGCGAGATCGAATCGGTGATCTTGAGCCAGCTTGATCATGGGCTTAAAGAAATCGACCAAACCAATCTAGTCATTGCCTATGAACCGATCTGGGCGATCGGGACAGGTGACACCTGCGCCTCAGCCGAAGCAAACCGCGTGATTGGTCTCATTCGAGCAAAACTTACCAACCCTGACGTACCCATTCAGTACGGTGGCTCGGTCAATTCCGGTAATGCGGATGAAATTTTGCAGCAGCCTGAAATTGATGGGGCACTGGTCGGGGGAGCCAGCTTGCAGCCTGACAGCTTTGCTCGAATCGTCAACTTTTCTGCCACTTCGTAGGCAACTGCAACAGGAGAGTCAAGAAGATGTGGTCTAAACGTTGGTTCAGACCACCTTCTTGGCATGTTCAGATGGTCTACCTGCTATCAGTCGAGCGTGCCTTGCTGATGGCAGAGTCAATTCTGCCTGTAAAGCTTTCATAAACCCAATGCGATCGCTCTGGGTTACGTCTTCACAGACCTGTAATTGAAAGGAGTCGTCATTCAAAGCCTTCATGAAGATCGCCAACAGACCTCAAAAACATCAGGAAATTACCCTACAAGTGATGTAGGTTAACCTAGCATCTGATTCAGGTCACCAGTTTGACCTCCATCTTGTTCCTATACTATCTGCCAAGCCGCAGAAACGATATGCCCCTGCTCTTAGCCTGTTGTGCACTAAGCGAGCAAGCTTAGCGCTCGATCGCACACTAAAGCAGCCCTGCAACGACGCAGCATCCTGGCGGCTGATTCAAGAAAGGACCAAACGGAACTCTTCAAGATGTTCTTTAGTCCTCAAGGACGGGAACACTATCAACAAGCAGCCGACCGAAGCCTACTCTTACCCGGAGCAACTGAGACGAGCACTATGCCAGCATCTTCTTTTTACGCTGAAGCAGAATACGACGAACAGCTACATGCCCAGGGCTTTCGACCCGGTGATCCTGATGGAGACCGCACGGTAGATGACTTTGCGAACAGCGAAATGGAGTACGCAGACGCAGCGAACCTCCAGCGCAATGTCAGTCGTCGTACTACCGATCTTGTGCGGTTGTACCTCCAGGAAATTGGTCGCGTTCGCCTCTTAGGTCGTGACGAGGAAGTTTCAGAGGCACAACGAGTTCAGCGCTACATGCGCCTACTAGAAATGCGTACAGAAGCCGCTGAAACGGCAGGTGGTCCTATCCAGCTTTATGTGCAGCTAGTTGATGCCCACGATCGTCTGGCATCACACCTGGGTCATCGTCCCTCCTTAGAGCGATGGGCACTGGAAGGCGGCGTTGCCGTAGCAGACCTGAAGCCCGCCTTGGCAGAAGGGAAGCGCCACTGGGCTGAATTAGCTGGTTTAACCGTTGAAGCGCTAGAAGAGATTCAGTCTGAAGGCGGTCGAGCGAAAGAACACATGATCAAGGCAAACCTTCGCCTGGTGGTCTCCGTTGCCAAGAAGTATCAGAATCGTGGACTGGAGCTGCTAGACCTGATTCAAGAAGGAACGCTTGGACTGGAGCGTGCGGTTGAAAAGTTTGACCCTACCAAAGGTTATCGGTTTAGCACCTATGCTTACTGGTGGATTCGTCAGGGCATTACCCGCGCGATCGCCACCCAAAGCCGCACCATTCGCCTGCCCGTTCACATTACTGAGAAGCTGAACAAGATTAAGAAAGCGCAGCGCAAAATCTCCCAGGAAAAAGGGCGTACCGCTTCCATTGAAGACATTGCGCTTGAACTGGAAATGACCGCGCCTCAAGTGCGAGAAGTGCTCTTACGAGTGCCGCGATCGGTGTCTCTGGAGACCAAAGTTGGGAAGGAAAAAGATACTGAACTCGGAGACCTATTGGAAACGGATGACGTATCGCCAGAAGATACGTTGATGCGGGAGGCACTGCGCCGCGACTTGCAGCAACTCCTGGCAGATCTAACGACCCGTGAGCGGGATGTCATTCAAATGCGCTTTGGGTTAGGCGATGGGCATCCTTACTCGCTGGCAGAGATTGGGCGTGCGCTTGACCTTTCACGCGAACGAGTGCGTCAGATTGAAGCCAAGGCACTGCAAAAGCTACGGCAACCCAAACGCCGCAACCGTGTCCGTGACTATCTAGAATCACTGAGCTAGCGCTAGCTCCGTACCTTAAAGCTCAAATCCCCCGATGTTTTGACGACGTTGGGGGATTGCTTTCTGCACAATCTGGTCCTCCTAATCTGGAGCGATTTCTTTTAGTTCACTCCAACATCCTGTTCGCAGCGATCTGACTATGCTCTGTCTATTGCCTATCTATTGCCATAAATTCTACTGTTGTGTCTGCGATCGCGCGCGCTAGAACCAAATTCCTGCTGCCGCACACACTGCTTTTTGGGATCTATTCTCAATAAGGCGTGCTACTTGAAAATAAAAGTTTTATTGTGTATCATTCTCATTAATACAGATTTATTGAGAAGAAGAAAATGGCAATCCCCTACACAGCCACTTCACTTAAAGCCGAACTGAATGAAAAGGGATGGCGACTTACTCCTCAACGGGAGACAATTCTGCAAGTCTTTCAAAACTTGTCCAAGGGCAATCACCTCAGCGCGGAAGACTTGTACAACACGCTGAAAGATGATGGTGAGGCGATTAGCCTTTCTACCATTTACCGCACGCTTAAGCTGATGGCACGCATGGGCATTTTGCGTGAGCTAGAGTTGGCAGAAGGGCATAAGCACTATGAACTCAATCAGCCCTCGTATCACCACCATCACTTGATTTGCGTTCGCTGCAATAAAACGATCGAGTTTAAGAGCGATTCCATTCTCAAGGTGGGAGTTAAAACCGCACAAAAGGAAGGCTACCACTTGTTAGACTGCCAGCTTACCATCCATGCGGTTTGTCCTACGTGCCAGCGATCGCTCTTGCCCATGTAGAGGGAAGGCGGACACCAGGTTGGCTAGGATTTCATCCCAGCCTAAAAATAGCGCACCTGAGCATCAAACCCCAATGCACGAAGGCGGGTCGCTTCTGCTTCTGCCAAGCCTCGCTTATCAGAAGCTCCTGCGTCAACATATTTCCCAAGGTTTGAACGACCACCAATTGATGCACCAGGCGCGTACAGCTTGACTTTGTTTAGGGTAGTAGTATCTTTTATGGGGACTACAACCACATAGCGCTTGCGGATGCTTGCAGATGAGCCATTTCCACCTGGATCAGGCGAAAGCCCGAGCGCATATCTTGTATCAGAACCGACAACCCCATCTGGGTACAATCCCTTTTGTCTTTGAAATCGACGAACGGCGTTGTCTGTCTCATTGCCAAAGATGCCATCGACTTGAACCGAGTAACCGTTGACGTTAAGCTGTTGCTGAAGATCTTGTACATCTGATCCTCTACTACCGAGGCGCAACAGTCTTCCAGTAGTAATGGTGGAGCTTTGAAAGGTACTAACGGAACTGACCCCATTGATAGTAGTACTGCTAAAAATTGTACTGTTGCTATTACTGCTAATAGGTAAGATGTTTTCTGAAGTAGCGGATACCTGCCCTGTCAGCGCACGTTGAGTTTCAGGTCCAGCAATACCATCAACACGTAGACCCCGATCCTTCTGGAAACGCTTGACCGCATTCTCGGTGATTGACTTGTAAATCCCGGTTGAGGAGCGCTGAAAGTAGCCTGCTTGCCGTAATTGGTCTTGCAGCGTTCTAACAGCGGCACCTCGATCGCCAACCTGAAGTGCTGAGGCGTGCCCTGCGACTGCGAGAATTGCCGCGGGGACGAGCAGTTGCAGCATGAGCAAACTAGCTTGACCAGACAACTGCTTCACGCTTAAGTGATCAAAAGGCAGTGCTAGCTCGGCTGCGGCGGGATCTTCATAGGCGCACGCAGTATGCAGGTAGGCAAAAGTTTCCATAGATTCCCCACAATGGATTAGTTAGCTAGTCTATAAACAAAGGCTAGACGTTAACCTTTATAAAAATCTTAGCTTTATTAACTTCTAAAGGGAAGTGTTAACGAAAAGTTGTATGGTGACTAGCTACATATCATTAAGAAGCGATGTGAGTGCTTACTACCACGATCTTTTTTGAGCTTCAAACTATTGCTTAAAATGCTTCTAGAGCGCATGAACGGGTAACTCAACGTCGCGTTCTCTGCACTTATTGCTGATAGATTGCCGATCGCACTTGAAGCGACATCGAGATTCAGATAAGAGCTGATACCCTAGACCTAGACCCTGAACTTCATTAACCCGCCTGGTGAAAAACTATTGTGCGCCGCTAGTTTTGTCCGCTGGCACAGGCAGCAATGTTGCGGTTAACGCCCTCTGATCCGTTAGGCACCCAGCCAACACGAGGAGACCCTGCCATACCGATGTATTTGACACGAATCCACCGTCTGCCACCCGCGTCTTGCAGGTCGGCTACTCTACCGGAGAATCTTACAACAGCGGCTTTCGTGGGACCGTCTGTTTGATTAGAGGTATCTACGTACTGAAAGGTGCCATTTGGTGTATTACGTGCGACCAACCCAGTTTGCAAATCGGCGTAGGCTGCACCATCTCGTTCAACACTTCGTAGCCGCCGACAATACTGAGGATTGGTATCAATATCTACAGGTAAGCCGCCATCAGGGGCACCACCGCAATTTGAGATCAGTGTGTTGGTGGCGACCCATCCCAACTGAGGCGCTTTAATCTGTACGGTTCCTGTACCAAAGATGCCCGTAAGGGTGACGCTGGAATTTTCGAGGACGGTGCCGATCGCGCCACTCAGCGTAGAGGTTGTGTAGATGGTGAGTGGAGTTGTTGTGCCACGGCAGGTATCAATTTGGTCGATGCGTTCGGTGAGTGTGGGGGCATTTTGTGCGCGTAACAACGGTACGGTCGAGAAAGTGAGAACAAGGAAGCTAGCACAGCGTGCGATCGTCAGCACTCCCTTTCCCATGATCACCAAAATCATCATGCGTAGCGCACCCCTTTTGCCAGGTGCATCTAACTTACCTTCAACTCGAAACCTGACACAAGCTTTGGGGTTTGCTGGCGATTGGCAAGCTTGCGGTAACGACGATTGATGCGGTATGCATATCAGCGTTTGGCTCCAGTGCATCTGCCTAACCGGAACGGAGATGATCCTTTAGCGATGACGATCGACGACGGATGGAGCATACGTTAAAGCGAGCACGCGTGATTGCAATGAATGGGTTCCAGGTAACATTTGGGCAACGAAGTACAGCGGTTGCTCTTCGCGATCGCGCACAAGCGACACACTCAGCAAGCACCAGATGGTATGACCATCCTTATGCTGGTAGCGCTTTTCGAGATGGTAGTAGGCTAGTTCTCCAGACAGAAGCTTTTGCGCATAAGCCAGTGTTAGAGGTAGATCATCGGGATGGGTCAGCTCTGCAAACGTCATTGCTAGCAATTCTGCTTCGCTATAGCCCAGCAATTGACACAACGACGCATTGACCTGCAAGAACCGTCCTTGTGGAGAGGTCAGGCACATGCTGACGGCTGTTGTATCGAAGGCGTTGCGAAAACGTTGCTCACTCTGACGCAGCGCTTCTTCTGCTTGCTTGCGCTCTGTGATGTCTAGCGTTGTGCCAACCATACGGATGTACGTCCCCTGCTCATCAAACAGGGGCATACCTCTCACTTCAACATACCGAATAGAGCCATCTGGGCGGACAATGCGGAGGTCTCTTTCGTAGGCTTTACGGGTTGAAACGGCTTGAGAGACTAAGTTGATCAGTGCAGCGCGATCGTCTGTATGAATAAACTGTAAGGTTTCCACAGGGTTAAGTAAGGGCTGCTCAGGATCAAGTCCGTGAATCTGGAACAATTCTTCTGACCAGCGCGTGGTGTTCGCAATCACATCAAACTCCCAACTGCCAATATGTGCCACTCGTTGGGCTTCACGCAAGGTTGCCTCACTGCGACGCAACGCCGCCTCTGCCTGTTTCCGTTCGGCTTCGAGACGCATTGTGTTGCTCACATCGACATCGACAACGGTGGCGATCCAGCCTTGCAGAGCCTCATCCCATCGAGCCGTAACGTAGCCAGATATCCACCGCAACGTACCGTCTCGATGTCGAAAGCGGTACTGGGTAATCATCGCCTGTTGATTCTGTAGCCACTTCGGGTTGCAAACCAGTACCTGTTCTAAATCCTCTGGTAGAACTAGACTGCGCCAGAGAGTTTGATCCGCCATAAACGTTTCGGGCGAGTAGCCAAACACGGTTTCACACCCCTTAGACCAATAGTCGTAATGCCATGAGCCATCTGGGAAGATGTGAATGCTGGTGATGGAGGCGATCGCGCCAATCAGAATATCGTTGAGCTTGGTTTCTGAGCGTTGCAGCGCCAGTTCTAGCTGTTTGCGTTGCGTGATTTCACGATAAATGCAGAGCAGTCGTTTCTGTCCTTCTAGCTCCAGCACTTCTGCCGATACCAGAACCGTTCGCAGTTGCCCCTGTTTGTTGCGGTAATCAATTTCAATCTCGCGGACGCGGTTATGTGTGTGCAGTACGTCTTCAAAATGAGTGATCTGATCAGGCTGAACAATGAGCTTTAGATCTACAGCATTCTGACCGATCGCCTCTTCACGAGAGTAGCCCGTAAACTCCAAAAAGCGGTCATTCACATCAAGGTAACGACGTTCTGGCAACGTCATGATCGCGATGGCATCTGGGCTGGTACGAAAGACCTTGGTGAACTTTGCTTCTGACTCTTGCAGTGCCGTGATCACCTGGTCAAACGATTGTTGTAGATGCTCTGTCATCTGGTTAAAAGAGTGCGCCAACACTTCGAGTTCGGCAATCTGGCTTGTGGTATCAATGGGATGGTTCCACTCTCCCAAAGCGAGTTCACGGCTAGCGCGGCTCAGTCGTAGAATGGGCTTGGCAATCCAGGAGGCGGTTGCCCAACTCACCGCGATCGCAGCGGCTAGGGCTCCCACGCAAAGCCAGAAGGTCACGCGATGATTGTTGGCGATCGCGTCGGACAGGTCGGCTTCTGGCACGACGACGACGGCGAGCCAATCCAGGTTTTGGTCACGCCCTAGCGGCTCGATGTGGGCAAAGTAGCGCTGATGATCGACCTCAAAGCTGAGCTGCTGTCTTGTCTGGATGCGGCTGAACCCGCCAAACTTCTCTATGATTGAGGCGGCTGCTTGCTCCGTCAACACGTCGTAGCTTCTGTCTGCCCGCAACCGTTTGTAGGCAAGTTCTGAAACTGGCGTGTTAGTCCTGATCGTTGCTAGCAATGCTGAACGCTTGTCTGAGAGTCCCAATTGTTGGAAGGGGCGATCGCCGTTGGAATTGGCAATCAGTAACCCTTGTTGATCGACGATAAACGCCTGTCCTGTTTTGGCGATTTTTAAGCTTCTGAGTTCGTTGCTCAACGAGTTTAGCGAGATCGAAGCCGCTAGCACGCCCTTAAATCTGTCTACACGATCGTACAGCGGTTGAAGATACACGGCAGTTAGCACTGGCTGCTCGGTCGGTGTCAGCCCCAGAGCTAAGCGCCAAAGCGGTTTTTGAGTGTCTTTCGCGGTTAAATACCACGAGTCTAAGGTCAAATTCGAGCGTCCAGGCGGATGACTGTGAAGCGGCGATTCGACCATAAGCCTGTTGGTCAAATAACGGTTCAGCATGTCATCGCCAGTACTGGTGTGAACCGTGACGGCCATGGAACCAGGCTGCTTTCCCACGGCAAACAGCGAGCGACGCTCATTCGCATAGGCGATCGCCTTTGCCTGCTCGAAGTGCCTCAACTGTTGCTCAAACAAAGGCTGCAAAAAGACACGATCGCGACGGTCTAAAGCACCAAACTGGATGACCGCTGCTGTACTGTGAGTCATTGCCGCCGCCGCCCGTATCTCTTCTATTAAGTTTTGATCGATGCGCTGACCAACCTCCCTTGCTAGCTGACTGGCAAGGTGATTCGTCATCTGCTGTCCGTGGCGGTAAGAAAAATAGCCCACGCTCCCAACGGCAGCGATCGTCTGCATGACAAACGGCACTATCAGCACAGCCAGCAGTGGAATTTTCTGTCGAGGACAACGAGGTAAAAACGACGTTGAAGGGCGCACTCTATAAAACACTCTTAAATTTGGATATTGGATAAATGAGGAGGCGTGATTTTATCCTGAAAATGTTTATCTGAAAACGATTGTGGAGACGTAAGATGACCTTGACTTGTAAAAGGCTAAGACAAATCTAATCAGCCAACCACTGTACTGCACTTTAGCCCATGTCAAACCAGCCAGAATACCGAACTTTTAACGCAGGAAGTACTAACAGAGCTGTTTCTGCACGGCAGCAGCATCGAGACCACTTACGCTGTAAAGCTTGATACCGAGGAGCGTGGCTGACGATCAGCAGTGGTGGTCGTAAAAGGATTAGGGGTTGCGTTAGGCAAGGTTTAGGGCTAATGTCTTGTTTGACCTTGATTCGGCAGAGTGATGACAGCTATCGGTCTGGTCTGAATCTCTGGTTGTTTTACTGATTTTGCGTCTTCTCCACCAATAGGGCATCTGTCAGTAACGTATCTGTCAGTCGCGCATTTGTCGGTAAGGCATCTGTAGGCTGCATTGCTCAAACGTGATGCCTATAGCCTCCTCAGGGTGGTGCAAGGCGGCGGTTTCAGGTTTGATCGCCCCTTGTTTTGAGCGTGAGCAGCGACGATCTGGCACTGCTCTTACTCAAGCCTAAAATTTTACTCAAGCCTAAAACGGCTCTCAGTCTGTGGTTACGTTGAGTCTTTATGTTGCTTAGCTGCTAGTCAAAGGCTTATGTTGCGTCATTATCTACCTGGATTTTTGAAAAAACCGTTTCAAGGGGAACGTGTAGCGGCGATCGCAGAGCCTCCTTCTGTGACTGATGCTGTAGCTGGCAGCGTGGCGCAATCGGTCTCAGATCCGCCTGTGTCTGAGCGCTCTAAGGTCGAGCAGATGATTCAAACCATTCGCCCTTACAGCATGGTGCCCGACGCAGGGCTTGAGTACTTGATTCAGGCGGTTCAGTCTGTGATGCAACAGCAAATTGCCGGAGACTTTGTGGAATGCGGTGTTTGGAAAGGTGGCTGTGCTGCTGCCATGAAGCTGACTGAAATTGCAATACAGCATCAATCACAGCGGTTACTGCACCTCTTTGATAGTTTTGAGGGGCTGCCCCCTGTGCAGCCGATCGACGGTCCAATGGCGCGCCGCTGGCAACAAGACGTGGATAGCCCTGGGTACTTTGACAACTGTACGGCTTCCTTAGCGTTGGTACAGCAAAACTTTAGCCAGCTAGGAATTTTGGACAGCACCGTCAATTTTTACAAAGGCTGGTTTGAAACAACCGTGCCTCAGTTTGTGCAACAGCATCCTGAACGCAAGATTGCCATTCTTCGTCTTGATGGCGACTGGTATGAGTCAACGAAAGTATGCCTTGAGAACTTGTATCCGCTGGTTTCGGAAAACGGTATCATCATCATTGACGATTATTACTATTGGGACGGCTGCGCCTTTGCTGTTCATGAATACTTAGGCAAAAACGGGTTGAACCATCGTATTCGTTCAGTACACGACTTTTCCTCAGCTTATATTATCAAGCAAGCGTATCGTGAGGCTTAAGAGTTTAAATTAATGGAAGGTTTTCATTATTATCTGAACCCCCATCCTCAAGAGCGACACTATATTGCCCGTTCGACTATCATTGCGGCGCTATCAAAATTGGCTCCGACCGTTAAAGGACGCATGATTGATATCGGTAGTGGACCAGTACGCGGGTATGAGGACTTGTTTAAAGCCTACGTCAGTGAATATCTTTGCATCGATCGACCCGGTGTCGAAAATGTTGATCTTGGTGCAGATTGCTACAGCATTCCGCTACCAGATGCTTCGGTTGATACAATTCTCTCCACTCAGGTGTTGGAGCATTTGGTGACTCCCGATCGCATGCTCAAGGAAGCCTATCGCTTACTCAAATCTGGTGGTAGCTTGATTTTGACTGCGCCAATGGTTTGGGGGTTGCACGAAGAACCGATCGATTTTTACCGCTACACTGAGTACGGTTTGCGGTCTTTGCTTGAACAAGCTGGCTATATTGAGATTGAAATTCACCCTTTAGAAGGGTTGTTTGCCGTCTTATTTCAGATGCTTATTGACGAGTATTACGTTGGCTGGTCAACAAAGAATCAACGCCTTGCGAACCTGGTAATCGGTGGATTAAATCGAGCCGCCCTATGGCTTGAACAGACGTTTCCGACTCGACGACTATGTTTGACCTATCTGGCAACTGCGACAAAGCCAGCAGAAGATTCTAGCTTCTTTTTACACTCACAGGTGACGAGTGAACTGACTCGATCGAACAAAACGAATCAACTATCTTTTTCTCATCAAAGGACTTCTAAAACCATGCTGGTGGAAGAGCTAAACGATCAATCAAATCAACTTAGTGAACTCGACTTCACGGGAGAGCGATATATTCCTGCCCTGGCTGGAGTAGACCTATCCTTGTGGAATGTGGATCACATGATCCGCTATGCCTTTGCAGCCACTTTTGTTCAAGGCAAGCGGGTGCTAGACATCTCCTGTGGTAGCGGCTACGGTTCGCGCTATCTGGCGCTTCAGGGTGCCGAGCAAGTGGTGGGTGTTGATGTTGACGAGCGTTCGATTCAATTTGCCTCTAAGTTTTACCAGCACCCGTCAGTAAGCTTTATACAATCTGATGCGCATTATGTACGATCGTTAGAAGACGCATCTTTTGATGTCATCGTATCGTTTGAAACCATTGAGCATCTACAAAACCCCAGGCAATTTCTTCTGGAATTGCGGCGACTGCTCAAGCCCGGCGGACAACTTTTCATTTCCTGCCCCAATGATTATCGAGTCTCTCCAGGCTTGAGTGAGTTTCATCTCCATAAGTTTAGATTCACGGAATTTCGAGATTTATATTTGTCAATCTTCAATGAGGGCATTTTTGTAGGGCAACATTTGACGGTCGCTAGCTGCATCATGAAGCCGTATAGCCCTGGTTTGAAGGATGTACAGTTTGGAGCGCATCACCAACCTTTAGCATCTGATTTTTTCACTAAGCAATACTTAGAACATCTTTCATCCATCGAAAACGCAGATAACTACATCGCCGTGCTTGGAGTCGATGAGTCTTTAATTGGTAACCAGTTCAGCCTTTCTCAACATGCTTATCAGACATTGATGCAAGAGCTTTGTAACGTGAGCGCTTTAAGAGTAGCTTTAGAGCAACTGCGTCATCATGTGCAATCGGTTGAAGCCGCTCTGGCGCACTTGCATACGCTCAATGCTGCGGCTAATGAACGGATTCAGGCAATGGAAAGCAGTAAGTTTTGGCAGCTCAGAAAGTTATGGTTTTGGCTGAAGCGAAAAGCAGGTCTTAGAGTTGATGGCTAAGGAGTTTAGCATTAGCCGATGAGCGCCTGGACGCAAACAGCTAGATTTACTGTAGAGCTTTGATTGTATGAAAAGAATCCTGTTTATTTCTCATGATGCTTCACGCACTGGTGCGCCGATCGTTCTTTTACATTTTATACGGTGGCTTCGTGACAACACACGGCTCCCATTTTTCATCCTCTTGCGCGAAGGAGGAGAGCTGGTAGCAGAATTTGAAGCCGTTGGTCCGGTCATCATTTTGAACCAGGCAGGATTCTCGGAAGACGTTTTAGCAGAGCAGCTAGAGAGATATAATATTGGTTTAATTTATTCAAATACGACTGTTAATGGAGCAGTCTTAAGAGTACTGTCTCAGCTTCGATGTCCAGTTATTTCCCACGTTCACGAACTTGAACAAACCATACGCCATTACTTCAGCGTTGAGCTTTTTGAAGAAGTAAAGCAGCATACTAATCACTATATTGTTGCCTCGCAAGCAGTCAAAGAAAATTTAGTCCGCAATCACAGTATCCCGACTAAAAAACTAGAAGTTATTTACGAATACATCCCTATTCGTTCTGCTTCGGTCAACTTGGCTGAAGCCAGACAAGAGCTTTGTATCGAACTAGACATTCCTGAAAACTCCTTTATTGTGGGCGGCTGCGGAACAATTACCTTGCGAAAAGGCATAGATATCTTTGTGCAGCTTTTGTCTACGCTTCATAGGTTGAAAACAGAGACACCTTTCTATTTTTTATGGGTTGGTGGTCCGACCGAAGGCGTGTTTTTTCAGGACATGTATAACGATGTCAGGCAGCTTGGTCTGGAATCATCGATTCGTTTTGTTGGCTCACAGTCCGATCCATTAAGGTATTTTGCTACCTTTGATGTCTTTGCTTTAGTATCTCGCGAGGATCCATTCCCATTAGTCTGTCTAGAAGCCGCCTCTCTTGGCAAGCCAATTATTTGTTTTGATGCCTCTGGAGGAATGAAGGAATTTGTGGAAGACGACTGTGGCTTTGTCGTCCCTTATTTGAATATTGAGGTGATGGCAGAGAAAATTCTGGAGCTTTCAGGCTCACCAGCACTGCGCGATCGCCTCGGTCAACAAGCACGGCGAAAGGTTGAAGCGAATCATGATGTTAACGTGCTTGCGCCAAAAATTCTCAAGATTATTGAACGCTTTTTCCCAGAGCCTGATCTTTTAGAAATTTCCGATCAAGACACAATTGTCTCCATACTGAAGGCACAGTGTGGTGCCTTGAAAGACAAGCTTCAAAAAACGCAAGTAGACTATCAACAGCTCCAAAGCCAGCTTTACCCAACCAAAAGTCAGCTTCGGCTCACGCAAAACCAACTGCACCAAACCCAGAACCAACTGCATCAAACCCAGAGCCAACTGCACCAAACCCAAAACCAACTGCACCAAACCCAGAGGGTCTTTGATCATGTCTCTGCCGTTGTGCAATGGATGCAGACCAGTAAATTTTGGCAATTTCGCCTGATCTTGCTAAAAGTGCGAGCGTGGCTATTGCGTTCACCTCACCGTGAGCCGATCGACAAAACGTTGCCATCTTTGCCGACGATCGACGACGTGATGCCTCTATTAAAAGTTGTCAAAGCACCAGAAGATCCCTATGAGCTTTGGCAGCAGCAGTCTATGCCTCGACCCATTGATTTACAAAAACTGGCTGAAACAATTGATTTAATGGCTCACAAGCCGCTCATTAGTGTAGTGATGCCAGTGTATGATCCCCCGGAAGCATTTTTGCACGCTGCGATCGACTCTGTGATCAATCAAATTTATCCCCACTGGGAGCTTTGCATTGCAGACGATGCTTCGACAGCACCCCATGTTCGTCCCCTCCTGGAGTATTATCAGGCTCAAGATAGCCGTATTAAAGTCATTTTCCGCGCGAGCAATGGACATATTTCTCATTGCTCCAACTCTGCTTTAGAACTAGCCACAGGTGAATTTGTTGCGCTACTAGATCATGATGATCTCTTAACCCCCGATGCGCTTTATGAAGTAGCGTTGCTGATCAATCGCCAACCAGACGCAGACTTGATTTATTCCGATGAAGATAAGATTGACGAGCAAGAAGAACTTCGAGATCCCTACTTTAAGCCTGATTGGTGCCCGGATTCGCTTTTATCAAGAATGTATATCTGCCACCTGGGTGTGTATCGTCGATCGTTGCTTGAGGCGATCGGAGGCTTTAGACCAGGATTTGAAGGCAGCCAGGATTACGACCTGGCGCTCAGATTTACCGAAAAGACAGACCACATCTTTCACATTCCCAAGATTCTGTATCACTGGAGACTCACTCCAGTTTCAGCAGCAAGCAGTACGGAAGCGAAACCTTATGCCCATCAAGCGGCTAGAAAGGCTTTAACGGAAGCACTCCAACGGCGAGACACGCCTGGGAAACTGTTGGATAGCCCTACATGTTTGGGGCATTATATTGTGCGATACCAGATTGAAGACTACAAACTGGTCAGCATTATCATTCCAACCAGAGATTTGAGTCAAACGCTCAATCAGTGCCTTGAATCGATTTTTAAGGAGACAACTTATCCTAACTATGAAGTCATCATCATTGATAATGGCAGTGTTGAACAAGAGACGGCTGATCTGATCGATCGCTGGCTTAAAAAACAGCCGGGTCGGTTTAAGTGCTATCCGCTAGATATTCCTTTTAACTACTCAAAGCTCAACAACTATGGGGTGAATCAAGCAAAGGGAGAGTTTTTACTCTTTCTGAACAATGATACCGAGATTCTGACATCAGACTGGGTTGATGCAATGGTAGAACAGGCGCAGAGGACAAGTATTGGAGCCGTTGGTGTTCAGTTGCTCTACCCAGACAATACGTTGCAACATGCTGGTGTCGTAGCTGGCATTGGCGGTGTCGCTGGGCACAGCCATCGGTATCTTGCAAGTGACGAACCCGGCTACTTTAACCAGATACAAACAGTTAATAACTATTCTGCTGCTACGGCTGCTTGTTTAATGTGTCGTCGCGATGCCTTTATGGCGGTTGGTGGCTTTGAAGAGCAACTAGCGATCGCATTCAACGATATTGACTTCTGCTTTAAGCTTGTAGAGAAAGGCTATCGAAATATTTACCTCCCGCATGTCAAGCTCTATCACTACGAATCGAAAAGCCGAGGCTTTGAAGATACCGAAGAAAAGCAAGTAAGATTCAGGAAAGAAATTGCCTACATGCAGCTTCGATGGCATTCTTTGATTGAGCATGATCCTTGCTACAATCCAAATTTGTCGAAGCAGATAGAAAACTACAGTCTGAATATCAAAGATTGAAGTAACCGTGTATCAGGAAATACTTTTATGAAGCTTTCAAAAGTTTTCAATCTACTGACTAAACGCGACAAATTTAGTGATGCTGAACCACTATTACTTGCCGACCCTATAGCTCCTCAAGAGCAAGTTTTCACTACGCCTCAGCAAGCTGTTACTAATCGATATATTAGTTCAGCTCCGAGCCCGCAAAATGCCTTAGATATTTTTCACGGTGAGTGGTCTTCTGTTTTACCTGAGCCATTGGCTCATTTAAGCGCTGGCGCAGCTCAACTATTCAGTGATGTTCGTATAGACTGGTTGGTCGAGACGATTGGCGGTGTCGTCGATAAAAACGTTTTGGAGCTTGGTCCCTTAGAAGGCGGTCACACTTATATGCTAGAGAAGCTAGGTGCGTCTTCGATCGTTGCGATCGAGTCCAACACCCATGCTTTTCTCAAATCGTTAATCATCAAAGAGCTGTTTGAATTAAAACGGTCTCGTTTTCTTTATGGTGACTTCATTGAATTTCTGCGCCAGGAAGATACTCCAAGTTTTCAAGTTTGCCTTGCAAGTGGTGTACTCTACCATATGCAAAAGCCAGCCGAACTCATTGCTCTACTCTCACGGCATTGTTTAGAGCATTTGTTTCTCTGGACGCATTACTACGATGCGGCAATCATCGCCGCCAATCCATCTTTATTGCCTAAGTTTAACGATTCAACTCAAAGCGACTATGAGGGCTTTCAGCATACGCTCTATCGTCAGGAATATCAAACTGCACTAACATGGAGCGGCTTCTGCGGAGGCAATGCACCGATAAGTGCCTGGATGACGCGTGCCGATATTATTCGATGCTTAGAATACTTTGGCTTTGAGGTTCTAGGAATCAACTTTGACCAACCTGATCACCAGAATGGTCCTGCTTTGGCACTGATTGCAAAACGTTGTCGCAAGGCTTCGAGCTAATTCAAAGAAAGCAAAGAGAAGCTAAGCAAAAGTTCACAGCTTAAGCCAACGCTCTAGATAGCATCCAGGCAACGCGACAGCTTAATTTAAACTAAGTACATTTGAGAAGTTCTGCCAAACAAGCATTTTCAGAGGTTGCCCACCCTAACTTCTAGTCTTGACACTGCATTAGTTAGAGGATGTCTGAGAAGTGCGCTCGGTAGCGGATGAAACGGATAGCTTACAACTTTAAGCTCAAATGGATGACCCACTTCATTGGTTTTCAATCCGTTGCCCACTGATTTGACGCTTTTTAGACATCCGCTTAGTTTCTGGTTCTGTAGCGACTCAAAATCATGACAAAAACTCGTAATGATAAGCTTTTACATTACATTACTCCCGCCAATCAAGTCGGGGTTGAAATTGGTCCACTGACTAATCCGATCGTTACGCGTGACATGGGTTCGATTTACTATATTGACCATGCCTCTACAGAAGACTTGCAAGCAAAGTACGCCAACGATCCGGCTACTGATATCAGCAAAATAGTTGATGTAGATTACATTTGGGGCGAGAGAAGTCTGGCAGAACTTACTCAAAACAAGCAACCGTTTGACTACTTGATTGCTTCTCACGTCATTGAGCATGTTCCTGATTTGATTGGTTGGCTCAATGAAATCAGAGCGATTCTCAAGCCTGGTGGCATTCTGTCTCTTGCAGTTCCAGATAAACGACAATGTTTTGACTACGAACGGCAGTTAACTCGGCTCTCTGATGTGTTTGAAGCCTATTTGTGTCGCCGAAAAAAGCCATCATCGCGTCAAATTTTTGATCATGTTGCTTCTATTGTTCATCTTGAAGGTAAGTACACATGGAGCAAGAAAGTTGATGAAACGGCAGAATTCACTCGTTATTACTCTTTGAATGATGCGCAGGTAGCTGCTAAGTCCGCTTTTGAATCAGACGTTTATCATGATGTGCATTGCTGGGTGTTTACGCCCAACTCCTTCTTTAAGTTACTGAGGGAACTAGCTGAGTTAGGTTTGCTTCAGTTCGAGGTCATACAGTTTTATGAAACAACTGGATGCGAGTTCTATGTAAGCTTACGAGCAGTGGATCATGCTATTTCCCCATCGTCAATACAGCTAGAGCCTGAGGGGAACAAACCGCTTCAGCTAAGAACAATGGCAGAGGAAAACGAAGCCTTACGTGAGCAGTTTGGTGCGATGGAGCGGTTACAGCAAGAAACTGAGCAATTGCTAATGCAAGAACAACAAGAACGATCGCACCTGCAAGCGTGCATTAAGGCGATGGAAAGCAGTAAATTTTGGCGCATGAGAATGGCTTGGTTCAAACTTAAGCAAGCACTGAGGTTTTCATAGATTCCTCACTTTAAGTTCCTATACTTTCACCGCGTTTTACTTGCTCAGGACTGACACCTTCTTATTAGCGCTTTTGGGTTTTATAGAGGACAAACTGCCCCAACACGCCGACGCTTTCCACATGATAAGACGGCAAATCTGAACTAAGGGATAGATCAGTCGTGTAGAGGCTGAACACGACAAAGTTGCGCCGCTGGGTGCCGTCGCGAATAATTTGCTTAATCTTAGCTTGATTAGCCTCTAGTTCTGACTGGCAAAGCTTTTGAAGACCAAAGGCGGTTGGCGCTTTGGCGCACGCTTCTACTTTTAAATAGGCGATCGCCGCTTGTGTCGCAAATTCGTCGTAAGCCGCTTGCCCAGGGTTAGTCACTGCCAGCAAGCCGCTGATCCCTAAGAGTATGCAACCCCCTACGATCGCAACGGTTTTAAGCGTCTTCATGCGGCGACTGTTTTGGGTTGCAGTGGTTTCTGCGGACTTGAGACGAATAGCCATGATTGATTGCGTAACCTTGCTCGCCAGAATGGTGTGAAGGCATCGATCGCCTTCAGATGAGTCTAGTCTAAGCGTTTGCCTCTAAACTGACCCGTCCAAAATGGCACGTCAAAATGGGTCAGTCGATACCTTCAAGTATACGAGCGACTTCAGGCTTTGCCACCCGCAGAGCTTTCAGAAAATTCAAGCCATGCTGTGCCTGCAAGTGCTATGATGATTGATGCGCGGCGAGCGTAGCCAAGTGGTTAAGGCAGAGGATTGTGATTCCTCCACTCGTGGGTTCGAGTCCCATCGTTCGCCCTTCTCAACCTCCTCGGAGGTACAGTCTCAGAGGTACAGTTTTCAAGCTAGTTATCGTTCAAGGCAATGATGGCAGCTCAAAGCTGGGCAGTTTTTCAGGCTCGGCGTGAGCGTCTTGTATCCAGGCTTGCAGGGCAGGTAGCGCCAGGATTGCCTCTACATATTGGGTGCAAACGCGATCGAGCGGCACCGCATAGGTCGCAAACCGCAACGCAACGGGGGCAAACATGGCATCCGCGATCGTGAACGTACCAAACAGCATGTCACCCTCCGCACCGTATGTTTGCCGACAGTCACGCCAGATGGTGGTAATGCGATCGATATCCGTTTGCACCTCAGGAGTCATGCCGTGACCAGGCAGTTTAGCGCGACAGTTCATGGGCATATGGTGACGCAGTGCGGCAAAACCAGAATGCATTTCGGCACAGATGGAGCGCGCGATCGCCCGTGCCGCTTTGGGTTCTGGCAACCAGGATAAGGCTGGAAAGCGCTCAGCCAGATGCTCTAGAATGGCGAGAGAATCCCACACCGTCAGCGTGTCATCCAGCAGCACCGGAACTTTGCCTGCTGGAGAGTACTGCCGAATTTGCTGGGGTGACTCTGGTGTATAGAGGGCAAGGCGCACCTCGTTGAACTCGATCCCAAACTGCCGCATCGCTAACCAGGGGCGCAGCGACCAGGACGAGTAGTTTTTGTTGCCAATTACAAGGGTTAGTGTCATCGCTTTAAGTAGTGAAGGTGTTCAATCCAGGCGCGAATATCGGCTTCAGACCCACTGGTCGATCGTCCGGTGATGGGGTCATACGCTTGCCAGTAAAGCCGACCATCGCGATCGGTGCATTGCCAAACGTGCAGTTCATTGGGTCGCCAAACGTGCAACGGGTTGGCATGAGCGATCGTCTTGATTAACCACTGCCAACGCTGCTGAAAGAAAGATAATCCTCTCCAGACAGCAGTGGTGGACGGTTCGATCGGTGCGTTATTTGTTTCAAGAGGCTTTAAAGGCACACAGGGGTCTGGGCTGTTCATTGGAGGTTCTCCGAGCCTGAACGGGATGTTGCTTACGCTAGCAAGGCTCCAATGAGCAATCAAATGGTGGTGTAGATAGGTTCTATCGATAGAATCTATAGAAGCGTGCCACGAACCGTGCGACGATCGCTCCGTGGCGGCACATGGAAGGGCAAAGGATGAAGTTTTCTCAACTGCGAGCACTGGTAGCCGTGGCAGAGTACGGCAACTTTAGTGAAGCGGCTCTGGCATTGAACCTGTCACAGCCCACGATTAGCCATGCGATCGCCACTCTGGAAGACGAACTGGGTGTCTCTCTTTTTGCCAGAGGTCGCCGGGGTGCGGTGCTGACAGCGGCGGGAGAGCAAATTGTGGCACACGCACGTCAGGCAATCCATCATTTAGAACTGATGCAAAAAGAGGCGAATCTGCAAAAGGGGTTGAACGGTGGACAAGTGCGGATTGCATCGTTTCGCAGCGTGGCAACTCATTTGCTGCCCAGGGTGATTGCTCAGTTTCGCGATCGTGTCCCCAACGTGAGCATCACCATCATTGAACGTCCTGACTACTTGGATATTGAGCAAACGCTGCGTGAGGGTCGTGCTGACATTGGCATCACCTATTTACCGACCAGTGCAGACTTTGAGGTATGGGAACTGCTGCGCGATGATTACCTTGTGCTCTTACCACCCAACGCCAGGATCCGCAGCACGCGCCTGACATGGGATGATTTAGCGGCATATCCACTCATTTTGCTGCCCTGTCTACCGTGCGGGGGAATGCTCCACAAGCATCTGGATGCCGTTGCGCCGTCAATCCAGACTGCTTGCAATATTCAAGAAGATTCGACGATCGTCAGCATGGTGATGCAGGGGCTAGGAGCAGCGATTCTGCCTCGTCTTGCCGCAGAACCCATTCCAGCCGCACTGCACGTTTATTCGCTGCCCGTCCCGCTGAAACGGGTTATTGGGGTAGCAACCATGCCAGAGGCACTGTATACTCCAGCCGTTTTTGCCTTTTTGGAAACCTTGAAAACCTTCGATTTACAAAGCCTAGCGATGGCTGAATGACGTAGAGAAGCATGATGAAACCGTCTCAACATTACCTGGTTTTGATCGGGATTTTGCTCCTGGGAAGCTTTCTGCGGTTCTGGCATCTAGACTTCAAACCCGTCTGGCTGGATGAAGTCATTACGGCGTTGTTTAGCCTGGGTCGCAACTACTACGATGTGCCATTGAATGAGGCATTTTCACTGTCGGTGCTGGATCAGGTCTTTACCCTGAAGCCAGAAACAAGCTGTGCCCAAATCGCTCAAACGGTGTCTAGCCAATCGGTACATCCCCCGCTCTTTTTTTGCTGGATGCACGATTGGCTGCGCTGGGTGCAGGCGATCCCGCTGTCGTGGGTCTGGAAGCTACGGGCACTGCCTGCGTTGCTTGGGGTGGTGGCGATCGCCGCACTCTACCAGCTCAACCGCATCGCCTTCTTTCCAGCCGCAGGGTTAACGGGAGCTATGCTGATGGCAGTCTCTCCCTTTGCCGTCTACCTCTCCCAGGAAGCCCGTCACTACACGCTGCCCATGCTGCTGGTCACGCTGGCGCTAGTGGGACTGTACCAGGTGCAAACCGACTTATATCAGCGACAGATTCGCCCTGGCGTGTGGCTCGGCTGGATCATCGTCAACAGCCTTGGCTTTTACGTCCACTATTTCTTTCTGCTGGCGTTTGCCGCCCAGGTTGCCACGCTGTTGATCAATATTCTGACCTTCAAATCTCTGCCAACCCTACACCCTACACCCTACACCCTACACCCACGCCGCGCCCTACTCGCAGTGACGCTCGCAACAACAGCCGTTTGCCTCGCCTATCTGCCCTGGTTGCCCACCTTTCTCAGCCACATCAGCCGTCCTGAAACGGATTGGATGAAGCCTTTTGAACCCGATTGGATGGACACGATCGCGCCCCTCTACCAGTTGCCAATGGGCTGGATTTTGATGGTGATTGCGTTGCCCGTCGAGAATCAGCCCCTATGGGTCGCCGTTGTGATGGTGCTGCTGATGGTGCTGTTTACGGGTTGGCTACTGTGGCAGCTTTCCAATCGCTTTGGGCAGCTTTGGAGTACGCCGGAAACCCATCTGGCAACCCGGATGCTGGCAGTGTTTGTGCTGTGCGTCTTGCTGGAGTTTCTGGCGATCGTGTACGTGCTCGGCAAAGATATTACGTCCGTACCCCGCTACAACTTCCTTTACTTTCCAGCCGTCTGTGCGCTGTTGGGAGCTTGCCTCGCCCAACCAGGTCAGGCATTGAAACGTTGGCACGAAGCAGGAAAGCTCTTCCCTGCATTCCAGACGTTGCCCCGCCTTAAACCGACTCTGATCTGGATTGTGCTTTTAGTGGGCGTGCTGAGCAGTACTCTGGTCGCGTCCAATCAGGTCTTTCTCAAGCCCTATCAGCCAGAACAGGTAGCTAGCAACGTGCAACTGGATGGTGAACCTGCCCGGTTGATGAGTATGACCTACAGCGATCTGCAAGAAGTGGCTCTGGGGCTAAGTTTTGCGCTGGCGCTGCATCGGCAACAGGACGATCGTGCGACTGACTCTCAGCAAGCTTTTGCGTTTATCCCACGGGTGCCATTAACTGTGCCATCATCCACTGCCCCATTATCCACACCGGGCGATCGCCCCCAAACTACCCCAAGCATTGATCAGGTGTGGCAAAATTTGGCTGCGCTCAAACAGCCGCTAAAGCCACCCTTTGGCTTATGGATGGTGGCACCAGGTCTCAAGCAAAACGGTTATCCACCCAGTCTGTCGCTGCTTCAAACTTCGGGCAGACCGATCGACTGCAAAATTGACCGCGATCGCTTTTATCGACTGGGCATTCCTTACCAACTGTATCGATGTAACCCGTAAACCTTACTCGTCGGTTTGCCAGCCGTCATACCCCGATCGACTCCCAAAATAGTCCTTGGTCGATTCCTCATCAATCACTTTTTTCGGGCGCATGATGAGAATGATTTCACCCAGCAACGGCTGCTCTGGCTGGGCATCAAACCATTGGATCTGGAGTTGACTGGACGTTTCGGTGATGAAGTAGCGATCGTTCCGCCAGGTTCGCTGTGCCCGATCGACGACCACCAGCACATCCTGTGGTTTACCGGAGAGAGGGTTGGGTAGATCCTGATGGCTATCGCAGATCAGCACGATCGGATCGCCTGCAACTAACACCACCTGCCAGCCAGGAATGGGCACCCAGGCAGCCGCACCCTCAAACTTCACGATGCCAAAGGGTTCTACAGGATCAATCACGGGCACTGCTTGAAGATCGGCTTTCGTTAGCGGTAGTTTGCCGACGACGGGCAGCACTCGCGGCAATTCTTCATCACTTTCCAGGCGATAGACCGGGAGTGAAGGCGCGGGGATCGTGCGCACCACGCTGAAATCTGTCAGCAACCGTTCAATGTGCTTGCGGGCATCGTCACTGTGGACAAAGCGTAGCCCTTTGGCAATGAGGTGCGATCGCTCCTGCAAATCTGTTTTTTGGCGTGCCAGCTTCCAGCACTGGTAGGCGATCGCGTCCCCAGGATGATCGGTAAACCCTTCTGGCAAGCTACCCAGCCGCGAAAAGTCTTTAATTGCCTTCGCCACATCCCGCGCTTCATCGGCATCGATATTTTTTTCTACCGCGAGGATAGCGGCAGCAGCACGTTCAGGCTGTGTCAGGATGCGAAATTCGTAGAGCAAATCGCTGCCTTTCCGCTCAAAGTGAGATTTGACTGGCTCTGGCACCCCAGCGCTCACAGCACTGCCATACACCTGCCCACCCACAATGATCTGATTTTGCTGGATCGGCTCAAACCCTGTAGCTTCAAAAATGGCTTGCGGGCTGTGACCAGCCTTTTGTAGCGTCTGGCAAGCCTGCCCCCACTCGACCCAGGTGCCTTCTTTCTGCCGTAGCGCTTTTAGTAAGCTCTCTGCATCCACATCGGCTTGAGGTTGAGGCTGGGAAAAATTTTGAGGAGTTTCAGTCATAAGAAGCGAGTGAGAGCCAGGTTAAAGGTTGTTGTCAGGTTTAGGACGGAGCATATTTTGCCGCTCGTACAAACAGTAGACCAAAACGCACGATCGATTGACATTTTGGTGTGAATGCTTGGTCTGAGGTACTACCAGCGACCATTTGAAAGGAAGGCAGCGCCAACGACCCTTGCTGATGTCTTTGTTGCGTGCCTTTTTTTGTTGCGTGCTTTTATGGTATCGCAGACGCAGCCAGGACGTTTTGGTGATGACAGTCTGGGACGGAGCGTTCAGCTCTCAGTCTTTGTCTTGACCGGAGCGCAAAGCCGATCGCCAAAAGGGACGGAAAACAATACATTTCTTTATAAAATCTCTCTAAAGACAGAGATTGTTAACTGATTGATCGCACCATCAAAAAAGGAAACGTTGGCTGCTTTCGTTTTCCTGCGGTCTAACGCTTAAAGACCCATAGCGAGGATACTTCAGACCGTAGCCAGTAACAGCGATGTTCCTACTGACCGCCCCTTGCTGACCGATTTCGTCTCTTTAAAGCTTTTGTGAACTCCGGTTAAGATAGAAAGCTTGTGCAACGTAGATGAGCTTCGTACCATGAAACGACTTCTGATTGTTGTCTCGTTAGCATTGGCTGGCGCGGCTGCGGCTGCGGTTTACTACTGGCAGCAAGCAACTCAACTGCCCACCTGGTATACGACCAGTCAATCTGAACCAGCCATGCAGCCTCAGCAACCGTCCTCCACATCCCCTACGATCGCCACAGGTGCAGATCAGTCTCGCTCTGGTCAAGCGGCTACAGACCCGCGATCGACCGTGCAGCCCACGGCAACCAAGCAACCGGGCGCTAAACCAGTGGAATCCGCGCCGTCAACTACACAAAAGCAACCAACAAAACAACAGCTACGTCAAAACGAACTGACGCGGCTCTTTACCACTGAAGTTACCCGCAAGGCGGAGAGCAAAAAGCTGGGCAGCGCATTGAAGGGTGCCAATACCACGATCCAAAATGGCACTGTTGAGAGTGGAGCCGTCGTCAACCTGAGTGACGTTTCGCCCGATCAACTGCCGCCTGATGAACGAGCCTTTTTCTCTAAACTCTTGACTGCTTTTCCAGAGTTGGGTCGCCAAAGCTTTTACATTGGCGTTGAAGGCAAGCCAACCGTGAAAAATGGTCAGGCACAATTGAATGAAGATTTGCGCGTTAAGTTAGGCAATCTGAGTTTTACGCCTGCACAACTATCAGAACGGTTGGGCATTCCAGAAGACCAGATTCGCCAGCAGCTTCAACTGCAAGTGCAGCTAGACAACCTGAAAAGCAAGCAATTAGCGGACGATCGTCCAGTCGCGCCGAACGGCTCGAATTAAGGCAGAGGGCAGGAGGCAGAAGGATAAAGGATGAAGGCTAAAAAGATGAAAGTTTGAAACAGTCATCAGTGAACGTTGGAAACAGTCACTAGAGATAGCGTGGCATGACTACCTCTACTTCCCCTGCCCCCTCTGCCCCCTTTACCCCCTTGCCCCCTTTACCCCCTTGCCCCCCTGCCCCTTCGCCCCTGCCCCCTTGCCCCCATGACCAACCGCCTTGCCCAAGCCAACAGTCTCTACCTGCGGAAACACGCCGAAAACCCTATCGACTGGTGGTACTGGTGTGACGAAGCGCTAGAAACGGCTCGACGTGAAGATAAACCGATCTTTTTGTCGATCGGCTACTCTAGCTGCCACTGGTGTACGGTCATGGAGGGGGAAGCGTTCTCTGACGGGGCGATCGCTGCTTACATGAACGCCTATTTTCTGCCCATCAAGGTCGATCGGGAAGAGCGCCCCGACCTTGACAGCATTTACATGCAGTCATTGCAATTGATGGTAGGGCAGGGTGGTTGGCCGCTCAATATCTTTCTTTCGCCGGACGATTTGGTGCCGTTTTATGGTGGCACATACTTTCCTGTCGAGCCGCGCTACGATCGCCCTGGCTTTTTGCAGGTGCTTCAGTCGATTCGTCACTATTACGACACCCAAAAGGACAAGCTGGAGGGGATGAAGAGCGAGATCTTGAGAACGCTTCAGGGGTCAGCGGCGCTACAGTCAGCCCAAACGCTAGGAGCAGATGTCTTGCAAGCGGGGCTAGACGCAAACCTCATTGTGCTTGAGTCCAAGTCTCCTGGTCCTCGGTTTCCCATGATTCCCTATGCAGAGGTGGCACTGCGATCGCGGCGGTTTACAGCCGATCATTCTCATGCCAGCGCACTTAGTGAGGAACGGGGACTGGCTTTAGCGCTGGGAGGCATTTTTGACCATGTGGGCGGCGGCTTCCATCGCTATACCGTTGACCCAACCTGGACGGTGCCACACTTTGAAAAAATGCTCTACGACAATGGGCAAATCGTTGAATACCTCGCGAATCTGTGGGCAGCGGGTGTAGAAGAACCTGCCTTTGAGCGGGCGATCGCGCTGACTGTCCACTGGCTTCAGCGCGAAATGACGGCACCAGAAGGCTATTTTTACGCCGCGCAGGATGCCGATAGCTTTACCGACCCCACAGCGGCAGAACCAGAAGAAGGTGCTTTCTATGCCTGGGACTACCAGCAGCTTGTGGAACTTCTGACGTTGCCCGAACTGGCAGCACTGGCAGACCAATTTACCGTGACCGAAAACGGCAACTTTGAAGGGTTCAACGTCCTGCAACGGTATCACCCTGGTAAACTCACTGACTCGCTAGAAAGCACGCTCAGGAAACTCTTTCTCATTCGCTATGGTGCCTCTGTCGAAGCCTTGCCCACCTTCCCACCAGCCCGCAACAGCCAGGAAGCAAAGGCTACAGGCTGGGCGGGTCGCATTCCCCCTGTCACCGATACGAAAGCGATCGTCGCCTGGAATAGCCTGATGATCTCTGGACTTGCTCGTGCCGCCACCGTCTTTCAGCAGCCGTCTTATTTAGCATTAGCGACTAACGCAGCGAATTTTATTCTCCAGCGCCAGTGGGTTGACGGGCGCTTCCATCGCGTCAATTACGACGGCAAGCCCGATGTGTTGGCACAGTCCGAAGATTACGCCCTCTTCATCAAAGCCCTTCTAGATCTAGAGCAAGCCTCAGTCCCCACTCCCCACTCCCCACTCCCTACTCCCCCGTCCTCCTGGCTCGATCGCGCCATCGCTGTCCAAACCGAATTTGACGAGTTCCTCTGGAGTATCGAACTGGGTGGCTACTACAACACCGCTGCCAGCGACAATCTGCTGCTGCGAGAACGGAGCTACATCGACCATGCCACCCCGTCTGCCAATGGCATTGCCGTCGCAAACCTGATCCGCCTCTCGCTGCTGACCGAAGACCTCAGCTATCTCGATAAGGCAGAGCAAACCTTACAGGCGTTTAGTAGCGTCATGGCGAGATCGCCCCAGGCGTGCCCCAGCCTCTTTGCCGCCCTCGACTGGTTCCACAACCACATTCTGATCCGCTCGACGGCTGACCAACTGGGAGCGCTGTCAAAGCAGTGCTTCCCCACGGCTGTGCTAAAGCTCGAAAGCTTGCCTGAAGGAGTCAGTGGCTTAGTCTGTCAAGGGTTAAGCTGTCGGGAACCTGCTTATAGCCAGGAACAGTTTCAAGCGCAAGTTTTAGAAAGCCAGATCAGGGGATGATGCCTGATGTTAGGTATAAGATCAAACAAACGGTCTCTCATATTGCATTGCGGCTTTCTCAAATGCCAAGCGACTCCATCGAACCTTTTGCCGATAATTGGGCATACCTGAGAGCAGAACTCGGTTGGCTCGATCGGGTGTTGAGCACGGCGATCGCGCGGCAGCGACAGGAGACGAAGGTAGTCGATCGAGTTGCGCGGACACGGGGCGATCGCGTCACCAGCCATTGGTGGAAAGGGTTAGTCACACTCGAAGGAGAAACTGCCTATGATTCGCCAGCCGATGATCCTCGCCGTCGATCAACCTCAACCAAAGCCAGCTACCAACAGCAGCTAGAGGCAAAGATTCAGATCAGCCAGCAGCGTGGGATTTTGCTGGGTTTGCCGTTGCTGTGCGATCGCTTACAGCTAAGCGTCCTTGAGAAGAACCTAGTCTTAATGGCACTTGCGCCTGAAATTAGCCGTCGCTACGCACGCCTTTACAACTACCTTCAAGAAACCGAACAGGCTGGAGCAAGCGGGCTACCAACCGTCGATTTGCTGCTCCGGCTCTTGTGCCGCACCGATGCCGAGTGGCGATCGCTCCGAACTGCCCTTACCGACGAATCCACCCTGCTCAAATATCACCTCCTGGAACTGCGATCGTCCCAAACCGCACCGCTCCTCGCCCATCTCGTCAAGCTCCCCGATCCCTTGGTTAACTACCTTCTCGCTGATCGCCCCGAAAGCGATTTTTTAGACACCTTACTCATCCCTACTCCCTATTCCCCACTCCCTACTCCCCTCACTCCTCTCCCCACTCCTCCCCAAAACTTCTGGACACACCTCATCCTCCCGCCTTCTTTACTGGAGAACTTGCATCACCTCTGTTATCGGGTCAAATTTGCTCACCAGGTTGATGAAGATTGGGGCTTTGCCTCTACTGGAACACCGTCCACAGCGGGCACGATCGCGCTCCTCGTTGGCGCTCCGGGTACAGGTAAAACGCTGGCGGCACGGGCGATCGCGCAAACCCTGCAAAGCCCTCTAGTATGCGTTGATCTGGCGCAAGTGCCCCTGGAAGACGTGCCTCAACTGATTCAAGCCGTTGCCGCTCAAGCTCCGATCGTGCTCTTACTCAAGTCCGCTCACCTTTGGCTGGGTCGTACCACATTGCTATCTCCTAGCGTCGTGCAGCAATTTCTTGCCTTGAGACAACAGCACGACGGCATCACCCTCCTGAGCACGCATCACAAGCAGAGCCTTGCCGCCCACTGGCGACGACAGCTTACCCCATTGCTAGACTTTCCGCTGCCCGATCGCACAACCCGCCTCAAACTCTGGCAACAAGCCTTTCCAGCACAAACACCCCTGAATACTGACATCGACTGGCATGGATTAGCCCAGCAATTTGCCTTCAGCGGTGGCGAAATCAGCGCGATCGCCCGTGATGCCGCCATTGATGCCGCTGCTACAGAATCCAGCGTGACGATGCAACATTTGATTCAGGCGTGCGAAAGGGGGAAAGGCAGAGGGCAGAGGGCAGAGGGCAGAAGGAGGGATGAGGGATGAGGGATGAAGGATAAAGGCTAAAGGCTAAAAAGAAAGCTGACTCCTGACTCCTGACTTCCCAGATCAAAACTCAAACACCCCAGGCTGACCGCTGACCGCTCTTTTCTAACAACCAACAACTAAAAACTAAAAACTGCCTTCTGCCTTCTGCCTCTCCCTCACGGCAACCGATCGCCCAACTGACTCGCGATCGGCAACCGCATGGGTTTGCGTCGCCACAATTGCACCATGAGCCAGAGATTCACCAGAAAGTAGCCGGAGGTGAATAAGCTACTGGTGATCAGCAACGGTAGTGAAAGCGATTCTGAGGCGTTTGCGCCTGCACCGAGCAAGACATAGCCCAGAAGCCAGCCTAAAGCCAGGGTGACGACCAGGCGGCTGATATTTTTTTGCTGACGGGTGCCACGATCGCGGTACAGCGTCCACAATGCGGGAAAAAAGCCAACAACAGGCATTAAATAGATAAAGAGCTGGAGGCGTTTGATCTCCTGATTTTCAAACGGATCTGGGTCGTGCATAAGCTCTATCTCTTAAGAGTAATTAAGTCTGAACGTTACGGCAGATACCTCATGGTATTTAGATTCAGTATCTGCTGTTTGTAACGAGTACAGTTTTTTATGACAGAAGACGAACGTTCTAGGGGAATCGTCCGCTACGACTCAGTTGAACAAGACTATTTAGAAAAGCGCCAGCTACGGCGTAGTGCAGGCTGGGTGTTGCTCTGGGCACTGGGAGTTGGTGCAGTCATTTCTGGTGACTACTCTGGCTGGAATTTTGGCTTAGCGTCGGGCGGGTTTGGCGGTTTGGCGATCGCAACCCTGTTAATGGCGGTCATGTATGTTTGCATGGTCTACAGTATCGCCGAACTGTCGGCAGCGCTGCCCCATGCGGGTGGCTTTTACTCCTTTACGCGCAGTGCGTTTGGTCCCTTGGGCGGCTTTATTTGCGGCGTGACCGACACCATTGAATATGTGGTGACACCTGCTGTAGTCGTCTTCTTTATCAGTAGCTATATGCAAACGCTGCTGCCGAGTGTGCCGCTATCGGTCTGGTGGGTGGTATTTTACGCCGTTTTCGTGTTTATCAACATTCGGGGTGTGGAACTGACGCTGAAGGCAGGACTGGTCGTGACGGCGATCGCAGCAGGCGTGCTGGTCATTTTCTTTATCACGACGATTTTTTCGGGCAAGTATCAACCAGATCTGCTGTTCAACATTCCACCGGAGCCGGGGAATCCCAACTGGCTACCGTTTGGCTTGGGTGGTGTGTTTAAGGCATTACCCTATGCCATCTGGTTCTACCTGGCGATCGAGCAGTTGCCCTTAGCCGCAGAAGAGGCACACGACACCGTGCGGGATATTCCCAAAGCGCTGAACTGGGGCATTATTACGCTGCTGTTGCTCTCGCTGTTTGTGCTGGTGTTAAATCCTGGTCTACCTACGACTTTTGTTGACCCAGCAACCAACCAGACGTTGACTGGGGCAGCGGCGATCAGCAAATCGGGTGCGCCGATCGCTGACGGCTTTAAGGCTATTTTTGGCGAGGGTGCTATCTTCACCGTTCTAACAACGCTGGCGGTGACTGGGTTGATTGCCAGCTTTCACACCATCATCTATGCGTATGGACGGGTGCTGTTTTCCCTCTCGCGTGCAGGCTATTACCCGCGCTGGATTTCGATCACCAGTCGTTGGCATACGCCCGCGATCGCGCTGATTGTGGGCGCGGTTGTGGGTCTGATCTGCCTGTTTATTTTGGAGCAATCGGGTCAGTCAGCACTGATTGGCAGCACGCTCATTAATATGGCGGTACTGGGTGCGGTGATCTCTTACGCGATGGTGATGATCAGCTACGTCAAGCTCAAGCTTTCACGGTCTGACCTGCATCGCCCCTATCAAAGTCCACTGGGTATTCCGGGTGCTGCGATCGGGGCAGTGCTGGCGATCGTCGCGCTCTTTGCCTGCTTTGCCGATCCCGCGTACCAACCAGCGGTGGTTTGGGTGGTGATCTTCTTAGCAATGATGGTGGCTTACTTCTTGCTGTACTCACGCAAAAAGTTGGTGGCACGGGCACCCGAAGAGGAAAACGCGCTGCTGACAAGAGCACTGCAAGAAATCGAGCAACCAAAGACAGCAAAGTAAGCTATGGGTTCGTTGTTAACAGCATTGCTGCTGATTGGAGGTGATCGCATTCCTGCCGCTTCCGGTCAGCAGTCTCATTTGATTGATCCGGCTACGGGCGAAGCCTGGGCGACGGTTGCCGCTGGTGGTGTTGAAGATATTCACCGGGCTGTGCAGGCGGCAGAAAATGCACGGGCAGGTTGGCGTAAGGTAAACTCGCGCGATCGTGCCCGGATCCTGTTCACCCTGGCAACTCTGATTCGAGAGAATCTGGAGTCTCTGGCGCAATTGGAAAGCCGCAATGCAGGCAAAACCATTCGGGATGCGCGCGATGAGGTGAATCTGGCTGCTGACTGCTTTGAATATTACGCTGGAGCCATTAACAAAGTCGGTGGACAGACGATTCCCGTTGCGGCAGCGGGGACGCACTTGACCTTTCGAGAGCCGATCGGGGTGTGTGGCATGATCGCGCCCTGGAATTTTCCGATCGCCATCACGTCCTGGAAAGTTGCGCCTGCGCTGGCAATGGGAAACACGATCGTCCTCAAACCAGCCTCTCAAACCCCACTGACGGCTTTGCGCCTGGGTGAACTGGCACTGGAAGCAGGCGTACCACCAGGCGTTTTCAATGTGGTTCCTGGTGCAGGCAGTACGGCTGGTGATGCATTGGTACGTCATCCCCTGATACGCAAAGTTTCTTTTACCGGATCGACCGAGATTGGTACCCAGGTAATGAAGCTGGCAGCCGACGACATTAAGAATGTGACGCTAGAACTGGGCGGCAAGTCTGCCAACCTGGTCTTTGCCGATGCCGATCTGGATAAAGCCGTGGTGAAATCGCTGTGGAGCGTCCTGGGGAACGCGGGGCAGGACTGCTGTGCCCGATCGCGCATTCTCGTTGAACGCCCCATTTATGATACATTTCTGCACCAACTGACCGAGCAGTTTCAGGTGCTGAAGGTGGGGCATCCTCTGGACGACCACACGGAAATTGGACCCTTAATTTCGACCAGCCATCGCGATCGCGTGCATCGCTACGTCGAAATTGGCAAAGCCGAAGGAGCCAAACTGCTGTGCGGCGGGGATATTCCAACCGGAGCACTTGCCCAGGGAGCCTACCTGCAACCCGCCATCTTTGCCGACGCAACTCCAGGCATGCAGATTATGCGAGAAGAAATCTTTGGTCCCGTAGTCTGTGTGCTGCCGTTTGACACCGAAACAGAAGCCGTAACGATCGCCAACGATAGCCTCTACGGACTCTCCGGTTCGATCTGGACGCGGGATGTGAGTCGAGCGTTACGAGTGGCACGAGCGATCGAAACGGGCGTTTTGTCCATCAACACCGGGCACAGCGTCCACCTCGAAGCGCCTTTTGGTGGGGTGAAACGCAGCGGCTTGGGACGTGAGTTAGGCTTGGCAGTCCTCGACCACTACAGCGAATGGAAAAGCGTCTTCATTGCTGAGTAGATGAGCGCTGAACCAACTCATGCAACGTCGCTTCTTTCCCAACCAACTCCCAGAGTACTTAGAAGCTGAGCTTCAGCTTGTCGATCAACTTGGTGTTGCACCATTGCAGGTAGGAGCCATTGGTTTTGATGCCGTTGTGAATCAGGGGACAATCAAGTGGGCAGTAGTTGAGAATGGAACGTTACTAATTGTTCCAAAATATGTTGATGGGCAAGAAATACCGCATACGGCTCTAACCCGTGGGGAAGCGGTTCTGGCAGCAGGTGAGGCGGAAATTATTGGCAGCAATGGAGAGTACATTGTGCTAGAAATAAATCACTACAGCGGTCATTATCAGCCCAGTCTAGAAAGCTTAGCGATCGGGAACCAGACGTTTAGAGACAACGGCATCTCATCACTCTACTGAAACCAATTAATCGCTATGAGCCAATCTCAGAGCATTACATCTGCTAATCAGCTATTAAGAGAGCCTGCTAGCGATGTGCAACGCTGGCTTAAAGCTGTTCAAGCCAAACAACGAAGCGTCCCCCATGAATTTAATTGGTTGGGTTTAGCTCAAGCTACGGCTACTAATGCCTATTCTGATCGGTATCACACCGCAGAACAACTTGTCTGGGCAGAAATAGCGATCGCAGTTTATGCAAAATTATCTGAAGTTGGCTTTCCCGAGAACGAGCCATTTTTGCAATCAGCAATGATGCTAAGAGCAGCCATGATCAGAAAGTTTGGTGCCGTTGTACAGCATCCTGTTCTAGACATGGATGCTATGACTCAATGGTTTTTCAGTCATTTAAGTTACACGTATGAAGAAGCAAAAGAAAAAGCTGCTTATTGGCAAGAGCCAGCTCACTGGCAAGACAAAAGCAATGTTTCAACCCACATAGATGAAATTCGACAGCTAAGAAGAATTAAAGTGCGCTTATCTGTACTAGCATCCTTGCCTGAAAGTGAGCAATTCCAGTTCAGTGAAGCATTAAAGCAATGGCTTTTCCTCCGCGACAAGCTGCCATAAGAAGCAGAAACTTTCACTGGCAACGATACAGCTAACAAGATGACGGTTCAAATTCAAAGCATTACAGCAGAGGACTTTCAAACAATTGATGGTGCTAGGCGGATCATTGTCCACGACCATCCTAGACAGTTTGCGCGATTAAATTTGGGCGAACCCTTAGGCTGCTATGGGCTTAGCTGGTGTAGTGACCTCCCGCTCATTCAACCCGTGATCCAGCATTCTCACGATCGCCAAACGTTGTGGGTTGGAGTGGATCAACGTCTTGCTGCGATCGATCTGCAAGATGGACATATTAGCCTTTCTCTAGCGCTTTATTACAACCTGTTTCAAATTCTGCCAACGCGTGATTGGGTGGCTGTTTTGACTGAGCTTGAGGTTCTACTGTTCGACAATTCTGACTGCTCTCTTTTCTGTAGTCAGGCTCTACCAGATCTTGCGGCTGAACTTTCGATCATTAACTCAGACTTGGTGATTCGGCTGCACGACGATCGCCGCTTAAACCTGAATCTTCAGACGGCAAAGCTTGTGTCGATTGGGTTGTAGCGATAGCAGGAACCCAACACTAAAGTCTATGCTGTTGGTTTACTCTGCGGGAAGCAAGCTACGCGAGGCTTAACTCAACTTACAGCAGTAACCCGTGGGGAAGCGGTTCTGGCAGCAGGTGAGGCAGAGATGGTTGGCAGCAATGGATAGTCGTGAAGGGTTCTTCATCCATTCTTCATCGTTGTACAACGGATTAGCCTCAGCACGAGTGAATAGAGTGTTAGCCCCCTGTCTTCGCAGAGCCAACACGGTATGCAGAGCTATCAACCGCTAGTCAGCATTCTGATCAACAACTATAACTACGCACGGTATGTCGGGGATGCGATCGACAGTGCGCTGGGTCAAACCTACCCAAACATTGAAGTGATCGTCGTGGATGATGGTTCTACCGATCAGTCGCGGGAGGTGATTGAAGGCTATGGCGATCGTATTATCCCCATCTTCAAGCCAAACGGTGGGCAAGCTTCCGCGATGAATGCGGGGTTTGCTGCCAGTCACGGCGACATTATTTGCCTCTTGGATGCGGATGATCTGTTCCTGCCAAACAAAGTAGACATTGTTGTCAAGCTCTTTCGATCTCACCCCGGCATTGATTGGGTTTTTACAGAATCTGCGCCTATTCAACCCAGCGATTTAGTGCATACAGATCTTCAAGCGGTCGTTGAACATCTTTTAGCGGAGAATCAAGACACTCCTCAAAAAGTTGACTTCAAGGCAAATATTAGAAACGCTGAGTTACCCAACTTCACCCCTTCAACGTCAAATTTGTGCTTCTCACGCGCACTGTTAGACAAACTGTTTCCGCTACCAGAAGTGAAAGGGTCGTCGGGGCTTGCCATTTGTGATACCTATATCAATTTGTTAGCAGTCGGGTTGGGCACCGGATACGTAACCAAACAAAACTTAGGCATCTTTAGAAAGCATCTTGAAAACCGCTATACCATGCAAGAAACCTCTAAAAAAAGAGGTATTTCGGCAGAAATTTTAATTGCAACGGGCTATTGGATGAGCGTTAGATTTCCTGAATTTAGAAAGCTAAGCCGTAAGCTTCTCTCAAAAGGTCGAGGCAGATATTTAGCCAGCAACTATAGCAATGCTGATTGCGAAAAGATGGCAAGTGATTACTTGTCTAATACATCGCTGCTCGAAACTTTGGAAATCAGATTAGCAACGCTCTATTGTTTTCTCAAGTTGCGCTCAATGGATTGGCTTAAGAAAGCCTGAAAGATAATGACAGAAAGGATAAAAAACGACGTGAGTGGCTAGTTTATGTTCAAAGCAACCACATAAAATTGAAGCGCTAGAACCAATTTCAAGGTGTCGTTCCATCGATCGCTTACAGGCTGATTAAGACTATGAGCCAATCCTCATTCCCCTACGTTTCCATCATTATTCCTGTTTTCAACGATACCGATCGTCTCCAGCTTTGCCTACAAGCCCTGGAAAAACAGACCTATCCAAACGAATACTACGAAATTATCGTTGTTGATAACAATTCACAAGAAAATGTTGCAAGCGTTGTTGCCTCCTTTCGCCAGGTAACGCTGGCATATGAAAGCCGCCCTGGTTCGTACGTCGCACGCAATAAAGGTTTAGGGTTAGCCAAAGGGCATATCATCGCGTTTACTGATGCCGATTGTATACCTGCAGCGGACTGGCTAGAGAACGGTGTTGCCGCCTTCCTGAGCGCACCGAACATCGGCTTGGTGGCTGGTCGCATCGATCTCTTTGTGAAAGATCCCCAAAAGCCAAATCCGATCGAACTTTATGAAAGCATCGCCCTTAGCTTCCCGCAAGATCGCTTTCTTGAAGATGAGCGGTTTGGAGTGACAGCAAACCTGTTTACCACTAGAGCCGTGCTGGATGACGTTGGACTCTTTGATGAAACGCTCAAATCGGGCGGCGACAAACAGTGGGGGCAGCGTGTGTTCGCTACAGGTTATCGGCAAATGTATGCCGATGCTGCGCTGGTAAAGCATCCAGCAAGAGACTCGTGGGAGGACTTGTGTAAACGCTCGATCCGCATCATCGGCGGCAGATACGATTTAATGCAAAAAAATAGCCGCTCATCTCTGCATGCCTTGCTTGATTTCATCCTGTTTCTCAAGCCACCGTTTCGTAGCCTCTTTCGCATTTGGACTGATCAACGCTTGCACGGCACTCAGCAGAAATTTCAATTTTTTGTCGTGATGCTTCGGTTAAGGAGCATTGCCATTCAAGAGCGATTCAGGCTGCAATTTGGTGGGGGTGCCTCCGATCGCGGCTAATTGCATGATTCTTTGCCCTATTTGAAGAAGGAATCCCCTTGTATGAAGCTACAACCACTGGTTAGCGTTGTCGTGACGAGCTATAACTATGCTCGGTTTCTGCGGCAGGCGATCGACAGCGTTCTCACGCAAACCTATTCCAACCTTGAAGTGATTGTCGTAGACGATGGCTCTACAGATGAGTCTCGTAGTGTGATTGCCCGTTACGGCGATCGCGTCATTCCCGTTTTGAAAGAAAATGGTGGTCAAGGCTCAGCCTGGAATGCTGGATTTGATGTGGCGAAGGGCGACATTATTCTGCTGTTAGACAGTGATGATGTTTTTCTTCCCGATGTTGCTCAAAGGGTTGTTGATGCCTTCCACCAGCATCCAGGTACGGCGAAGGTGCAGTGGCGGCTTCATCTCATGGATGTGAATGGCAAGCGATTGGGCAGAACATCTCCTCTGGAACGCCGCCGCATGCCAACAGGTGATTTAAGACCCAGGATTTATAACTATCCCAACTATGTGTGGCCTCCCACCAGTGGTAATGCATTCTCAGCAACAGCATTGCGCCAAATTTTGCCCATTCCAGAAGATACCTATCGGTTGTCGCCCGATATTTACGTCAATGTTTTGATGCCGTTGTTTGGTGCCGTTGTTTCGTTAGTAGAACCGGGTGCCTTGTACCGAAAGCATGACAAAAATAATGGCATCACAACAGGTACGGTTGAGCAAGCCATTGATCTCATTGAGTTTCGGCGAAACCTCGTCAATACAGCCGCTCTACATCAAAAGCGGAAAGAATTGGTTGGCACCATTGCCGCTAAAGTTGAAAATCGCGACAGCAAATTTTTGATTGGTCGAATGATTTCCAAAAAAGTCGATCCGGAGCATCACCCTTGCCCCGATCGTGTCTTTTCGGTTTGTTGGAATGGCATCATCACCAGTTTGACTGAGCCGGGAACCTACGTTTATCAAAAGCTCTTTAATGTTGCCTGGTTTGTGATGATGCTTTTTGCTTCAAAAGACGTTGCCTGGAAGCTTGCGAATAGCCTAATTTATCCCAACTATCGGCATCCATTGATCAATCAGTTTTTAAAGTGGGTGCGGAAGACGCAAAAAGTTGAGCCTCAACCCCAGTCTTAGTTCTCAGCCTTTACGGAGTGCCTGCGTGTGATGTCTCAGCCGTTAGTCAGCATTGTTATCAACAACTACAACTACGATCGCTTCCTCAAAGCGGCGATCGACAGTGCGTTGAGCCAAACCTATCCCAACACTGAAGTCATTGTGGTAGACGATGGTTCGACGGATAACTCCCGTAGCCTCATTGCTGAGTATGGCGATCGCATTGTGCCTGTGCTGCAACTCAACGGCAAACAAGGGGCGGCTTTTAACAATGGTTTTGCCCACAGTAAGGGCGACATTATTATCTTCTTAGATGCGGATGATTACCTGTTTCCAGATGCCGTGGAATGTGTGGTTGCAGCGTGGAAACCGGGTATTGCGAAAGTGCATTACCGCTTGAATGTGGTGGATGCCGATGGAGAATCGCGCGGCTTTTCCTACCCTCAGGGCGGTTCTTCTTTGGCGAGTGGGGACGTGTGGCGACGGTTGCTCGAAATTGGCACCTATCGCGGTGTGCCGACCAGCGGTAATGCGATTAGCCGTCATGCGTTGGCGCAGGTGACTCCCATTTCAGAGGAGTATCGATCGGTTGCCGATGACTATCTCTCTGTGCTCATCCCCCTTTACGGCGAAGTCGTTGCCATTAGTGAACCGCTAGGAGCCTATCGCTTGCACACCAATAACCAATGGGCGCTGGCAACGATCAGCAGCGATCGCTTTCGTCGGTTTGTGCAGCACGATTTGCAACGATGCGAACTGTTAACGCGTAGGGCGATCGCACTCGGCTACGCGGTGCCAGAAGATTTGAACTTGCGCTTTTTTGGTCGTGCCTGGTCGCGGCTCGCCTCTCTCAAGCTTGATCCAGAGCATCATCTCATTCCGTCCGATCGTCCCCTGGTGCTGAGCTTTTACGGCATTCGCGCCCTGTGGCAGTATTCCGATTTCAACCTTCCGAAGCGCGCTATTTTTAGCCTGTGGTTTGTTTGGGTGGGTTTGATGCCGCGTCCACTAGCGGAGCCAGCGATTATGTGGTTGTTTGCACCCCAGTTTCGCCCCAAGTTTGTAGGACAAACGCTAAAGCGTCTACGTGCCCTGGTGAGTTGATCAGCAAAAGGTAATCATAGAGATACCCGGCTTTTGCATCCATGTCGCTAAAGTCTTTGTCGCTAAAGTCTTTGGCTACGTAGAGCAGTCGGGGAGCTGATTGGCTGACAAAAGTCTTGAAAGGCTGGTCGCTTCGTTGCTCACCCGCCCGTGATTAAAATCCGGGCTAATGGTGCGAAACCCGTTCAAACGGGTTGTCAGGTGCTTCTAGTCCTCTACCCTTCGGGAAGGCAAAGCCTAGAGAGGACTTCCTGCCATTAGCCCGCACTTTCAGTGCAGGGCGGGTTCAAGTACTTGCTCAAAGATTTGTCAGTCAACCAGGTCGGGGAGTTGTCGGTTGATTCCCAGAATCTGACCTTCTGTAGAGATGTTATAGGGCGCATCTATCATCTATATAGTTAGGGGCGAAAGCTGACGCGGAGATACGGGGACACGGAGATACGGGGGTTTCAAGCCGTCTCTGACTCTCCACATCTTCCCCTCTCCGCGTCACGACGACCTTCCCCAACTTCTAAATATATCGGTGTCGTTGGGTGACGCGAGCGACTGGAGAGAGCGAACCGTCAAACGCTTGGCAAGCAACCCTCAGCAGACCATTATTTTTTGCTGGAGCGACTATTTCTGCCAGGGCGACTAATTTTGCCGGAACGCATTTTACCGTTTAAGGGTTTAATTCTCTCCCAGCATCTATTCACTTCATCAATTCTTTACTATTTACAGGCGGATGCTTAGCAATTAGACGGAAGACGTTAAAGAAGTCAGTGAATAGCTTGCAGTAAAGCAACTGCGTCACGTTTGAACCGTTTTTCTGCCCCATTCATTTTCTGAACCACATGGTTAACCCCTTTCGTCTGGGTATTGTTTTTACACATCCGACACAACATCATGCACCTCTATGGCGCACGTTAAACGAACAGCCTGGGGTTGAGGTGACGGCGTTCTATTTGTGCAATGAGAATCAAGTGAGTGGCGATCGCCATCTGGGCAGCACTGAGCCGTGGGATGTAGATTTAACCGGAGGCTACGCGCATGAGTTTTTGCCGACACTCAGCGGGACGGTTGCCACAAAGATTGACAAGACGCTGTTTAATCCAGGCTTGTTTTCACGGCTGACGCGGCAGAACTTTGATGCCGTTTTTCTGCCCAGCTTTTTCAATCACTCCTATCGGCTGACGGTGCTGCTGTGCAAGCTGCGTGGCATTCCCATCATCATGCAGAACGATGCGACGATCATTACGGACGATCGCTACAGTCGCCCGCGCAAAATCATTCAAGCCATCCTGTATCCCTGGATGTATGGGTTAGCCGATCGCTGGATTTCGAGTGGCGATCACAATGAAATTTACCTGCGGCATTATGGGGTGCCCGTCGAGAAAATGGTGCGGGGCTGCTATCCCGTCGATCGCGATCGCTTTGAGCAGACGATCGCTCAGCGACAGGATGAAATTCATGCCATTCGGCGCGAATTGTGTTGGAACGATGACACAATTCTCTACGGCTTTGTTGGCAAATATATTGACCGCAAAAACCCGTTTGAGTTTATTGAGGCGATCGCCAAAGCCCATCAGCAGGATGCACGGGTGCGCGGCATTATGATTGGCGGTGGCGAATTGAAGCCCGCGATCGACCAACGTCTTGCCGAACTTCAGGGTGAAGTGCTGAACGTGGGGTTTGTGAATCAGAGCAAGCTGCCGCTGTATTACGCCGCGCTGGATCTTTTTGTCTCGACCTCTCGCATCGATCCCCATCCATTAGTGGTGTCTGAGGCTATGGCAGCGGGCTGTCCGGCAATTTTGAGCGATCGCTGCGGCAACTGGGGCTACCGCGATACAGTCCAACATCGTCACAACGGCTTGGTTTACGCCTGTGGGGATGTGGATGCACTCACGCAGGCGGTGTTGACGCTGACCGATCGCGACACTCGCACGACCTACAGCCAGCACGCCCGTGAAGTCTTTGCAGGGCAGGATTTGCGTTGTGAATTGGCAGCCTTCATGACCCTCATCGAACGGCTCCAGCCCACGTTAAACCGTCACAAAAAAGAAACAAAATCTCCATCTCAAGACATATCTGTTAGCACAATGCCCTGATGGCGGCTCAAATCGATGAAGAGTGGATTAACTGCTTATCAAGAGCAGATGAACCGCTTGACAGTGCGGTCTGAAAACAACGGGTGCATCCGTGAGCAAACAGCGCTTTAGACGACCAGTCCTCGATCGCAGACTAAACGAATACCCCCTGGTCTGCCTCTCCTAAAGCGCTGCCTTTAAACGCGAGTTCGGTTTGCTCACCCTCTCAGTTGTTGATCGCGAGCGGATGGAATTCATGCGTATTGCAATAGTCCGTAGGGCGCGTGGTGTGTCCTTCAGCATGGATGTCTACGCCGATGGCATCGTTCATGGCTTGAAAGCAGTCCGACCGCAGTGGGACATCCTTGAACTGTCTCCTGATGCAACGCCTCCTTATCTGGGGAAGTCGCCGATCGCGGGAGCCTGGAAATACACCGAACGCTACTGGCGCTTTCCGTCACGGGTCAAACGCCTGCGTGCCGACATTGTGCATGTGGTGGATCACAGCGACGGGCATTTTGGCTACTGGCTGCAAGCGGCTTCTACACCCCTGGTTGTCACCTGCCACGACCTCATTAATTTTATCCAACCTGAAAACATCAGTGACCAGGCACGGTTTGCACCCATTAGTGCAGCGTTTTGGCGGCTGGCAGTGAAAGGGATTTGTCATGCCGATCGCATTCTCACCGTTTCCGACCATACGGCGAAGGATGTCATGCGTCTATTGCCGATCGAACCCGCACGAGTGACGACCATTCCCAATGCAGTAGAACCCTGTTTTCAAACAGGTTCCAGTTATGAGATTGCAGCGATCCGACAGCAATACAAGCTTGCACCCGAAACCATTTGCCTGCTGAACGTGGGGTCTAACCATCCGCGCAAAAACATGGAGACGGTGCTGCAAGCCTTGCGTGTGCTGAAGGAGAAGGGCATATCGGTGCATTTGCTCAAGTCCGGTGCCTCGTTCAATGCTGCTCAGCAGGCGTTTATTAGAACCCATCATCTGAGCGATGTCATTACCCATGTGGGCAGAACGCCCAAAGACACGCTGGTCAAACTTTACAACGCTGCCGATGTGCTGCTTACACCTTCTTTGTACGAAGGCTTTGGCATGACGGTACTGGAAGCGATGGCGTGCGGTACGCCCGTTATTGCTTCTAACGTGACCTCGCTGCCAGAAGTGACGGGTGATGCTGCGGTCGTCGTGAAGCCGCTGGATGTGGGTGCGATCGTGCAAGCCGTCTGCCGGATTCGAGATGATCCAGCCTTTCGTCGATCGCTGATTGAAAAGGGTCTGGCACGAGTCCAGTCCTTTACCTGGGAATGCACTGCCGAGCGCATCGCTGAAGTCTACGAACACCTCTCGGATGACCTGCTATGAAGCCTCTTAAGCTGTTGCTTTCAGCCTATGCCTGCGGTCCCGGTCGCGGCTCCGATCCTGGCATTGGCTGGCATATTGCCAAGGAACTTGCGAAGCATCACCACGTCTGGGTACTTACCCGCGAAGATAACCGTGCTGGTATCGAAGCGGAGTTGGTCAGGCACCCCGACCCCAACCTCCACATTGTTTACTACGACATCCCCTACTGGATGCGCTGGTGGAAGCAGGGGTTGCGCGGCGTGCAGTTGCATTACTACCTCTGGCAAGTCGGTATCTACGTTGCCGCCCAGACGCTCCACCGCGAGATTGGGTTTGATCTCGTCCACCACGTCACCTACGTCAAGCATTGGGGTCCTAGTTTTCTGGCGCTGCTGCCCGTGCCGTTTGTCTGGGGACCGATCGGCGGTGGCGAATCAGCTCCCAAACCCTTCTGGCATGACCTGAGCCTGCGCGGCAAGGTCTACGAACTCTTGCGGGATGTAGCGCGATCGCTCGGTGAACGAGATCCCTTTGTACGGCTCACGGCACGACGCAGCGCGATCGCCCTCGCAGCCACGACTGAAACCCGCGATCGCTTAGCCGCAATGGGCTGCAAGCAAATCGAAATCTTCGGGGTCGCGGGGATTCCCAAATCGGATTTCGCCACACTCTCAGCCCTGTCTCCTGTTCCGCAAGCCACCTTTCGGGTGATCTCGATCGGTCGGCTGCTGCACTGGAAGGGCTTTCACCTGGGGCTACGAGCCTTTGCCCAACTCGATATCCCCGATGCCGAGTATTGGGTGGTGGGCGACGGTCCCGATAAAGCCGCGTTAATCGCGCTGGCTCAGGAGTTGGGAATTGGCGATCGGGTGCGATTTTGGGGCTTGCTGCCCCGTGAGCAAACCTTGCAAAAGCTGGAGGCGTGCCATGCCCTGGTGCATCCCAGCCTGCATGATTCTGGCGGTTGGGTTTGCCTCGAAGCTATGGCAGCGAGCCGCCCGGTGATTTGTCTCGATCTGGGTGGTCCTGCCACTCAGGTGACGGAAGCAACTGGGTTCAAAGTGCCTGCGCCTGACCCAGAACAGGCAGTCAAGCATCTGGCAGAAGCAATGTCGCACCTCGCGCACAACGCTGAGCTGGGGATTCGGATGGGAAAAGCAGGTCAGCAGAGGGTGCAGACCGTTTTCGACTGGGAAGTTAGGGTGCATCGCTTCAAACAGTTCTATGCCGACGTGCTTTCGGCAGCAGAGACGCAAGCCCTCACTCAGGAGATTGACTCACATGCGTATCCTAAGCGTACATAACAAGTATCAAATTCGCGGCGGCGAAGATGAGTCACGCGAAGCCGAAGAGCGGCTGCTACAAGACAGGGGGCATCTGGTTGAGATCTACGAGGAAAGCAACGATCAGGTGGCACAGATGAATCCAGTGCAGATGGCACTGCGGACAATCTGGTCACAGGAGTCGTATCAAATTGTCAGGCAGACGCTCAAGCGTAAAAACTACAACGCTGTTCATGTGCAAAACTTTTTCCCGCTGATTTCGCCCTCCGTTTATTACGCTGCCAAAGCGGAGGGGGTACCAGTCGTCCAAACCCTGCGAAACTACCGCTTACTGTGCCCCAACGGTCTCTTTTTCCGAGAAGGCAAGGTCTGCGAAGATTGTATGGGCAAACCTGTTCCGTATCCTGCGGTGGTACGCGGCTGCTATCGCGGTAGTCGCCCTGCGAGCACGGCAGTGACAGGCATGATCACCGCGCACCGTGCCATGAGTACCTGGACGGACATGGTAGATGTTTACATCGCTTTGACTGAATTTGCTCGCCAGAAATTCATTGAAGGTGGCTTGCCCGCCGAGAAGATTGTGGTCAAACCAAACTTTGTGTATGCTGATGCGCGCCAGGGTACCGGGCAGGGTGGCTACGCCCTCTACGTAGGGCGACTCTCGGTAGAAAAAGGTCTGGATACGCTGCTTGAAGCCTGGGAGAAACTGAAGCATCCCATGCCACTCAAAATTGTTGGGGACGGACCGCTTGCCGATTTAGTGATGGCAGCCAGCCAGCGATCGCCCAACATTGAATGGTTAGGACGCAAACCGATGCCAGAGGTCTATGCCCTCATGGGTGAAGCAAAATTTCTCGTCTTTCCCTCCAAATGGTACGAAACGTTTGGTCGGGTCGCCGTTGAAGCCTTTGCTAAAGGCACGCCAGTCATTGCGTCAAACATCGGCGCGATCGCTGAATTGGTTGAGGATCATCGTACCGGGTTACATTTCCATCCGGCTGATTCAGACGATCTGGCTGCAAAAGTTGACTGGGCGATGACCAATCCTCGCAAGCTAGCTCAAATGCGGTACGCCGCTCGCGCTGAATACGAGGCAAAATACACGCCGTCTCAGAACTATCACAAGCTGATGGAGATTTACGCAAGAGTGCAGCCCAATGCTGTGTTCGATCGTATAGCACCCGTCAAAATGGGCTGATGGCGAACTATACGGTTCCTCACAAAGCATGAGTAGACCGCTCAAACGTGAAAACGCTTAAGCGCGACAACCAGGAGATCAGTTAAACGCAAGATCAGTTCAATCCCACACGATCGTTCAACTCCACCAACGTCGAGCAGAAACAAGCCGCAAAGAAGGCTATTCTGCCTGCACTCTATCGATCGCTTCAGCACAAACAGGCACACCGTCTCAACGCAAATCGACTGACTGAATCGGAGTTGCTTCAAAACTCAGCACCAACAAAGCGCCTCAAGCTAGCTCGCCCATCTATCCAGGGCTATTTGATTCTGTCGCACGATGGGTGAGCAGCGGATGGGAACGGATGAAACAGATGCTTTTTGCACACGTTTGTCGATCGCTTAGGCAGTGCTTTAAAACCTTCGGATCGTTTCCTTGACTCTTGGTGATCCCCCTCAATCCCCCTTAAAAAGGGGGACTTTGAATAGTTCGGCTCTCTCCTTTTTTCTAGCGTTAGCGGCGCGAAGCGCGAGGGTTGGGGAGGATCAAGGGCTTTAAAACACGCCCTAGAGGGTGTCTGAAAGGGGTCATTCAGCTCGTTTATTTCCTGATGCAGTGTCAGCATGGTTGCTAATAGAGAAGAAGCAGGCTGACGTTGATGCAAGCGACAGCAAGATTGTGTGCGATCGCGTTCACCTGTCATAGCCACAAGCTTCAGTCAAAATGCCGCTGCTAGACAGCACTCACTCAGTCTCATCTTGAAAGAGCGTCATGAACGGACATCTAGTGACCTATCGACAAGAAGGTGGCATCTTCAAAGGCTCAACACTCGTTTTAATTGCCTTTGCGACTGCTTTCTTTCCCAGAATTTTAAGTGCAATGGGTGCGCCGCCAGCGATTAACTTTGTGCATTTTGCGGTTGTACCGCTTGTCGGCGCGATCGTGTTCTTTCAAACTCGCGTCAAAGATCGGCAACAAATTGCCACGATTAGAGCTTTAGCGACCAGTCTTTTGCTTTTTCTAGGAGCCATTATTGCCAGTGCGCTACTCAATTCAGCCGCTGCCATTAATGTCACGTTAGATTTTTTGCTGCTAACAGAAGGATTTATTCTGCTGTTAACGATTCTCTGTATCCCCATCTCCTGGAAAGAGTTTCGCTCGTTCAGAAATTGGCTATTAGGCTTTATCGCTGGACATGCCATCCTTGCTTTTAGTCAGAGAATTGGCATCGCTCTAGGCATTCTTGTGCGGACGAAAGCTACGATCGAAGACAATGTTCAAGGTGTTTTCTACTTCTCTTATGGTGGTCACGTTGTTGCTGCATCTGTTTCTTTATTTTTTAGCCTTTACTATTTAGCAACGGCTAAAGACGTTAAGCTTTGGATTCGACTTGCGATCGTCTTTGCAGCGTTTCTGCAAATTTTAATCGCTGATGCAAAGCAAGTGCTGCTAGTGGCATTAGTGAGCTGGCTTTGCTTGATTCTTGCTCGCGCCAAAAATATCCGCGTAACCCTACAATACGCAGCGCTGGCTGTTGTGGTGGTGCTGGTGTTGTTTTGGTGTGTCGAAAACATTGAGCTTTTCCGAGCCTACAAAACGTGGGTACGACCAGAAATTTATGGTCCTGATGGTGATGCGACGGTGCAAAAGTTGTCGCCACTCCGCATTATTCCGACGTATTACGAATCAATCCTGAATAGCTTTTTGGGGCTCGGACCTGGACACACGATCGGTCGTCTTGGCGGCTGGATGATCAGAGATTATGCCAGTATCCTCAGTCCTCTTGGTGCAACGAGCAACAGCGTCGTGACCAATGAGTTTTGGAGAATTTGGGACGGCAGCTATCTAGACTCCAGTATGTTTTCTCCTTTCTGGGGTTGGGCTGCCATTTGGGCTGACTTGGGAGTTGTAGGATTAGTCGCTTACATTTATATCTGGATCGTTGTTTGGCAGCGGCTTTGTCCCGATGATCTTTCCAAGTTCGTTGTTTTCAATGTTTTGATCAATGGCTTCATTTTTACATTGTTAGAAGAACCTGGTTTTATGCTTTCTGTTGCTGTACTCATTGGTTTGCTGTGGCAGGAGCGGCGGCTAAGACGGCAACAGCATTATGAGCAACTAAGCGCTTTAGCTGCCATGAACCAGCACCCAGAAATGCAGTAGAGTGCAAGGCTCCCAGCATCATCCCAATACTCTAAACTTCGGTTACAAATCTTTGTAGGGGCTTACGGCTGTAAGCCCCTACCGACGGTTATCTGTGGTGCGATCGTTTGGGACTGGCATCAAACGAGGCGATGTCCACCATCAACGTGGAGCACCTCTCCGGTGACGGTTGCACTTTGCATCAGAAAAATTACAGCCTGGGCAACCTCTGTCGCTAAGGAAAGGCGCTTCATCGGTACCTGAGTAGCGACTCCGCCAAAGATAGCCTGCTTTTCTGCGCCCAAAATGTCATTCCACATGGGAGTATCCGTCCAGCCCGGAGCGATGGCGTTAACTCGAAGGGGGGCTAATTCAAGCGCTAAGGCACGGGCTAACTGTTCGGCTGCTGCCGTTGCCACAGCCGTTGCCCACGCTCCCTTGACGGGTCGATCGGTTGATAGCCCGCCTGTAAACGTTAGCGAACCAGTTGCACTCATCTTGGGTACGGCTGCCCGCACCACATGCACAGAGCCCCAAATGCGAGTATCGATCGCACGACGAAAATCAGCCATCTTGCCTTCCAGGATGTTACCGCCGACAAAGCTGCCTGCTGCCACATACACATGATGGATCGGTGGCAGGTTTGCAAAGGCTGCATCAGTAGCGGCTTCGTCAGCAAAATCCGCGATCGCAATACGGACACTATCCAATTGACTGGCAATCTGCTTCAGCTTTGCTGCATCACGGCTGATGAGCGTCACATCAGCGCCCAATTGTTTGGCAAGGGTGCCGGTTGCCAACCCAATACCGCTGCTGCCGCCAACAATGACGACGTGCTGGTTGCTTAAGGAGATCATGCTACACCGCCCAGGCTCTTGCTCTGCAACAGACTCGACAAGCTGTGTTGAAAGCTTTCCCGCTGGCTCAATTGACTCAGCCACGCTGCCGTTTTGGGTCTTGCCTGGATGAGCGTTGCCCCTTCTGGTGCCAGATGGATACAGGACACCATTGCTCCAACCAGAATGTCTGCCAGACTTAAGGTGTTGCCAACCAGAAATGGTTCCACAAGCTCACGTTCAAGCACATCTAACGGTTGCACGATCGCAACGACAGAACTCTCCACAACCGCTTCATCCGGCTCATTGCCCATGAGAGGCAACATGACCCGGTGCAAAAACAGTTGCATCACGCCCACGGGATACAGGTAATTCGCGGCAATGCCCAGCCACTTGTGCATCTGCCCCCGCGCTTTGGGATCTACAGGTTGCAAAGCAGTCCCGTCAAAGGCTTCGTCGATGTAGCCCAAAATGGCTGGAGTTTCGTAAAGAACAAAGTTCTCTTGCTGCAAGACAGGCATTTTCTGAAACGGATTGAGCTTGCTGTAGTCATCGGTAGCGAGATGGTCAAACCCAATCTCGTTGAAGCAGTGAGTCACACCTTTTTCAATGAAGGCAATGCGCGTCGATCGCACATAGGGGCTAACGGAAAAGCCATGCAAAAGCAGTTCACTCATAAGTGTGACCAGTAGGTGGTTATTTTTGAGCGTTCATTCATTTTGAACGCACATTCAAGATAGCTTCAGGAAAACCACCTGTCAAGTCAAAGCTTAAAATCATATTGATTCAAAATTTTGTCGGACATGAACTCCTGCGAGAAAACACAGCGCTGCTTTAACCCTCTTTGAGCCGTCCAGATGCACTGTAAGCGTACTCAAGTCTGGGTAGGGATACTCCCAATATTTCTTGAATGATCCTTCAGAAACTCGGCTAAGCCTTCTGAAGCGCTATAGCCTTTCCTGGTCAAGCCTTTCCTGGTCAAGGGAGGTGCGATTGTGAGAAGCCAGAAAGCGAAAAGAAAAGGCAAGCGTGAAGAGAACAACGGGTGCCTTCTACCTTCTGCCTCCTGCCCTCTGCCTCCTGCCCTCTGCTTCAAATACAACCGCTGCACTGAGATGAAACCCACGGTTGATCACGCGTTGAGCAGGGCGATCGCGCCTTTGGCGATGCTACGCAGCGTTTGACCATCCCGGCGCATGCGAGCAACCGCTAACATACCCACAACAACGCCCAGCAAGGTTTTTGCTGTTACATCCGCGTCATGGGCTTTGGGCAACGACCCATCCAGCTTTGCCTGATTTAGGTTTTGACAGAAGAATGATTCAATTTCATCGAGCCGATCTTCAATAATCGCGATCGTGCTAGGCGAGTGTGCCTCCCGCTCCATTGCCGTGTTGATGATCAAGCACCCTCTTTGCTGGGGGTCTTTTGCCATTGCGTCAGCTAGATACTCAAACCACTGCTGAATGCACGTCAACGGCGGGTAGTTGCGTGGCATGGACGCACGAAAAAACTCCTGCGTATACTTACGAAGCGCCTGCTGAAACAGTTTTTCTTTATCACCAAAGGCACTGTACAGACTTCCAGGCTGCACGCCCGTCGCCTGCACCACATCTTTCATGGAGGTGTTGCTATAGCCGCGCTGCCAGAACAAGTTCATGGCGATCGCCAGGATTTCATTGGTATCAAACTCTCGTTGTCGCACCAGAGGATTACGTCAGCACTTGATTGATCGGTTCATTCTCAGCATACGCATTTTTGAACGATCAAACAAGAATATTGTCTTAAAACACGCCTGACCGTTTAAAGCAGACAACAGATAAAGCCTCTGTGGGGACGTTACATGTAACGTCCCTACCAAAGGTATCACTGAACCCTCAATGGTCAATCTTTGCCTCGTTACTTGAAGGCTGACTTACCAGCAAAGCGGGCAGACTTGCCTAGCTGACGTTCAATTCTCAGCAGTTGATTGAACTTTGCCACACGTTCACCTCGACAGCCCGACCCCGTTTTGATTTGCCCAGCGCTGGTAGCAACGGCAAGATCGGCGATCGTCGTATCTTCCGATTCACCAGAGCGATGGGAGACGAAGTACTTGTAGTTGTGCTTGCTGGCTAGCTCGATCGTGTCTAACGTTTCGGTCAGCGTGCCAATCTGGTTTACTTTGATCAGCACCGAGTTGGCAACGCCTGCTTCAATGCCTTCCGCCAGAATTTTGGCGTTGGTGCAGAAAAGATCGTCGCCCACGAGTTCTACCGTGTCACCGATCGTCTCGGTGAGTAACTTCCAGCCCTGCCAGTCGTTTTCGCCCATGCCGTCCTCTAGTGAGACGATCGGGTATTGCCGCGCCCAGGATGCCCACAGATCAACCATTTCCTCCGACGTTTTGGTCGATTGGTCTGATTTGAAGAACACATACTTCCCGTCTTTCCACATTTCGCTGGTCGCAGGATCCAGACAGATCGAAATGTCGTCACCGGGTTTATAGCCTGCTTTCTCGATCGCTTCTAAAATCACTTCCACCGCTTCAACGTTGGACTTGAGGTTGGGAGCAAACCCACCTTCATCGCCAACCCCAGTACTCAAGCCCTTTTTGTTGAGAATCGACTTGAGTGCGTGGAAGGTTTCCATCCCCATGCGAATGGCTTCGGTAAACGACGGCGCATTGTGGGGTGCCACCATAAACTCCTGAAAATCAATGGTGTTATCGGCATGGCTGCCGCCGTTGATGACGTTCATGCAGGGTACGGGCAGCAGTGATGCATTGATGCCGCCCAAATAGCGATAAAGGGGCAACTGCTGATAGTTGGCAGCGGCTCTGGCAACCGCGAGTGAGATAGCGAGGATGGCATTGGCACCCATCGTGGCTTTGTTGGGTGTGCCGTCTAGCTCAATCATGGCAAGGTCGATCGTCCGTTGATCGGTGACAACCATGCCCACGAGTTCGGGTGCCAGCTTGTGATTCGCATTTTCGACCGCCTGAAGTACGCCTTTGCCGCCATAGCGTTTGGGGTCGCCGTCGCGCAGTTCAACCGCTTCTTTTTCGCCTGTGGAAGCACCAGAGGGCACGATCGCCGAGCCTTCTGTGCCATCCTCAAGGACAACGCGCGCTTCGACGGTAGGATTGCCCCGTGAGTCCAGCACTTCGCTTGCAATAATTTCCTCAATGTACATACGAACGACTCCTTGCGAGTGGGTTGAAGAGAGGTGAAGGACAGTGCATGTTGCCCGTGCCATGTTTTGCCTGAACATCGTACTGTACGATGCGTCTCTGTAGGGGTACTACAGGCAACAGTTACCGCTAAACACCTCAAGGCAGAAAGGTAGCAACGGAGTGAAGGGTTTGGGGTAAAGGGCGATCGCTTTCTACAGGTTTACGCTGAAGCTGAGAAGCAGGATGTATGAATAGGGTGCTTTTGAACGCTTTGGTTTTGTGTCGCCTGTTGCTAAAATTTGGCTTCACTGCAAGCTAAGGTTAAGGACTAAACTATATGCAGGGGGGTTTCTGCCGTGTAGCGTCATGAATGCCGCAATGGCTGCATCAATTGAAATGGTTGTACAAACCTGGTTACACAAACCTAGTTACACAAACCTGGTTCTACGGGCATACAAGCGTGTCATAACGAGTGCGCTTAGTCATGTTGGAGGCTTTTGCGTCAGTGACGTGTTGACCTAACCTGCTTGCTTGCCTGCTCTGGCATGTTCCAGGTTCAGTCTCGTACTTTTGAGCTGCATGGTAGCGGATAACGATGGGCACCACATGTAGTTTACCTAGATTGAGCTGGATAAATTGTGACAGTTACCACAGGAAGTAGCATTGAGTCTGTTAATTGAGAGCTATATCACCTGGGCTAGTGAGATAACGTAGACTACTAAATCTTCTGGTAACGCCACGACGTTTCAAGTCTTAAGGGTCACAGCCAGTCTTAAGGGTCACAGATTGATGACGGTGCAGTTCTCTGCGTAGGGCATGACACCGCCATGTTTCTACCAAACCTCAGATTTACAGGTCGTTTAGTTCACGATCCTAAGCGGTTAGACTTTCGGTTGTCCTCGTTTTTGCAGTCAGCGCTATGACCGCATTCAAGCTTTTATACTACTGCTGATGTCAACGTCTTCATCCAAGATTGAGTTTGGTCGCACGACTCTCAACACAACCGCTTCAGCACTACAGGTAACTGACTGTGAACGATCGCAAGCAGAAACTGATCTACTACAAGGCATCATGCACGCGATCGCGGATACAAGGGAGTTTGATCTGGCGTTAAGCATCGTTATGCAGCACGTTTGCCAGAGCATGGGCTGGGTCTTTGCCGAAGCCTGGATGCCCAACCAGGATCAAACTCGGCTTGAATGTAGCCCGGTGTGGCATGGTGATCAAGACCATCTGCATCCTTTTAGAGCGGTCAGTGAGGCGATGAGCTTTGCCCCTGGGGAAGGGTTACCAGGACGAGTCTGGCAAACAAAGCAGGCAGAATGGATTCCTGATGTGAGTGCCGCGTCTGACCATGAGTTTTTACGCGTCCGCGTGGCTCACCTGGCTCCACTAAAGGCAGTTCTGGCAGTGCCAGTGTTGGCGCAGCATGAGGTGATTGCGACGATCGTCTTTTTTCTAGATACCCCCCGACCCGAAGATGACGTATCGGTGAGGCTTGTCTCAAAGGTGGCGGCACAGCTAGGCAGCATGATGCAGTACAAACAAGCTGAAGCAGCGTTGGGGCAGAGCCAGCAGCGTCTATTTACCTTAATCAATTCGCTTCCAGGCATTGTGTTTACCGGGAGTAATGCCCCCCAGTGGACGATGCTGTACTTGAGTGGAGGATGCCTGACGATCACGGGCTATTACAGCCAGGAACTAACTGGTAGCCAGCGACGCTTAGCCTACAACGATATTTGTCACCCAGATGATGTGCCGTTCATTTTGGGCAGCATTGAACAAGCGATCGCCTCCCGCGAGCCTTACGTTGCTGAATATCGCATTCGCACAAAAACTGGGCAGGAAAAATGGCTGTGGGAAAAAGGGCACGGACTCTATGATGCAAGCGGCACCGTCCTGGGCATTGAAGGCTTTATTACCGACATCACTGAGCTGAAGCAGGCAGAAAAAGCGCTCCGCGAACAGGAACGCTTTTTGAGGCTCGTGCTCGACAACCTGCCCCTTGCCATCTTTTGGAAAGACACCCACTCGGTGTACCAGGGCTGTAACAAACAGTTTGCCGATAATCTCAATCTGGATGCAGTCACGACGGTCGTTGGCAAAACAGATCATGACTTGCCTTACAGTTCTACCCTTGCAGACCAGTTTCAGCAGCAAGACCAGCAAGTGATTCGCTCTGGTACTCCCCTTTTGAACCTCATCGAGCAGAACACGATCGCCAACGGTCGCCCCAACTGGACTCAGGCAAATAAAATTCCCATTCGCGATGCGGACGGTCGTGCGATTGGGGTACTGGGCACCATCGACGATATCACAGAGCGGCTACAGGCAGAAGAAGTGATTCGTCTTCAGCTAGCGGCGATCGAAGCCTGCACCGAGGGCATTGCCGTACTCAACGCCAGCGGTGAATTTGTCTATATGAACCAGGCGCACGCCCAGTTTTTTGGGTACGAAGCCAGCGCGTTGTTAGGTAACCATTGGCGGATGCTCTACGATCCCATTGAGGCTCAGCGCTATGAAGCTGAGATTCTGCCCGTGTTGCAGCAACAGGGACGCTGGCATGGTGAAGCCACCGCCACTCGGCGAGACGGTAGCACCTTTACAGAAGAAGTTTCTGTGACGTTACTCGACGATGAAGGGTTGCTGTGTGTGTGTCGTGATGTGAGCGATCGCAAGCGCCACGAAGTCGATCGCAAACGCCACGAAGCCGCCCTGAAGCAGGCAGAAGAGAAATATCGGAGCATTTTTGAAAACGCGGTGGCAGGTATCTTTCAAACCACGCCCCAAGGTCACTATCTCACCGCCAACTCCATGCTGGCAAAGCTCTACGGTTACGACTCGCCCCAAGAATTGATGGTGTCGCTCACGGATATTCGGCACCAGCTTTACGTCGATCCTCAGCGTCGAGACGAGTTTAGTCGCCTGCTCCAGGCACAGGATGCCGTGCTGGACTTTGAGTCGCAGGTTTACCGCAAAGATGGCAGCGTTATCTGGATTTCTGAGAATGCGCGTGCGTTGCGTGACGCAAACGGCTGTCTGCTGGGGTACGAAGGCACGGTCGAAGATATCACTAAACGCAAGCAGGCAGAGTCCGAGCTGCTCAAGCGCGATCGACTGCTAGAAGGCATGGCGACTGCTATGACCTATTTGTTGACAGATACTGACTATGAAGCCGCGATCGCAAAAGTGCTCGAAACCCTGGGACACTCTACCGGGGTCGATCGTGTCTATATTTACCAAAACCATGCTCATCCCAAAACTGATGAACTCGTCACCAGCATGCGGTACGAGTGGACGCGAGAGTTCATTGCGCCTACCATTCAGCAACCGCATTGGCAAAACCAGCCGTACAGTACACCCAGTTTGGCTGGCTGGTACGATGCACTCGCCATCGGTCACTCGGTCGGCGGCATCATCGACGACTTTACCGCACCCAAACAGCAGGTGATGCAATGCGATCACATTCTTTCGGTACTGCTGGTGCCGATTTTGATTGATAGCGAGTTTTGGGGCTTTATCGGCTTTGATGACTGTAGAACCAAACGGCGCTGGTCAGGCAATGAAGAGTCGAGCTTAGTTGCGATGGCTGGTAGCATTGGTGGTACGCTCAAACGCCAGCAAGCAGAAGCCACCATTCGCTATCAGGCATTTCACGACTTGCTCACGGGGTTGCCCAACCGGATGCTGTTTAACGATCGCCTCCCACTCGCCCTGGCAAACGCCCACCGCACAAAAACCATGCTGGCAGTGATGTTCCTGGATCTGGATCGCTTCAAAACCATCAACGACACCCTGGGGCACGCGATCGGTGATTTGCTGCTCCAGTCAGTCGCCCTTCGCCTTTCAGACTGTATGCGAGAAGGGGACACGATCTCCCGTTGGGGAGGAGACGAATTCACCCTCCTGCTGCCCCAAATTAGCACGGCGGAAGATGCCGCCAAAGCCGCTCAGCGCATTAACGAAGCACTCAAGCCCGCCTTTTACCTGGAGACACACGAACTGTACATCAGCACCAGCATTGGCATTGCCCTCTATCCTCATGATGGTGACGATGCCCAGACGCTTCTCAAAAACGCCGATGCTGCCCTTTATCGCGTCAAAGAGCAAGGGCGCAACGGCTACCAGATTTACACGCCTGCCATCAACTCCCAGGCATCCGAGCTACTGGCGCTGGAAAGCAGCCTTCACCATGCCCTGGAGCGGCAGGAATTTGTGCTGCACTACCAGCCACAGGTCAATGTCAGCACAGGAGAAATCACGGGGATGGAAGCATTGCTCCGCTGGCAGCATCCAGAACTGGGGTTGGTGCCCCCCAGTATTTTCATCTCCCTCGCAGAAGAAAATGGCTTAATTGTTGCTATTGGGGAATGGGTATTACGCACGGCTTGTGCTCAAAATAAGACCTGGCAGAGCGCTGGTTTAGCCCCACTCCGTATGGCGGTTAATCTTTCAGCCAGACAATTTCAGCAGCCCGATTTGGTTGAAACTATTACCCAACTGCTGGCAGAGTCGCACCTGTCTCCCAACTCGTTAGAACTGGAAATTACCGAAACCACAGCGATGCAGAATGTAGCGTTCACGATCGCCATGCTGGAGTCGCTGCGAACAATGGGAGTTCACATTTCAATGGATGATTTTGGCACAGGCTACTCATCGCTGGGCTACCTGAAGCGCTTTCCCCTCACCACAATCAAGCTGGATCAATCCTTTGTCCACGAACTGACGACTGACCCTAGCGATGCCGCGATCGCCGATGCCGTCATTGCCCTGGGACGCGGACTCAACCTCAACGTGGTAGCTGAAGGGGTAGAAACCCAGGCACAGGTCGATTATTTGCGATCGCGCCACTGCGAAGAAATGCAGGGCTATCTCTTTAGCCATCCTATGCCCGCCGCCGCCGCCACCCAATTTTTGCAGGCGCATCAACCCCAAACGGTGTCCAGCGTGCCAAAAACTCAATAGCGTCGATGATCGCTGAGGTGTGACGATTTCTGCGGACTCTGCGTCTTAACGACACATCCCATCCCATCCGTTTCTTTGCGCTTCCTGACAAACGCGCCCTCCTCATGACAACCGCGCTTGAGCAACGGCAATCGACGTTACAATAGATAGGTTCTATAGGCTGAATCCTCCCGCCGCTAGACCGTTTGCAGCATCCGGTCGCACGGATTGTTCGCCGATCTTTGATAGGAGTTCATTGCTGTGGTCGCACAAATTTCTACCGATCGCTACGAAGCTCAAACCCAGGCGATCGCCCGTCAGTTGCTCAGCGCTACCCGCGAAAACCGCTCCTTCTTCGCCCAAATGCGCGACCAGATGCGATGGGATGACAAACTGCTGGCGTGGACAATGGGCAATCCTGGCTTGCGGGTGCAGTTGTTTCGCTTCATTGACTGTCTGCCCTCCCTCCGCAGCAAAGCCGAAATTGCCCGCCACCTTCAAGAATATCTGGGTGATGCCACTGTCGAGCTACCCGCCGCGCTGAAAGGAATGCTCAACTTTGCCAACGCCGACTCTGTACCCGGACAACTAGCAGCAACCACCATTTCGACGGCTGTTGAGACTTTGGCGCATAAGTACATTGCAGGCGAAAGCATCCAGCAAGTGCTGAAGACGATCGAGCGCCTGCGAAAAGATAAGATGACCTTCACTGTGGATTTGTTGGGCGAGGCCGTCATCACTGAAGCTGAGGCGCAATCCTACTTCGATCGCTACCTGGAACTCATGGAGCAGTTAACGAATGCTGCCAAAAGCTGGTCAACCGTACCCCAGATCGATCAGGCAGACGGCGAGACCTTACCCAAAGCACAAGTCTCCGTCAAGCTGACCGCCTTCTATTCTCAGTTTGATCCCTTAGATGTGGAAGGGAGCCGCGATCGGGTCAGCCATTCCATTCGCCTGCTGCTGCGTCGTGCCAAAGAACTGGGTGCTGCGGTTCATTTCGACATGGAGCAGTACGCCTACAAAGACTCGACGCTGGCGATTCTCAAGTCGCTGCTGCTGGAAGACGAGTTTCGCACCCGTACCGATGTGGGCGTAACGCTCCAGGCATATCTGCGCGACAGTGAACAGGATCTGAAAGAACTGATTGCCTGGGCAAAAGAACGGGGAACCCCGCTCACCGTCCGTCTGGTGAAAGGAGCCTATTGGGATCAAGAAACCATCAAAACGGCGCAAAAAGATTGGCAGCAGCCCGTTTTCAACGACAAAGCCTCGACCGATGCCAACTTTGAAACCATGACGCGCCTGCTGCTGGAGAATCACGAACATCTGTATGCCGCGATCGGTAGCCACAATGTTCGCTCTCAGGCATACGCAATGGCGATCGCCGAAACCCTGCAAATTCCGCCTCGTCGCTTCGAGCTTCAGGTACTTTACGGCATGGCGGACAAATTGGCAAAGGCGATCGTTGCTAAAGGCTACCGTGTGCGGGTCTATTGTCCCTACGGCGAACTCATTCCGGGGATGTCTTACCTCATTCGTCGATTGTTAGAAAACACTGCCAATAGTTCCTTCCTGCGTCAAAATCTGGAGGAACGTCCGATCGAAGAACTCCTTGCTCCTCCTAATCCCAGCTCCTTACTGCCCACGCTCCACGCCCCACCACCTACTCCCCACTTCCTCAATGCTCCTGATTCTGACTACGCTGATGCCGAACAGCGCGATCGTGCCCTGCAAGCAATCCAATCCGTGCGGCAACGATTGGGAAAAACCTATCAGCCGTTCATCAACGGTGAGTATGTGGCGACGGACGTTCACATCAATTCGCTGAATCCTTCTAACGTCAGTGAAACGGTGGGACGGGTGGGGCTGATCAGCGTGGAGCAAGCCGATCGCGCGATCGCAGCCGCCAAAGACGCATGGCTCGACTGGAAACGCACTCCCCCAACCGATCGCGCCGCTATTCTTCGTACCGCTGCCGACCTCATGACCGATCGCCGGGATGAACTCGCTGCCTGGATGCTGTTTGAAACAGGTAAGCCGCTGAATGAGGCAAATGGGGAAGTATCGGAGGCGATCGACTTCTGCCGTTACTACGCTGACGAAATGGAGCGGCTTGATGCAGGCGTTGCCTACGATTTTCCGGGTGAAACCAACCGCTACCACTACCAGCCGTTGGGGATTGTCGTCGTCATTTCGCCCTGGAACTTTCCGCTGGCGATTCCCACCGGGATGGCTGTTGCCGCACTGGTCGCAGGGAACTGCGTGCTGCTGAAACCTGCCGAAACGTCGAGTGTCATCATCGCCAAGCTGACCGAAATTCTGGTTGAAGCAGGCATTCCCAGCGGTGTGTTTCAGTACGTGCCTGGGAAGGGTTCCACCGTGGGCGCGCATCTGGTCAAGCATCCACACACCAACATGATCACGTTCACGGGTTCGCAAGAAGTGGGCTGTTGGATTTATGCCGATGCCGCGATTCTCCAACCAGGACAGAAGCACCTGAAGCGCGTCGTGGCAGAAATGGGCGGCAAAAACGCGGTCATTGTGGATGAAAGCGCCGATCTCGATCAAGCTGTTCAGGGTGTCGTGCAGTCAGCCTTTGGTTACAGCGGTCAGAAATGCTCTGCCTGTTCACGGGTGATTGTGCTGGAGCCGATTTACGACCTGTTCTTGCAGCGGTTGGTGGAGGCAACCCGATCGCTCAACCTGGGTCGTGCCGATCTGCCCAGTACCCGCGTGGGTCCTGTCATTGATGCCGCTGCCCGCGATCGCATCCTGGAGTACATCGAAAAAGGTCGGCAGGAATGTGAACTCGCCCTCGAAATGCCCGCACCCGAAGGTGGCTACTTTGTAGGACCCGTCATTTTTCATGATGTGTCACCAACTGCGACGATCGCCCGCGAAGAGATTTTTGGTCCCGTTCTCGCTGTCATGCGCGCCAAGACATTCGATGAGGCACTGGATCTCGCCAACGGCACACAGTTTGCTCTCACAGGTGGACTCTACTCCCGCACCCCGTCGCACATTGAGCAGGCACGCACTGACTTTGAAGTGGGCAATCTGTATATCAACCGGGGCATTACGGGGGCGATCGTGGCTCGTCAACCCTTCGGTGGCTTCAAGCTATCGGGCGTTGGCTCCAAGGCAGGCGGACCTGATTACCTGCTGCAATTCCTGGAACCCCGCGTAGTGACTGAAAACATTCAGCGTCAGGGCTTTGCCCCGATCGAGGGCGCAGAGTAAGGGCGCGCTAGAAGCTAACGTTATGCATTGGGATAGCAATTAGTTATGTCACTAAGTCATCAGTGGGACGTAAGTGGTAGATTCTCTAAAGGGCGCTATTCCAATTTGTGAATTTTTCTAAATTTCTCATTACTGGTGCTGAGGGTTAGGTGGCGGAGTCTAAAATCCACGCGGAATTGTCCGGTCAAAGGTAGAGCTATACCCAACACCTCGAACACCTCTGATATAAGGGCTAAGATTTCAGTAACCTTATTTCCCGGTCTCGTCTGGTCGTATATTCATGGAATCACTTCTTGCTGCCCTCGCCTTGGCAATTGTTGGCTATACATTTGGTTCCACTAAGATTGTTAACCAAGGTACTGAAGGCATTGTAGAAAGATATGGACAATATCGACGAACGCTCAAGCCTGGGATGAATTTTATTGTTCCGTTTGTTGATACAGTTTTAGTAGAATCAGTTAGAGAACAACTGCTTGATGTAGCTCCTCAAATTGCAATCACAAAGGATAATATCCGAATAAGAGTACATGCAATCATATACTGGCGAATTTTAGATGTTAGAAGAGCCTACTATGCAGTTGAAGATTTAGAAGAGGCGATAACTAACATTACAATTACGAGCATTAGACAAGAAATAGCTAATCTGAGCTTGAGTGAACTTGAATTTTCAAGAAATAAAGTTAACAAAGCTCTTTTACATGAGTTATATCAAGCAACTGAATCTTGGGGAGTTAAGGTTTTACGGATAGAAATACGAGATATAGATGTCTCTGATTTAGAATTAAAATCACCCTTTGACATTGAGTCAGATTCACTTAACGTTGAGCTACCCGGTGAAATTAATTGGCTGGCTTACAATCAAGCTATAGAAAAACTTTCTGTTTCAAAAAAAGTTGAGGTAATAACCCAGGACTGGAAATTATTAGATGAGGGGATTAAAGCTCGAACATTAGTAAAGATAAAAATCTTTCCTCCTGAGATTGATCAGGATAGAATCCGAAGTGATTTCTTGATTTCCTATGGCTTTTACAAAAATGAAATGGATAACACCAAATTTGAACGAACCTATTCAGGAACAGAAGAAAAGTTCAAAGAAGATATTAAAAGTATGTTTCAGCAAATTCAAGGACAACTACAAACACTAATGACATCTTCCTCGAAAGAGATTAATATAACCTTAAATAACCTCAATGATCTTGTTGCGAAGAGTGCATATATGGAGCATGATCAAAGTCGCAAAATTGAATTAGGTAGTGTTGGTAAAGATTTTACAGCTAGTGGTCAAGCTTTGAATTTAGGCGAAATGGACATTAGCGGTCAGGTCATTAGCACAATCAACCAACTACCATCTGATCCACCCTCTGATCAGATAGGAATCAAGGAATTACTGATTCAACTTCAAAAAGCTATTGAAGAGGAAACGGAATTGTCAACTGAGGACAAAGCAGATTTACTCGAGCAGGTAAAAGCTTTAGCCGAAGCCAAACAAGCACCTGAACCTGAGAAACGAGAAGGACTGATACGAAAGGCAAGGAAAATGTTTGAGGCAACGTTGAAAGGTTTGCCCGACACAGCCAAGATAGTTGAGGCGTGTAGTAAGTTGTTACCACTAATCTTAAAAGCCCTAGGAATTCCAGTGTAGTGCGGCGCGACATAACAAGTCGATGAAGCAGACAGTTGAGAGATCTTGGCAGAGTTGCAAAGGTTATCTGCTGCCGCTTGTCTTAGTCGTTGTCAGCAATACGGAGTAAGGGTGAGGAATCAGCCTTTAGCCTTCAACCTTCTTTTAGCCTAACCTTCGAGAAGCAAGCTACAGCCTTCATCCTTCTGCCCTCTGCCTCCTGCCTCCTTTCTTGACAGTCCATAACATTCTATTAACGGCACCACTCATGGTCACGTCTCCCACCCTTGCCATTACCTGGGAAAAACTGCCCGATGATTTTGTCTTAGACGATGACCCGGTGGATAACATCAATCAGCCCTTACTAGCCGCCGCTCTAAGCGAGAGCCTGCAACTGAACGGTAAACTGCCTGCGAATGCATTGACGACCACGAACTACGGCATCTGTGCCACAGTCAACGAAAAGATTGTTGTCAAAGCGCCGGATTGGTCGTATATTCCAGCCATTCGGGTGCCGCGAACTGAGGTCGATCGCAGCTACACGCCGCAGCTTCAGGGCGACATTCCCGCTGTGGTGATAGAGTTTTTATCGGCGATGGATGGCGGCGAATATTCGGTGAAACCGACCCATCCACCCGGCAAATGGTTGTTTTACGAACAAATTCTAGCTGTGCCCACCTACGTCATTTTTGCGCTAGATACAGGTGTGCTGGAGGTCTATCACCTGAACGACGCGGGGCGCTACCAGTTGAGCACACCTGATGCCAATAACCGCTATTGGATCGCGCAAATGAACCTGTTTTTGGGCGTTTGGCAGGGTACACGCGAAAATCGTACTGGAAACTGGTTGCGCTGGTGGGATGAGGATGGCAATCTGCTGCTATGGGGCGTTGAGAAAGCCGCGTTGTTACAAGAGCAAGCAGAGCAACAACGGCAAAGAGCCGATCGCCTTGCTGCCCAACTCCGCGCCGCTGGCATTGACCCAGAAAGCTAAACGCTGTTATGAGAGGGCACTTTCTCGTAGAGCTTACGCAAAGATCCCTAACGTCTCGATCGGGTAGTTTTTGGGCTGAGCTTGAATCAGAAGGCGGGGAACTCACGTTCCACGCATCAGTTATCAAAAAGAAGCGTTTCCAGCAATGCGGATGAGCTGTGACTCAGACGGAGGGACTGGAGAGATCACTGCCACATTTCTCTGAGCTTGATAGAATTGCTTCGAGAGGGAGCAGCGTCGATCGCCCATCAGCCGCCAATCTATTTCACCAGTCCCATCTCACCAGCGATTGAGACTTCACAGCGTCCCGCACAAAACCTGAGAGCCGTGCTCAACTGTTTCGCCCTACACTCATGACTTCAACACCCGCCTCAGATCTATCGCTCTATGAGTTAGCGCTTGAGACAGATCCAGCGCTTTCCATTCTTCAGGTGAGTCCCGCAACGCTGAGATCGGTCTTTAGTGCGCTGATTGATCTTCTCACCGAGCGCGAGCTGCCTGCGATCGTGTGGGCAAAGCTACCCAGAGGCGTGGTTTGGCAAACAGAACTGGAACGCTACAGCGCGTTGGAGAGCGTGTCAAAAGCAATCTACGTTTTCAAAGACTATCGGGATGACAGCACAGATAGCGCGAGTGCAGATAATTCCAGTATCCAGCCCAGCACCCGTGCAGCGGCGATCGCACCAGCCCCATCCATAGCAACATCCACCGATAACCTGGCTGAAGCTGAAGCGACTGCCCCTGCATGGTTAGAAATTCTGCTTGATCCGGAGAGTTGTCTACGCCGAGAGTACTTCTTGCTGGTCTGGACAGCGCAATTCCAGGGGTGCGTGCTGGCTCACCGTCCCCGATCGGCGCAACTGGCAAAAGCGCCTGAACCCAGCACTGTCGAAGCCAATGCGGCACTGGTGGATTTGTCTCTCGCGGGCGCGATCGAAGACAGCCAGGAGCGGCGACAACACTTGCTGATTCTGTCCTCGTTTGACGGCAGCCTGATACAGCGGGTTGTGAGTGGTTTAGAGCAGACAAAGACAATGGGGCGATCGGCAACGGTTGATGCCAGCATTCTACCAGCCGTATCCTTAACTGAAGCCGTCGCACAATGGCAACAGGTGATGAGCACCATGCCTGACACAACGCCTGACCCGACCAGTTGGGGGCAGCTTTTTATAAAGCAGATCCAGCGGCAGGAAGAGGTGTTGCAGCGCAATGCAATCTATCGGCGGCAGGCGGATCTGGTAGAAATCCTTCAGTTGCAAAAAGAAGAGTTGACCAACGCCCTGCAAGCAAAGGCTGACTTTATCAATACCGTTGGGCAGGAGTTGCGGACACCCCTGACCACGATTAAGACGGCACTTTCGTTGCTGAATTCGCCCAATTTAAAGCCACCGCAGCGGCAACGCTACATGGATCTCATTGCAAAAGAATGCGATCGCCAGAGTTCGCTCATTACCAGCCTGCTCGATCTGGTGCAGTTGGATCAGGCAGTGAACCCTGCGGTGCTTCAGTCCATTCGCGTTTCGGATATTGTGCCAGGGGTGGTGAGTACCTATCAACCGCTAGCCGAAGAGAAGGGCATCAAGCTGGTGTATATGGCACCCGAAGATTTGCCCGCGATCGCCTGCATGGGCAACTGGCTCAAGCAGATCGTGATTAACCTCTTACACAACGGCATCAAATTTACGCCCAGTGGCGGACAGGTCTGGGTACGTGCCAAGCAGCAGGGTAGCTATGTCAATCTGGAAGTGCGAGATACAGGCGTGGGGATGGCTCCCGGTGAACTACCCAAAATCTTTGACCGCTTCTACCGTGTGCGACAATCCACGTTAGAGGATGCCAGCGGTGCAGGGTTAGGGCTGACGATCGTGCAGCAACTACTGCTTCACTGTGGCGGCTCAATCTCGGTTAAAAGCAAACCGGGCGAAGGCTCAACGTTCAATGTGCTACTGCCTATTCGGAAGCAGACATCTGCACCACCCGCCTCGTAAGCGCGGTTGACAGTGATCCCAATTCCATTTGAAATTGGATAGAACCGTCGGTCGAGTTGAGCCTTGCGAGACCCAACGCTCCAGAAAGGTTGGGTTTCGGATCTCAACCTAATCGATTACTTTCAATTCTTCTTGTCATCAAACGTATGCGGCACTACTTTTTGAAACGCAAACGGCTCGCTCAACCAGGCTCACTAGCGTTGCTATTAGGAGCGATCGCCATAGCCAGCCTGATCAATGCCTGCGCTGCCACTGCCGAAAAGCACACACAAACGTCCAGTCCGGCGGCGACCAACGCTGGCTCCATGCTAATGGATCACGGCAGCATGACTCCATCTAACGGCATGGTGAATCACAGTATGGGGATGGATCTCGGTCCTGCCGATGCTGATTTTGATCTGCGGTTCCTTGATGCGATGACTCCGCACCACCAGGGAGCCGTTGTGATGGCAAAGGACGCGCAGCAGAAATCCAAGCGTCCCGAAATCCAAACGTTGGCGGCTGACATCATCAAAGCCCAGGCGAAAGAAATAGCTGCAATGAAGCAGTGGCGGCAAGCCTGGTATCCCAAGGCTCCTGCTACTCCGATGGCTTGGCATTCTGAAATGGGTCACATGATGGCGATGTCACCTGACCAGACGAAAAGCATGATGATGAGCATGGATTTGGGCGCAGCAGACAGCCAGTTTGATTTGCGCTTTCTGAATGCGATGATTCCACACCACGAGGGCGCGATCGTGATGGCGAAGGATGTTTTGAGTAAGTCCAAACGCCCGGAAGTAAAGCAACTCGCTCAAGCCATCATCACATCGCAACAGGTCGAAATCGCTCAAATGAAGCAATGGAAGCAAGCCTGGTACAAGCAATAGGCGTTGAATGAGGATAATCAGATCTCTGAGGTTTTGGCTCTGGCTCGATCGACCAATTGTGCCTGCTCTTCAGATGTGTTGACCGGAAAGCGCTCCCAGTTGGATGCTTGTCTCAAGTCGGCAAAAAGTCCGCCTGGGTCTTCGTGAAAGTGCAGAAACGCCTGTCCTTTGCGGTAAAAAATGCCGCGTTTCTTTTCCTTCAATCCGTCAATGGTGCGAAGGGTGGTGAGTAGACCGGTGAGTAGATCGAGGGCGCGATCGTCTGCGTGTTTCATAGCAGTGATGCATTGGGTTCCAGACCTCGGAGGTTTCCAAAACCTCCGAGGTCTAATAAGGTGAACTGGTTTCTGTTATCCAGGTTTCCAGCGGTTGGCTGAAGTGTTGCAGAGATAGTAACTGAATGCGTGGATCGTGAGCAGCTAGATCTCTTTCTATCTGCGTGTTGTAGCCCCAGTCTGCAAGAAACAGTTGCACATCGGCAAGATCGGCTTGCTGCTGAACGGCTTGTAGCGTTTGCAGGCGATCTTCCACAAACCAGACGGTGGCTGTAGGGGGATGGTTGGTGAGCAGCGATCGCAGCGTTTCGGGCTTGGGTCGTTTAACCTCTTTACCCAGAATTTTTAGCTTCGTGAAATCCACGTTTTGCTGCTGCAAGAGTTGTTGAATGAACCGTCCTTCTTTGGTGCTGATGATAACGACCTCTGTGGGGCTAGTGAGCCATATCTTGAGCTGCGGGATGATGCCAGGGTAGAATTCATGCTCTGCTAACCAACTTTCCACATCGCGTTGAATCCAGCGATCGCGGATGCCATCGACTTCAGCCCCAAGTTGAGCGGCTTCTACCCCATCGGCGGCGGTTTGCTGTTTAGCGATCGTGCTCCAATGCTCTAGAATTTCGGCTTCGGGTGTGCCCAGCAGGAGCGATCGTACCAGTAGCGGCATTTCCCACCCGGTTTCAATCACGGGGCGAGTGCGGTAAAAGCATTCAGCCAAACCCTCTGGAGGCGTAGTATCTTCCGGTTGCCAGAGGTTGCAGTAAGCACGCCAGGACGTTTGAAAGTATTCCTTCATGCCGTTGCAGAGGACACCATCAAAGTCGAGGGCAAGCACGGTTGGGGCATGGACAGACATAACGACTGACGTTCAACAACATCGCCTTTACCCTACCGCAACTGGCTCTCTTTCGGTACAGCGTTGGGCACAGAGGGTGACAACTGAGGCAACAGAACGTGCCATCCTAGCCCTGCCTCCACACGTTTCTGTTTGGGGGTGTCAGATGTGGGTTTAAAGCTCACAGCCAACGTCGCGATTAAGAGCACGAGGGAGAACAGCAGCAGCAGAGAGGGCAGTATTTCAGCCGATCGCAGGTGCTTAAGCCTGGACTTGAGGAACGCATTTTGTCGGCGCAGGCTGATGAGCCGTTTCACCACGGGTTCCGGCTGAGACTCCTCGGATGGGTGGCGATCGTACCCGTCTACCTCCGCGATCCCTTCTTCCTGCTGCTGGCGAATGAAACTCACCAGATAGTCATGCACCAATTGGTAGCGATCGGCAGGATTTTCGGGCACGAGAAAGAGCAACCCAGAGCCAACCAGTACTTCCAGCACCAGATCGAGCTTATTAATTTCTGCCGTCAAGCCCAAATCAACCAGATCGGTCTCCAGATCTTCGCGGCTTTTGAGCGGACGTGTCCCATTTTCGTTGGTCAGCAGAAACAGCACATTCCACGCGGCATCTTCATTTTCAGGTCCGCAATCTTCAACGATGTCTTCGAGCGATCGCGCCACCAGTTTCTCTTTAGGTCCCTTCTGGCGATACTCTTCCAGCGTCGTGATACCTTCTGCCTGAAGCTCTGCCCCCACTGCCTGTAGTTCGATCGCCCGCACTTCGCCTGTATCACGCGCCAGATCGGTAACTAACGCCTCCACCAGATCGTTATCCAGATAAAACTGAGCGCGATCGGTCAGGCTTTTGATGATCGATCGGGCATCGGCAGGTGAAAAATCGCCCAGCGGATAGCGCACATCCTTGCCAAGAATGTCGTTGATGCTGTCCAGGTTCACGCTGTCACCCCTGGCAAAGCGCTGAAATTCCAGTAGATGGTGAAGATAATCTTGCCGCAACGTCAGCACGACTTTAACAAAATCCAGATTAAGGCAATCGCGCAGAAACTCGTAAAACAGACGACGCTGTTGCAGCGTTTCGTGGACAAAGAAGAACTCCTCAAACTGGTCAAAAATCAGCACTGGGATGAAGTTGAGGCTGGTGGCTTGGCGGAGGAGGGACAGAAGTAAGGGGTGAGGGGTGAGGGGTGAGGGGTGAGCGGAAGGAGAAGCGGATGCAGGAGAAGCGGAGGGAGCGTTGAATTCTCCGTTCTGTCGATCGCTACTCACTGCCTCCTGCCTCCTGCCTTCTGCCCTCTGCCCTCTGCCCTCTGCCTCCTGCCCTCTGCCCTCTGCCTCCTGCCCTCTGCCTTCTGCCTCCTGCCCTCTGCCTTCTGCCTCCCGACTCCCCACTCCCGACTCCCCACTCCCGACTCCCCACTCCCCTTCTTCTACCCCCCGTCCTCCCAATGCCAGCACCAGTTTCGCTTCCAGTGCCGTTTGCCAATCGGTGTAGAAGTCAATCAAAATGGGGAGGGCAATGCGATCGCCGATAATTCGATCGTTCAGGGCAGGCACCAGACCTGCGTTTACGATCGAGCTTTTGCCCACTCCCGAATACCCATGAATGACGGTGAGCTTGATGTCATTCCGCCCCATGCGTGCCACCAGACGGTTCACATCCTGCTGGCGACCAGAGGCTCGAATCTCTTGCGCGAGAGGAGCTTCTGGCGTTAGTTGACCTGGCATCTGGCTGAACAACGATTGCTGAGGCTCTAGGCGGAGTGCCCCAATGAAAGCGCGGAAGCCATATTGATGCTCCAGCGATCGTCGGGTTTGTTTGGTGTGAAAGGCTTCGAGGTAGCGCCCCTGCTGAAAGTAGAGATCGCGCAGATGGCGCAGAATGACGATGTAAAGCTGTGGATCATCCGGTGGATAGGTTTGATGCTGAGCGGTTTCCAGGTGGGCGATCGCCACCTCCACCTGTCCCAGTTTTGCCTCGGCTCTGGCAAGCAGCAGCAAATACCACCCCTGATGATAGCGGTGCGCCACTTCCAGGCTGTATTCCAGATGGTGATTGGGTGCCTGATGGTCGATCGCTTCTGCCGTAGCGGTCAACATGTCCAGAGCCGTTTCCACCTGTTGTTTTGCCTCCGTCCAGGCACCGCGCGATAGTGCCACTTCTGCCAGAAAGCCGTGATCCCGCGCCTGTCGTACCGGATCGGCATAGAGCTTGTGCAACACCAGTGCCCGTTTTGCCAGGGTTTCCAACTCATCCCACTGCTGTAGCTTTTGCAGCACCTCCGCCTGCGGAATCATAAACCGAGCCACCAGATCTTGCCGATTGGTTTGCTCAAAGACCGCCAGCCCACGCTTAAAGTAAGTGCCTGCTTGCTGACAGGCATTGGTGTAGAGGGCACGCTGCTGCATCGCCTGCGATCGCCACCACAGCCCCAGGTAGATCAACACGCACGCTGCCCGTTCACTGGCAGACGGCAACAAGACAAAGGATTCCGACAGCTTTTGCGATCGTTGTCGGTCGCTTTCTTCTTGCCAAAACGCCAGACTATGCTCGTAACAGGTGCGGGCAGTTTCCCATTCTCCCTGCGCGTGTGCCTCTTGCCCCAGCAAAAAATCGAGGCTTGCCTGAAGTGCGGGATCAATGGCTTGACCACTGGTCAGCACGCGATCGAGAGCAAACTCCAATTCCGTGCGCCGGAGCGCATTGTTGCCCCAGGTCTGAAACTGGTTCTGTTGGAGCAGTGCCCAATTTGGCAAAAATTGTTCATCGCCTGCATCCAAAATTGACGCGAACAGTCGATCGGTGTGCTGCCGCAACCCCTCCACCACCGCCTCGGCTGCGACCTCAAACGAAATGACCGTATTCCCCGCCCAACTTTTCAAATCGGGTGCCAGTCGATCGAGCTTTGCCAGCACCCGATCGTTCATCCACAGCACCAGCGGAAACGGAAACGTTTTGCTAAGCTCTTCCCGTACAAGATTCGTGGCAACCAACACCTGATCGATCGCCATCACCGACTCCAACCCGTAAATCATCAGCGCATTGGGAGGCAGGCAGCAGGGGGGAGAATGGGGAGTGGGGAGTGGGGAGTGGGGAGTGGGAGAAGTTGTTAGTTGCTGGTTGTTAGTTGTTAGTAGTAGATCTTCCTGCCTTCTGCCTTCTGCCCCCTGCCCCCTGTCCCCTGCCCCCTGTCCCCTGTCCCCTGTCCCCTGTCCCCTGTCCCCTTCCTCTTCCTCCTCCTCAATCTCCGTCCGAATCTTGGTGTAGAGCGTCTTCGCCGTTTCAGGCAGCGTGTATTCGTGCAGGGGAAACGGGCAACGTTCCTTAAGCTGCTGTGCCATACGATCGCGCAACCGAGTATAGTTACAGCGCACCAAAATCAGCGCAAACTGTCGCTGCGAGAGCGTAATCGCGCGAAGGAGCGTATCCAGCGATCGCTCATTTTCAGCCTCCACATCTTGTCGGGAATGGTCAGTCGTACTCATCAGTGGTACAGCATTTGTATGCCCTCTATCTTCTACGTTACACGGTCAGAAGGCAGAAGGCAGGAGGCAGAGGGCAGAAGGGGTGAGGGATGAGGGATGAAGGATAAAAAGCTGACTCCTGAACTCAAAACTCCCTACTCCCCACTCCCTACTCCCCACTCCCTACTCCCCACTCCCTACTCCCCACTCCCTACTCCCCACTCCCCCTCTCCACCCACGCCTGATACCGCTTCGTCTCTGCCAACATCGGGTTGATGCCAAACCAGCCGCCCTGTTGGTCTTGATACTCAAACATGAACATGCTGCGGAGAAGGGTTTGATATTCGACTTCGCCGCGTGCGCTTTGTTGCTCAACGACCTGGAAGATAAGCGTCCATTCGGTGTCGTCGATCGTGCGTACCAGGGCATCGCGCTGTCCTCGAATGACGTGTTCTACGGCTGCTTGCGAGAAGGGTGGATCGCCTTGCTGGACGCAGTGACGCAGCAGACCAAGGAGATTGCGGACGTGCCCACCGCTGACGAGGCAGAGACGATCGAGGGTTTCGACACGATCGCAGACCTCGTGAAGTCGTTCGAGGCGTTGGGTGGTGTTCAGATGGGGAAAGGCTCGTGCCAGCACCATTTGTCGTAGCAGGGCAATGCCAGCCTCGTCATGAGTGCCATCGCGCCGTCTTACGGGCACCATCGGCAGAATTTTTGGCGACACACCGCCGCCAAACCACTGCTTCAAAATCTCGACTTCGTTGGAAAAGACGAGCGATAGCGGAATGGTATAAACGACGTGACAGTTCAACTTGGATAATTGTTCGCCCCGATCGACAAACAAATATTCGGGCTGGGTTCGTCCCGATGGTAACTGGCGGGCATCCACGCGATCGAGGTTATCAATAATGACGACCAATCCCTGCTTGCCGTGTTGCTTAAGTTGCAGGTTTGCCTGTCCCAAGAGTTCCTCATTCAACGATTGCAAAATGCCGTTGGTGCGCGGCTCCATGTACTGTCGCAACTGATTTCGCAGGCGGGGACTGTCCTTCGTTCGGGCGGTGATTTTGCTAATGCCAACCGAAAAATCAACCTGCGAAATTTCAATCGGCGTTTGCAAAATCTCGCCAATTTCGGCAAACAAATTCGCAAAATATTTGGGTTTCAATCTAATTTGATCGGCTTCTAATTTCTCGCTGACTTGATGGGCGATCGCGATCAAAATGTCGGTGACATCCACATCCGACATATCCAGATCTTCAGTGGAAACAAAATAAACGACGTAGAACCCCTGCTGTTCCAGTTCGTTTTTGAGGCGTAAAAGCTCTGTTGATTTGCCGCAGCCGATGTGCCCTGTAAACAATTGACAGGTGCCTTCGTTGGGGAGGAGGGCGATCGTCCGCTTTAGCTCCTGAATAATATTGCTGCCCCGCACAGGCGCAAAATCGATGTAATACTCCCGGTCTTGCGGGTTGCTGATGGAGAGTGCCCGACTCGGATCGCAGGCTTTGAGGAACTCAGACGCATTGATGGGCATAGGTAACGGAATGTCTCACGCGATGAAGTAACGTATCGATGTGACGAACTATACAATTCAACCCCTGAGCAATCATTAGGATTTTGCCTGTCACAGCAAACTGGCATAGGGGAGTGAAGCAATGGCACAGCACAATCATAACGAGCCTCACGAGCAGGGGCATGACGCGCATCAGCACACCCACGATGCCGGGTGTAGCTCCGAACAGGGTCAGCATTCAACCACCGAAGCTGCCGAAACCGAGTTCTTAAAGAAACACCCTACCTATCTCTCGCAACAGTCTCGACGGGCATTTCTGGCATCGGCAGGGGCAGCAGCGGCACTGGGCAGCAACTTTGCGGTGAGCTTTCTACGGGGTGACAAAGCCGAGGCGAAGTCTGAAACGCTCATGGCAGCAGACATGATCCGGGATGCGAAAAAGCTTCACGTCCTCAAAGCCACGCCGGAAACCTGCTTTTGGGGCTACTTTGACAAAACGCAGCCTCCGGTGATGACCGTTGATCCGGGTGATATTGTCTACATCGAAGCGCTAACCCACCATGCAGGCGATGCCCCCGATTTGCTCATGGATGCTGGGGTGAAAGCAGTCTACGACAAAGTGACCGATCGCGGTCCCGGTGTGCATATCATGACCGGACCGATCGCCGTGCGGGGTGCGGAACCGGGCGACACGCTGATGGTACGCATTCTCAAAACGGAACCCCGCCTCAAATATGGCAGCAACATTGCCGCCCACTGGGGCTACCTCTACGATGCCTTCAAAAAAGAGCGCATCACCATCTACAAAATCGATATGGAAGCCGCCTTAGCCTATCCTGCCTTTGCCTACGACTTTAAAGGGCGACCCAAGTACGATAAACCGGGCTTTGTCACTGCTCCCGCCCCCGCCTCACGGGAGAAAATCAAGATGAAGGTGTCGATTCCGCTCCGTCCCCACTTTGGCGTGATGGGCGTAGCACCGCAGGAAAGCGGGCGCATCAACAGCATTCCTCCAGGACCTTTTGGCGGCAACATCGACAACTGGCGCATTGGGGCAGGCGCGACGATGTACTATCCCGTCTTCAACAAAGGCGCAAACTTCTTTGTGGGTGATAGCCACATGGCGCAGGGCGATGCGGAGTTAGCAGGAACGGCGATCGAAGCCTCCATGAATTCCTACATCCAGATCTTCGTGCTGAAAGATTTTCCCATCACCAATCCCATTCTGGAAACCGACTCGCACTGGATTACCCACGGCTTCAACCAGGACTTAAACAAAGCCATGCGTCAAGCCGCTGATCAAATGCTGGACTTCCTCACCACCAAACGCAAGATGAGTGCGGATGAAGCCTACTCCATGATTTCGGTCGGCGTTGATTTTGGCGTGACTCAGGTGGTAGATATTCGGCAGGGATGTCACGCCGCGGTGCCCAAAAACCTCTTTGTGCCCACCTGAAGCATCGGTTGACAAATGAGCACAGCACTACTTGAAACTCAAATGTTCTCTCGCTTCCTCCGCTCCTTTGCCGTGGCGCTGTTCTGGTCGATCGCTGTGCCACCAGTTTTTCGTCGCCTCTGAAAGATTCACGGCATAGAGGGTGATGACGATCGGCTCTTGCAGCCCTTGTCCCAGAATCTCGACGCTGTAGGACGGGTGCTTTTTGGTAGACAGATCGACGATGAAGCGTTTGCCAATGCGTCGCCAGCTTGGTTCTTTGCCCCGCCACTGGAGGCGACAACAGGGGTAGGGAAGTTGTTCCCGATCGAATAAACGGCAGCAAGCACCAATCACACGGTAGCTGAAGTGGCAACCGGGGCTAAAGAAAACCTGCCCATGCTGAAGCGGGTGAGACATATAGCCTTTTTCTGGCAAGTGAGGTACAGCCGATGGAGACTGGGTGTAGGGTATGGGGTGTACTTCATGAGAGTGACAACCGCTACAACGATTAGCAAGCAATCGATACATGTTCCAAAACGGTTGGTTTCCTCTGTAGGGACGTTACATGTAACGTCCCTACCGAATGTAACATCACCTATGGCACGATCGCCTTGGCGTTTTGCAATGCCTGCCGCACCTGAGCGAATCCTGTGCCACCGTAGCTATTGCGGGCAGAGACGACCTGTGCAGGGGCGATCGCGCCATAGATATCCGACTCAAAGGCGGGATGGAGTGCTTTCCATTCCTCTAGCGTCAGATCCTTCAGCAGTTTGCCTTGAGAAAGGGAAGTCTTCACGACTTTGCCGACGAGATTGTATGCCTCCCGAAAAGGCACCCCTTTGCCTGCGAGATAATCTGCCACATCCGTCGCGTTGGAGAAGTCCTCATTCACCGCTTCCTGTAGACGTGCGACGCGAAACTCCAGCCCTTCTTGCAGCAGAATCGTCATGGCTTCCAAACAACCCTGCACCGTCACGACCGCATCAAAGAGGGCTTCTTTGTCTTCCTGCAAGTCTTTGTTGTAGGCAAGAGGTAAGCCTTTCATGAGTACCAGCATTCCCTGGAGGTGTCCAAAAACCCTGCCCGTTTTGCCGCGCACCAGTTCGGGCACGTCGGGGTTTTTCTTTTGCGGCATGATGCTGGAACCTGTGGAGCAGCTATCTTTGAGCGTGACGAAGCCAAACTCTTCCGATGCCCACAGGATGACTTCTTCAGACAGGCGGCTGAGATGCACCATGATGAGGCTGGCGGCGCAGAGAAATTCAATGGCAAAGTCCCGATCGCTCACCCCATCCAGACTGTTGGCATACACGCCGCCAAAGTTGAGCAGTTCAGCCGTGTAGTGGCGATCGATGGGAAAGGTCGTTCCCGCCAGCGCACCCGAACCAAGCGGCGAAACGTTGACCCGCTGATAGATTTCGCCCAACCGTTCCCAGTCACGCTGGCTCATTTCAAAGTAAGCGAGCAAATGATGGGCAAGGCTGAGCGGTTGTGCCCGTTGCAGATGGGTGTAGCCAGGGATCAGCGTTTCGACGTGCTGTTCTGCCAGCGTAAGGAGAATTGACTGGAACGAGCGCACCCGTTGCCGAATCTGCTGGATCTGATCCCGCAGGTACAGACGCGTATCGGTACCCACCTGATCGTTGCGCGATCGTGCTGTGTGGAGTTTTTTACCTACATCCCCGACGATCTCCGTCAGGCGACGTTCCACGGCAAAGTGGACATCTTCTGCCTCTACACCGGGCACAAACAGACCCTGACGATATTCTTGCCGCACCTGCTCCAGCCCGTTGACCAACTGCTCCCCTTCAGCGGCGGAAATGATGCCTGTGTGAGCCAGCATCTGTGCATGAGCCTGAGAACCCGTCAGGTCATACTCAATGAGCTTCATGTCAAAGCCGATGCTGGCATTAAAGCGGGCGATCGCCGGATGAAGAGCTGACTCAAACCGCTGGCTCCAGGTGGAAGGCTGCTGTGCTGTCGATGGTTGAGAGAGGTCTTGATTCACGTTGTATTAGCCAAAGGACGTAAAGGTCTTCACAAAGTAGCCAAAAATAATGCCAATAAGAAACGCCCAAACCTGACCGGTTTTGACAAAGTTGTTAAAGGCTTTCTGCACATCCCCTGCCAGATCCACTTCGAGCTTTTTGTCGCCTACTACTGCCAGGTCGATCGGCAAATGCCAGTGGGCTGGTTGCAAGGCGTTAAGCCAGGATGTGTCCAGCCAGGACGTGTCCAGCCAGTAGGTTGGTTCCACAAACCAGGTTGCCACCTCTGGTATTAAGCTCATGACCATTGCCTCTCTCCCCTTTCTAATGGATGCAGACCAGCACGCACGTTTATCTTACAAGACTGAAAGGATACCAGAAAATAATCCCAGCGATCGCACGGCTCGATACATGCAAGGATGGTGGCACCATCACAGCACCGGATGACCGATCGCACTGTTCGCTGTTTCCATAAAGCGATCGACCTCCGTTAACAGTGCCTCTTTTGCCTCACTGGGTAGAAACGTGGCCTGAAACCCATTGCGGCTTAGCTGATGCATCTCAGTCGCCGTCAGTGCCAGATGATCACGAATCGCCTGAAAATTCTCGGCAAGATAGCCGCCAAAGTACGCTGGATCATCTGAATTAATGGTGACACACAGCCCTGCCTCTAGCAGTTGCTTCAAGTTGTGCTTTGCCATGTCATCAAACACACAGAGCTTGACATTTGAGAGGGGGCAAACCGTGAGGGGGATCTGGCGATCGGCGAGATACGCCACCAGTTTTGGATCTTCGAGACAACGCACACCATGATCAATGCGCGATACCTTTAGGAGTTCTACAGCCTGCCAGATGTAGTCTGGTGGTCCTTCTTCACCCGCATGAGCCACCGTCAGGAAGCCTTCCGATCGTGCACGATCGAACACTGCCTGAAACTTGGCAGGCGGATGTCCCATTTCAGACGAATCCAGCCCTACGCCCACCAGCCAATCTTGAAACGGTAAGGCTTGCTCCAACGTTGCCATCGCTGCATCGGCGCTGAGGTGTCTGAGGAAACTACAAATTAATTGCGACGAAATCCCCAACCGTTCGCCATCCACCAATGCCTGATGAATGCCATTGATGACGGTGGCAAAGGGAACGCCGCGATCGGTATGGGTTTGCGGATCAAAGAAAAGCTCGGTATGGCGGACGTTCTGCGCTGCACATCGCTCCAGATACGCCCAGGTCATATCATAAAAATCTTGCTCATGCAGCAGCACGCCTGCCCCAGCGTAGTAAATATCCAGAAACGACTGTAAGTTACTAAATTGATAGGCAGCGCGGACGGCTTCTGCGGAGGGGTAGGGCAGGTCGATCTGGTTGCGCTGGGCGATCGCAAACATCAATTCCGGCTCCAGCGATCCCTCAATGTGAATGTGCAACTCAGCCTTGGGCAGGTCACGAATCCATGCTTCCATCCCGTATCCCCCTTACTTTAGCCCTTCAAATTAGGCGATCGACCGTACATCTCTTTTGGTTTGGCTCAGCATCTCCGATCTCAAATGCTGCTTGTCGTATCACGGCAAACAAACCGCCAGAAAATTGGCGACGAGGAGCGATCGTATGCCTCCGCTACTGGAGCTTATCTAAACCGTAGCTTGCTTTAAACAGACTCAGTTGCCTGGTTGACTGACAAATCTTTGAGCGAGTACTTGAACCGCCCTGCACTGAAAGTGCGGGCTGATGGCAAGGAAGTCCTCTCTAGGCTTTGCCTTCCCGAAGGGTAGAGGACTACGAGCGCTTTACAACCCGTTTGAACGGGTTTCGCACCTTTAGCCCGGATTTTAATCACGGGCGGGTGAGAAACGAAGCGACCAGCCTTTCAAGATTTTTGTCAGTCAATCAGCTCAGAGGCTTTCACCTTCATCACAATCAGCGTCATGTCATCCGCATTGCGGTTTGCCGTGCCCGTAAATTTCTGCACTTGATGAAACAGATGCTCCAGAATAGCTTGAGGATGATCACAGTGTTGGCACGCCCATTGAAACGCCTGGGTCAGGTTTTCTTCATCAAAACGCTCACCGCTCTGGCTGGCAGCGTCGGTAAACCCATCCGTATAGTAAATCAGCGTGTCGCCTGCCTGGAGCTGCACCTGAGCATCTTGATAGTGCGTATCAGCATCCAGCCCGATCAACATTCCAAGGGTGTCCAAGCGTCGGATCGTTTTTGTAGCCGCTTGCCACAGCAGGGGTGGGTTATGCGCTGCGTTGCTATAAGACAGCAGACGAGTCTGGGGATTGTATTCTGAATAAAACAGCGTGACAAAGCGATTGGAGTTTTCCAGATCGGCATACATGACGCGGTTGAGGTGCTGCAAAATGCGGGCGGGGGAGTGTCCGTTTAGAACCTCTGCCCGCAACATGCCCCGCGTCATCGTCATGATCAGCCCCGCAGGCACGCCTTTGCCCATCACATCGCCGATCGCCACACTCCAGCGTCCACCTTCACTGCTGCCATCTTTTTTCGAGCGAATCTGGTCGTAGCTGGCGGGAATAAAGTCGTAAAAATCGCCGCCGACTCGATTAGCAGATTGGCACCGAGCAGCCAGCTCCACGCCCTGAATTTTGGGGCACGATCGCGGCAAAAGACGCAGTTGGATTTCAGCGCCGATTTCAAGCTCGCGATCGAGGCGTTCTTTCTTGCGAAGTTCGACGGTCAACTCATCGTTTTCGATCGCCACCGCCGTTTGATCTGCCACTAAACGCACGAGCTTTTGCCGGGTTTCTGTCCAGTTGTATTGAGGGTCGCGGCTAAAGACATAGAGCCGTCCGCGCTCGGTGTTTTTTACCAGAATGGCAGTGCCAAACAGTTGGACTCCCGCACCTAAGTAATGGCTGACCTGATGATCCAACGTGGCGATCGCGCTGGGGGTAAGGGCGATCGGCTCTCCTGCCACTGCGGGAGGCAGAGAGGATGTTACCTGCCGAGTAGCCGCTTCCAGCGCTTTGCGAATATCCTGACACCAGCGGCTATCCTGACAGTGCAATCGTTCCAGACGTACCTGACCGTTGGGCTTGAACAACAGCAGCGCGCCACCATCACTATCTGTCACCCGGCTCGCCATTAGCGGGATCAGCTCTAAAAACTGGTTGAGGTTGTTGAAACTCCGCAGCGCAAAGCCCAATGAACTCAACAAATCTTGAATCTTGTGCTGCTCTCGATTGAGCCGTGCCACCAGTTCCTTGAGCGCAAAAACAGGCGTAATTTCAGACGCGCTACCCGCACTCGCACTCGCGTTGCCACCACTGGGGGGGCGTACAGGCAGGCGATCGCGTGCATTCTCCGCAGCAGGCGTGTTTGCTGAAGGCGATGCCGCCCCAGGATCGGGTCGTTGTGATGGCTGTCGAGGAAGAGGCACAGCAGTCATTTGAGATCAAGGTGAACAAACGATCACCGCGAGAGCAGGCTGTTGGATAGTGCAGTTGATTCTAGCGGATCAGCCTCCAGAATCGCCGCTCATTGTCCTAGCGCTCGAACGGCTGCCCAAACCAGCGCATAGTTTACCAACGTTAGCAGATAAGCTCTCAATTGATAACGTGATTTTGACTGACTCTGAAGAATTGGCTGAAAGCCTTGTGGGGAGGGGGGAGGGGAGTTGTTAGTTGTTAGTTGTTGGTTGTTAGGAGGCAGAAGGCAGAGGGATGAGGGATGAAGAAAGGCTAAAGGCTAAAGGCTAAGGGCTAAAAAGCTGACGGCTCCCCTGCTCCCCTGCTTCCCCTACTCCCTACTCCCCACTCCTACCCATTCAACAGCGCTTCGACAAACTCATAGCTCGAAAACGGTCGCAGGTCTTCGATGCCTTCTCCGGCTCCGATGAAGCGGATGGGTAGACCAAGTTGTTGGACGATCGCCAGCGCAATGCCACCTTTAGCGGTGCCGTCGAGCTTAGTGAGAATGACTCCGCTCAGTTGGGCAGCTTGGGAGAAAACTTCAGCCTGACGCAGACCGTTTTGTCCGAGGGTGGCATCCAAAACTAACAGCGACTCGACAACGGCATTCTCTGATTTTTTGTCGATGATGCGGCGAATTTTGCTGAGTTCGTCCATCAGGTTTTTCTTGTTTTGCAAGCGTCCCGCCGTATCGACCAGCAGCAAGTTGGTGCCGCGTGACTGGGCAGCGGCGATCGCATCAAACACGACAGCAGCAGGATCGGTATTCTGCCCTGGATTGGCGATGACTTCGACCCCACTGCGACTGCCCCATACTTTCACCTGCTCCACAGCAGCGGCTCTAAAGGTATCGGCAGCGGCAATCAGGCAGTTGTAGCCAGACTTTTGGGCAATGTGGGCAAGTTTGCCGATCGTCGTCGTCTTTCCCGCACCGTTAACCCCTGTGATTAACCAGATATTGAGGGTGTCATCTTCGGGCGCAAAAAAGCGGCTTTTGGCATTTTCCAGCGGTGCATCCAGCATGTCGCGCAGGATTTGCTTCAGGTAGGTGATGGCAGCATCGGGGGGTAAGGTTTCCTGACGCAGCTTGCTTTGTAGCGCTTCGATAATGGCATCCGTCGCGGTTACGCCGACATCTGCTTGCAGGAGAACCGATTCGATCGCCATGACCGCATCTTCGTTGAGCGGACCCTGCCCGACGATCGCCCGCAGTTGGTTGATTAAGCCCCGTCGCGTTTTGTCTAAGCCCTGACGAAGCCGCTTCAGCCAGGTGATTTCTTCCAACGAAACCTGGTCGGGTCGCCGCCCTTGCGCTGCTAGCACTTCTGATGACCAGAGAAAGCCTTCATCCAGAACAAACTCAGGTTCAGCGGGTACAGGGGTTGGGGTACTGGGTGGAGGGGCGATCGCGGGTTCTGGCTCCACGATCGCAGATTCTTTAAGCCGTTCTAGCCGTTCCAGGCGATCGGCTTCTGCCTGTGCCCAGAACGGCAAGGGTGCTGTTGGAATAGCCTCCGCTGCGGGTTCTGTTGCAGGTAGCTCGGCTTCAGCAATGCTTTCAGACGGCGCGGGTTCTACAGGGGCGATCGTCTCTGCCTCAGTCGGTGCCTCAATTGCTTCTGGCGCGATCGCATCCTGAGCAGGTTCCTCAACCGCATCAACTGGCTCCGTTTGTTGCCGCTTTTGGATATTTTGATACGCCGTTTTTGCCCAGTTCAGGTAATCTTCCGCAACGGCTGGCTCTTCTTCCGTGACCGTTTCTGGCTGCACAGGCTCCGCTTCTGGGGCTTGAGCCTCCTCAGCTTTGGGGTCAAATTGCCGACGAAACCAGTCAAACGTCATTACCTTTACCTGAAGTGAGATGCGATGTGGAATGGGACTACCGCGTTGAACTTACAGACTGTCGAACTTACAAACTTTGTTACAAACTTTAGCAGCGTTCGATCGGACGAGCGTTCCCAATCAGCGACGGCAGATAACTTCAAACTTAGCGCCAGCGGCTTTCGCCCGTCCGCTGGGGGGGGTGTTAGACCGCGACAAAAATTAACCAGCCTTTGATACCCTGCCAGCCTGAATCCCTCGAACTTTCTCGGTGCAGACCATTTTGATCCAATCTTGACGACTGATCTTTTGCAATTGACACTCTGCATCAATACTTTTTAGTAACTCTAGTGGAAGGGCAAGATTGACTTGTTGCTTTGCTTGAAAGTGACCTGTGAAATGCTCAGAAACGTCTGCTCCTGAATCAGCTTGCTGAGCAATTTCCTCGATATCTTTAATCTCAGTAGATTCGCTGCTCATAGCTTCTACGCTCCTGTTTCGTTGATTTCCAGGCTGTAACAACCCAAATGTAATCTCCTACTTTATCGGCTCGATACTCAACAATGAACGTTGTCAATTGTCCATCCGCGAAACCGATGATTCGAGACTGCTCTGGTAGCTCAGAGCGTTGGTCTTCGAGGTAGGGGGTGTAGAGTAAATTATCCAACTGCTCAAAGTCAATGGCACATTCTGCTAATACTTGCTGTCGTTTTGTTTCATCCCACCGAACACGCATCGAATCAGGTGAAATAGCTATGGAAGACTACTTTTGCCCCCTTTATGCTATCCCATCTTCTCACAAACCTGGACTGTTGCCTGGATACACTGTCAGGTTCAATTACAGCAATTCTCGCTCAAGTGAAGTACATCGCGTGAGACAGGGTGTGGGGTATAGGGTGTGGGGAGAGCAGGGGAGTGGGGGAAGCGTTGAGTGTTGATTGGTCAGCCATCAGATTGAGAGTTTTGAGTTTTGAGTTTTGAAACAGTCGCCAGTCAACAGTCATCAGTGAACAGCGCTGAGCCAACAGCGACCTGTCACCAGCGAAGCAAGAAGGCTTGACTGAACACCGAACACTGGAGACTGATAACTGATCACTGCCTCCTGCCTTCTGCCCTCTGCCTTCTGCCTAGCCGCCAGCTTTTTATCCTTTAGCCTTTCCTCATCCCCTCCCTACATCGTCTGCTTCGTCGCCTTGAGCTGATCCATCACCCGACGCAGTACGCCGTTAATAAAGCGATGTCCGTCGTCGCCGCTGTAGCGTTTAGCCAGTTCCACCGCTTCGTTGACGGCAACCCGATCGGGAATGCCCAAGAAGAGAATTTCGGTGACAGCGATGCGGAGAATGTCGCGATCGATCCATGCCAGCCGAGAAAGTTGCCAATCGACGAGAGCGGTAGACAGAATTTGATCAATTTCGTCGCGATTCGCTTTCAATTTGCCAATAATTTCCAGCGTGTGATGCCGCACATCCTGCTGGTTTGCCAGTTGAATGAACTCAGGCACTTCCATTGCCACACCCAGTCGATTGATCGCCGTTTGGGTAAGCGCGATCGCCTCATTCACCATTGCTCTGGCGCTTTCCACATCTGCCGCACGGGTTTCGCTGGTCAGTAACCGGGCACTCCCCTGCTGGAGTTCAGCCGATGCGGTTTCCAGGGCATCCTGCGCCTCAGTGGTGAGCGTTCGCACTGCTGCAACCACCACATTTTGAAGCTGCTGCGCCTCTAACCGCTCCTGTTTAGCAGGAAGCTGGCTAATACTCAGCAGCGCTAGTTCACGGGCAATTCGACGAGCTTGCATAGGAAAGGATATAAGGATGAAGGCTTAAAAGGGGAGGCTTGATAGGGGAAAGCAGTTGTTCGCCCCTACCTGCAAACAATTTGTCGATTTTATTTAATCTGCGATCGTCAGGCGTGCAGAACCATTCTGTCAGAGCAGGAAGGCACACCCTAACGCATCGTCTTGAGGCTTGGTGCGATCGCCCAGCGCACCCAACTACACTTAATGCTATCTCAGTACTCACGTCTAAAGGGTCTTAAGGACGAGTATGTTCAAAGACACGGTGGCAGCAAGCCTATAGCCTACCCTTTGGGAAGCAAGCTACATCTTTCTTTTAGCCTTCATCCTTTAGCCTTTAGCCTTTCCCCTTAGCTTTCCCATAGGTCTTCTTCGACCGCGATCGCCTGCCGTCCTTGCTCTGGAAACAAGTCGAACGGGCGCTTACCAGAAGCTGGTAATGTTGGCATCGCTGAGGACTCAGGGGAAACAATGCCGCCTGAAATCACGACTTTGAAGGCTTCTTCGATCGGGATAGAAAGGTTAATCACAGCGTCTTCTGGCACGACAGCATACCAACCCGTCGTTGGGTTCGGCGTGGTGGGAATAAACACACCCAGCATCGGACTGGTGAAGCGGGATTGAAACTCACCGCTCAAAACGCCTGTGACAAACCCCAGCGACCACACGCCCTGCCGTGGATATTCCACCAGCACCACGCGTCGAAACTTGCCGCTGGAGTCTTTCAGGAGGGTTTCTAGAAGCTGCTTCAAGGTTTTATAGACTGCACCTGCCAGGGGAATGGCTTGCAGCACCCGTTCGCCAAGGTCTAGTAGCCAGCGTCCGGCAATGTTCCGCGCCATCAAGCCGATGATCAAAATGGAAAGCAGCGGCACAGTTAGACCGACCAGCAGGTTCAACAAATTCACCAGAATCGGATTTAGCCCATCAAAGGGGTTAAGCTGCTTGGGGATGCGGGTCAGAAAGTTAATGACCCAGTTGGCGATCGTAATGGTTAGCCAAATGGTAGTGGCTAGCGGAATCACGACCAGCAACCCTGCAATCAGGTCGTTTTTTAGATCTTGCTTGAGGCGTTGGATCACGGATTACCCACTCTCCTATCGTTGGCGGCGGAAACTGTCATAACGCTGACGATTCAATACTCGTCAAACGAGCCGTTGAGTGATGTTTCTTTAAGGAGACCTCTTTAGAGATTGTAACAATAATGTAAAGGAATATTTCAGGAGTGAGGGTCGGGGCGAGCGTGCTGGAAAGCGATCGCGTTTTCTCAGCAGGCAGCATTCAGTGTGTTAGCGGCGTTTCAGCCACGCATACAGGCTCATCAATGCATCACAATTACTTGAGAAGGTCGAGCGATCGCAAAAGACCGAGCAATGATGATGGCGATAATCACCAGAATACCCTACGGCGATTCGGTATCGCACGCGACGATTATTTTTGAGAGCAGACGATTATTTTTTTATTTTTGGGATCAGCCTAATCTACAACGCTCACCAGTTTAGGGATAAGCGATCGGATCAGACTACACCATCGGTTCCGCCGTACCAAGAAGGCGAATCTCAAGAAGGCAAACCTTAAGGCGAGGGTATATTGCGTTGGTTTTGAGCGGATAACAGATAGCGCAACCCCGTCCAACCAATGATTGCGTAGCCGATCCCCAGTATCAGGCTGGCAACACCGCTCCGCATCCCCGATCGCAGCTTGTTGTCATTCACCTGCGTTTCGAGTTTCCGCTTGTTATCCCGAATTTGCGTCAATTTCTGGTCGCGCTCTGGAGCGATTTGTGCTTCTAGCGCCTTGGGGTCAGATTTGAACTTCTGAAGCTGATCCAGCTTCTGCTTTGCTTGCGCCAATTGTGCCCCCTGCAACTGACCGCTTTGAATGAGTTGATCAATCTGGCTCGACTGGGCATCGATTTGCGCCTTCAGTTGCTGCACTTGACTGTCAATCTGGCTTTCAGCCCTGCTGGCATCCTGGGTAATCTGCTTGAGCTGGTCGTCTGCTGCCGTATTGGTGGCGCTAACGCTGAGGGGAATCAGCAGCAAAAACACCAAGCCAAGTAAGCTCGATAGCAACGCCGCTCCTAGCTTGAGACCCCGCGATCGTTCCACACTGCTGGCAGTCTCTAGCGCGCTTTCTACCCAGAAGCCGACAAACAAAAAGCCGAAGCCCATCATGGGAACAAAGCCCCGATCGATTAATTGGGTCGTTGTAGTAAACAGCCATTGGCTATCTTGAAACTTGGCAGACGAGAGTACGACTAAGCAATCCAACAGGTAGAGCACAATCAGCACAATGCCAACAATCTTAAGAATGAGGGCAGTCAGGGGCGAGGCGTTAAGTGTTTTCATCGGCTTCTAATAGATTTGATGGGCAGTTAACTGAAACTGCTTCAGCAACCTCCTATAGTAGACTACGGAGTTGGATCTCTCGACGGAATTGAGTGGCTGAAACTATGAACAAAATTGTCGAAGTGCTACCCGATAAAGAGGCTTTGATTCAGCGAGGGCTGGCAGTTGTCGTGGAGAAAATACACGGTGCGATCGCGGCACGGGGACGCTGCACGATCGCCCTTGCAGGCGGCAGCACGCCCAAGCCGTTATACGAACAACTTGCCACGCAGTCTCTACCGTGGGAACACATCCACATTTTTTGGGGTGACGAACGCTATGTACCAAACACTCACCCTGACAGCAACGAAGGCATGGCGCGTCATGCGTGGTTAGATAAAGTTGAATTTCCGCCTGAGAATATTCACCCAATGCCCACGGCAAATGCCGATCCAACCGTTTCTGCCAGTCAGCATGAGGTAGAACTACAACAATTCTTCCAGCTTCAGCCAAGAGAGTTTCCCAGTTTTGACCTGATTTTGCTGGGCATTGGGGATGATGGACATACGGCATCGTTGTTTCCGCACACGGAGGCATTGCAAGTAAGGGATCATCTCATTACCGTTGGCAACAAAGATGGACAGCCGCGCATAACCTTTACGGCTCCGCTCATCAACCACGCCTACACAGTCCTCTTTCTCATTTCAGGAGCCAGCAAACGCCCTGCACTCGCTCAAATTTTTGCACCGATTGCTGATGACACCACGTATCCGGCTCGCCTCATCCAACCCCGAGATGAACTTTGGTGGCTCCTTGATCACGCCGCAGGGCAAGATTTAGACGTGAGATGACTGAGAAGTGAGATGACAGCAAGCCCGATTCCAAAGTAGAACTGGAGTAGACAGTAAAGCGACAGACCATCTGCTTTGAATAACAGAAAGCTTCGATCGCGTGTTTCGTTGCAACCAAATGAGGTGTGAGGTGTCCTGTTTACAACGCCTTTGTCTTGTAAAGAGATTTCTATGATGAACTTGGTTTATGTTGGCAGTGATCTATATATTGGCAGTGATCTAGAGGTAAAGAGTCCATGATTGTTTGTCCGAATTGCAATCATCAAAATCCTGATGGCGCAGTTCAATGTGAAGCCTGTTATACGCCCTTACCCGCAACCATGAGTTGCCCAAACTGCGGTACTGCGGTGCAGACCGATGCAAGCTTTTGTGGTCAATGTGGGTACAATCTCCGCACGGCTGCTAGCGCACAACCAGCCGCCAGCGCTTTCAATCCAGCGTCGGAGCCTGCTGCGGCTTCACCCGCAGTACCAGACTTACTACCGCTTGATCCCCTCGTGCCACCCGATCCATTAATTGCTCCACCCCTTCCTGTTTCCAGCCCCCCTGCTGCACCTGAGTCTGCCCCCCTCTCTGAGCCAGTGCTTGTGGAAATACCCGCTCCTGTACCGAGCCAACCTGTTTCCAGCGCGGCGGTGAATGTATCACCAGTACCGGGGCACGGTAGTTCAACCACTCAACTGCAACAGCAAACAGCACGCCTGTTGCATCTTCAGACCAGTGCTTCCTTAGAGTTACCGCAAAGCTTGACGGTAGTTCATATTGGCAAGCCGAACGATCGCATCCCGCCAGATATTGATGTGTCTGGGTTTCCCGATTCAGAGATTGTGTCTCGCATCCATGCAGACATTCGGTTAGAAGGGGATGCTTACTATTTGGAGGATGTGGGCAGTTCTAATGGCACTTATATTAATAACGTGCCGCTACCAATGGGAAATCGGCATCGCTTACGACCGGGAGACCGCATTGCACTGGGAAAAGGGGATAAGGTGACGTTTTTGTTTCAGCTTTCTTGAGACTTTCAGCTTTATTGAGACAATGAGGCGTGTGGCAACGGCGCAATCACCTGGTTACGTCTGCGATGCCCACGAGGGTATGACCAACAGTCTGCACACGCAACCCCAAATAGTCGTGTATCGTTAGGAGACTTGCCGCGATCGAAGACAACGTTTTCGGTTCTATAGCAGCGAAAGCAACGTAGGATGGAAGCACGTTTTCGGACGGTAGCAGTCTATGCCACAGGTCATTACTCAGACTCTATACCGCCAGTGTGATTACTCTGACTCTTTTGCATCCGATTCAGTCAATTCCGGTTCAAAGCTGGACGTTTGAACACGAACTTGTCATTCGGATTGGACGATCGACTGATAATCATGTGATTCTTTACAGCGCGGTGGTTTCTCGCCATCACGTCGAATTGCGCTGCAACGATTCGCAGTGGGAAGTTGTCAGCCTGGGAGCCAACGGCACTTATGTTGAGGGCAAGCGGATTACCCAGATCCCCCTGGTGGATAGTCTTGTGATTCGTCTGGCACGATCGGGACCAAACATTCAGATCCACTTTGGCTCTTTGCCTGCTGACGTTGTGAAAGCGTCTCAGGCTGACCCAACAGCCAAGAGTAATCAACCCTCGTCTCAGCCGCTCAGACCCAGGTTAAGCGGTATTCCCACTGCCGATTCAGGCGATCCAACCCAGTCAGGCGACGCACCTCCACCAAAGTTGACAGCCCCTGTCACAAAGCCAGCAGACGAGCAGGAAGGCTCAATGCCCGCTTCGGGAGAATTGACGCAGCGATCGACGGCGATGGATGTGGAGAACGAAACCGCCGTACCCCCTGTGAATGGAGCGACCTGCACCCATCCACGCGCACAAGGCAATGTCTTGTTCTGCCCAGACTGTGGACAGCCCTTGCAGGTCATCCAGACGATCGGCGACTATCAGGTGGTTAAAACGGTACGCCAGGACACGATCGGGCTGACCCAGCTAGTCTGGCGCAACGGTCAGAGCCTCGTGCTGAGAACCTTGAAACCCGAATGGCAGCAGCCAGAACTTTTAGAGGCGTTCACCCAGCAAGCAAAGCAACTCTTGACGCTGGAGCATCCAGGCTTGCCACACTTCATCGATTTTTTCGCCCTAGACGGCAAGCCTCATTTGGTGCGACGACGGATGTATGGGCAAAGCTTGCAGCAGCGGGTGATGCAGCACGGTCCGTTAGCACCCGCTGAGGCGATCGCGGCGATCGTGCAGGTTTGCGACACGTTAGAGTATCTGCACCAGCAGTCTCCATCCCTCATCCACGAAGATCTAAAACCCGAAAACTTAATCCAGCAGCCCCCAACTGCGACAGGCAACATTACGATCGTTGGCTTCGTTTCCCTCACTTCCTTTGCCGCTACCCAGCAAACGGCGACAACTGCCTATCTCGCTCCAGAACAGATTCAGGGTCAGAGGACAATTGTGGCTGATCTGTTTGCGCTGGGACCAATATTGGTTTACCTGCTCACGGGGCAAGCGCCCAATGCCTTCTACGCCCAACGAGAGCAAGGCTTCCGCTTTTACCCAGAGTATGTGCCCGGTCTCGCCACAGAAGTGGTGCCGATCGTCCGTCGCCTGACCAACCCACAGCCCGAAGAACGTTATGCAACAGCTAAAGAAGTGGCAGAGGCGCTTTTGAGTATCTCTACTACGGCTTGAGTGATCTGTTGTCGCAGAGCTAATAGGCACGGGGTGTGAGGTGTAGGGAGGGGTAAAGGGTAAGAGGTAAGCCACTTCTGCCTTCTGTCCTCTGCCTTCTTCTAACAACCAAAAACCAAAAACCAAAAACTTCCTTGCCTTCTGCCTCTCTGCAACTTACAGAATCGTTAGCCCGGAGCGATCGGAAGCGTAAACGAGAAGCAACTTCCTTCCCCATGCGTTGATTCGACGTGCAACTGTCCGCCCTGGTTTTCGACCAGCAGTTTGCAGAGAGATAAGCCCAGACCAGTGCCCTTAATATCATGGCGATCGTGGTGTTGCACTCGATAAAACCGCTCAAAGAGATGGGGTTGATCTGCCGCCGGGATGCCTAAGCCGCGATCGCGCACCCAGACATTAATCCAATCTTCCTGCTGAATGGCAGCACCCACTTCGATCGGCGATCCGTTGGGAGAATACTTCATCGCATTTGAGAGTAAGTTCACCAGCACCTGCGACACCTGCCAACGATCGCCCCAAGCCAACGGCAATGCTGGGTCAAACGCATAATCTACCTGAGTTATCTGCAAATCGGTTACAACTTCAGCAACGAGACCTGGCAGATCAAAGCCTGTAAGCTGTGTTGCTAGCGCGCCCGTCTCTAAGTTGCGTAATGCCATCAGGTCTTGCAACAGATGCTTAAGCCGATACACCTGCTGTTGCACCACGGTCAGAAATTCTTGTTGGTGTTCTGCCTCTAACCCTGGATCTGCCAATAACGAGACAGAGCCCCCCAAAGCGGTCAAAGGGGTTGCTAATTGGTGAGTGAGCAGTTGCATCAGTTGCGTTTGCTGAGCAATTTGCTCTTTGAGCGCCTGGTTTTCTAGCAATGCCTGCATCAAACTCGTGTCCATAAAGTCAGCGGCAGGGACAGACTGACTCAATGGAGAGGCATGGAGCTCGTTGTTTGAGGGCAGAGACATAGAGAAGAGGGCTTTAAGACGTACTAACGGTCTGTGAATGAACTGCGATCGCTTACAAAATGCACTCACACCTTAACATTATGTTACAAGCACGACCATGCCGTCTGCTCACCCAACAGGATTAAAACAATGCGTAGGAAATCAACGACGATAGGATCGTTATAAAGCAGAATCGTCCACTTCAATGTTTCTAAGAAAGTTTAAGGAGTCTTCACGTCACGATCAGAGTGCCAGGAAAAGGTGATTAAATAAACCCGGACATACTGAGGAACAGCCCCTAGCGCAACGAAGCATCCTGATCATTTTGCGTCCGCTGCGTAAACAAAACCATTGATTATCAGTTGTTTCAGCTTAGTTGATTGCGCCCTTAGGTATATCAAAATGGTCAGCTCAGTCCGTAAGATTAAAAAGAAGTTGGTGAGCATTCCGGCGATGACAACAGAGCATGAGCGCATCTTAGCCGCGATCGATGTGGGTACAAACTCTATCCATATGGTCGTGGTGCGGATTCAGCCCGCGCTTCCTGCCTTTACAATTATTGCGAGAGAAAAAACAACGGTGCGGTTAGGCGATCGCAATCGGCAAAACGGCAATCTTACCGATGCGGCAATGGAACGGGCGATCGATGCCCTCAAACGCTGCCAGGAAATCGCCAAAAGCCTGAACGCTGAGCAAACGATCGCCGTTGCCACCAGCGCCATGCGAGAAGCGCCGAATGGACGTGATTTTCTTCAGCGCATCGAAGCCGAACTGGGGCTATGGATTAACCTCATTTCTGGACCTGAAGAAGCGCGTCGGATCTACCTGGGTGTGCTGTCGGGGATGGAACTTAACAGCCAGCCTCACATCATCATCGATATCGGCGGTGGTTCCACTGAACTCGTACTGGGCGATGGGCACGAACCGCGTAGCCTGAGCAGTACCAAAATTGGTGCAGTCCGTCTCACTGTTGAACAGATTACAACCGATCCCATCAGCCCGATCGAGTTTCAGACCCTTCAGGCATACATCCGGGGCATGTTGGAGCGTCCCGTTGATGAATTGAAAGCCGCTCTGGAACCGGGTGAAATACCTCGCTTGATCGGTACTTCGGGCACGATCGAAACGTTAGCGATGATCCACGCACGGGAAAAGACAGGCACCGTCCCTTCCCCGCTGAATGGCTACGAGTTTAGCTTGAAAGACTTAGGGGAAACAGTCGCTCACCTCCGTCGTCTTACGATCGCCGAACGTGCCGAGATTCCTGGCATTAACGATCGCCGTGCCGAAATCATTCTGGCAGGTGCGCTCATTCTTCAGGAAGCCATGACGCTGCTGGGTATGGACTCGATCGTGATTTGCGAGCGATCGCTGCGAGAAGGCGTGATTGTCGATTGGATGCTAACCCACGGTTTAATTGAAGACCGTCTCCGCTATCAAGGCTCCGTCCGCCAGCGTAGCGTCCTGAATACCGCCCATAAATATCGAGTCAAGCTCGACTACAGCGAACAAGTTGCCACCTTTGCCCTCAGCCTGTTTGACCAGACTCAAAGCATCCTACACAACTGGGGTGACGAAGAGCGAGAACTCTTGTGGGCAGCCGCCATTCTCCATAATTGCGGGCATCACGTCAGCCATTCGTCTCACCACAAGCACTCTTACTACTTGATTCGCAATAGCGATCTGCTGGGCTACACCGAAACCGAAATTGAAACGATCGCCAACCTTGCCCGCTATCACCGTAAGAGCGCTCCGAAGAAAAAGCACGACAGCTATCGGAGCCTCACCAGCAAACGACATCGGCGTGTGGTGGATCAACTCAGTGCCCTGTTGCGTCTCGCCGTTGCCCTCGATCGCCGTCAAATCGGTGCTATTAAGCACGTTACCTGTCAAACTCATCCCAACGCTCAAACGTTCCAGCTTCTCATCCAGCCAGCAAACCCTGACGATGATTGCGCTTTAGAACTTTGGAGCCTCAACTACAAGAAAGCCAGTTTTGAAACCGAGTTTGGCTTAAAGCTAGAGCCTGTTCTAGACTCAGTAGAAAGGCTGCCGATCGCGTCCCTACCTGTGAAACAACCCGTCTAAAGCTACCAGACTTACGCCAACCTCGGAGGTTCTAATCAAGCATTAGGCATCGTTGACTCAACGTAGTAGCTTAAACACTGATTGACTGACAAATCTTTGAGCGAGTACTTGAACCCGCCCTGCACTGAAAGTGCGGGCTGATGGAAGAAAGTCCTCTCTAGGCTTTGCCTTCCCGAAGGGTAGAGGACTAGGAGAGCTTTACAAGCCGTTTGAACGGGTTTCGCACCCTTAGCCCGGATTTTAATCCTATCCATTACGCAAAAGGAAGCAGAAATGTTGCAGGGCAGGCACTTGAGGACTAAGTTGTGGGAGCATAGACTTTGATCATAGGTCTAAGATCGCGGAGGCACTTCAGATG
>JAESFW010000184.1_pt1 | contig 95566 bp, 86 predicted proteins | sample 9269481 | NCBI WGS metagenome assembly JAESFW01 (sample SAMN14515350, study PRJNA621654) | algae metagenome | isolation source: Lyngbya sp. HA4199-MV5 and co-occurring heterotrophs from soil with... | place: USA: Ahupuaa O Kahana State Park, Hawaii | collected 2009-07-21 | reverse complement strand
ACATCCCGGCGCGCAACGTGCCGAAGTTCACGGCCGGCAAGGGCCTGAAGGATGCCGTCAACGGCTGATGAGATTTGCTTGGCGGCCGGACACGAGGCCGGCAGTCCAGGTATTCGGGGGTTCGGCGAAAGCCGGACCCCTTTCGCGTTTCGGAGCGGCCCTTGCGGCCTCCTGCCAATTGCTCTACGGCTTTCCCGTTCTCAGGGCGGGGTGAAAATCCCCACCGGCGGTAAGGGCGTCAAGCTCAAGCCCGCGAGCGCCCTTCTTCTGAAACGGGGAAGGGGTCAGCAGATCCGGTGCAATTCCGGAGCCGACGGTCATAGTCCGGATGAAAGAGAATGATCGCTGGCACGAAGGGCAGGGATGCCCGGCGTCGTGCGTTGCGCTCATGCGTCCTGATTTGTGTTTGTCCAATTCTCAGGTTGCATGACATGAATCAGACTTCCCTCGGTTTTTCTTCCTCGCGTGCCTTGGCCGGAGCGGGCTTCATGGTGCTCGCTGGTGTCGCGTTCGCCGGCCTCAACGTGGTCACCCAGTGGCTGACGATGAAGCTCGGTTTTCCTGCGGCGTCGATGGCGTTCTGGCAATATGCCTTCGCGTTCCTCTTTTCCCTGCCGTTCCTGTGGCGGGTCGGGCTTTCGGCAATGCGGACCGAATACCCCTGGCGTCACGTCGTGCGTGTGGCGCTCGCCGCATTCGGCGTCGGGGCCTGGGTCTCCGGCCTTGCGCATGTGCCGATCTGGCAGGCGATCGCGCTGGTCATGACCTCGCCCTTCTTCATCACCTTCGGCGCCCGCCTGTTTCTTGGTGAGCGCGTCGGGCCGGCGCGTTGGGCTGCGACCGCCGTCGGCTTTGCCGGCGCGATGATCATTCTGGAACCCTGGTCCGACAGTTTTACCTGGGCTGCCCTGCTGCCGATTGTCTCCGCTCTGCTTTGGGGGGCGTCGTCGCTGATCACCAAGAACCTGACCGGTCGGGAACGTCCAGAGACGATCACCATCTGGCTCCTGGTGCTCTTGACCCCGATCAACGGGGCGATCGCGCTGACGGCCGGCTTTGCTGTGCCGAGCGGGCAAACGCTTTGGCTTCTCGTGCTTGCGGGTGTCCTGACCGTTTTCGCGCAGTATCTGCTGACCCTTGCCTATACGGTCGCGGACGCGGCCTACGTGCAACCATTCGACGATTTGAAGCTGCCGCTCAATGTTTTTGCCGGCTGGCTGGTCTTCGGTTACGCGCCGACCGGCCTTCTCTGGCTCGGGGCGGCCCTCATCCTTGGCGCCTCGCTGTTCATCATGCGCAACGAGTTACGGCGCGAGCGGAAGACGGTCACAACCTGAACGGTGCATAACCCGGTGGCTGTCATTCGGCTGTCATCGCCATCGCGCAGAACCCCCATGTTTTTCAGTGTTGGCACATGGGGGATTTCATGACCATCGTATCGCGCGTGACGGCGCTCACAGCCGTCCTTCTCGCTTCAGCCGCATTTCCGGCCGCCGCCGAGCCCGTCTTCAAACGCATTGCGTCTTTCGCAGTGGCTGACAATCTGCCGGAGGGCGACCAGCGCAAGGCTCCGACATCCGCGGAAATCATCACGGCCAGTGAAGACGGAAACCTGCTGATCTACTCGGACAGCCCGGGCAAGCGTGTCGGGCTCATCGACATCACCGACGCCAAGGCGCCGAAGTCCGCCGGCGTCGTCGCCTTCGAAGGCGAGCCCACCTCGGTCACCGTTGCCGGCTCAAAGGCGCTGGTCGCAGTCAACACGCGCGAGAGCTTCGTCAAGCCTTCGGGTTTCCTCGCGGTGGTCGATCTTGCGTCGAAGAAGGTGGATGTCAGCTGTGAACTCGGTGGCCAGCCGGATTCGGTTGCCGTCAACAAGGATCGCACTCTGGCGGCCATCGCCATTGAAAACGAGCGCGACGAGGACGTGAACGACGGCAAGATCCCGCAGATGCCGGCCGGCGACCTGGTAATCCTGTCGCTGAAGGATGGCGTCGCCGATTGCGGATCACTGAAACGCGTGACGTTGACCGGCCTTTCCGAAGTTGCCGGCGACGATCCGGAGCCGGAATTCGTTTCCTTCAACGGCAAGGACGAGATCGCGCTGACGCTACAGGAGAATAACCACATCGTCATCATCGACGGCAAGACCGCGACGGTGAAGACGCATTTCTCTGCCGGCTCCGTCGACCTCAAGAACATCGATACCAAGCGCAACGGTGCGATCGCCTTCAAGGACGAGCAGCCGGGCCGCAAGCGCGAGCCTGACGCCGTGAAGTGGCTTGATGACAACCGCATCGTCGTTGCCAACGAAGGCGACTACGAAGGCGGGTCGCGCGGCTTCACCATCTTCGACACGACCGGCAAGGTGCTGTTCGAATCAGGAGCAAGCTTCGAACATGCGGTCGCATCGATCGGCCACTATCCGGAGAAGCGTTCGTCGGCAAAGGGCGTGGAGCCGGAGGGCCTCGAGGCCGCTAGGTTCGGCGACGACAATCTGTTCTTCGTGCTGGCCGAACGCGCATCCGTCGTCGGCGTCTACAAGGACACCGGCGCCGAGCCCGAACTGCTTCAGCTGCTGCCGTCGGGCATCTCGCCGGAGGGGGCGGTCGCAATCCCGTCGCGCAACCTGCTTGCCACCGCCAACGAGGTGGACCTCGGCGAAGACGGCGGCGCTCGCTCGCACGTCATGATCTATGAGCGCGGCGAAGGTGAAGCTGCCTATCCGCAGATCCGGTCTGCCGAGAAGGATGGTCTGCCGATCGGCTTCGGTGCGCTTTCGGGTCTTGCCGCTGTTGCCGACAAGCCGGGCTTTCTGCGCGCCGTCAACGATTCGGTCTTCTCGTCGCAGCCGACGATCTACACCATAGACGCCACGCAAAAGCCGGCGCTGATCACCGAGGCGCTGGCGATTACCCGCGATGGCGCACCGGCACAGAAGCTCGACATCGAAGGCATCGCCAATGACGGAGAAGGGGGCTTCTGGCTCGCCTCCGAAGGCAATTCCGACAAGCTCTACAGCCATGCCATCTTCCACGTGAACAAGAAGGGCGAGATCAAGAAGGAGATCGCCCTGCCGGAAGCGCTGCGTGCGGGCGAAACCCGCTTCGGCTTCGAAGGCATCACGGTCGTCGGCGAAGGTGACGACCAGACGCTGTGGATGGCCGTGCAGCGCGAATGGAAGGACGACGAGAAGGGCTTCGTCAAGCTCGTCTCCTACAACCTGAAAAGCGAAGAGTGGGGCGCGGTCCGCTACCCGCTGGAAAAAGCCGGCGACGGCTGGGTCGGTCTTTCGGAGATTTCCGTGAGCGGCGACTACGTCTACATCATCGAGCGCGACAACCAGATCGGCCAGGCGGCCAAGCTGAAGAAGATCTATCGCGTGGCGCTGAGTGAATTGAAGCCGGCGGCCCTCGGTGGCGAACTGCCTGTCGTCAAGAAGGAAGAGGTTCGTGACCTCATTCCGGATCTCAAGGCGCTGAACGGCTACGTGGTCGACAAGGTCGAAGGCTTTACGGTCGATGCCGCCGGCAACGGCTATGTCGTGACGGACAATGACGGCGTCGACGACAGCTCCGGCGAAACCCTGTTCTTCTCCATCGGTGCTATCAACGCGATGTAAGCGTTCGCGCCCGGAGAAAACGGAAGAGGCCGGGACATGATGTCCCGGCCTCTTTCTATTTCCAGATGGTTTTGATCGGTCGGAGGAACGTCGTCAGCGGGCGACAGCGACCTGCGCTGCGTCTTCTTCGTCCTTGCGCTTGCGGATATCGTCGGTCCGGTCGACCAGCTTGCCGACGATGTCGTAGAGAGCGTCAAGCTCTTCATCGTCGAGGGCCGAGAAGATTTCCTCGAGCAGCTGCTTGCGTGGATGCTCGGCGGCTTCCAGCACGATGCGGCCCGTTTCGGTGATCGAGACGATTTTGGCGCGCCGGTCTTCCGGATCGGGCTTGCGCATGACCAGTCGGTCCCGCTCCAGGCCGTCAATGGCCTCGGTAACCGTGCGCGGCGCAAAGTTCAGCGCGCAGGCGATGTCGGTCGAGCGACAGGGGCCGAGCTTGCTCAGGAAGAAGAGGAACTTGCTGCGCGCCAGAGACACGCCTTCTTCGGTCATCGATTCGTTCACCAGGCGGTGAACCCGATGGTAGAGTTCGAACAGTCGGTCGGAAACTTCGAATGTCTTCTTCATGATCGTCGTTGGAATTTCATGAGGTGCCATGTGAAATGGCAGTAACATTAGTGATAGTTACAATTGCCGCCTTTGTCGACAGAAACCTCCGGCGTTTCACGGTAAGTCCGGCGGTAACAAAGAAACGGCCGCCATTGCTGGCGGCCGTTTCATTTGCAGTCACAAGAATTTCTGGCTGCAAACCAAGGTGAATTGGCGTCAGGCAGCCCAACGTGACGAACCGGTCGGCTGTGCGTAGCCGGCAGCCTCGACCAATGTGAAACGCGCGATCAGGTCGCGCAGACGACCGGCCTCCTGCGCCAGCGTCGCGCTTGCCGCATTGGCCTCCTCGACCATCGCCGCGTTCTGCTGGGTCACCTGGTCCATCTGGTTGACGGCGGTGTTGACTTCGGAGAGCCCCGCGGACTGTTCCTGCGCCGACACCGCGATCGCGTCCATATGCTGGTTGATCGTGACGATGAAGCCTTCGATGGTGCGCAGCGCTTCGCCGGTTTCGCGAACGAGCCGGACACCGCTTTCGACTTCGACGGTGGAGTTGCGGATCAGATCCTTGATCTCCTTGGCCGCCTTGGCGGAGCGCTGGGCAAGCTCGCGCACTTCCTGGGCGACGACGGCGAAGCCCTTGCCGGCATCACCGGCGCGAGCGGCCTCGACGCCAGCGTTCAGCGCCAGCAGATTGGTCTGGAAGGCAATCTCGTCGATGACGCCGATGATGTTGGAGATCTGGCTCGACGAGTGCTCGATGCGGCCCATGGCATCGACGGCGCCTGAGACGATCGCGCCGGACTTGCGGGCGCTTTCGTTTGCCTGGCCGGCGACGCTGCGGGCTTCGTTGGTGCGCTTCGACGAATTGCCGACGTTGACGGTGATCTGGTCGAGGGCGGCAGCGGTCTCTTCGAGCGAGGCTGCCTGCTGTTCGGTCCGACGCGACAGGTCGTCGGCGCTTTGGCTGACTTCGCGGGCACCGCTGTCGATGCTGCCGGAGGCAGCCGAAACGGCAGCAAGCGTGTCGGCAAGCTGCGCGACGGCCTGGTTGAGGTCGTGGCGAAGCTGCTCGAAGTCGGGCGCAAAGGGCTCGTTGAGCTGGAAGGCAAGATCTCCGGAGGCAAGGCGGCGTAGGCCGCTCGCAAGACCGGCGGTTGCCTCCTGGAGGCGACGCTGTGCCGCGGCTTCCGCTTCCTCGGTCAACCGCACGCGATCGGCTTCCGCCTTGGCACGCTGCGCCTGGGCATCGGCTTCAAGGTGCCTGTTGGTGATCGCCGCCTGGCGGAAGACCTCGACGGCACGGGCCATCTCGCCGATTTCGTCCTTGCGGGCGCCGTAGGGAATGGTGCTGTCGGTGTCGCCTTCGGCAAGATGGGCCATCGAGCGGGTGATGACCTGGATGGGTCGGGCAATGCCACGAACGGCATAGAGGATTGCGCCAAGCACGATGATGCCGGCAAGGGCGATCACGCCGATCTCGATCATGCGGATCTGGTCGTGCGTTGCCGAGCTCGCGGCAACGGCGGCGTCTGCGCCGGCGATATTGAGCGCGCGCATCTCCTTGATCGCGTCGTCGACCTGCTTCTCCGTCTCGCGCATCTCGACCTTGAAGACACTCTGCGCCTTCATGTTTTCGAGATTGTTGGAAAGCTTGACCATGCCGTCAGCGACGGAAGTATAGGCCTGATAGGCGGCACGCACCTTGTCCAATGCTGCCTTGTCGGCATCGGTGACCATCAGCGCCGCATACTCGTCAGCAAGCTTGTTGAAGCCGCCGGCGGTCTCGCCGATGACCTTTTCAGCAGCCTTCTTTTCGAAGGGGTCAGCGAGATCAGGTGGCGCGCAAAGGCCATGCGCGTGTCGGAAAGCTGGGTTTCGAGCGCGCGGGAAAGCGAGACCCGCGGCAGCCAGGTGGTGGCGATCTCGTTGTTGCGATCGTTCATCATCTTGATGCCGCCGAGCGAGGCAACGGCAAGCGCCGAAACGATAACGGCCACCACGAGGAAAAGGGCAATGAGTGTGTGCGAAATCTTGAGCCGTGACATAGGTACCCCCGGAAGGACGGCCGTCCGTAAAACTGTACTTGAATTAAGTCATTCCAGCTCTTGATCGTCATGACGGAGCGGATGCCGAAGCAGGAATCATTCCGGTGCCTGGACGCGCTTGGAAACGCAGCCGGCGCAAACCTAGCGAAGAAGATGTTACAAAAGCCCTAATCGATTAAAGTGAGTATAATCTGATATTTGCACGTACTCTGACGTCAAATCTCGGCCAATGAGTTTAACCAGTGCCAGGGCCTCCACTTGTATTAGTTCCGGCTTTACTTTCCTCGTCTGAAATATGCTTGCCGGCGGCGGTGCATCTCCCGCGTGGATGAAGCACTGCCACCGATTGACGGGCGCCCTTTTGCCGGGCCATGGTCGGCGATGCCCTTCCGCTTCGTCCACACCGCAGACCTGCATCTCGATTCGCCCCTTCGCAGCCTCGCTCTTAGAAACGCCGATCTCGCGGAGACCGTGCGCGGCGCATCAAGGCGCGCCTTCGTCAAGATCGTCGATCTTTGCATCGCCGAGCAGGTGGATGCGCTTCTCATCGCCGGCGATCTCTATGACGGCAGCCAGACGTCGATGAACACCGCCCTTTTTCTCGGTGGCGAATTGCGCCGGCTGGACGGGGCGGGCGTGCGCGTCTTTATCATTCGTGGCAATCATGATGCGCAGTCGCAGGTCACCAACGAACTGACCCTGCCGCCATCGGCCCATGTCTTCAAGGGCAGGGCAAAGGCCGTTCTTGCCAAGACGCTGGCTGGCGGTCGCGATGTCTATGTGCATGGCGTCAGCTTCGCCAGTCCGCACGCGCCGGAGAGCCTCCTGCCGGCCTTCCAGCCGCCGGTTTCGGGCGCAGTCAACATAGGCATGCTGCACACCAGCCTTGCCGGTGCGGCGGGTCACGATCTTTACGCGCCCTGCAGCCTTGCCGATCTCGTAGACCATGGCTTCGACTACTGGGCGCTTGGTCACATTCACCAGCGTCAGGTTCATGCGACCGGCCCCTTTGTCGTGATGCCGGGCATGCCGCAGGGCCGTGACGTCAACGAGGCGGGGGTGAAGGGGGTGACGCTTGTCACCGTGGATGACGATGGCCGGATCAGCATTGTCGAGCAGCCGATCGGCATCGCCAGTTTTGAGCGCACGCTGGTGGACATTACTGATCTGTCAGAGTGGCGCGATATGCTGGATGCCGTCAGGCAGACGCTCTCGGGAATCTGCGGCAAAACGTCGGCGGAAAACGTTATTCTGCGTCTGACCTTGACCGGCGCGACATCATTGGCCTGGCGCCTTCGTCGCGACGCAGATCTGCTGCGGGCGGAGATTGACAACATCGCGGCCGGGATCGCCGGCTGCTGGGTCGAGAAGGTCGAACTCGCCTGCCGGAACGTCCAATCTGAGAAACCGGGTTTCGCGCTCGATCCGGTCGAGGAGCTTGCGGCCCTCGTCGAGGCCGATGTTCTGCCGGCCCACGGATTTCGACAGGAGGTCCGCGCAGCCGTCGACGAAGTGTTGCAGCAGCTGCCGCCTGAACTGCGCCAGGCGCTGGCTCCGGACGAAGAAGCGGCCGAGCGACTAGCTTTGGAGGCTGGTGCGTCGGGAGGCGCCGAGGTGCTTGCCCACCTCCATGGCGGCGGCGCCGGCGAGGGCATCCACTGATGCGGCTGCGCGCACTCGATCTCGTCCGTTACGGGAAGTTCACCGATCGACGCCTCGATTTTGGCGAAACGACCCCAGGCACACCCGACCTGCACATCGTCTACGGCCCGAATGAGGCCGGCAAATCGACCCTGTTCTCAGGCTTCCTGGATCTGCTCTTCGGCATCGAGCATTCGAGCTCCTACGGTTTCCTGCACCCCTATCAGACAATGCGGGTGGGCGGCACGATCGAAGCCGCCGGTCGGAGCTATCGTGCTTTCCGGATCAAGCGGAAGACAAATTCGCTGGTTGGCGCGGACGATCAGCCGTTGCCCGACAACCTGCTTTCCGGCGTGCTGGGCGCGATCGATCGCGACACCTACCAGATGATGTTCTCGCTCGATGACGAGAGCATCGAGAAGGGTGGCGAGGCGATTTTGAAGAGCGAAGGCGAACTCGGGTCGCTGCTCTTTTCCGCAAGCTCGGGCCTGCCGGACAGCGCGGCAATCCTTGCGGCCCTGCGCGGGCAGGCCGACGCCTTCTACCGGCCACAGGCGCGCAAGCATCAGCTCGCAGAGCTGAAGAGCGATCTGGAAGCTCTGAGAGTCGAACGGAATGCTCTCGATATCAACGCACGTGAATACGCGGCTCTGCGCAAGTCGCAGATGCAGGCGCGCGAACGTCACGAGGAGGTCATCGCGCGCCGGGCTTCACTCAGGGTCGCGCGCGATCGCCTGAGAGCTGAGATCGAAGCCCTGCCATATCACGCCCGGTTACGTGCACTCCGGGTGGAATTGGCGAGCGCCACGCAGTTGCCGCCGCCACCGGCCGAGTGGGCGAGCGAATTGCCGGCGCTGCGGCGCGAAGAGGGGGAGATCGACGTCAAGCTGCGGCAGATTGAAAGCGAGACGCAGTATCGTCGCGACGCAATCGAGGAATTGCCTGAGGACAGGGAGGCTCTGTGCCTGGCCGAGCGCCTGGTCGCGATCCAGGAGACGGCACTTGATGCCCGCTACGTGACCGCCGCACGCGATATGCCGTCGCGCGTGGAAGAGTTCGTAAAGGTCACGGCGGAAATCAGCGCATGCCTGCTGCGGCTTGGAGAGCCGGCGGACCGCGACCCCGCTACGTTGCTGCTGCCGGCCGGCACCGGAGCCCAGATACAGGATCTCGCCCGGCGGCACTCCGCCTTGGCCGAGCGCGTCGCATCAGCGCATCAGGAGGTCTCCAACGCCATGGCGGCAGCGCGTGCGGCTGAATGCGAACTGGCAGAACTTGGCGACAAGGAGGGAATCGCGGACGTCTCTGCACTTGCGCAGCGATTGCCGTTCTGGCGACGCAACGACTGTCTGATGCGCCAGAAGTCGGCGCTGCAGACAATCGCTAGGCTGGAAGCCGAACTTGCCGACAAGATGGTGCTGCTAAAGCCGTTTTGCGGCAGCGCCGACGATCTGCTTGCGCTCGGCGTACCGTCAGCGGGAACGCTCGATGCCTGGCGTCTGTCGTTCGCGGCGCAAGTAGAACGGCAGGCGCGCCTTTCTGATCGCCTAGCGGCCGAGCGGGAACTCTTTGCCGGTGAGGAGGCGCGGCTTGCCGAGTTGTCAGCCGCCAGTGGTGTGCTGGACGATCTTGCCTCGCTTGCTTTGCGACGCACGCGAGACGACGCATGGCAACGGCATAAGGCCGCGCTTACCGAGGAGACGGCCACTGCGTTCGAACAGGCGATGGGAGACGATGACGGCGCTACCGCGCTTCGTCTCGCGGAAGCCGCAAGGCTGGCTGAGATGCGAGGCCTGGCACTTTCGATGACCGAGCGACGCGCACGCCTTGGCGTACTACGCAGCCAGGGTGACCAACTGCGCGACGATGCGCAAAGACAGGCTGAGGCACTCGCGTCGGCAGTGACTGCATGTGGTTTACCCAACGTCATCCCTCTGCCGCAACTGGAGGCGTGGCTGGCCGTTCGCCTCGATGCTCTCGATTTGCGCGCACAGCTGCGCTCGGTCCGGCTGGAATTTGATCAAGCGCGGGCCGAAGAAGCAGAAGCGGTCCGGTCGCTGCAGGAGGAATTGGCAAGCCTTGGGCTCGCCGATGGACTGCCGAGCAGGTTGGACGGGCTGCTGGCCATCGCGGAACAGACGATTTCGCGCGCGCAGATCGCGGCCGGCACGCACAACGCTGCCCGCGATGCGGCCAAGCGGGGTGCTGCCGTGCTTGAAAGTCGGCGTCGGGCGCTGGAAATTGCCGAGAGCGAAACGGCGGCGTGGCAGGGACAGTGGCGCGATCTTCTTGCCAAGCGCTGGTTTGCAGAGCTTGACGAGCCGCTTTCGCCAGAAGCGGTTGTTCCGATGCTGGCCGTGCTGCAGGATCTCGACAAGCTGACGCAGCGTAAGTCCGATCTCGACTATCGCATCGCCGGCATGCGCAAAGATCAGGCGGCGTTCGCGCGCGCCGTCAGCGAACTCGCCGGACCGTCTGCGAGCGGTGACCCCCTTGCCATCCTTGCGTCACTGAAGGCGCGTGTCGAGACGGCACAGAGGTTCGCGGATCGCCGGGCCACCCTCCTGTCCGAACTCGCGAGATTGGATGACGAAAGGCGTGCCACAAGCGCTGAGCGCGAACTCCATGCGGTGCGCAGGCGATCGGTGCTCGAGTTCTTCGATTGCGATACGCTCGACCAGGCTTCGCAGCATTTTGAGGGCGCGCGTGAACAACAGCGTCTGCGCCAACGCATTGCCGATACGGAGGCGGATCTCGCGTCCTGTCTGGGCGTCGCTGCGAGTGAAGAGGCGGAGGCGTTGCTTGACGCGCTCGACGACGCGGCAGCCCGGCTGGAGCTGGGGCGACTGGAGGCGGCGCTCGACGATTGCGATCGCGACGTCAGTGAATTGCACACGGACATGCGAGAGAAGGAAAGGGCGCTCGCGGATGTCGAAGGCGGCGATACGGTTGCGGAACTCGAGCAGAAGCGGCGGACGCTGCTTCTCGATATCGAAAGCAAGGCACTGGCCTACCTGCGGCTGCGGGCCGGTGTGATTGCCGCGGAAACGGCGCTTCGGCTCTTTCGCGAGCGACACCGCAGCGCCATGATGCGCCGCGCGTCGGAGACTTTCAGCCGGATCAGCGGCGGTGAATATTCCGGCCTGTCGGCCCAGTCCGACAAGGGGCAGGAGTTCCTGATCGCCAATGCGGCTGCTGGAGGATCGAAGCTCGCTCGGGATCTTTCCAAGGGCACGCGCTTCCAGCTCTATCTGGCGCTAAGAATCGCGGGCTATCATGAGATTGCCGCAGCGCGCGAATCGCTGCCCTTCATCGCCGACGACATCATGGAGACCTTTGACGATGGGCGTGCCGGCCGCGCCTTCGAGCAAATGGCGGACATGGCACGTGTCGGCCAGGTCATTTATCTGACCCACCACGAGCATCTGTGCGAGATAGCCCGCGAAGCCTGCCCGAGTGCCACAATCCACAGGCTATAGTGGGGACCGTGCAGGCTCGGGAGGGCGTGTTTGGTGCGGCATCTTCCCACCGGACAGAATCGACGCAACCTGGAGGAACGAGAGATGGACATCATACCGAGTGGATCGAGACCGTCGATGCGCGCACCGGCGGATTACTTCACAGGCACGGTTCGGCAGGATCCGGTAATCGAGGCTGAGGAACCGGCACGGGTGCGCGCCGTCAGCGTTACCTTCGAACCGGGCGCCCGCACCGCCTGGCACACGCATCCGCTCGGCCAGACCCTGGTTGTGACCGCCGGACGCGGCCTCGCGCAAAGCTGGGGTGGCCCCGTGCGCGAGATTCGCATGGGTGACGTCGTCTGGTTTGCTCCGGGCGAAAAACACTGGCACGGCGCCGCACCGGATACGGCCATGGTGCATCTTGCGATCCAGGAAGCGCTCGATGGTAAGGCTGCGGACTGGCTGGAGCACGTCAGCGATGAGCAGTATCGCGGCGGGTAGTGTCGTTGGCGGAGACCTGTCCTACGGACGAAAGCCTTTGGGCTTCACGGAGAGGCGCGTCGGTATCGGCGTTTCTGGTCGTCGTGGCTGTGGAGAGCGGTTGATTCACGCGCCGCACAGCGTCCGTTTTCAAAAACAATGGGCGTCATGGCGACGGCGAAAGCAAAGCGCAAACGCTTATTGAAAATATGCCGATGTGTCGAAATTCCAAGGGAAGAAGTGGTGGGCGATGAGAGACTCGAACTCCCGACATCCTCGGTGTAAACGAGGCGCTCTACCAACTGAGCTAATCGCCCTTCCGCGTTTGGACCGGATCAGTCCGCCGCGTCGGTGGCCGTGATCTAGGCGTAACCGAAAAAAACCGCAAGAGCATTTGTATCGTTTTTATGATTTTTTTTTGTTGGCGGTCGCGCGACGCCCTGAAATGCCGGGGTTCGCGCTTGTGGACAAAAAGTGCGGATCGCAGGCCAACATGGGTCTATGGGGGAGGGAGGCAATGTGAGGGCGGGGAGATCGGAGAATCGTGACGCGTGCACGTGCGGTGAATTAGGCGACGACCTTGCAATGTGACCTAGGAGGGGATGGTGGCCGTCATTGCTCTGTTTCGAATTCGATCATTTTCTTGCCCTGTGGATCATTTTTCATTCCGTCGCGGATTTGTCTTCAAACACGCTTGACACCCCAAGTCGAACCGCTTAGTTAGCCGCTCATCGAACGGCGCTGCTGCTCGATGCGGGGCGGAAACGCTCCAACCAAGTCAAGATGATGCGGGTGTAGCTCAGTCGGTTAGAGTGCCGGCCTGTCACGCCGGAGGTCGCGGGTTCGAGCCCCGTCACTCGCGCCACTCTTGATCTGGTACTGCCTAAGGCGTTCTCAAGGGATGCCGATGGTGGTAAAAATGATCGTTCGCGGTCATCATGCGCGGGTGTAGCTCAGTCGGTTAGAGTGCCGGCCTGTCACGCCGGAGGTCGCGGGTTCGAGCCCCGTCACTCGCGCCACTTTCCCACTCTACCTCCTTCTTCAATCGTGTTGGCCTCAGGGTCCGATTGTGCACTGCGGCAATCTGTCTCGCGTGCGTTTGTTTTACGGTAAAGTCGACGCTGCCCCGCAAATCCGCGCTTTGCCGACACAGCCCGTTTGATCCTGTGTCGTGAACCGGTTTAAATGGCCCCTAAAGGCTTGCGCGCGGGCGCGGGCTGCGCTAACCACTCCGGCGTTGCAACATATTTTTCGGCCTGCGAGATTTGTTGTTCTGGCGCTCTCCCATGCGCCCTCCCGCAGGCAGGGACGGATAACAATGACTGAACTTCTCGGTTCCTACGTTCCGATCGCGATTTTCATTGGAATCGCACTGGTGATCGGTGTGGCGCTTCTGATTGCTCCCTTCGCCGTCGCCTTCAAGGCTCCTGATTCGGAAAAGCTGTCGGCCTACGAGTGCGGCTTCAATGCGTTCGACGACGCCCGCATGAAGTTCGACATCCGCTTCTATCTCGTGTCGATCCTCTTCATCATCTTCGACCTCGAAGTTGCCTTCCTCTTCCCCTGGGCGGTCTCGTTCCATGAGCTGGGTTGGTTCGGTTTCTGGTCGATGATGGTCTTCCTCGGTGTGCTGACGATCGGCTTTATCTATGAATGGAAGAAGGGAGCGCTGGAATGGAACTAGCATCCGGCACCACGCTCGTTGCGCCCAAGGCCAAGGGGATCATCGATCCCTCGACCGGCAAGCCGATCGGCAGCAATGACGCATTCTTCGGCGAGATCAATAACGAGCTCGCCGACAAGGGTTTTCTGGTCACCTCGACCGACGAGCTCATCAACTGGGCCCGTACCGGTTCGCTGATGTGGATGACATTCGGTCTTGCCTGCTGTGCAGTCGAGATGATGCAGATGTCGATGCCGCGTTACGACGCCGAGCGCTTCGGTTTCGCGCCGCGCGCCTCACCGCGTCAGTCCGACGTCATGATCGTCGCCGGCACGCTGACCAACAAGATGGCGCCCGCACTCCGCAAGGTCTATGACCAGATGCCGGAGCCGCGTTACGTCATCTCGATGGGCTCCTGCGCCAACGGTGGCGGCTACTACCACTATTCCTATTCCGTCGTTCGCGGCTGCGACCGCGTCGTTCCCGTCGATATCTACGTTCCAGGCTGTCCTCCCACGGCAGAAGCGCTTCTTTACGGCGTGCTTCTGCTGCAGAAGAAGATCCGCCGGACCGGCACGATCGAACGCTAAGGGCAGGGGGTCTTTGATATGAGTGAAGCCCTGAACGAGCTTGCGTCCTATCTGCGCGAAACGCGCGGCGCACTGATCTCCGATGCATCGCTGAATTTCGGCGAGCTGACGCTGACGACGACGTCCGCCAATCTCATCGCGCTGCTGACGTTCCTGCGCGACGACGTGCAATGCGCCTTCGTCAATTTCGTTGACGTCTGCGGCGTCGACTGGCCGCAGCGGCCGGACCGTTTCGACGTTGTCTACCACCTCCTGTCGCCGCGCCAGAACCTGCGCGTGCGCGTCAAGGTGTCGACCGGCGAGAACGAGCCGGTGCCGTCGGCAACGCCGGTTTATCCGGGCGCCGATTGGTTCGAGCGCGAAGCCTACGACATGTACGGCATCCTGTTTACCGGCCACCCGGACCTGCGCCGCATCCTGACGGACTACGGTTTCGAAGGGCATCCGTTGCGCAAGGACTTCCCGGTCACCGGCTTCGTCGAGGTGCGTTATGACGACCAGGCAAAACGCGTCGTCTACGAACCCGTCGAACTGAAGCAGGAATTCCGCAACTTCGACTTCCTCTCTCCCTGGGAAGGCACGGATTACGTGTTGCCCGGCGACGAGAAGGCGAAAGCACGGTAAGACTTTAGTGGCCCGCGGTAGCCGCCCAAGCGGCTGCCGTCCGGCCTGGAGCAATCGGTATGACCGAACATAACGTCCGCAATTTCAACATCAACTTTGGTCCGCAGCATCCGGCGGCGCACGGCGTTCTTCGTCTGGTGCTCGAGCTTGATGGCGAAATCGTCGAACGCGTCGATCCGCATATCGGCCTGCTGCACCGCGGCACCGAAAAGCTGATAGAGACCAAGACCTACCTGCAGGCCGTGCCCTATTTCGACCGCCTCGACTACGTGGCGCCGATGAACCAGGAGCACGCCTTCGCGCTCGCAGTTGAGAAGCTGACGGGCACGGAAGTGCCGATCCGCGGCCAGCTCATTCGCGTTCTCTATTCGGAAATCGGCCGCATCCTCTCGCATCTTCTCAACGTCACCACGCAGGCCATGGACGTCGGTGCGCTGACGCCGCCGCTCTGGGGCTTCGAAGAGCGCGAAAAGCTGATGGTGTTTTATGAGCGTGCCTGCGGCGCGCGCATGCACTCGGCCTATTTCCGTCCGGGCGGCGTCCATCAGGACCTGCCGCACGAACTCGTCGAAGACATCGGCAAGTGGATCGATCCGTTTCTCAAGACCGTCGACGACATCGACGAACTCCTGACCGGCAACCGCATCTTCAAGCAGCGCAACGTCGACATCGGCGTCGTCAAGCTCGATGACGCCTGGGCCTGGGGTTTCTCGGGCGTGATGGTGCGCGGTTCGGGTGCTGCCTGGGACCTGCGCCGCTCGCAGCCCTACGAGTGCTATTCGGATCTCGAGTTCGATATCCCGATCGGCAAGAACGGCGACTGCTTCGACCGTTACCTGATCCGCATGATCGAGATGCGCCAGTCGGCGCGCATCATGCGCCAGTGCGTCGATCGTCTGCTCGGCGATGCCAAGGTCGGCCCGGTTTCGTCGCTCGACGGCAAGATCGTCCCGCCGAAGCGCGGCGAGATGAAGCGTTCGATGGAAGCGCTGATCCACCACTTCAAGCTCTACACCGAAGGCTATCACGTGCCGGCCGGCGATGTTTACGCCGCAGTCGAAGCGCCGAAGGGCGAGTTCGGCGTCTATCTCGTCTCCGACGGCACCAACAAGCCCTATCGCTGCAAGATCCGTGCACCGGGTTACGCGCATCTCCAGGCGATGGATTTCCTCTGTCGGGGACACCAGCTTGCCGACGTTTCGGCCGTGCTGGGCTCCCTCGACATCGTGTTCGGTGAGGTTGACCGCTGATGCGTCTCGCGCCCCTGGCCACGCTCGCTCTTCTCGCGCTCGCATCGACCGCCTCCGCACAGGACGCGGTCGATAGCGGTGCGTCGAGCGGCTTGCGCGGGGGCTCGATGGCCGATCTCGTGGCCAAGGGTTACGAGATCAAGGCCGCGGTCGCCAATGGCACGCGCTACATCGTATTTTTGCAGAAAGACCAGTCAGCCTATGCCTGTGAATTCGTCTCGGTGACGAAATCGCGGTGCGGTTCGATTAACTGATAAGGTGTCCACTAGAATGTCCGTTCGTCGACTAGCCGAAGACACTGTCCAGCCGCCAAGCTTTGCCTTCAGCAAGGACAACGCCGCCTGGGCGAAGGAAACGATCAAGAAATACCCCAAGGGCCGCGAACAGTCCGCCGTCATCCCGCTGTTGATGCGCGCTCAGGACCAGGACGGCTGGGTCACGAAAGCCGCCATCGAGTCGATCGCCGACATGCTCGGCATGCCCTATATTCGCGTGCTCGAAGTTGCGACCTTCTACACCCAGTTCCAGCTGAAGCCGGTCGGTACGCGCGCTCACGTCCAGGTCTGCGGTACGACGCCCTGCATGCTGCGCGGCGCCGAAGACCTGATCAAGGTCTGCAAGAAGAAGATCGCCCACGATCCCTTCACGCTCAACGAGGGCGGCACGCTCTCCTGGGAAGAAGTCGAATGTCAGGGCGCCTGCGTCAACGCGCCGATGGTCATGATCTTCAAGGATACCTTCGAAGACCTGACGCCCGAGCAGCTCGAGCAGATCATCGACCGTTTCGAAGCAGGCAAGGGTGCCGAAGTCACCCCCGGTCCGCAGATCGATCGCATCTATTCCGCGCCGGAAGGTGGCCCGACGACGCTGACGCTTGTGGACGCGGCTCCGGCCAAGGCCACGACTCCTGCGAAGAAGACGAGCGCTGAACCGGCGGTTTCCGTTCCGCCGTCGAATGCCGCCCGTCCGAAGACCGCAGCGACCGAGACCAACGCGTCGATCAAGACACCGGTGACGGCAAAGGCAGAAGCTGCCGCCAACACCAAGGTCGAAGGCGGCACCGCCGACAAGTCGAAGCCGGCAAAGACGCCGGCCGTTTCCGGCAAGCCTTCGCTCGAAGACAAGAACCGCCCGTCCGGCATCGAGAAGCCGGCAGCCGCCGACGATCTCAAGCTGATCTCCGGCGTCGGTCCGAAGATCGAGGTTACGCTCAACGAACTGGGGATCTACACCTACGCGCAAGTTGCTTCGTGGAAGAAGGCCGAGCGCGAGTGGGTCGACGGATACCTGAATTTCAAGGGCCGCATTGAGCGCGACGACTGGGTCAAGCAGGCCAAGGCGCTCGCCAAGGGCGGCGAAGCCGAATACATCAAAGTCTTCGGCAAGAAGCCGCGGTAAAGAGGTGAATTATGCTCAGAGATGAAGACCGCATCTTTACCAACATCTACGGCCTCAAGGACAAGTCCCTGAAGGGCGCCATGGCGCGCGGCCACTGGGACGGCACCAAGCAGCTGCTCGAAAAGGGCCGCGACTGGATCGTCAACGAAGTGAAGGCCTCCGGCCTTCGCGGACGCGGCGGCGCCGGCTTCCCGACCGGCCTCAAGTGGTCCTTCATGCCGAAGGAAAGCGACGGCCGCCCGCACTATCTCGTCGTCAACGCCGACGAGTCCGAGCCCGGCACCTGCAAGGACCGTGACATCATGCGTCACGATCCGCACACGCTGATCGAAGGCTGCGTCGTCGCCAGCTTCGCCATGGGCGCGCATGTCGCCTATATCTACGTGCGCGGTGAGTTTGTCCGCGAGCGCGAGGCGCTGCAGGCGGCAATCGACGAATGCTACGCCTACGGCCTGCTCGGCAAGAACAACAAGCTCGGCTACGATATCGACATCTACGTGCACCATGGTGCCGGCGCCTACATCTGTGGCGAAGAGACGGCCCTGCTCGAAAGCCTTGAAGGCAAGAAGGGCCAGCCGCGCCTGAAGCCGCCGTTCCCGGCCAACATGGGTCTCTACGGCTGCCCGACGACCGTCAACAACGTCGAATCGATCGCGGTCACGCCGACCATCCTGCGCCGCGGCGCTGGCTGGTACACGAGCTTCGGCCGTCCGAACAACCACGGCACCAAGCTCTATTCGGTTTCCGGCCACGTCAATCGCCCGTGCACGGTCGAAGACGCGATGTCGATCCCATTCCACGAGCTGATCGAAAAGCACTGTGGCGGTATCCGCGGCGGCTGGGACAACCTGCTCGCCGTCATCCCCGGCGGTTCGTCCGTTCCTTGCGTGCCTGGCGCGCAGATGAAGGACGCGATCATGGATTTCGACGGCCTGCGCGAAGTCGGTTCCAGCCTTGGAACCGCCGCCGTCATCGTCATGGATCGGTCGACCGACATCATCAAGGCGATCTGGCGTCTCTCGGCCTTCTACAAGCACGAGAGCTGTGGCCAGTGCACGCCGTGCCGTGAAGGCACCGGCTGGATGATGCGCGTCATGGAACGCATGGTTCACGGCCGCGCCCAGAAGCGCGAAATCGACATGCTGTTCGACGTGACCAAGCAGGTTGAAGGCCACACGATCTGCGCGCTCGGCGACGCAGCCGCCTGGCCGATCCAGGGCCTGATCAAGCATTTCCGTCCGGAGATGGAAGCGCGGATCGACGAATACACGCGCAATGCCTCGTCGCACGGCGCGGTATTGCAAGCGGCGGAGTAAGGCACGATGGCCGGCGCACGCGAGGAGGGACAGATGAAAGGACAGGCCGAAGCAGGCATTCCATTCGCGCGTCCGCTTGGCGGCGATCCGGCCGATCCGTTCGGCATGGGCGAATGGATGAAGAACTTGCCGCAGGTGCCGCTGCACCCGCTGATGGTTCATCCGGCTGCCGCTGTTGCGGCAGCAACCGCGATCGGCTTCGGCTTCACCAGTCACGTTGCGGGCGTCATGCTTGGCGCGATGCAGGGTGCCGTCGAAGCGGCGCAGAAGCGCGCCGAGCCGGTCGCCCGTGGGCTTTCTGAGGTCGCCGGGACGGCGTCGCAGGCAGCCGCAGCCGAAGCGGAAACGGTCGTGAAGCCCTCCGCGTCGGCAAAGCGTGCCAGCGCAAGGCCGGCTGGCAAGAAGGTCGCGACCGAAAAGACCGCCAAGGTTCGCGCCGCCGCCAAGACGCCGGTTGCTGACGACCTCAAGCGGATCTCCGGCATCGGACCGAAGCTCGAGCAGGTGCTGAACGCGAAGGGCATTCGCGGCTTCGCCGACATTGCCGCCTGGAGCGCAACAGATATTGCCCGTTTCGACGACGAGTTGGGTTTCGGTGGTCGGATCGGGCGGGACGATTGGGTCGGACAGGCCAAGGCGCTGAAAGGCGCTTGAAACGATAAGGGGCGGGGTCGGAGACGGTCATCGCCCGCAAGCAGCAAGGCTGTGTTGGAATTGTCCGTCACCTCCAGGTCGACGGACGGAAGACAGGATTGAGTACGAAGATGGCAAAGCTGAAAGTCGACGGAAAAGAGATCGAGGTACCGGATCATTTCACGCTGCTTCAGGCGTGCGAAGAGGCCGGAGCCGAGGTTCCGCGCTTCTGTTTCCATGAGCGGCTGTCGGTCGCCGGCAACTGCCGTATGTGTCTTATCGAGGTGAAGGGAGGGCCACCCAAGCCCGCCGCTTCCTGCGCCATGGGCGTGCGCGACCTCCGTCCGGGCCCGAACGGCGAAGCCCCGGAAGTCTTCACGACCACACCGATGGTCAAGAAGGCGCGCGAAGGCGTGATGGAATTCCTGCTGATCAACCATCCACTCGATTGCCCGATCTGCGACCAGGGCGGCGAATGCGACCTGCAGGACCAGGCGATGGCCTTCGGCATCGACAGTTCGCGCTACCAGGAAAACAAGCGCGCCGTCGAAGACAAGTATATCGGCCCGCTCGTCAAGACCGTGATGAACCGCTGCATCCACTGCACGCGCTGCGTTCGTTTCACCACCGAAGTCGCCGGTATCGCTGAACTCGGGCTGATTGGCCGCGGCGAAGACGCCGAGATCACCACCTATCTCGAGCAGGCGATGACGTCGGAACTGCAGGGCAACGTCGTTGACCTCTGCCCGGTCGGCGCGCTGACCTCGAAGCCGTTCGCCTTCACCGCCCGTCCGTGGGAACTGAACAAGACCGAATCCATCGACGTGATGGATGCGCTGGGTTCGGCGATCCGCGTCGATACCCGCGGCCGCGAAGTCATGCGCATCATGCCGCGCGTCAATGAAGAGATCAACGAAGAGTGGATCTCCGACAAGAGCCGCTTCATCTGGGACGGCCTGAAGACGCAGCGTCTCGATCGTCCTTACGTCAAGAAGGATGGCCGTTTGCAGCCTGCCACCTGGGGCGAAGCCTTCCAAGCGGTCAAGGCTGCAGTTGCCAACACCTCTGGCGACAAGATCGGTGCGATTGCCGGCGACCTCGCTTCGGTCGAAGAAATGTACGCGCTGAAGGAACTGATCGCGTCTCTCGGCTCCGAGAGCATCGACTGCCGCCAGGACGGCGCAGCGCTCAACCCTGCCTTCGGCCGCTCCAGCTACATCTTCAACCCGACGATTTCGGGTATCGAGAGCGCTGACGCGCTGCTGATCGTCGGCTCCAACCCGCGCTTCGAGGCGTCTGTCCTCAATGCCCGCATCCGCAAGCGTTACCGCATGGGCAACTTCCCGATCGCCGTCATCGGCGAGCCCGGGGAACTGCGCTACGAATACGAATACCTTGGCGCCGGCACCGAAACGCTTGCCGAACTCGTTTCCGGCAAGGGCAAGTTTGCCGCGACCCTGAAGAAGGCGCAGCGCCCGATGATCATCATCGGCCAGGGCGCCGTTGCAGGGGAGGGCGGTCAAGCCGTTCTCGCCGCTGCCGCCAAGCTCGCGAGCGCCGTCGGTGCTGTGACCGCCGACTGGAACGGCTTTGCCGTTCTGCACACGGCTGCGTCCCGCGTTGGTGGCCTCGACCTCGGCTTTGTGCCGGGTGCGAACGGCAAGACGGCAGCCGAAATGGTTTCCGGCTCTGACGTTCTCTTCCTGCTCGGCGCCGATGAGATCGACCTGGCTGCCCGCAAGTCCGGCTTCACCGTCTATATCGGTTCACACGGCGACAACGGTGCGCATGGCGCCGACGTCATCCTGCCGGGCGCGACCTACACCGAAAAGTCCGGCACCTGGGTCAATACCGAAGGCCGTGTTCAGATCGGCAACCGCGCCGGCTTCGCACCGGGCGATGCCCGCGAAGACTGGGCGATCGTTCGCGCGCTCTCCGACGTCCTCGGCAAGAAGCTGCCCTTTGATTCGCTTGGCGAATTGCGCGTTAAGCTCTATGCGGCGCACCCGCATTTCGCCGACATCGACGCAATCGCTGCCGGCAACGGCGACGAAATTGCCGCACTTGGCCAAAAAGCCGGTGAGATGGGCAAATCCGTGTTTGCGTCTCCGGTCAAAGACTTCTATTTGACGAACCCGATAGCGCGCGCATCCGCCGTCATGGCCGAATGCTCGGCTTTGGCACGCAACAATTTCAAAGCTGCGGCGGAATGAGCGCGAGGGAATAGAGTATCATGGACGCTTTCATTTCGACCTATGTCTGGCCCGCGATCATCATGGTCGCCCAGTCGCTGCTGCTCCTGGTCGCGCTGCTGCTTTTCATCGCCTACATTCTGCTCGCCGACCGCAAGATCTGGGCTGCCGTCCAGCTGCGCCGTGGTCCGAATGTGGTTGGCCCCTGGGGTCTTTTCCAGTCCTTCGCCGACCTTTTGAAGTTCGTCTTCAAGGAGCCGGTCATTCCGGCCGGCGCCAACAAGGCGATCTTCCTGCTCGCCCCGCTCGTTTCCGTTACGCTGGCGCTCGCCGCCTGGGCGGTGATCCCGCTCAACGCCGGATGGGTGATCGCCAACATCAACGTCGGCATCCTCTTCGTCTTCGCCATATCTTCTCTTGAAGTTTATGGCATCATCATGGGCGGCTGGGCGTCGAACTCGAAATATCCGTTCCTCGGCGCACTTCGCTCGGCGGCACAGATGGTTTCCTACGAAGTCTCGATCGGCTTCGTCATCGTCACCGTTCTTCTGTGTGTCGGCTCGCTGAACCTGACGGACATCGTCAACGCGCAGTCGACCGGCATCGGCACCAACCTCGGCCTGCCGGCATCCTTCCTCGACTGGCATTGGCTCGCGCTGTTCCCGATGTTCATCGTGTTCTTCATTTCGGCGCTTGCCGAAACGAACCGCCCGCCCTTCGATCTTCCGGAAGCGGAATCCGAACTCGTCGCCGGCTTCATGGTCGAGTACGGCTCGACGCCCTACATGATGTTCATGCTCGGCGAATACGCCGCCATCTGCCTGATGTGCGCGCTGACGACGATCCTGTTCCTCGGTGGCTGGCTGCCTCCGGTCGACGTGTGGTTCCTGAACTGGGTACCGGGCATCATCTGGTTCATGCTGAAGGCATCGTTCGTGTTCTTCATGTTCGCGATGGTGAAGGCTTTCGTGCCGCGCTATCGCTACGACCAGCTGATGCGCCTCGGCTGGAAGGTCTTCCTGCCGATCTCTCTCGCAATGGTCGTGATCACTGCATTCGTTCTCAAGCTGACGGGAGCCGCATGATGATGGCTCACGCTTGGCAGCATACCGCCGGCCGCTCCCAGGCCGGCAACTCTGGAGGTAAATGATGGCCGGTCTTTCGCAAGCCGTCAGCTCGCTGTTCCTCAAGGAATTCGTCGGCGCGTTCTTTCTGTCGATGCGGTACTTCTTCAAGCCGAAGGCGACGTTGAATTACCCCTTCGAAAAGGGTCCGGTCAGCCCGCGCTTCCGCGGTGAGCATGCGCTTCGCCGTTATCCCAACGGTGAAGAGCGTTGCATCGCCTGCAAGCTGTGCGAGGCGATCTGTCCTGCACAGGCCATCACCATCGAGGCCGGCCCGCGCCGCAACGACGGCACGCGTCGCACGGTTCGCTACGACATCGACATGGTGAAATGCATCTATTGCGGTTTCTGCCAGGAAGCATGTCCGGTCGACGCGATCGTCGAAGGCCCGAACTTCGAGTTCGCGACCGAGACGCGCGAAGAGCTGTACTACGACAAGGACAAGCTCCTTGCCAACGGCGACCGCTGGGAACGTGAAATCGCACGCAACATCGCAATGGACTCGCCTTATCGCTGAGGCCACTTGCGGAGTGCCGCCCCGGGGAGGGCGGTGCATGTGACATAGGTTTGGGCAACGGCCGGACGCGCGTCCGGCTTTGCCTGTGGAGTGGGGCCGCAGCGCCTCACGCCGTGCAAGACGAAGAAGGCACCGATCATGGGTCTGCAGGTTCTTTTTTTCTATCTCTTTGCCTTCATCGCGGTGGCGTCGGCATTTATGGTCATTGCGGCCAGGAACCCGGTTTATTCGGTTCTGTTCCTGATCCTGACCTTCTTTAATTCGGCGGGTCTTTTCCTGCTGACCGGCGCCGAATTCCTCGCGATGATCCTGCTGGTCGTCTACGTCGGCGCGGTCGCGGTGCTGTTCCTGTTCGTCGTCATGATGCTCGACATCGATTTTGCCGAACTGCGTGCGGGCGTGCTCGAATACGCGCCGGTCGGCGCGCTGATCGGCCTGATCCTTGCAGCCGAGCTCATCATCGTGGTCGGTGGCGCAACGTTCTCGCCGGAGATCGCCAAGTCGGTCTCGATGCCGATCCCGGCCATCACCGAGCGGACGAACACGGCGGCCCTCGGCGACGTGCTCTATACCCACTACGTCTACTTCTTCCAGATCGCTGGCCTTGTGCTGCTCGTCGCCATGATCGGCGCCATCGTGCTGACGCTCCGCCACCGCGACAATGTCAAGCGCCAGAATATCCCGCAACAGGTTGCCCGCACGCCCGAGACCGCCGTCGAGGTGGTCACGGTCAAGCCTGGCCAGGGCATCTAAGTCGGACGCGAGATCGAGGAACATAAAATGGAAATCGGAATTTCCCACTATCTCACCGTCAGCGCCATCCTGTTCACGCTGGGCGTCTTCGGCATCTTCCTGAACCGCAAGAACGTCATCGTCATCCTGATGTCGGTCGAACTCATTCTTCTTGCGGTCAACATCAACATGGTCGCCTTCTCGGCGTTCCTGAATGATATCACAGGCCAGGTCTTTGCCCTGTTCATCCTGACCGTCGCGGCTGCGGAAGCGGCCATCGGACTTGCAATTCTCGTCGTCTTCTACCGCAACCGCGGCTCGATCGCTGTTGAAGACGTCAACATGATGAAGGGCTGATTGGGCTATGGATACCATCATCAAGGCTATCGTTTTCCTGCCTTTGATCGGCTTTCTGATCGCCGGCCTCTTCGGGAATTCGATCGGCGCCAAGGCATCGGAATATGTCACCAGCGGTCTGATGATCATCGCCGCTGCGCTCTCCTGGTACGTCTTCTTCGACGTCGCCATGGGCCACCAGGAAATGATCAAGGTTTCGGTGCTGCGCTGGATCCAGTCCGGCAGCTTCGACGTCGAATGGGCGTTCCGCGTCGACACGCTGACGTCGGTCATGTTCGTCGTCGTCAACACCGTGTCGACGCTCGTGCATGTCTATTCGATCGGCTACATGCACCACGATCCGCATCGTCCGCGCTTCTTTGCCTATCTGTCGCTGTTCACCTTCGCGATGCTCATGCTCATCACGTCGGACAACCTGGTGCAGATGTTCTTCGGCTGGGAAGGCGTGGGTCTCGCGTCCTACCTGCTCATCGGCTTCTGGTACAAGAAGCCGTCGGCGACCGCGGCCGCGATGAAGGCCTTCATTGTCAACCGCGTCGGCGACTTCGGTTTTGCGCTTGGCATCTTCCTCGTCTTCGTGCTGTTCGGCTCGGTCAACCTCGAAACGATCTTTGCCGCTGCCAAGACCTACCTGCCGGCCGAAGGTGCTGGCGCTGGGGAAGCGGTCATCACGCTCTTCGGCATGCACCTCGACAAGGCTGACGCAATCACCGCGGCATCTCTGCTGCTCTTCATGGGCGCCATGGGCAAGTCGGCGCAGTTCCTGCTGCACACCTGGCTTCCGGACGCCATGGAAGGCCCGACCCCGGTTTCGGCGCTGATCCATGCCGCAACCATGGTCACGGCTGGCGTGTTCCTGGTCGCCCGCATGTCGCCGATCTTCGAACTGTCGCCGGATGCGCTGACCGTTGTCACCATCGTCGGTGCGATCACCGCCTTCTTCGCGGCGACCGTCGGTCTCGTCCAGAACGACATCAAGCGCGTCATCGCCTATTCGACCTGCTCGCAGCTTGGCTACATGTTCGTGGCGCTCGGCGTCGGCGCCTATGGCGCGGCGATCTTCCACCTGTTCACACACGCCTTCTTCAAGGCGCTGCTGTTCTTGGGCGCGGGTTCCGTGATCCACGCCGTCGATGGCGAACAGGACATGCGCTACATGGGCGGTCTCCGCAAACACATTCCGGTCACCTACTGGATGATGTTCATCGGCACGATCGCGCTGACGGGCGTCGGCATTCCGGGCACGGTCATCGGTACCGCGGGCTTCTTCTCGAAGGACGCGATCATCGAATCCGCCTACGCCGCCCACAGCTCGGTTTCCGGCTTTGCCTATGCACTGCTGGTCGTCGCAGCACTCTTCACCAGCTTCTATTCGTGGCGTCTGACCTTCATGACATTCCACGGCAAGCCACGCGCTTCCTCGGATGTCATGCATCACGTTCATGAGTCGCCCCAGGTGATGCTGGTGCCGCTCTATATCCTCGGCATCGGCGCGCTCGTCGCGGGCTTCATCTTCCACGACTACTTCTTCGGCCACCACTATGCCGAGTTCTGGAAGGGTGCGCTGTTCACCTCGGCGGAAAACGAAGTTCTCGAGACCTACCACGACGTGCCGAAGTGGGTTAAGTGGAGCCCGTTCTGCGCCATGGCGCTCGGCCTCTTCACCGCCTGGTACATGTATATCCGCCGTCCGGAGCTGCCGAAGTATCTCGCCGAACAGCACCGTGGCCTCTATCAGTTCCTGCTCAACAAGTGGTACTTCGACGAGCTCTACGACTTCCTGTTCGTCCGTCCGGCCAAGTGGCTCGGTACGTTCCTGTGGAAGGAAGGCGATGGCCGCGTGATCGACGGCTACGGCCCGAACGGCATCGCTGCACGGGTGATGAACGTCACTGACCGCGTCGTCCGCCTGCAGACTGGTTACCTCTATCACTACGCGTTCGCGATGCTGATCGGCATTGCCGCGCTCGTTACTTGGATGATGTTCAGGAGTTCCTTCTGATGACCGATTGGCCCGTACTTTCCGCGGTCACCTTCATGCCGCTCGTCGGCGTTCTGCTTCTCTTGCTCACAAGGGAAGACAGCGCCTACGGCCGCCGGAATATCCTGAACGTTTCGCTGCTGACGACGGTCTTCACCTTCGCGGTTTCGCTCTACATCTGGTACCAGTTCGATGCGTCGAACCCCGGCTTCCAGATGGTTGAAAAGCATGAGTGGCTCGGCACAGGCATTTCCTACCATCTCGGCGTCGACGGCATCTCGGTGCTCTTCGTCGTGCTCTCGGCCTTCCTGATGCCGTTCTGCGTCGTGGCGAGCTGGCTGTCGATCGAGAAGCGGCTGAAGGCCTACATGATCGCGTTCCTCGTCCTGGAAACGTTCATGATCGGCGTCTTCGTGTCGCTCGACATCGTGCTGTTCTATGTGTTCTTCGAAGCCGGCCTGATCCCGATGTTCCTCATCATCGGTGTCTGGGGCGGCAAGGATCGCGTCTACGCCAGCTACAAGTTCTTCCTCTATACGCTGCTCGGCTCGGTGCTGATGCTGCTTGCGATCATGGCGATGTACTGGCAGGCCGGTACGACCGACATCACGCAGCTGCTCGCCTACAGCTTCCCCCGTGAAATGCAGACATGGCTGTGGCTTGCCTTCTTCGCGTCCTTTGCGGTGAAGATGCCGATGTGGCCGGTGCACACCTGGCTTCCCGACGCGCACGTTCAGGCGCCGACGGCTGGCTCGGTCATCCTGGCGGGCGTTCTCCTGAAGCTCGGCGGTTACGGTTTCCTGCGTTTCTCGCTGCCGATGTTCCCGCTTGCTTCGGACTACTTCGCCCCGTTCGTCTTCACGCTGTCTGTCGTTGCCATCATCTACACCTCGCTGGTGGCAATGATGCAGACGGACATCAAGAAGCTGATCGCCTATTCGTCCGTTGCGCACATGGGCTACGTCACGATGGGTATCTTCGCCGCCAACACCCAGGGCGTGCAGGGTGCGATCTTCCAGATGCTGTCGCACGGCATCGTCTCCGGCGCGCTCTTCCTTTGCGTCGGCGTCGTCTATGATCGGCTGCATACCCGCGAGATCGCGGCCTATGGCGGCCTCGTCAACAACATGCCGAAATATGCCGTCGCCTTCATGGTCTTCACCATGGCGAACGTCGGTCTTCCCGGCACCTCCGGCTTCGTCGGCGAAGTTTTGACGCTGGTCGGCGCGTTCCGTGCCAACACCTGGGTCGCACTCTTTGCTACCACGGGCGTGATCCTGTCTGCGGCCTATGCGCTCTGGCTCTACCGCCGGGTGGTGTTCGGCCCGCTTGAGAAGGAAAGCCTGAAGGCGTTGCTCGATCTGTCGGCGCGCGAAAAGGCCGTGCTTTATCCGCTGGTGATCCTGACGATCTTCTTCGGCGTCTACCCGGCACCGATCTTCGATGCGACCGCGGCCTCCGTGGATCTGCTCGTCAACAACTACTCCGCAGCCCTGCAGGCAGCGCAAAACGTTGCGCTTTCGGTGCAATGACCACAGGACGTGATTGGACATGACTGCTGAAACCCTCCTTGCAAGCCTGCAACTCTCGATCCCCGAGCTGATCCTCGCGGTCGGCGCAATGGCGTTGCTGATGATCGGCGTGTTTGCCGGTGAAAAATCGGCGTCGACGGTCACCGGTCTTGCGGTTGCCGTGCTGATCATCGCCGGTCTCTGGCTCGTGCTGAAAACCGGGGAAGGCTCGGCCTATAACGGCGCCTTCCTGTCCGACCCCTTCGCCAAGTTCATGAAGGTGCTGGCGCTGATCGGCTCGATCACGGCCCTGGTCATGACCGTCGGTCATGCGCGGTCCGCCCAGATTGATCGTTTCGAGTTCCCGGTGCTTCTGGTGCTGGCGACGCTCGGCATGCTCCTGATGATCTCGGCCAACGACCTGATCTCGCTCTACCTCTCGCTGGAACTGCAGTCGCTGGCGCTCTACGTCGTCGCCGCCATCAACCGCGACAGCATCCGCTCGACCGAGGCGGGCCTCAAGTACTTCGTGCTCGGCGCGCTGTCTTCGGGCATGCTGCTCTATGGCATGTCGCTGGTCTACGGCTTCACCGGCCACACCGGCTTTACCGAAATCGCGGCTGCACTGACGGCCGAGGGCCGTTCGCTCGGCCTGATCTTCGGTCTCGTCTTCGTGCTTGCCGGTCTCGCCTTCAAGATCTCGGCCGTGCCGTTCCACATGTGGACGCCGGACGTTTATGAGGGCGCGCCGACCCCGGTCACCGCCTTCTTCGCGGCTGCGCCGAAAGTTGCGGCCATGGCGATCCTCGTGCGCATCGTCATCAACGCGTTCGAGCCCGTCGTTGCCGACTGGCAGCAGATCATCGTCTTCATCTCGATCGCGTCGATGCTGCTCGGCGCCTTCGCGGCGATCGGCCAGAAGAACATCAAGCGCCTGATGGCCTATTCGTCCATCGGTCACATGGGTTATGCGCTGGTCGGCCTTGCCGCAGGCTCCATGGCTGGTGTTCGCGGCGTGCTGCTCTACATGCTCATCTACATGGTCATGACGCTTGGCACTTTCGCCTGCATCCTGGCGATGCGCCGCAAGGAAGGTGAAAACGTCGAGAACGTCGACGACCTCGCCGGCCTCTCGCAGACCAATCCCTTCATGGCGACGGTGCTGACCGTCCTGATGTTCTCGCTCGCCGGCATCCCGCCGATGGCAGGCTTCTTCGGGAAGTACTTCGTTTTCATGGCGGCCATCGAAGCCCAGCTCTATGCGCTTGCCATCATCGGCGTCCTCGCATCGGTGGTCGGCGCCTACTACTACCTGCGCGTCATCAAGGTGATGTGGTTTGACGATGCCAAGGGCGAGTTTGCCCGTACGGCCGGCGAGCTGCGTCTGGTGTTCGGTCTCTCGGGTCTGTTCGTTCTCGGATACGTCCTGATCGGCGGACCGCTTGGAAACGCGGCTGAAGTCGCGGCACGGACCTTCTTTTGATCGCCCTTGAAGGCGGCGGCCGGATTTCGCTCGACGATTTCCGGCATGTCGCTCTCGATGCGGTCGGCTCGACCAACAGCGAATGCCTGGCGCGTGCGCGCCAGGGCGACCCAGGCAATCTCTGGGTAACGGCCATCCGCCAGACGGGTGGCCGTGGCCGACGTGGCCGCGCATGGTTCTCGGAACCGGGCAATCTATACGCCTCGCTTCTCCTCATCGATCCGGCCCCGGTTGAGCATCTGCACTCGCTGCCGCTGGCGGTCGCCGTCGCCGTACACAGGGCGATCCGTCAGGTGATGCCGCCGGGTGCGGCACCGGTGGAAATCAAGTGGCCGAACGATATCCTGATCGACGGCAAGAAGACCTGCGGCATTCTTCTGGAAGGCGAAGCGTTGCCGGACGGTCGTCGGGCGCTCGTTATCGGTTGTGGCATCAACATCGCCGTTCAGCCCGACGAAGCGCTCTATCCCGTGACATCGCTTCAAAAGGAAGGCGCGTCCGCCTCACCGGACGAACTGTTTGCCCGGCTGTTTCTGACAATGGCAGAAACCCTTTCGGTCTGGGACCGTGGGGCGGGTATCGCAAATACGATCGAACAATGGCGTGCGGCCGCCCGCGGCATCGGCGAGACGATCACGGTAAATCTGCCGGACCGGTCGCTTTCAGGCCGCTTTGCCGGTATTGATGAGGCCGGGCGATTGCTGCTCGATACCGGCTCGGGCGCGATGCAGGCGATTGCCGCCGGCGACGTTTTTTTCGGATAATTCTTAGAAACAAGGGCGCATTACGACATGGCGCAAGAAGAAGAACTGGTGTTCTTGCCGCTCGGCGGCGTCGGCGAAATCGGTATGAACCTCGGCCTTTATGGCTACGGACGGCCCGGCAACCGCCAATGGATCATGGTAGACTGCGGCGTGACCTTCCCAGGTCCTGAGCTTCCGGGCGTGGACCTGGTGCTCGCCGATATCAGCTTCCTGGCGGAGGAGCGCCGCAATCTCAAGGGCATCATCATTACCCACGCCCATGAGGACCACTATGGCGGCCTCAATGATCTTTGGCCGGGCCTGAATGTTCCGGTCTACGCCTCACCGTTTACGGCGGGCATGCTGGAGGCCAAGCGCGATTTCGAGAAGAGCCGGGGCGAGATCCCCGTGACGATCTTCAAGCAGGGTGACCGTATCAATGTCGGCCCGTTCGAGATCGAGGCGGTCGGCGTCAACCACTCGATCCCCGAGCCGATGTCACTCATCATTCGCACACCGGCCGGCACGGTCGTTCATACCGGTGACTGGAAGATCGATCTTCACCCGTCGCTCGGACCGCTGACAGACGAGGCACGCTTCCGCCAGATCGGCGACGAGGGCGTTCTGGCGCTGGTCTGTGATTCCACCAACGCGATGCGCGACGGCGTTTCGCCGTCCGAGCAGGAAGTCTCCGAAAGTCTGACGAAGATCATCGCCAACGCCGAAGGGCGGGTCGCGATCACGACGTTCTCCTCGAATGTCGGGCGCATCCGCTCGATCGCCGAAGCGGCGGAAGAAGCGGGCAGGGATGTGCTGCTGCTCGGCAGTTCGATGAAGCGGGTCGTTGCCGTCGCGACCGATCTCGGGCTGATGGAAGGCATCAAGCCGTTCCTCGCCGAAGACGAATTCGGCTACGTGCCGCGTGACAAGGTGGTGGTCATCCTGACCGGCAGCCAGGGCGAGCCGCGGGCGGCACTTGCCAAGATCGCCCGTGACGAGATGCGCAACGTTGCGTTTTCGGCTGGCGATACGGTGGTGTTCTCTTCGCGAACGATCCCCGGCAACGAGAAGGCGATCAACGACATCAAGAATGGCCTGGTCGAACAGGGCATTCACATCGTCACCGACAACGAGGCGCTGGTGCACGTATCCGGCCATCCGCGCCGGACCGAACTTCAGCAGATGTATCAGTGGCTGCGGCCTCAGATCCTCGTTCCGGTTCATGGCGAGGCCGCGCACCTCACGGCGCATGGCGAACTGGGTCGGCAATCGGGCATTGCCAGCGTTCCGCGTCTGCGCAACGGCGAGATGCTGCGGTTGGCGCCAGGCCCAGCCGAAGTCGTCGATACGGTCCAGCACGGCCGGATCTACAAGGACGGATCGCTGATCGGCGATTTTGAGGAAATGGGCATCGGCGAACGCCGCAAGCTCTCCTTCGCCGGCCATGTTGCGGTCAATGTCGTTCTCGACAGCCGCTACGATTTCCTCGGCGATCCCGATATCGTTGCGATCGGCCTGCCGGAGTTCGACGACGAGGGCGAGGACATGGAGGACACGCTCTATGACGCTGTCCTCGGCGCCGTCGAGAGCATTCCGCGCGCAAAACGCAAGGATCTGGCGATGCTGCAGGAAGCCGTCCGTCGTGCTGTTCGCAGCACCGCCAACCAGATCTGGGGCAAGAAGCCGATCGTGACGGCGTTTGTCACCAAAGTCTGATTGGCGACAGTCGCCCGGCTCTGTAAGCCCTATGGCTACGGGACTTCGCCCGTAGCGGGAGGATCGCAATGCTTGGAAGAGTGAACCACATCGCCATCGCCGTGCCGGATCTGGCCGTGGCGGCCGAAAGCTACCGCACGATGCTTGGCGCTTCGCTGACCGAGCCGCAGGCCTTGCCGGAACATGGCGTGACCGTCGTGTTCGTCACGCTTGCCAACACCAAGGTTGAGCTGCTGGAGCCGCTCGGAGAGGGCTCTCCGATTGCGGCATTCCTCGCCAAGAACCCGTCGGGCGGGATGCACCACATCTGCTACGAGGTCGAAAACATCCTGTCTGCGCGAGACGCACTGCGCGCTGCAGGGGCGCGTGTGTTGGGCGATGGGGAGCCAAAGACCGGCGCGCACGGAAAGCCGGTGCTATTCCTCCACCCCAAGGATTTCCAGGGCACGCTGATCGAGCTCGAAGAGGTGTGACAGTTGATCGCGCTGTGCGTGTTTGTCTGATGGGGCCGGCGGCGCTATAAGGCGGACAGAATGTCGCGGAAGTCGTGGCGAAATGCGCTGTTGGCCATTTGCCGATCGCCTTCATCCGGAGTTGGGAATGCCGCTTTTTTCAACCTTTGCTATCTACTTCATCATCTGGTGGATTACGCTCTTTGCCGTTCTGCCGCTGGGAGTGCGCACGCAGGCTGAGGAAAACAGCGTCGTGCCGGGAAGCGTCGAGAGCGCGCCGGCCAAGTTCAACGCCAAACGGGTCGTCTTGCTGACGACGATCATCGCAGCCGTCATTCAGCTCGCCTGGTACATTGTGTCGGTCAAACTGGGCTATGGCATCGATTCCATTCCGCGCTTCTACCCGAAATTCTACTGAGAGTTTCATCAGGACGCTCGAATGGAAGCAATCCGCGATCCGATAGACATCGTTGCCGTGGATATCTTGGTGCGCCAGCTGTGCTGTGAAGGCGCTTGGCGCGGTGCTCCGGCGGAACCAGGGCATTCCTAGGATTGACCGCCGCCAAATTGACATAGTTCAAATTTGTCGAACTGCTTCGCGAGTGCGTTGGCTGGCGAAAGGCAAAAAAAAACAAGGCTGAAAGCCTTGTTTTTCAAGTTTCGCGTGATCTTTAATCCGTTGCCGGCGGCAGCGACGAAGCGCGCCTAAGATCTTATCCTCCCAAGACTTGACCGCGAAAGTCGGCAAGAATTTAGTCTTCATGCCTGTTTTGTGAGCCGAAATTAGCCCAAACATTGGGCGCTGTCATCTGGTTTTTTTGCATTTTTGCTACAGTCGGGCAAAATATTCCCGTTGACAATTCCTGTCGCAATCCTGTTACTAGCGTGCTCTTTTGACGCAGGCTTGGTGCCGCGCTTCCCCTCAAAATCCTCTGGCTGCGATCTCTGGCTGTATGGCCGCGAGCAGGGTTTTCTTCCGCCTGCGAAGCAGCTATGAACGCAAGGCTCATAAAGCTTCCTGACGGCTATGCCCGAGAGGGAGAGTGAACGAGCCCGACCCGAGAAGCAAAGGGCGCCCTTGCCAGAGAATTGGTCAAGCCGGCACCCAAGCTCAACGTCATTTCGCCCGAATCCGCCGATAGTGCGACGTTCATCTAGTTCTGGAACCCGTCATGCGCCTGTCCCGCTTTTTCATGCCCATCCTCAAGGAAAACCCTAAGGAAGCGGAAATCGTTTCCCACCGCCTCATGCTCCGCACGGGCATGATCCGGCAGCAATCCTCGGGCATCTATACCTGGTTGCCACTCGGCAAGCGGGTCCTCGACAAGGTCAATGCGGTCATTCGCGAAGAGCAGAACCGCTCTGGCGCGGTCGAGTTGTTGATGCCGACGCTGCAGTCCGCCGAACTCTGGCAAGAGAGCGGTCGCTACGACGCCTATGGCAAGGAAATGCTGCGCATCAAGGATCGCCAGGACCGGCCGATGCTTTACGGCCCGACGAACGAGGAGATGATCACGGATGTGTTTCGCTCCTACGTGAAGTCCTACCGCGATCTGCCGCTCAATCTGTACCACATCCAGCTGAAGTTCCGCGACGAGATCCGTCCGCGCTTCGGCACCATGCGCTCGCGCGAGTTCCTGATGAAGGACGCCTACTCCTTCGATCTCGACCGGGAAGGGGCCGAGCACGCCTATAACCGCATGTTCGCCGCGTACCTGCGCACCTTCGCGCGCATGGGCCTTCGCGCCATTCCGATGCGTGCCGACACCGGCCCGATCGGCGGCAACCTCAGCCACGAATTCATCATCCTCGCCGACACCGGCGAATCCGAGGTCTACTGCCACAAGGACTTCCTCGGCTTCGATATCCCCGGCGAAGACACGAACTTCGATGACGTTGCCGGCCTGAAGTCGATCTTCGACAAGTGGACGTCGCGCTATGCGGCAACGTCGGAAATGCACGACGAGGCGGCCTTCGACGCGGTTGCCGAGAGCGATCGCCTGTCTGCCCGCGGCATCGAGGTCGGCCACATCTTCTACTTCGGCACCAAGTATTCCGAAGCCATGGGCGCCAAGGTTCTCGGTCCCGATGGCAAGGAACACGCCGTACACATGGGCTCCTACGGCATCGGCCCGACCCGCCTCGTGCCGGCGATTATCGAAGCCTCGCATGACGACAACGGCATCATCTGGCCGAAGTCGATCGCGCCGTTCGATGCGGTGATCATCAACATGAAAGCGGGCGATGCGGCTTGCGACGGAGCCTGCGAGACGCTCTACTCGAAGCTCGGCAAGGCGGGATTCGACGTCCTGCTCGACGACCGCGACGACCGCGCCGGCGCGAAGTTTGCGACGGCCGATCTGATCGGCGTACCGGTCCAGGTGATCGTCGGTCCGAGGTCGATCGCCAATGGCGAAGTCGAGCTCAAGGATCGCAAGACCGGCGAGCGCGAGACGCTGACCGTCGAAGCGGCGATCAACAAGCTGATCGCAGCGAAGTGATAGGACGAGGGAAGGCAGGATGACCGCCGTGACGCAAGATCAGGTGCAGGCTGCAACGCAGCCTGAGACGTCCTCCAGCCGACCCTTTTCCGCCTTCGAGCGCATGGTGGCCTGGCGCTACCTGCGCTCGAGGCGCAAGGAAGCCTTCATCTCGGTGATTGCCGGTTTTTCCTTCATCGGCATCATGCTCGGCGTCGCGACGCTGATCATCGTCATGGCGGTGATGAACGGGTTCCGCACCGAACTCATCTCCCGCATCCTCGGCATCAACGGTCATATGATCGTCCAGCCGATCGACGGTCCGCTCAACAATTACGCGGAGCTGGCGACCAAGTTTTCGGGCGTGAAGGGCGTCACCATGGCGATCCCCCTGGTCGAGGGCCAGGTACTCGCCCAGGGCATCGGTGACAGTTCGACCGGCGCTCTGGTGCGCGGCATCCGCGCCGATGACCTCAGCAAGATGAAGTCGGTCTCCGACCACATCCAGTCCGGCGATCTCGTCGGGTTTGCGTCCGGCTCCGGTGTGGCGATCGGCTCGCGCATGGCCGAGCAACTCGGCATAACGGTCGGCGGCACCATCACGCTGACCTCGCCCAACGGCGACGTCACCCCGCTCGGCATGAATCCTCGCGTCAAGGCCTATACCGTCTCGGCGATCTACGAGATCGGCATGTCGGAATACGATTCGACGATCATCTTCATGCCGCTGGAAGAAGCCCAGCTCTACTTCAACGCCGAAGGGCTCGTGCAGTCGATCGAGATTTTCGTCGAACATCCTGACGTCGTGGAAGAGCTGCGCCAGCCGATCGAGGATGCGTCCGGCCGGCAGATCTTCATTACCGACTGGCGCGACCGTAACAAGACCTTCTTCTCGGCGCTCCAGGTCGAGCGCAACGTCATGTTCATGATCCTGACGCTGATCGTGCTGGTCGCCGCGCTGAACATCATCTCCGGCCTGATCATGCTGGTTAAGGACAAGGGAAGCGATATCGCCATCCTTCGAACGATGGGGGCGACGTCCGGGTCAGTCATGCGCATCTTCTTCATGACCGGCGCTGCGATCGGTGTTGCCGGCACGGTTGCCGGCGTGGCGCTCGGCGTCGTCGTCTGCCTCAATATCGAGTCCATCCGGCAGTTCTTCTCCTGGATTTCGGGCACGACGCTCTTCAGTCCCGAGCTCTATTTCCTGAGCCAGCTTCCAGCCGACATGAATGCGGATGAGACCGCGCTCGTCATCGTCATGGCGCTCACTCTTTCCTTCCTCGCCACGATCTTCCCGGCCTGGCGCGCCTCGCGCCTCGATCCGGTGCAGGCCCTGCGTTACGAATGACAAGGACATCGCTTAAATGAATGCGCGTGTGGCACTGCAGCTTTCCGGCGTCGAGCGACACTACGGAGAGGGCGAGACGTTCCTGTCCATTCTCAAGGGCGCTGATTTCACGCTGAGAAGCGGCGAGACGGTGGCGCTGGTCGCGCCGTCGGGAACCGGAAAATCGACCCTCCTGCATGTCGCAGGGTTGCTCGAACGGCCGGATGCGGGGGAGGTGCTCGTCAATGGCGTCTCCTGTGCCGCCCTCAACGATGACAGGCGCACGGCGATCCGCCGCAACGAGATCGGCTTCGTCTACCAGTTTCACCATTTGCTCCCGGAGTTCACGGCTCTCGAGAACATCATGATGCCGCAGCTGATCGCTGGCCTGGGAAAAGCCGAAGCCGGGGAGCGCGCGCGGGCCTTGCTCGACTACATGCGCATCGGCCATCGCGCCGATCATCGCCCGACGGAACTGTCCGGCGGCGAACAGCAGCGTGTCGCCATCGCGCGTGCCGTTGCCAATGCGCCGCTGGTCCTTCTCGCGGACGAACCGACGGGTAACCTTGATCCGGAAACCGCCGGTTACGTCTTTGAAGCGCTGGAGGCGCTCGCGCGTCAGTCCGGCCTTGCGTCCCTGATTGCCACGCACAATCATGAACTCGCCGGTTTGATGGACCGCCGTGTGACGATCGAAGACGGCAAGGTCGTCGAAATGGCGTGATGGTCTGGCGCGCGCGCGGAGTCCACTTCGGACGATTTCTCGCAGTCGCTTGCCGGGCAAACCGTCGCTCGGCTTAATTCTCCACTGACACTGCATTCTCCACTGACACTGCGCAGGACGTTGCCTGCTTAGGTGCTTCTGGTTCAGTCTGCGCGCAGCGGTCGGGCCCGGCGCCGTCCTCGTGCGTCGTGATCGCGCGTGATCCGTTTGGCAGCGCCGTGTCGGAGGGTGCCCATGTGGGCGAGATCGAACTGTTCCCGGATCGTGTCGAGGATGGCTGACTTCAGCGCCAACGTCACGTCATCGCGGCGCAATGAAAGCGGGTGATACCGTTTGCGACGGCCGATCTGATCGGCGTACCAGTCCAGGTGATCGTCGGTCCGCGCTCGATCGCCAATGGCGAAGTCGAGCTCAAGGATCGCAAGACCGGCGAGCGCGAGACGCTGACCGTCGAGGCGGCGATCAACAAGCTGATGGCAACGAAGTGAAAAGACGAGGGAAGGCAGGATGACCGCCGTGACGCAAGATCAGGTGCAGGCTGCGACGCAGCCTGAGACGTCCTCCAGCCGACCTTTTTCCGCCTTCGAGCGCATGGTGGCCTGGCGCTACCTGCGCTCCAGGCGCAAGGAAGCCTTCATCTCGGTGATTGCCGGCTTTTCCTTCATCGGCATCATGTTCGGCGTCGCCACGCTGATCATCGTCATGGCGGTGATGAACGGCTTCCGCACCGAACTCAACTCCCGAATTCTCGGGATCAACGGTCATATGATCGTCCAGCCGATCGACGGTCCGCTCAACAACTACGCGGAACTGGCGACCAAGTTTTCGGGCGTGAAGGGCGTCACCATGGCGATCCCCCTGGTCGAGGGCCAAGTGCTCGCCCAGGGCATTGGCGACAGTTCGACCGGCGCTCTGGTGCGCGGCATCCGCGCCGATGAACTCAGCAAGATGAAGTCGGTCTCCGACCACATCCAGTCCGGCGATCTCGTCGGGTTTGCCTCCGGCTCCGGTGTGGCGATCGGCTCGCGCATGGCCGAGCAACTTGGCATAACGGTCGGCGGCACCATCACGCTGACCTCGCCCAACGGCGACGTCACCCCGCTCGGCATGAATCCCCGCGTCAAGGCCTATACCGTCTCGGCGATCTACGAGATCGGCATGTCGGAATACGATTCGACGATCATCTTCATGCCGCTGGAAGAAGCCCAGCTCTACTTCAACGCCGAAGGGCTCGTGCAGTCGATCGAGATTTTCGTCGAACATCCTGACGTCGTGGAAGAGCTGCGCCAGCCGATCGAGGATGCGTCCGGCCGGCAGATCTTCATCACCGATTGGCGCGATCGCAACAGGACCTTTTTCTCGACGCTCGAGGTCCAGCGCAACGTCATGTTCATGATCCTGACGCTGATCGTGCTGGTCGCCGCGCTGAACATCATCTCCGGCCTGATCATGCTGGTGAAGGACAAGGGCAGCGATATCGCGATCCTTCGGACGATGGGTGCGACGTCCGGGTCGGTCATGCGCATTTTCTTCATGGCTGGCGCTGCGATCGGTGTCGCCGGCACGGTTGCCGGCGTTGCCCTCGGCGTCGTCGTCTGCCTCAATATCGAGTCCATCCGGCAGTTCTTTTCGTGGGTTTCGGGCACGACGCTCTTCAGCCCGGAACTCTACTTCCTCAACCAACTGCCAGCCGACATGAATGCGGATGAGACCGCGGTCGTCATCGTCATGGCGCTCACTCTTTCCTTCCTCGCCACGATCTTCCCGGCTTGGCGCGCCTCGCGCCTAGATCCGGTACAAGCCTTGCGCAACGAGTGACAAGGACATCGGCGGATGAGCCGGCATGCAACCGCGGTCCGCAGACGCGCAGCTATGTTTTCGAGGTGTTGCCAACGTTTGGGCCAGGGCCGGCTCTGGCGCCCTGATCGCCCCGCACGATCATGAACTCGCAGGCCTGACGGATCGCGGATGCTGTCGGCACGCGCGCATTCCTCCAGAACGCCAATGCCAATGGTCGTGGACGTGCGTTGTCAGCGCTTGATCAGACCGCCGCGATAATCGAGTTCATAGGCTTCCTCGCCGTCGACAAAGATGACCTCATGGCCGGAAAAGTGGCTGGTGTCGCCGCGACTGCAATCGATGTAGTAGCCATGGGCGTGGCGAAACTCCATGCCGCCGAGAAAATGGCGCTTCTCCTGATACATCGCCTTTAGCGCCGCCTTGATAACCAGCCCGGCCTTCTCCCCATTGATGAGGTCGGGGCGCAGGATCCGGCCGAAATAATTCATCGCCCAGCGTGGCTCTCCATCCTGCCAGACCGTCTCCTGTCCGGCGAAATCGCTTCCGCCGAAATAACTGTCGAGATAGCGCCAGCCGCCAGTTTCATAACCGATGTCGTGGGAGCCTGGGCGCGACGAAGGCCGCGGCACGCCACCACCGACGTAGGTGTTTGCTTTGGCTTCGACGATAAAGTCCTTCAGTCCTTCGATCGCGATCATGGATGTTCCTCAAATGTTCCCGTTGAGGATGGGTTCGAGCGCGCCGAATGTAAAGAACAAATAAAGAACATTCACCGAATTGTCACAGGCCGCATGCACTCTGGCCGCGGTCATCGGTCCAATCTTTTAGAAGCACGAGTTCGCCTCTGGTGTTGACGGGCTTGTCATTGGCTTTGCCTTTGCCCGTTAGCACGTTGAAGTCGCAATGCGACGTGTTGTCGGGATCGAGCGTGTCATAGGACGAGTAGGTATAGCCGGCGACCACGAATTCGAAATTGCGATAGGCGAGCGTCAGCTTCTGCTCCCAGCGGTCGCGCCCGATGGAATCATTGTGGCTGGTGATGATCAGCGAACCGTTCGCGGTCGCCTCGATCGCCGGAGCCTGCCCGGCAAAGTCGAATTGGCCCCAGACCTTGTTCGGGAGAGCCGACTTTAGCTCCAGTGCGCCGTTCTTGCCGGCCAGATAGAGATAGACGCCGTTGTCTTCATCACTTCCCTCGGCCGGACGGACGAGCAGCGCAAGATCGTCTTCACCGTCCTTGTTCCAGTCGCCAGTCGCCGCCGACACGATGCGGCTCGGATCAATTGTTTCGGCGGCCAAGGCCGTGACAGGCGAAAGGAACAGCAACGACAATATAAGGCCTGTGCGCATCGGAAACTCCCCTTATGGTTGTTGCTATTGATAGGAGGGAGCCCTCGTTTCCTCAAGCCGTCTGCGCGCTCGCACGCCAAGCGGCCGCCCCCACATTAACCATCGCGACCAGAACGTCTGGTCCATGCTTGACGAGTGAACAGAAATAGAACAAAGTAGAAACATAACGGAAAAGGAGCCATGTTATGACTGATTTTGTTCGTGACCTCGCCGCCTTCACATCGATGAGCCTGTTCATCGCCAGCATCTCTTTCATTGCCCTCGGCCTCTGATTGAGCGCCGAGTTTTCACCTCAAGCACCTCCCAGTCCTCCTCTGCCTCACTGAATAAGGGGGACGACATGTCCGGCGAAACTGGACATGTCGCGTGATAAGCGGGATACCCTGTCGAGCAGACAGGAATCGAGGTGCGACGATGGCAGATGGCGGCATGGCAGTATCGAGTGGGACACTCGCGACGGATCCGCAGTTTGTACATCTGCGTGTCCACTCGGCCTTCTCGCTGCTTGAAGGCGCTCTGCCGCTGAAGAAAGTCATCGGCAAGGCAGTCGCTGATGCCCAGCCGGCGATCGGGATCGCCGACACCAACAATCTGTTTGCTGCTCTCGAATTTTCCCAGAAGGCTTCCGATGATGGACTGCAGCCGATCACCGGCTGCCAGCTATCCATCGACATGGAAGACGAGGTGGAGGGAGAGCGACGCGGCCCTCACCAGCAACTGGCCAAGCTGCCGGCGATCGTGCTGATTGCGGCCACCGACGATGGATACACCCGGCTCGTCGACCTGGTGAGTCGGGCATATCTCAGCGGCGAGGGAAGCCAGGCGACGCGGATCACCCGCTCCTGGCTTGCAGAATGCGGCACCGAAGGATTGATCGCGCTGACCGGTGCATCCGGCGGACCGGTGGATATGGCCGTGAAGGCGGGCTCCACGGCACTGGCCGAGGCGCGTCTCGAAGCCTTGCACGACCTCTTCGGCGATCGGCTTTACATCGAGCTCCAGCGTCACGGTGGCTACGATCGGCGCCATGAGAGCCGGATGATCGATCTTGCCTACAAGTTCGACATTCCGCTCGTGGCCACGAACGAGGCCTTCTTTCCGTCGCCGTCCGATTATGAGGCGCACGACGCGCTGATGGCGGTCGCACACAACGCCATGGTGTCGGATGACAGCCGTTTTCGGCTGACGCCGGATCACTATCTGAAGAGCCGCAAGGAAATGGCGGCGCTTTTTGCCGACTTGCCGGAGGCGCTGGAAAACACCATCGAGATCGCGCGGCGCTGCTCGTTCATGCTGAAGACGCGCGGGCCCATCCTGCCGCGCTTTACCGGCGCCACCGCCGACCCTGAGGAGGCCGAGCGCGCAGAGGCGGATGAGTTGCGTCGCCAGGCCGAAGAGGGGCTTGAGGAACGTCTTGCCAAGCTTGGTATGGCGCCTGGCTATAGCGAGCAGGACTACCGCGAGCGCCTGGCCTTCGAGCTCAGTGTTATCGCGCGCATGAAGTTCCCCGGCTACTTCCTCATCGTTGCGGACTTCATCAAATGGGCGAAGCAACATGACATTCCCGTCGGACCCGGCCGCGGTTCGGGTGCAGGATCGCTGGTTGCCTACGCGCTCACGATCACCGATGTCGATCCGATGCGATTCTCCTTGCTGTTCGAGCGCTTCCTCAATCCCGAGCGCGTCTCGATGCCCGACTTCGACATCGACTTCTGCCAGGACCGGCGCGAAGAAGTGATCCGATACGTGCAGCGCAAATACGGCCGCGAGCAGGTGGCGCAGATCATCACCTTCGGTTCGCTGCAGGCGCGCGCCGCGCTGCGCGACGTCGGGCGTGTTCTCGAGATGCCCTACGGCCAGGTCGACAAGATCTGCAAGCTGGTGCCCAACAACCCGGCGAACCCGACGCCGCTCTCCAAGGCGATCGAAGAGGAGCCGCGCCTGCAGGAGGAGGCCGAGAAAGAGCCGGTCGTCGCGCGCCTTCTCGATATCGCCCAGAAGATCGAGGGCCTCTACCGCCATGCCTCGACCCACGCCGCCGGTATCGTGATCGGCGACCGGCCGCTGTCGCAACTCGTGCCGATGTATCGCGATCCGCGTTCCGACATGCCGGTCACCCAGTTCAACATGAAGTGGGTGGAGCAGGCGGGCCTCGTCAAGTTCGACTTCCTCGGCCTGAAGACGCTGACGGTGCTGAAGGTCGCCGTCGATTTCGTCAAACGGCGTGGCATCGAGGTGGATCTGGCCAGCATTCCGCTCGACGACCCGAAGACTTACGAGATGCTGTCGCGCGGCGAAACGGTCGGCGTGTTCCAGGTGGAAAGTGCCGGCATGCGCAAGGCGCTGATCGGCATGCGGCCCGACTGCATCGAGGACATCATCGCGCTGGTGGCGCTTTACCGCCCGGGCCCGATGGAGAACATCCCGGTCTACAACGCCCGCAAGCACGGCGAAGAGGAGATCGAGTCGATCCATCCGAAGATCGACCATCTGCTGAAGGAAACGCAGGGCGTCATCGTCTATCAGGAGCAGGTGATGCAGATCGCCCAGGTGCTCTCGGGCTATTCGCTCGGCGAGGCCGATCTTCTGCGCCGCGCCATGGGTAAGAAGATCAAGGAGGAAATGGACAAGCAGCGCGCCCGCTTCGTCGACGGCGCGGTCAAGAACGAAGTGTCGAAGCCGCAGGCCGACCTGATCTTCGACCTGCTTGCCAAGTTCGCCAACTACGGCTTCAACAAGTCGCACGCAGCCGCCTACGCCATCGTCTCCTATCAGACCGCCTTTATGAAGGCGCATTACCCGGTCGAGTTCCTGGCGGCGTCGATGACGCTCGACATGTCCAACACCGAAAAGGTCAACGATTTCCGCCAGGACGCCAAGCGCCTCGGCATCGAAGTAATCGCGCCGTCGGTGCAGACATCGTTCCGGCATTTCCAGACAGGCGAGAACCGGATCTATTATTCGCTAGCCGCCATCAAGGGCGTGGGCGAATCCGCCGTCGAGCACGTCGTCGAAGTGCGCGGCGACCAATCCTTCGCAAGCCTTGAGGATTTCTGCCTCAGGATCGATCCGAAGCTTCTCAATCGTCGCGTGTTTGAAAGCCTGATCGCCGCCGGCGCGTTCGATTGCTTCGGCTATGATCGTGCGGAACTGGTGGGGGGGCTCGATCGCGTCCTCGGCTTTGCCCAGCGCGCGCAGGAAAACAAGACCAGCGGTCAGAGCGACATGTTCGGTGCAGGAGCCGCCACCGGGCCGGAGCGTATTGCCCTTCCGACCTATACGCCGTGGCTCGCTTCGGAAAAGCTGCATCGTGAATTCCAGGTGTTGGGCTTCTACCTCTCGGCCCATCCGCTTGATACGTATAACGCGCTGCTTGCCAAGATGCGGGTGCAGAACTTCGGCGATTTCGCCGGTTCGGTGAAGAAGGGGGCGACCGCCGGGCGGCTCGCCGGCACCGTCACATCGAAGCAGGAACGCAAGACGCGCACCGGCAACAAGATGGGCATCGTCGCCTTCTCCGATTCGTCCGGGCAATTCGAGGCGGTGCTGTTTTCCGAAATGTTGCACCAGTACCGAGATCTTCTCGAACCGGGCAAGTCGCTGGTCATGACGGTGGCCGCAGAGGAGCGGCCGGAAGGCATCGGCCTGCGCATCCAGACCCTGCGCTCGCTCGAAGAGGAATCGCTGCAGCTGCAGAAGGCCTTGCGCGTCTATGTGCGCGATTCCGGCCCGCTGAAATCGATTGCCTCGCACCTCAACACCAGGGGCGACGGCCTCGTTTCCTTCGTTGTCATCAAGGACAACGGCCAGCGCGAAATCGAGGTGGAGCTTAGCGAAAAATTCCGAATTTCGCCCGAGATTGCCGCCGCACTTCGTTCGGCACCAGGGGTGATCGACGTCGAGCTCGTCTGATCCGGCGCAGGGTTCTCTCTGCTTTTGGTGTCAGCCCGCGGGACGCGATCGTGTAATCGTGATGAAATCGGTGCCTTGGCCGGTTTCGAGCCCGTTTTCCGTGTCGGCGATCGAAAGCGACGAGCCTTCGGCCATAAGCTGTTCGATCCGTTTGCGAACGTCGTCGGAAATCGTCAGCCGTGCCAGTGTGCGCTGTATGCCGTTGAACGCGAATGGATCGGCTTCGATGGAAATGCCGAGCCGTTTCTTGGTTGAGGACGGCAGATGGTCCTCAAGGGAAACGCCGAACCATTTTCCTTCCGCGCCTTCCTCCTCGTTGTGCCGAAACTGCAGAAAATGCGTGCCAAGCGCCTCTTCCGGCTTGTCGATGGTGAGGCCCGCTTCGAACAGCGGCTTGAACCCTTGCCGGACAAGGATCTTGCCGTTCTGCGGCGGCGCGCGACCGGCCTTGCGCAGCAGCCTGTCGGTCAGCTCCGGTGTCAGCTTGCCGTCGCTCTCAAGGCCTTCGCTCGTCTGGAAAGCGCGGAGCGCCGCGATCGTCGCCGGTCCCGCATGGCCGTCGATCGTCCCGGGTGCGTAACCCAGAAGCTCCAGCGACGCCTGCACTTCACGCATGTCGTCGCGCGCATCGCTGCGTGTGATGAGGATACGGATCGGCTCGACTGCCGAGGCGGACATGCCGGGCGCAGGTCCAGCGGGCTCCGTCATCGCCACCTCCACCGGCGTATCGCCGGCCTGGCTGATAGCGGGTCTCAGCGGCACGTCGGAGAGTGGCGGCAATACCTCCGCCGGGACAGGTCGAAAGAGCAGGGCGCTCTTGACCTCGGTCGGCGTTACCTGTCGGTCCGAGATCAGCACATGCACGCCACGCTCGGTCATCTTGTAGAGCGAGGCCGCAAAATCGCTCGGCAACCGTACGCAGCCGTGCGAGGCCGGATACTCCGGAACGTGGTTCGAACCGTGCAGTGCGATCCCCGACCAGGTGAGCCGCTGCATGAAGGGCATCGGCGCATTCGAATAGATATTCGATTTGTGATGGCGCCGCTTCTCCAGGATCGAGAAGATGCCGCTCGGGGTCGTATGACCCGCCTTGCCGGTCGAGACCGGCGACGTCGCAATCACCGCGTCGCCGTCATAGACGACCAGCGATTGCTGATCCTTCGAAACGATGATCTGTAGCGGCCCGCGACCGCCTGCAAACCCGGTTGAGGGTGACAAAAGCAGGGCGATGAAGCTGGCGGTGAGAGCAAAACGCGATACCATACACTCAACCCGACACATGACTTGGCGAACGAGCCTAGCCGGCAATCTTTAAGGAATTGGTCTGGAGACTGTGTGGGGCTGATCAAGGTTGCGTGATCGCGCGCCGGACGCACGCACGCGAGCGCAACGGGACCGCGGTTTGCGGTTTCAGGGCTCGCGCTTCCTGGTTCCGAATGTGTAACCGGTTTCGACGCTCGCCTTGCCGAACTTGTCGCGCAGCTTGTTCATGGCGTCTTCTGCAGCTGCGCGCCGGGTGGCGGCCGGATCGACGAGATCTGGGGGATCGGCGAGGTCCGGAGCAGAGAGATCGCTGACGCCGATGCCGATCAGGCGGTATTTCGTGCCGTCGGTCTCTTTCTCCAGGAGTTGAAGTCCGGTGCGGAAGATGCGGTCGGCAAGCCGCGTGGGGCTGTCGAGCCGCCGGTTGCGGGTGCGGATCTTGAAGTCTGTGGTTTTCAGCTTGAGAACGACGGTCTGGCCGGCGAGTTCCGATTTCCGCAGCCGGTGAGCCACCTGCTCGCTCAGATGCCGCAGATGCGTCACAAGGTCGTCGTAGCGGGCGAGGTCGTCGTTGAACGTCGTTTCGGAGGATACGCTCTTGGCTTCCCCGTCGATTTCGACCGCGCGCTCGTCGAGCCCGCGGGACAGGCGAAAGAGCCGCTGCCCCATCGTGCCGTAGCGCCGCATGAGGTCTGCTTCGTCCATGGTCTGCAATTGACCGATCGTGCGCACCCCGTCCCGTTCCAGAGTTGCGGCAAAGGCCTTGCCGACGCCCCAGATCAGCGTCACCGGCTTCTCTCTCAGGAATTCCAGCGCCTCCGCCTGGCCGATAACCGAAAAGCCGCGCGGCTTCTGCAGGTCGGACGCCACCTTGGCGAGGAACTTGCAGTAGGAGAGGCCAACCGAGACGGTGATGCCGATCTCCTGCTCGATGCGTCTGGCCAGGCGCGCAAGCGTGCGCGCCGGCGGATCATGGTGCAGCCGCTCGGTCCCCCGCAGCTCCAGAAAAGCCTCGTCGATCGACAGCGGCTGCACCAACGGCGTCAGTTCCTGCATCAGCGTGCGAACCTCGCGCCCGACACGCACATATTTCTCCATGTTCGGCTTGATCACCACGGCCTGGGGACAGGCCTCCAGCGCCTTGAACATCGGCATGGCCGAGCGCACGCCATGGATGCGCGCGACGTAGCAGGCGGTGGACACGACGCCGCGCTTGCCGCCGCCAATGATCACGGGTTTGTCGGCGAGTTCCGGATTGTCGCGCTTTTCGATCGACGCATAGAAGGCGTCGCAATCGATATGCGCCAAGGTCAGATCATTGAGTTCTGGATGACGCAGGATGCGCGGGCTGCCGCAGGCAAGGCAGCGCCGCACGGACGCCGCCTGTTCCCGAAGGCAGTCGCGGCAGAAGCCTGGAATTTGAGCTGCGCTGTCGACCATGCTTGGAACAAATATTGAACATTGCGACCTTACGCTCTAGGCTAGCGAGTCTCAAGGGAGGCGCGATTGGAAATCACACCGCAATTGTCGCCGTTGACAGAGCTCGCCAGGGGCATTTCGAGTGGCCCCGGCGTGAGATTAGCTGCGCCTGTGATGCGCCGAACCGAACTCGCTGCCGAAATGCCTGCGAATGGTCGCGGCCGCTTCCGTCCAATCGGTCACGGCGCAAATCCCTGCGTCGGGTTCCGGCGCGAGAGGGCGAAACTCGGAGCTGGCCATCAGGTTGATGAGCAGGCAGGACGGGGCGTGGCTCCTGACCGATCTGAGGTTGCGAAGCATGTCGTCGATGAATACCAGCGGGACGGCGCGCGCGCCGTGCAGCCGCTCGACGATTGGCCCCTTCGGCTCCTCGGAGGCCAGAAGCGGGTAGGGAAGGCCAAGCCGGTCGAGCAGAGCGCGGCGCACGGCTGCATGTTGAGGCGGCATTGCGGTCAGGAAGACGATGTCCGCTTCCTCCGACAGCGCCGCCAGCGTCTCGGCGGCCTGTGCGGCCGGGGTCTGCCAACGATCCTGCGAGCCGTAGAACGCATCGAGCAGGCTCTTGACGTCGGCCTCCGTCACCGGCTGATCGTCGGCGCGTCTGACGATGTTTCCGGTCAGACGAAAGGATCGGGGCAACAGCACGTGGCCGCAGCTGTCGAGAAAGGCTTTGAACGGATTGATGAATTCGAGAACGACATCATCGATGTCGCTGACGATGAGCGGCCGTTCCTTCAGCTTGATATCATCGATGGCGGCCATGTCTTGGCTCAATCGTCGAAGCTGGAATGGCCGGACAGGGCTGTGTGGGCACTGACCACATCCTGCGGCGCGGTGCCCGTTGCCTCGCAGAAAGCCATCAGCGTCGGCTCGTGCTCCATGAGGAAGGCGACGATGCCGCCCATGAAGCCGGGTTCGGTGATCGCGCTGCGCAGCGCTCCCGGTTCGGTGCCGGTCAGCGCCAGGAAACGGGATAGAAGCTCAGGCTCTGCCGCCAGCCAGGCAAGAATATCGATGGCGATTTCGTCGGCGTTTTTCATTGGTGCGTCCCCGTATGGTTTTTACGCCCGGAGTTACCTATTTTTCAACCAAATAGGACTATCTCTGAAGTCGAGGAAATGGGTCGAGTCGTCGGCTCCGCAAGTTAAGTATCCTGAGACGACTTGCAAGGCGGCGATGGACAGCAAGGGATCGACATGCCCAAACAGGTAATGATTGTTGAAGACAACGAGCTGAACATGAAGCTGTTCCGCGACCTGATTGAGGCTTCCGGCTATGCGACGATCCAGACGCGCAACGGCATGGAGGCGCTCGAGCTCGCGCGCAAGCACCGGCCGGATCTGATCCTGATGGACATTCAGCTGCCGGAAGTCTCCGGCCTTGAAGTAACGAAGTGGCTCAAGGAAGACGACGAGTTGCATGTCATCCCGGTCATCGCCGTTACCGCATTTGCCATGAAGGGAGACGAGGAGCGGATCCGCCAGGGCGGGTGCGAGGCCTATGTTTCCAAGCCGATTTCCGTACCGAAGTTCATTGAGACGATCAAAACCTACCTGGGCGATGCCTGAGCGGCGGGAAAATTGATATGACTGCGCGTATTCTTGTTGTCGACGATGTCCCTGCCAATGTGAAACTGCTCGAGGCGCGGCTGCTCGCCGAGTACTTCGATGTGCTGACCGCCAACGATGGCTACGCGGCACTGGCGCTCTGCGAGAAGACGCCGATCGATCTTGTGCTGCTCGACATCATGATGCCCGGCCTCGACGGTTTCGAGGTCTGCGAGCGCTTGAAGGCGAACCCGAAGACCGCACATATCCCGGTTGTCATGGTCACGGCACTTGATCAGCCATCGGACCGCGTGCGGGGCCTGAAGGCTGGCGCCGATGATTTCCTGACCAAGCCGGTCAACGATCTTCAGCTGATGTCGAGGGTAAAAAGCCTTGTGCGGCTGAAGAACGTCAGCGACGAACTGCGCCTGAGGGCACTGACGGCGCAGACGATTGGCCTTGAGGATGTTGCCCGTGCGGATCGGCCCGATGAGCCCGGCAATGTTTTGCTCGTCGATGGCCGCGGCTCGTCGCAGGAGCGCCTGCAGCGCGCCCTCAAGCCGATCGCCGATGTCTCGGTCATCTCCGATCCCCAGGCTGCACTTTTCGAGGCGGCGGAGAACAATTTCGACCTGGTCATCGTCAATGCGAATTTCGACGACTACGATCCGCTGCGGCTGTGCTCGCAGCTACGCTCGCTGGAGCGCACCCGCTTCATCCCCATCCTGTTGATCGCGGAGCAGGGCAGCGACGAACTGGTGGTTCGGGCGCTCGATCTCGGCGTGACGGACTACCTGATGCGGCCGGTCGATCCCAACGAGCTGATCGCCCGCTCGATGACGCAGATCCGCCGCAAGCATTGCAACGACAGATTGCGTGCCAGCGTCCAGCAGACGATTGAGCTCGCCGTCACCGACGGGCTTACCGGCCTGCACAACCGCCGCTACTTCGATACGCACTTGAAGCTGCTGATGGATCGGGCTGCCGCGCGCGGTCGGCCACTGTCGATCTGCATGACCGATATCGATCGCTTCAAGCAGGTCAACGACACCTACGGGCATGATGTCGGTGACGATGTTCTGCGTGAATTTGCCAATCGTATCCGCACGACGGTGCGCGGGGCCGATCTAGCCTGCCGTTTCGGCGGGGAAGAGTTCATTGTGGTCATGCCGGATACGTCGGCAGAAATGGCGGCAGGTGTCGCCGAGCGCTTGCGCACCATAATCGAGAGCCTGCCTTTCCCGATTTCGCAGGCAGATGGCCCCCTGAAGGTGACGGCGTCCATGGGGATTGCCAGCCTCAGGCCCGGCAGCGACACGGCCGAAGCTCTGCTGAAGCGGGCGGACACGGCGCTCTACCAAGCCAAGAACGAGGGCCGCAACCGAGTGGTAGCCGCCGCCGCCTGACGGACTGTTGCGCGGGTTTTCCAGACGTCCCAGGTACCCAAGGATTTTATTGGGTCACCTCTTGCAGGTTGCATTCAAAACTGTATTCTCGCTTCGACTGTTGCCGCCGGGGACCTTGGGTGGCAGCGGGCAGAACGCATTCGCCTGTCCTAGTCTGATACAGAATTAACCATGCGCCGAGCGGCCCGCTCCGCGCATTAAGAATTCGTTGATTTTTTTTCATTTTCAGGTGATGCTGATGAATAAGGAGGCATCCGCCTTCTGAGATTTTGGTTACCCCATGATGCTCAGGTCCGCCGCATCTCCTGGGTCGTGGGGTCGGTCGGTTGGCTTTTGACATCCGCGGAATCCTCGTGCCGCAGTCAGATGCCAGCCGACCCCCTATTGTGAAACGCCGTCTCGGATAGGGGCGGCGTTTTTGATTCTGCGAGCGATATCAACGCGGGAAGGGGATGCGTATCCTCAGCTGATCCGTGCTGGTCGCTCTCCCGCCGCTTGCAGCGGTCCACGGCAATTCATTCATTGCGTCCAAAAGGAAAGGGCGCCAGACCTTGCGGTCGGCGCCCTTTTCAATTCCTGGAACGATCGATCTTACTTGATCTTCGTTTCCTTGAATTCGACGTGCTTCTTGACGACCGGGTCGTACTTGGTCTTGGTCATCTTTTCCGTCATCGTACGGCTGTTCTTGGTCGTGACGTAGAAGAAACCAGTGTCGGCTGTCGAAAGCAGCTTGATCTTGATGGTAGTGGCTTTTGCCATGGTCGTCCTGCCTTTGTAACAATGAAAGCCGTGGACAACCGGTTGCGGGCCACGGGCAAGGTTGGCGCGAAACTACAAATCGCGGCCAAAAAGTCAAGGCCGTTTTGGATTCAAAACGATCCTGACCACCGAAAGCGCAACATAGAGGCCGAAAAAGGCGGCGATCGCCCAGGCAAAACCATTGTTGCCGGTGACGTCCATCGCAGCTCCAATGACCTGCGGACCGGCGACCGTACCAACCGCATAGGAAAACACGAAGGCGGCGTTGGCGGCCGCGAGGTCTGCGCCCTGCAGGCGCGAGCCCAGGTGGCTGAGGCCCACGGTGTAGAGCCCGGAAACGCAACCGCCCCAGAAGAGCAGGACGATTGCCATCAGGAACCAGCTTTCGGCGAGCATTGGCAGACAGAGCGCACCGATCAGGCCGATCACCGTCATCGCCGACAGGAGCGTGCGGCGATCTTTCACCCGGTCGGACAACATGCCGAGCGGGATCTGGAAGATGAAGTTGCCGATCCCCATCACCGTCAAAAGCAGGGCTGCCTGTGATTCGGTAAAGCCGGATCGGGTACCGAAGATCGGAAACAGCGATAGCCCACCCGATTCGACGGCGCCGAAGATGAAAACGGCGGCCGTTGCGGTTGGAACGAGATAGACGTAGCGCAGGAAATGCCGTTCCGGCTTCTCGTCGATCACGGGGCTTTCGTCCCGCGCCAGGAAGATTGGCACCGCTGCAAGCAGGATCACGCCGGCACCGACGACGAATGGAAGGATGCCGTCGCTGCCGAGGATGGAGAAGAGCAGGGGGCCGGTGGCAAAGCCGAGCGAGAGGACGGTGCCGTAGATGCCGAGCACGAAGCCGCGTTTGGCCGGCGGGGCCGTCGCGTTGATCCAGAACTCCGACAGGATGAAGAGCACCGTGATGGCGCCGTGAAAGACCACCCGCAGCGGGAACCAGAGCCAGAAGTTGGTGATGTAGTAAAAGCCAAAGGCGCTGACGGCAGCGAGAAGCACCGCCCAAAGCATGGTTGGCGCGACGCCGTGGCGATGGGCGAACTTGGTGGTGAGCGGCGCGGCCGCCATGGCGGCAAGGCCGGCCATGGCGGAGTTCAGGCCGATGAGCGTCGAGGAAATCCCGCGCTTCTCCATGATGATGGAGAGCAGCGGCAGTCCGAGGCCGATGGCAATGCCAACGGCACTGATGGCGGCAACGGCGGCGATCAGCGACCGCCAGTGAATTTCCTCAACCGGTGCAGTTGTACCGGGCGACGGCTGTGACATCGAACGCGGGTCCTTAGAGCAATGTGCGGACGAAGCGCCCACGGTGCGTGGTGTAGAGTGGCACCGGTCGCTCGCAGGGCAGCGATGGATCGGCCTTGAGACCGCTTCTGAGGTCCGCGAGTATGACGGCGGTGATGTCAGGTATCCGTAGCGACGGCGTAGCGTCTACATCGATCCACTGCAAATCCTGAAGCTCCCGACTGTCCAGGAACTGCGTCGGATCGATTTCGGCCTCGTCGGTAAAAACGGCGAAGAAGCGCGTATCGAACCGCCTTGTGTTGCCCGGAGGGGTGATGGCCCGAGCCATATAGCGCAAGTTTGCAAGATCGGGAAGGAATGGAACCGGCGAGGCTGGCGGAGAGTGGGGTGCACCGATCGCGATGCCGGCTTCCTCGTAGAGTTCGCGCACAGCCGCAAGCGCCAGCGCGCGGGCGCGCGCATCCGTCAACTCGCGCGTGCCAGAACCCTTCAGCGCCCGCAGAACGGACGGATGAAGATCGGAGCCGAAGCCAATCCGATGGTCTCCGGTGTCACGGCGTCCGCCGGGGAAAACATAAAGATCCGGCATGAAGGCATGTGCACTGTGCCGTCTGCCCATCAGGACACGCACGCGGCCGCCGATACGATCAAGCAGCATGACGGAGGCGGCATCGCGTGGTCGCATCGTTGCGGAACGCTGGCGCTTGACCTCGTCGCCGGTATCCCGCTCTAGGGTCATGCCCGGTCGTCTCGCGGGGGCAGCACGTCTTCCGGTCCGTCTTCGTGACCGCCGAAGCCGTGCATCTTCAGCGCCCATTGCAGGCCGATGACGGCGCCCTTGACCGGCTGAAGCAGCGCCAGCGAACTGATGACGGTGATGGGCACCCAGATGGCCAGGTGCTGCCAGCTGGTGAGCGGCAGGATGAGGTCGGTCGCCATATAGCCGCCAAGCACGAGATGGCCGACGATGGTCACGACGATGTAAGGCGGGAAATCATCGGCGCGATGATGATCCATGCGCTCGCCGCAGGCGGCGCACGCGTCGACGGATTTGACGTAGCTGCGAAACAGCTTGCCGCTGCCGCAGGCCGGGCAGCGGCCGAGAAAACCGCGCCGCATCGCCTGGCCTACGGAGCGCTCTTCGCTCTCGCTTCCGCCAAGGTGAAGCGTTTCGCCTGCAGCTGCTTTCATGTCCATTCCTTTACCCTGGCCGGGCGTTATCTCCGGCCCCGCGGTGGCCGGGTTCCCGGCTTCTTGCGCGGCCCTGTACGATCGCGGCGACCGGACTTGTGGAAGGAGCGCGTCGCCGTCGGCATCTTGCGCCCCTCGCTCATCATTTCGAAGCGCAATGCGCCCGCAAGCGGGACAGCCTCGACGAGTTTGACCCGGACCGGGTCACCGAGGCGATAGCCGAGCCCGGTCTTTTCGCCGGAAAGCGCCTGGTGCGCCTCATCGTAGATGAAGTAATCGCGCCCGAGCGTAGATATCGGAACGAAGCCATCGGCGCCATAGGCGGGCAGGGTGACAAAGAGTCCCGCCTTGGTGACACCGGAGACGCGGCCCTCGAACTCCTCGCCGACGCGGCCATTCAGATGGTGCGCGATCAGCCGGTCTACGGTGTCGCGCTCGGCAGCCATGGCGCGGCGCTCAAATGTCGAAATCTCGGCCGCGATGTCGTCGAGCACCGCTTCTTCCTGCGGCGTCAGGCCCCCTTCGCCAAGACCGAGCGAGGCGACGAGCGCGCGATGCACGATCAGGTCGGCATAGCGCCGGATCGGCGAAGTGAAATGCGCGTACTTCAAGAGGTTCAGGCCGAAGTGCCCGATATTCTCGGGGCTGTAGATCGCCTGGCTTTGCGAGCGCAGCACCATTTCGTTGACCATGGTCTCGAAGGGTTTTCCCTCGGCCTTGGCGAGCACGCCGTTGAAATGGTTCGAGCGCATGTTGCCGCCCTTGACGAGCGAGATATCGAGGGTCGCCAGGAACTCGCGCAGTGTCTCCTGCTTTGCAAGCGAAGGCTGGTCGTGCACGCGATAGATCAGTACCTGGCGTTTCTGCTCCAGCGTCTCTGCAGCAGCCACGTTGGCCTGGATCATCATCTCCTCGATCAGCTTGTGCGCGTCGAGGCGTTCGGGAACGAAGACACGGTCGACCGTGCCATCCGGCTTCAGGATGATCTTGCGCTCGGGCATGTTGAGCTCGAGCGGCTGGCGGCGGTCGCGACCGCGCGTCAAGATGCGGTAGCCTTCCCAGAGCGGCTTCAGGATCGTCTCGAGGATCGGTCCGGTCTTGTCGTCGGGGTTTCCGTCGATCGCTGCCTGCGCCTGCTGGTAGGAGAGCTTGGCCGCACTCTTCATCATGATGCGGTGGAACGTGTGGCCGGCCTTGCGGCCTTCCTTGGAAAAGCGCATGCGCACGGCAAGCGCCGGGCGGTCGACGCCTTCCTTCAGCGAGCAAAGGTCGTTGGAGATCCGCTCGGGCAGCATCGGCACGACGCGATCAGGGAAATAAACCGAATTGCCGCGCTTCAGCGCCTCGAGGTCCAGTGCCGATTTCGGCCGGACATAGTAGGAGACGTCGGCGATCGCAACAGTGACGATGACGCCGCCGGGATTGTCTTCGGACGGATCCGGCTCGGCATAAACCGCGTCGTCGTGGTCCTTGGCGTCAGCCGGGTCGATGGTGATGAGCGGGAGCGCGCGCCAGTCCTCGCGGTGCGCCATGGTCGCGGGACCCGCGGCATTTGCCTCTTCGATCACCCGTTCCGGGAAAACATGGGGGATGCCATGTGCGTGGATGGCGATCATCGAGATCGCCTTTTCCGAAGCGACCGACCCGATGACGGTCTGCACCTGTGCGCGCGGCAGGCCATAGCGGCCGAGCCGCGACAGCTGCACCTCGACGAGGTCGCCGTCCTGCGCATTGCCGGTGAACTCCGGATCAACAAGGATTTCTTCGCCGCGCTTTTCGATCGGCATCAACCGGCCGCCGCCGCCAGGCGTCGAGCGGAAGACGCCGAGCACGGCGTCCTTGCGCTTGTCCAGCACCTTGATGATGCGGGCGGTATAGGCCGGGCCGCCGCGCTCCTTGGCCGGGAAGATCTTGGCAAGCACCCGGTCGCCGAGGCCGCCCACCGGAGCCTTGCCCTTACCCTTGGCGACGGAGGATTGCTTGATCAGCACCGCCGGGGCAACGCCGTCGTCATCGAGCCATTCGGCCGGGCGGCCGATCAGTTCGCCATCGACATCGCGGATGGTGATGTCGAGCACCGTTACCGGGGGCAGGGCGCCGGGGCGGACGAGCGACTTGCGTTTCTTTTCGACGAGCCCGTCTACCTCAAGCTCCTTGAGCAGAGCCTTGAGTTCGACACGGGTGTCGCCCTTGAGGCCGAAGGCTTTGGCGATCTCGCGCTTGGAGGCACGATCCGGGTTTTCGGCGATGAAGCGCATCAGCACGTCACGCGGCGGAACCGCACCATGGATGATCGCTTCGCCTTCGGGAGCGGAACCACCCCCCTTGGCCGCGCGAACATGCTTGCCCATGCTTTTCTTGCCGAACTGTTCGGTCGGGTCGCGCGGTATTCTGGTCAAAATCAGCCCTTCTTGGCCTTGGCGGCCGTCTTTGATTTGCTCTTGGCGGGCGCCTTGGCCTTCGTCGCCTTCGCGGCGCCGTCCTCGGACTTGGCCGCAGCCTTCGTCGTCTTGGCCTTGGTTGCCTTGCCCTTCGTCGTCCCGCCCTTGGCCGCGCGTTCGGCAATCAGCACAAGTGCTTCCTCGACGGTCACCGACTGCGGGTCCTTGCCCTTGGGCAGGGTGGCGTTGACCTTGCCCCAGTTGACGTAGGGACCGTAGCGGCCGTCACGCACTGTAATCGCGCCGCCGTCAGGATGGTCGCCGAGCTCCTTGAGCGAAGCGGCCGCGGTGCGGCCACGGCCGGCACCGGCCTTCGACTGCTTGTCGGCGAGCACGGAGACGGCGCGGTTGAGGCCGATCGAGAAGACGTCCTCGATCGATTCGAGGTTGGCATAGGTGCCGTCATGCAGCACGAACGGTCCGTAGCGGCCAAGGCCGGTCGAGATCATCTTGCCGCTTTCGGGATGCGCGCCGATGTCGCGCGGCAGGGACAGGAGTGCCACTGCCTTTTCGTGGTCGATCGTCGACGGCGTCCAGCCCTTCGGCAGGCTCGAGCGCTTCGCCTCCTTGCCGTCGCCACGCTGGACATAGGGGCCGAAGCGGCCACTGCGCAGGGTGATTTCCTCGCCGGTGTGCGGATCCTTGCCGAGCGCCTGCGGTTCGTTCGAGACCGCAGCCTCCTCGCCATTGCTTTCGGAGGAGAGCTGGCGGGTGAAGTTGCATTCCGGGTAGTTGGAGCAGCCGACGAAGGCGCCGTACTTGCCGAGCTTCAACGATAGCTTGCCGGTGCCGCAGACCTGGCAGGTACGCGGGTCGCCGCCGTCTTCACGTTTCGGGAAGACGAGCGGCGCCAGTTCTTCGTTCAACGCGTCGAGCACGTTGGTAACGCGCAGCTCCTTGGTCTCTTCGATCTGGGCGAAGAAGTCCTTCCAGAAGTCGCGAAGCACGTCCTTCCAGTTGACCTCGCCGGCCGAGACCTGGTCGAGCTTTTCTTCGAGCGATGCCGTGAAGTCGTAGCCGACATAGCGGGTGAAGAAGCTTTCCAGGAACGCCGTCACCAGACGGCCCTTGGCCTGGGGGATGAGTTTGCGCTTGTCGTTGGTGATGTAGTCACGGTCGAGCAGGGTCGTGACGGTCGCAGCATAGGTGGACGGACGGCCGATGCCGAGCTCTTCCATCTTCTTGATCAGGCTTGCTTCCGAGTAGCGCGGCGGCGGCTCGGTGAAGTGCTGCGAGGCGTTGATCTTCTGCTTTGCGAGGTTTTCGCGCGCATTGATCTCCGGCAGGCGGCCGTCCTCGTCGCCATCGTCCGACTGTTCGCCGTCTTCCTTGGCGTCCGTATAGGCGGCAATGAAGCCGTCGAAGCGGATGACGGAGCCGACAGCGCGCAGGCCAGCCTTCTGGCCGCCGTTGTCTGCGGTGATCTCAGCGGTCGTGCGCTCAATCTCGGCCGATGCCATCTGGCTGGCGATGCCGCGCTTCCAGACGAGGTCGTAGAGCCTCAGCATGTCGCCATCGAGGAAGCGGCGGACCTCGTCCGGCGTCCGGTTGAAGTCGGTCGGGCGGATCGCTTCGTGCGCTTCCTGGGCGTTCTTCGCCTTGGTCGAGTAGAACCGCGGCTTTTCCGGCAGATAGCGTTCGCCGAACTGGCTGGCGATCGCCTTGCGCGAAGCGTCGATCGCTTCCGGCGCCATCTGCACACCGTCGGTACGCATATAGGTGATCAAGCCGACGGTCTCGCCGCCGATGTCGACACCTTCATAGAGCTTCTGCGCGACCTGCATGGTGCGCGAGGCGGAAAAGCCGAGCTTGGAGGAGGCGGCCTGTTGCAGCGTCGAAGTGGTAAAGGGCGGCGACGGATTGCGCTTGACCGGCTTTGCCTCGATGCTGTCGACGACATAGGCGGCGCCGTCGAGCAAAGTCCGCAGGCGGTTTGCTTCTTCGCCATTGCCGATCGCCTTGGGGGCGAGGCGCTTGCCATCGGCTGAAACAAGGCGGGCTTCGAACTCGTCGCCGCGCGGCGTCTTCAAGAGCGCCGAGATGTTCCAGTATTCCTCGGAGATGAAGCGCTCGATTTCGTTTTCGCGGTCGCAGACCAGGCGCAACGTCACGGATTGCACGCGGCCGGCCGAACGAGCGCCCGGCAGCTTGCGCCAGAGCACCGGCGAAAGGTTGAAGCCGACGAGATAGTCGAGCGCGCGGCGCGCCAGATAGGCGTCGACCAGCGAAATATCGATGTCGCGCGGATGGGCGATTGCTTCGAGAACCGCCTTCTTGGTGATGGCGTTGAAGGCCACGCGCTTGACCGGCTTGTCGCCGAGCACCTTCTTCTTCTTCAAAAGGTCGAGCACGTGCCAGGAAATCGCTTCGCCTTCGCGATCCGGGTCGGTTGCCAGAATGAGGCCGTCGGCGGATTTGACCGCGTCAGCGATATCCTTCATGCGTTTGGCAGAGGCGCCGTCGACTTCCCAGGACATTTCGAAGTCTTCGTCCGGACGGACCGAACCGTCCTTGGCCGGCAGATCGCGCACGTGACCGAACGAAGCCAGCACCTTGTAGCCGGGGCCCAGGTACTTGTTGATCGTCTTTGCCTTGGAAGGCGATTCCACCACTACAACATTCATCGTCATTTTCTGAGACAACCGGTTCTGGTTCGGCGTCAGCGCCGTTCGCGCCGTACTTCGCCTTATATCGACGCCCCGAAATGGACAGGGATTCGAGCGGGGTCAAGAGGGTTCACCCAAAATAACGACGAGAGGCCGGTGGGCGATCCATGCGAAAACATGCCGAATCTGCGATCTGAAACCAATGCCTTGCCACTTTGCAGTGCTTGTCGGCGGTCGCGGCTGGTCCTCATTCGGGAGCCGCGAGAGACACGAGCCCGCCCGCATGGCGATCGAGCCGACCGGCAAGATCGAGTTCCAGGAGAAGCAAATAGACCTGCGCAGGCGAGAGCCCGGTGTGGCGCACGATGTCGTCGATCTCGACGGGCGTCGGGCCAAGCGCGGTATTGATCGCGGCGCGATCGCTGTCGCTGGTCTTGATCGGATCGTTTGGTCGGGCGTGACCATCCGGCTCCCTGGCACCGGGCAAGGGCAATTCGAGCTGGCTGAGCGGCGCCAACGCCTCGATGACGTCGTCCGGGGAGGTCGTGACGATGGCGCCTTGCTTCAAGAGATCGTTGGTGCCGTGGCAGCGCGGATCGAGTGGCGAACCGGGAACAGCGAAGACAAGACGGCCGAAATCGGCAGCGTAGCGCGCGGTGATCAGCGAGCCAGATCGATGGGCCGCCTCGACAATGGTCACACCGAGGCTGACGCCCGCGATCAGCCGGTTGCGCCGTGGGAAGTCGCGCGCACGCGGCTCCCAGCCAAAAGGCATTTCGCTGATCGCCAAGCCGCGGCCGGACGCGATCTCGTCGAGCAGGCTGATGTTCTCAGGCGGATAGGGACGGTCGAGCCCGCCGGCAAGGGCGGCGATCGTGCCGGTTTCGAGACTGGCGCGATGGGCGGCCGTATCGATGCCACGGGCGAGACCGGACGTGACGACGTAGCCGGCACGGCCTGCGTCGCGCGCGATCATCGCCGCGAACTTTGCGCCGCTTGCGGATGCATTGCGCGAACCGACGACGCCGAGCGATGGGCGCGTGGCTGCGGCGAGGTCACCTTTCATCGCCAAGAGCGGGGGAGCGCCGTCGATCTGGCGCAGCGCCGCGGGGTAGCCCGGCTCGCCGATGCCGACGAATACGGCGCCGTGGCGTCGTGCGGCTTCCAGTTCCCGTTCGACCTCGTTTACGGATGCGACGCGATAGGCCTGCTTGGTTCCGCCGCGGCGCGACAGTTCCGGGAGCGCGTCGAGCGCATTTTCTGCGGTGCCGAAATGATTGATCAGGTCGCGGAAGGCGATGGGGCCGACATTGTCGCTGCGGATCAACCGGAGCCAGGATATTTTCTGTCGTTCGGTCAGCGCCACTCCGGTTCGTCCTGCGCTGCCATCAGACATTATCCCTTGTCTCCGATCTTGCTTTCCGTGCCGGCAAGCAGCCGCTGGATGTTGGCGCGATGCTTCACCCAGGTGATCAGGGTCATGAGCGCAAACAGCAGAGCGACTTTCTCGTGTCCTGCAAAGTAGAGTACAACCGGAATGACCGCCGTTGCAACCAGGGCCGAGAGCGACGAGTAACGGCTGATTTTCGCCATTGCGAGCCAGATCGCGGCGAAGACGAGAACCATCCAGGGCACGAGGCCGAGCAGCACGCCGATATAGGTGGCAACACCTTTGCCGCCCTTGAAACCGAGCCAGACCGGGTAGAGGTGGCCGATGAAGGCAGCAAAGCCCGCAGCAATCCCCGCTTCAACGCCCCAATAGGATGCAATGGCGGCTGCAGCCGTGCCCTTGAGCGCGTCGAGCAGCAGGGTCGCAGCGGCAAGCTTCTTGTTGCCGGTTCTGAGCACGTTGGTCGCGCCGATATTGCCCGAGCCGATCTTGCGCACGTCGCCAAGCCCGGCCATGCGGGTCAGGATCAGGCCGAACGGGATCGACCCAAGCAGATAGCCGAAGGCGAGGCTCAAAAGCGTGAAGGGCAGCCCGAGCTGCCAGGACAATAGATCCACCGGTTCCCCTCCCGCGCGACCTTCGCGGCTTATGCAGAATGCACGAGCTTGCCGGCAACATAGGTTTGTACGACCCGTCCGGTAAAGCGTGCATTTTCGAATGCGGTGTTCTTCGAGCGCGAGACGATCGCCTCCTTGTGGAGCACCCAGGGTTCGTCGAGGTCGATGACCGCGATGTCGGCCTTGGCGCCGGGCTTGAGCGTGCCGGCGTCGAGACCGAAGATTGCTGCCGGCCGCGTCGACATGGCGTCGATCAGGCGCATCAGCGGAACCTGGCCGCTATGGTGCAGGCGAAGGGCGGCGGACGCCAGCGTTTCCAGACCGATTGCGCCGTCGGCCGCGTCCGCGAAGGGCAGGCGCTTGGTGTCGACGTCCTGCGGATCGTGCGAGGAAACGATGATGTCGATCGTGCCGTCTGCGAGCGCCTCGGCCATGGCGACCCGATCGTCTTCGCCGCGCAGCGGTGGCGACAGTTTGAAGAAGCTTCGGTATTCGCCGATGTCGTTTTCGTTGAGCGCCAGATTGTTGATCGAGATGCCGCAGGTGACGTTGGCGCCGCGGGCGCGTGCCGTGCGCATGGCCTCAGCCGATTCGGGAACGGAAATCTGCGACGCGTGGTAGGCCGCCCGCGTCAGCCCGGCGATGCGCAGGTCACGTTCGAGCGGGATGATCTCGGCTTCGCGCGGGATGCCCGAGAGGCCGAGCCAGCTTGCAAGCAGGCCCTCGTGCATGACGCCGTTGGCGCCGAGATACTTGTCGCGGGTTTCGAGCGCGATGACCGCGCCGAATTCGCGGGCATAGGTCATGGCGCGGCGCAGGACCAGGGTGTCGTGGATCGGACGGCGGCCATTGGTAAAGCAGACGGCGCCTGCCTCGCGCAGCAGGCCGAACTCGGTCATTTCTTCGCCGGCAAGGCCCTTGGTGAGCGCGGCGGCCGGATGGACATTGACGAGCGCCTTGTCATGCGCGGTCTTCTTCACATATTCGACGAGCGCGATGTCGTCGATGACCGGATCGGTATCCGGCATGGCGATGAAGGTGGTGACACCGCCGGCAGCGGCCGCCCGAGAGGCGGACTCGAAGGTCTCGCGGTGCTCGCTGCCCGGTTCGCCGACGAAGACACGGGCGTCGACAAGGCCCGGCACGGCGGTGAGGCCGGCGCAGTCCTTGACGAATGCGCCATCCGGAACACCCTGGTTCTGCGCATCGGTCCCGGCTGCGAGAATGCGACCGTCGTTGCCGACGATGACGGTACCCGTCTCATCCAGATTGCGCGACGGGTCGACGATGCGAAGGTTCTTCAGAACGAGTGGTCTGGTCATAGGCGCGGCCCCTGGTTCTGCGAGAGAAGCAGCGTTTCCATCACTGCCATGCGCACGGCAACGCCCATCTCGACCTGCTGTTCGATCACGCTCTGCGGACCGTCGGCGATTTCCGAGGCGATTTCGACGCCGCGGTTCATCGGCCCGGGATGCATGACGAGCGCATCGTCCTTGGCCGCCTTCAGCTTCTCGGCATCGAGCCCGAAATAGTGGAAGTATTCGCGCACCGACGGCACGAAGGAGCCGGCCATGCGCTCGCGCTGCAGGCGCAGCATCATGACGACATCCGCATCCTTCAGGCCTTCCGCCATCGAATGGTAGACCTCGACGCCCATGTCGGCGATCCCGGAGGGGAGCAGCGTTGCCGGGGCGACCAAACGAACACGAGCGCCCATCTGGTTCAGAAGCAGGATGTTGGAGCGCGCCACGCGCGAATGCAGCACGTCGCCGCAGATTGCGACGATGATGCGCGACAGCTTGCCCTTGGCGCGACGGATCGTCAGCGCGTCGAGGAGCGCCTGGGTCGGGTGCTCGTGCTGGCCGTCGCCGGCGTTGACCACCGAGCAGGAGACCTTCTGGGCGAGGAGTGCTGCGGCACCGGCCGAGGAGTGACGCACGACAAGCACGTCCGGGTGCATGGCGTTGAGCGTCATCGCCGTGTCGATCAGCGTTTCACCCTTCTTCACCGAGGAATTGCCGACCGACATGTTCATGACATCGGCGCCAAGCCTTTTGCCGGCAAGCTCGAAGGACGACTGAGTGCGGGTCGAGGCTTCGAAGAAGAGGTTGATCTGCGTCAGGCCCCGAAGGGTGGACGTTTTCTTCTCTCTCTGACGGGAGATTTGGACGGCTTCATCGGCGCGATCGAGCAGGTAGGTGATATCCTGCTCCGTGAGCCCCTTGATGCCGAGCAGGTGGCGATGCGGGAAAGTGATCATGGGCCGCCCTTGCGCTCTGGAAATGTGGTCGCTCTATAAGACCTGCCCCCCGGCACGGCAAGGCTTGGGCGGCACCGTCCGCAGAAAACTTGCGACAGTCATCCTATCTTTTTCGCGCCCCGTTCCGTGGCCGGGAAACTTGCGCTAGAACCGGCCCATGAATCAGATGAACCGGACTGAACAGAAACTCGCCGAGCTGAACCAGCCCAAGCCCTGGTCCGGCGTCAACGCCTATCGTTCCGACCCGCTCGTGGTGGACATCACCTCAAGCATGAGCAAGGCGCTGCGCGACGAGTTCGATGTGCTCGGCCGCTACGTCACGTCGCCCGAGGCGCAGGAACTGGCGCGTATGGCGAACGAAGGTCCGCCAAAGCTGAAGACGCATGGGCCCCGCGGCGAGCGCCTCGATATCGTCGAGTTCCACCCGGCCTGGCACGCGCTGATGCGTCGGTCGATGTCGTCGGGTCTGCATGCGTCCGCCTGGGAGAACCTCCCCGATGAGCGCAGTCAGTCGCATAAGGTCCGCGCCATCCGCTTCTATCTCACGGCCCAGCTCGAATGCGGCCATCTCTGCCCGCTGACGATGACCAGCGCCTCGCTTGCGGCAATCACGGCGTCGCCTGCCGTGCAAAAGGAGTGGGCGCCGAAGATCCTGTCGCGCAAGTACGATTCGACCAATCGACCCTGGATGCAGAAGTCGGCGGTCACCGTCGGCATGGGCATGACCGAGAAGCAGGGCGGCACCGACGTGCGCGCCAACACATCGACGGCCGAGCGGGTCGGCGAGGGCATCTACCGTCTGAACGGCCACAAGTGGTTCATGTCGGCCCCTATGAGCGATGCCTTCGTCATGCTGGCGCAGACCCGCGAAGGTCTAGCCTGCTTCCTCGTGCCGCGGCTGCTCGAAGACGGCAGCGCCAATGGCCTGCGTTTCCAGCGGCTGAAGGACAAGATCGGCAACCGCTCCAACGCGTCCTCCGAGGTCGAGTTCTCCGACACGTTCGGCTTCATCCTCGGCGCGCCGGACGCCGGCATCCGCACAATCCTCGACATGGTGACGCTGACGCGGCTCGACTGCGCGCTGGCGTCTGCCGGCATGATGCGTGCCTCGCTTGCCGAAGCCGTTCATCACACCCGCGGCCGCAAGGTCTTCGGAAAGCCGCTTGCCAGCCAGCCGATGATGACGCGCGTGCTTGCCGACATGGCGCTCGATGTGGCGGCGGCAAGCGCACTTTCGTTCCGTCTGGCCGAAGCCTTCGACAAGGCGCGCAACAGTCCGGAAGACGCGGCTTACGCACGGATCATGACGCCGGTTGCCAAATACTGGGCCTGCAAGATCGCCCCGGCGCTGATCTATGAGGCGATGGAGTGCCTCGGCGGCAACGGCTATGTGGAAGAGCGCGCGCTTGCGCGCCACTACCGCGAAGCACCTGTGAATGCCATCTGGGAAGGCTCCGGCAACGTCATGGCGCTGGATGTGCTTCGCGTGCTCGCCAAGGGCAAGGATCTGTTCGAGCAGCTCTTTGTGGTTCTCGCCCGCGATCTCGGCCCGTCAGGTCGCAAGACGATCGACGTGCTGCGCGCGGCGATGTCGCTGTGCGAGCGCGACGAGGGTGCGGCGCGCATGCTGGTCGAGCAACTGGCGCTCGCTGCCGCTGCCGCAGAACTCTACCGCCTCGGTGCCGGTCGCATCGCCGACGCATTCCTCGAATCGCGCCTGGCTGCCGGTTGGCGCTCGACCTATGGCATGCTCGATTCGCGCTTCGATTCCGCCTACATCCTCGATCTTCTTTATCCTCCCGCGGCGTAAGCCGTCGGGCCGCTCCGGCGTAAGCCGTCAGGTCCCTGCGACATACGTCGTCAGGTAGAGTACGAGCGGGATCGTGAAGAACGAAACGACCGTTTGAATGGTTGCGACCGCCGCATAGAGTTCGGCGTCGCCATCCATCTGTTTGGCCAGCAGGTAACCGTTCATCGCCGTCGGCACGGCGGCGCCGAGCGCGATGACGAGAAGTGCGTCGCCGCGAATGCCGAGCAGATAGCTCCCGCTCACCATGAAGACCGGCATGATGATCAGCTTGAGGAAAACGGCGAGCAGCGCAACCGCGCTTGGTTTCAACGCATCGGACGCGCGAAGGCCCGCACCAACCATCACCAGACCGAGGCTGAGCGATGCGCCGGCCAGCATCTCGATCGTTACCATGATCGGGCCATAGATCTTCAGCCCGATCAGGTTGACGAGAATGCCGAGCACGGATGCGACGATCAGCGGGTTGGTGGCGATCTTGGCGAAGAAGCGCCTGAAGTCACGGTTGCCGCCGCCGAACCAGACCAGAACGCCGATGTTGTAGAGATTGATCGGAATGATCACCAGCGTCATCACCAGTGCCGTGAGCGTCAGCCCGATCGGGCCATAGAGCTTCTGGGCGATCGCCAGCGCCATGAAGCCGTTCCAGCGCGTCGCCGTCTGGAAGACGGAGGTGAAGGAGGCACCGGAAACCTTCCAGTTTCTGAGCGTGGGCCAGAGCATGAGCACGAAGAGAGACATCAGGCTGACGCTGCCGATGGTGGCAATCGCGGTCGCGTCGGCCTGCAGTCCGGCAAAGTCGGCCTGGGCGAGCGTCGAAAACAAGAGGGCAGGGAAGAGGATGAAGTAGCCGAACTGCTCAAGCCCCAGCCAAAGGCTCTGGTCGACGAGTGTCGAGCGCTTGAGCCAGGCGCCCAGCAGGACCAAGAGGAAGACGGGAAAGATGCTTTCGAAGACGACGGTCATGGGGGAGGCCTGCATGCGGAGAGCATATCGCTATAACAAATTCCATCGATCCGGAATGGTGTTGCGGCGCAACGGCGAAAGATCAGGCGCCGCGCACCTGGGGGCGCCGCCGCGTGGTTCGCCCCCTGTGAAAATTAACCTTAACAAATGGTTTACGTTGCGCGGGCCCCCGTGAGGGGGGAGATTGATCCGGCATTTTAATGGATTCCGGAATGGAGCGGTTCGGTGAGAACTGGTCTTTTGATCATCATGATGATGTTTTTTGCCGGACTGGCGCTAGATATCGCAATTCCCGCGATGGTTCTTGGCGCCGTCGTGCTGGCGGACCGTGCGTTTTATCCGCTCGTCTTTCGGCAGTTCTCGGAAAGGGGAGCCGCATGAAGTGGTTTCTGATCCTTTGGGGCGGACCTGTCCTTCTGCTGACGGGCTGGTATGGCCTGTCGTACTACGACATGAGCTTCGGCTTCTTCATGTTGACGCGACAGACGCATGATCTGGTCTTCCAGATCTACGGCAACGTTCTCGGCATTCCGCCGGAATCGATCCCGCCGCTCGTCGCCCGGGCAATCGTCGTCGACAGCCTCATCGTTTTTGCCATCATCGGCTATCGCAAGCGCGGCCAGATCGCTGCCTGGTATCGCCGCCGCTTCGGCGCAGCCGCCGCTCAGTCCGAGAGGCCGCCCCTTGCCAGCGACGCCAGCCTGTCGAGCGCTCCCTGAAGAATGAAGGATGCGGCGGCCGAATCGATGCGTTCGGCCCGCTTCCGGCGCGACACGTCCATCTCGATCAGGACACGCTCGGCCGCAACGGTCGAAAGGCGCTCGTCCCAGTAGACAAAGGGCAGTGACGTCTTTTGCTCCATGTTGCGCACGAAGGCGCGGGTCGCCTGACAGCGTGGTCCCTCGCTGCCGTCCATGTTGACGGGCAGGCCGATGACGAAGGCTGCGACCTTTTCTTTCGTTGCAACCGACAGCAGCGCTTCGGCGTCCACGCCGAATTTGACCCGGCGGATCACCTCGCGCGGCGTCGCGATGCGGCGACCGAGATCGGAGACCGAGAGGCCGATCGTTTTCGTGCCGAGGTCCAGGCCGGCGACCGGTTGGTTGGGCTGAAGCTGGGACGCCAGGTCTTCGATGGTGAGAATTGCCATGGGATTGTCGATTCGATCTTTGCGCAGAGGACTGTCTGTTCCATATGCTGTTGCGACGCGTAAATCATCAGGGAGAACGTCATGAAGATCAAATGGCTCGGCCACGCCGCCTTTCACATCGAGACGGCAAAGTCGAAAATCCTGATCGACCCCTTCTTCACCGGCAATCCCGCCTTCCGTGACGAGGATCGCCGGGACGCGACCGCCGGTCTCACCCACATTCTTCTGACCCATGGCCACGGCGACCACGTCGGCGACACGATCGCAATCGCCAAGGAGACAGGGGCAACCGTCGTTGCCAATGCGGACCTCTGCGCCTGGCTCGGGCGACATGGCGTCAAGGCACTGGAAATGGGAAACACCGGAGGCACCATCCATCTCGACGGCTTCTCCACCACCTTCGTCAACGCGCTGCATTCCTCGGCGCAACTCACCGAGGACGGTGTCTCCCACTCGCTCGGCAACGCCAATGGTCTGGTGCTGCATTTCGAAGACGAGCCGACGCTCTATCACATGGGCGACACGGACATCTTTTCCGACATGGCCCTGATTGACGAATTGCACCAGCCGGAGATCGGCATCGTGCCGATCGGCGATCGCTTCACCATGGGCGGCGCGGTCGCAGCGCTCGCCTGCCAGCGCTTCTTCAAGTTCGCAACCGCAATCCCCTGCCACTACGGCTCGTTCCCGATCATCGACCAGACACCGGCAACCTTCGTTGCCGGCATGGAAAGCGCGTCGACCAAAGTGGCGACACCTCACGTCGGCGGGGTCGTCGAAGTCTGACATTGCGGCGGGCCTTTGATGAATGGCCCGGTTCTCCGGCATTTCCCCCGTTGCGTGGCTCGCCGCGCGCCATTATAGCGGGGGAAGTTCCAGTTACCGGAGACGATCATGTCCGTAGACCTTGCCACCGTGAAGCGCGTCGCGCGCCTTGCCCGTATCGCCGTCAGCGAAGAAGAAGCCGAGCGGATGATGGGTGAGCTCAATGGCATCCTCGGTTTTGTCGAACAGCTCTCCGAAGTGAATGTCGACGGCGTCGAGCCGATGACCTCGGTGACGCCGATGGAGATGAAGAAGCGGACGGACAATGTCTCGGACGGCAACAAGGCTGATGATATCGTTGCCAACGCACCGAACTCGGATCGCAATTTCTTCCTCGTTCCGAAGGTGGTCGAGTAATCAGCCCGCCAGCCGCCCCGACGTTCCCGATTGCGAAAGCCCGTTTTGACCATGACCGACCTAACCAGCCTGACGATTGCCGAAGCCCGCGCGAAGCTCGCCGCCAAGGACATCACCGCCGTCGAACTGACGGACGCCTATATCGGCGCGATCGATGCCGCCAATGAGGCGATCAACGCCTACATCGCTGTCACGCCCGAAAAGGCGCGCGAGATGGCGAAAGCCTCGGATGCACGCATCGCTGCCGGCAAGGCCGGTGCGCTCGAAGGCATCCCGCTCGGCATCAAGGACCTCTTCGCCACCGAAGGCGTGCACACCCAGGCCTGCAGCCACATCCTCGACGGCTTTGCGCCGCGTTACGAATCGACCGTGACCCAGAACCTCTGGAACGACGGCGCAGTCATGCTCGGCAAGCTGAACATGGACGAATTCGCCATGGGCTCGTCGAACGAGACCTCCTACTACGGCGCGGTCAAGAACCCGTGGCGCGCCAAGGGCTCCAACCTGGATCTCGTGCCGGGCGGCTCGTCCGGTGGTTCCGCCGCAGCCGTTGCCGCGCATCTCTGCGCCGGCGCGACCGCCACCGATACCGGCGGTTCCATCCGCCAGCCTGCCGCCTTTACCGGCACCGTCGGCATCAAGCCGACCTACGGCCGCTGCTCGCGCTGGGGCACCGTCGCTTTCGCCTCGTCGCTTGACCAGGCAGGCCCGATCGCCCGTGACGTTCGCGACGCCGCAATCCTCCTGAAGTCGATGGCAAGCGTCGATGCCAAGGACACGACCTCGGTCGATCTGCCGGTGCCGGACTACGAAGCCTCGATCGGCAAGTCGATCAGGGGCATGAAGATCGGCATTCCGCGCGAGTACCGCGTCGACGGCATGCCCGAAGAAATCGAGGCGCTCTGGCAGCAGGGCATCGCCTGGCTGAAGGAAGCCGGTGCCGAGATCGTCGACATCACCCTGCCGCACACGAAATACGCGCTTCCCGCCTACTACATCGTCGCTCCGGCAGAAGCCTCGTCGAACCTCGCTCGCTACGACGGCGTACGTTACGGCCTGCGCGTTGACGGCAAGGACATCGTCGACATGTACGAAAAGACCCGTGCTGCCGGCTTCGGCCACGAGGTCAAGCGCCGCATCATGATTGGCACCTACGTGCTTTCTGCCGGCTACTACGACGCCTATTATCTGCAGGCGCAGAAGGTTCGCACGCTGATCAAGCGCGACTTCGAGCTGGCGTTCCACGCCGGCGTCGACGCCATCCTGACGCCGGCCACGCCGTCGTCCGCCTTCGGTATCGCCGACGAGGATCTCGCGGCCGATCCGGTCAAGATGTATCTCAACGACATCTTCACGGTGACGGTCAACATGGCCGGTCTTCCGGGCATCGCGGTTCCCGGCGGTCTCGACCACAAGGGTCTGCCGCTCGGCCTGCAGTTGATCGGCAAGCCGTTCGAAGAGGAAACGCTCTTCAAGACGGCGCATGTGATCGAGCAGGCGGCCGGGCGCTTCACGCCAACCAAGTGGTGGTAAGATTTGTAATGGCGGTGCCGACGAGGCGCCGCCATTTTTCGTTTCGAAGGTTGCTCTTGTCGCGGAAGGAGCCCGCGTCGTGCCCGTCGTCCGTCACGCTCGCGCAAGTGACCTCAACCGATTGACGGCAATCGGCCTTGGTGCCTGGCAATCCGCGATCGCTGGTCTTGCCGATGGCGAGAAGATGCGACGGGTCGCAGAGGCGGCATTTTTCCGCTTCCTTTCCGATCAATGGCTTTCCGTTTTGCTGGTCGAGGCCGAAGGTGACATTCGCGGCTGGACCGCGCGCGAGAATTTCGACAACGCAATTTCGGATCTATGGATCGAGCCGGCTGCTCAGGGCAGGGGGCTCGGCGCTCGGCTGCTCGGTGAGATCGAGGCTCGCATCGTCGAGGATGGCTTCGATAGTGTGACGACCAAGACCCATGCGCGCAACGAGCGGGCGGTGCGCTTTTTCCGCAAGAGCGGCTACGGGGTAAGCTGGCTTTCAACGGCCTATGCACCGCAACTCGACAACGATGTCGAATTCATCGGCCTCAGAAAAATCTTCGGCGATGAAGGTGGCAGCTGATCTGCGGCTGTTGAATGGCTGTCATTCGCAAATGGTGCTGGCGCATTCACACCTCGTTCATTAGGCCCATGAAATATTATGGGTTATGAATGTGCGGTGGCACCGCGGGGGAACGCTTGTTACAGATGCTGGAGAAGACGGTCGCACGACCGTTGGTTCTGAGACCCTTCCATCACTCGTTTTGGATTGCCGGCCTCGGCCTGATTGTCTTTGTCGCCTGCGTGCTCGGCATCCTGAGCCGCCCGGTCGGCATGCTCGCCTCAATCTGGCCGGCCAACGCCATTCTTCTCGGCCTTCTCGTCAGAAACCCGTCGCTTGCGTCGCCTGCCGGCTGGTTTGCTGCGGCATCGGCCTATGTGCTTGCCGACGTCATCACCGGGGCGGACCTCGCCCAGGCGTTCTCCCTGAACACTGCAAACATGGTTGGTGTCGTCATCGGCTACGCGCTTTTCGCAAGGCTCTCGAGCGAGCATCGCCACCTGCGCCGGCCGCTCTCGGTGCTCCACATGTTTGCCAACGCGTCGCTCGCTTCGATTGGGGCCGCCATCGTCGGTGCCGCGGCGGTGCATGGTGCGTTCGCTGCGCCGTTGCCCGATGCCTTCGTTGCCTGGCTGACGACCGAACTAGTCAACTATGTGGTCATATTGCCCGTCTTCCTGGCGGCACCAATCTCCAGCGATGGTTCCCGTGCCGCGGCCGCGTCGATTGCTGCGTCCGCCAGGGCCGGTAGTCCCTGGCCGCTGGTGGCCCTGTTCGCTTCGTGTGCTGCGGCACTCGCGATCGGCGGTCCGGGCGCACTTGCCTTTCCCGTGCCGGCACTTTTGTGGTGCGCCCTGACCTATGGCTTGTTCTGCGTGACGGTGCTGACGGCGATCGTCGGCGTGCTCACGCAGATTGCCGTGGCATCGGGAGTGCTGCATCTTGGCGCGGGCAGCGTTGCCGAGGCGACGCTCACATCGACGCGGCTTGGAACAACGCTGCTCGCGCTCTGTCCCCTGACGGTTGCCAGCGTCGACGCTGCCCGGCGGGCCCTGATCGGGCGTCTGTCCCATGCGGTCGATTATGATTTTCTCACGCAATGCCTGGCGCGCTCGGCTTTCATGTCCCGAGCTTCGGCGCTGGTGGCAGCACCTGCTGCGCGCAGAAGCGGAACAGTCGTGATGATGCTCGATATCGATCGCTTCAAGGCGATCAACGATACCTACGGCCATGCCGTGGGGGATCGCGTGCTGACGGCGGTCGCGCGTGTGGTTCGAACCGCTTTGCGCGGCGATGACCTTTTTGGGCGGCTTGGCGGCGAGGAGTTCGCCGTCGTGCTCGTCCGCCAGTCCCCGGCAGACGCGCTCAAGGTCGCCGAGCGGCTGCTTGAGGCGGTGCGCGCGCTTGAACTCGACCTGGATCAGGGTGGCAAACTGTCCGTGACGATCAGTATTGGAGCCGCCGAAGTTTCAACCGGCGAAGCAGGCCTAGACCGCTTGCTACTGGCCGCAGACCGCGCCCTCTACCAGGCAAAGGACGCTGGTCGCGATCGTGTCCGCTGTGCTCATCCCACCACCCAGGGATGACGTTGAGTGAGGCCTCGGAGAGATCGGTGTTCACGTTAGGTGAGAGATGGATACCGGGCATCAGTCATGCCCGGTATCGCCGTAAAGTGCCGCTCAGCGGTTGTTGAGTTCCGATCGAACCAGCAGCAAGCCACGTTCCGTTATGCGATAGGGCTTTCCGCCGGAGGACGAGATCGCCTTTTTCCGCTTCAGTTTGCGGAAGAGCTCCAGGTCGAAGCCGGGATAGACCCAGCCGTCACGGGTGAAACACCGGATTTCGGTGATTGCCTTGTCTTCGCGGGTGATTTCGATACGGCCGCCCTGGGCCAAATGGTGAAGAATGCGCTGTTCGGCGCGCGAGATGTCCATTGTCTGAATGTTCCGGAATAGCGTTCGGAAGAACGCAGGAAAACGTTCCGCAAATCTCTAGAAAGCGGGGTGACGTTTCCGGCCCGTGCGCGCAATCAAAGGGGATTACGCGGACGGGCTTTACCGGGACTCAGGCGAAGACTTGAACATCAAAACTCCAAAATAACGGTTGCTTCCTAAAAGACCGCCGTTCTCGCGTCAAGGGTATCATTGCAACGCCAGGGTGCCGACGGCTGCCAGCGCGACCTGGAAAACGATGATCAGCGCAAGATGCGTTCGAAACGGTTCCTTGCAGGTCTTGTGCCGGAAGACGTGGCGTGCCGCCATTGCACCCGGGCTGCCGCCGAAGAGGGCAACGGTTAGGAGCGCCCGCTCGCTGATCCGCCGACGGCCGGCACGCGCTGCCCGCTTGTCGTGCCAGAAAAGCCCGAAGCTCAACACGTTGACCAGGACAGCGAATAGAGTGAGGGCGATGACGATGGACATGCCGGAATTCTGGCCGAGCGGCGCTAAGCGATGGTTAAGGGACGGGTGCCGCCGCCTTCGGATTGCGGATGAGCCCTGGATTCCGCCGAACAACTTGCACCGGCGGATCAATTGCTCTACCGAGAAACCAAGAATTCAGGCTTCAAAGAAGAGCATGATATGAGCATCGTCGACGTCCGTACCCCCGATCCAAAACGCTTCATCCCCGGCGCCACCGGCGACTGGGAAGTCATCATCGGCATGGAAGTCCATGCTCAGGTGCTTTCCAATTCGAAGCTGTTCTCGGGTGCTTCTACGGAGTTCGGCAATGCGCCGAACGCGAACGTCTCGCTTGTCGATGCTGCCATGCCCGGCATGCTGCCCGTCATCAACGAGGAGTGCGTTCGCCAGGCGGTGCGCACCGGCCTCGGCCTCAAGGCAGTGATCAACAACCGCTCGATCTTCGACCGCAAGAACTACTTCTATCCGGACCTGCCGCAGGGCTATCAGATCTCGCAGTTCAAGGATCCGATCGTCGGCGAAGGCAAGATCATGATTTCGGTCGGTCCGGATCGCCAGGGCCAGTTCGAGGATGTGGAAATCGGCATCGAGCGCCTGCATCTGGAGCAGGACGCCGGCAAGTCGATGCACGACCAGCACCCGTCGATGTCCTATGTCGATCTCAACCGCTCGGGCGTCGCGCTGATGGAAATCGTCTCCAAGCCCGACATGCGTTCGTCGGATGAGGCGAAGGCCTACATGACCAAGCTGCGCTCGATCGTGCGCTACCTCGGTACCTGCGATGGCAACATGGACGAAGGCTCGATGCGCGCCGACGTCAACGTCTCCGTCCGTCGTCCGGGCGAAGGTTTCGGCACGCGCTGCGAAATCAAGAACGTCAACTCGATCCGCTTCATCGGTCAGGCGATCGAGTACGAAGCCCGTCGCCAGATCGGCATCATCGAGGACGGCGGCGTGATCGACCAGGAGACGCGTCTGTTCGACCCGAATAAGGGCGAAACGCGCTCGATGCGTTCGAAGGAAGATGCGCACGACTACCGCTATTTCCCGGATCCGGACCTGCTGCCGCTCGAATTCGATCAGGCGTTTGTCGATGCCCTGAAGGCCGACCTGCCGGAACTGCCCGACGACAAGAAGGAACGCTTTGTCAGCAGCATGGGCCTGTCGGTCTATGATGCCTCGGTGCTGGTTTCTGAAAAGTCGATTGCTGACTATTTCGAGGCTGTGGCCGAGGGTCGTGACGGCAAGATCGCCGCCAACTGGGTCATCAACGACCTGCTCGGCGCCTTGAACAAAGCCGGCAAAGCCATTGAAGAGACTCCGGTTTCGCCTGCCCAGCTCGGTGGCATCATCGATCTGATCAAGGCCGAAACCATCTCGGGCAAGATCGCCAAGGACCTATTCGAGATCGTCTGGAACGAAGGCGGCGACCCGGCCGAGATCGTCGAGGCGCGCGGCATGAAGCAGGTGACCGATACCGGGGCGATCGAGAAGGCGGTAGACGAAATTATTGCCGCCAACCCGGATCAGGTTGCCAAGGTTCAGGCCAAGCCATCGCTTGCCGGCTGGTTCGTCGGCCAGGTGATGAAGTCGACGGGCGGCAAGGCCAACCCGCAAGCCGTACAGGCCCTCGTAAAGGCCAAACTCGGCATCGAGGAGTAACGATGTTCTTCGTGCGCACGGCAAGCGAGCGCGATCTGGACAAGATCCGCGCTCTGCTCATCGAAACGTGGCACGCGACCTACGACACCTTCTACGGCGTCGAGAAGGTCAACGAACTGACGGAGCGCTGGCACTCGCTGCCGGCGCTCAAAGCCCGGCTCGCGCGCAAAAACGCCGAGTTCCTCGTCGCTGACGACGGACGCCAGATCGGCGGAATGGGTTATGCGGCGATGTCCGACACCAAGCCCAAGACCGCGGAACTTCATCAGCTCTACGTGCTGCCGAAGTTCCAGCGACAGGGCATCGGTCGAGATATCTTCGCGGAGCTCGAGACCTGCTTCCCGGATGCCGAGCGCATGCGCGTCGAAGTCGAGCCGCAGAACCTGCACGCTCTTGCATTCTATAGGACCCATGGCTTTGCCGAGGTGGGTGAGACAGCCCATTGCGGGGATGAGCAATCCGGTTTGCCCGCCATCATTCTGGAGAAGCGGCTTCTCGGCTAGCTGATCTCCCAGCCGATGACGCCTGTGGAAAACCCGGGAAATGCAGGACTGTCATCAGGCGGTTACCTCAAGGTGTTTGGTCCGCTGCCGAAGAACGATGTGAGCGGGGCACCATGGACGCGACAACCGAACTCCTGATCCGTAAGGCTGAGCGCAAGGACCTTGCCGCGATCGTCGCGCTCTTTGCCGGTGACCAGCTCGGGGGTCATGGTGACACGATCGATCCGGCCGCCTTCGGCGACTATGTCGCCGCTTTCGAGAAGATCGCGGCCTCGACACTGCAGACGCTTTATGTGGCGGTTCTAGGCGACGAGGTTGTCGGCACGTTTCAGACGGCGCTGCATACGACGCTGTCGGGGCGCGGCAGTTCGAGCCTGATCATCGAGGCGGTGCAGACACGCGCGGATATGCGTGGCCGCAGGATCGGTGAGCGCATGATGCGCCACGCGATTGCCGAGGCGAAGGACCGGGGTGCTGCCAAGGTGCGACTGACCTCGAATGCGCTGCGTAGCGACGCCCACCGCTTTTACGAACGGCTCGGGTTCGTGCGCAGTCATTTCGGCTTCCTCATGCCGTTGAAATGACGGGCTTTGCCTCGGAATCACTAGACAAGCCATGAGCGGCGGGGCATAAGCGGGGACATTGTTTTGGTATCTGGCCGCCTCCCATCGGCCGGTCAAGGACGGCATCCATGAAGCTCCTGCTGCAGATTTTCACCTGGTGGAACGAACAGACGATCGGAACGCGCTTTCACACCTGGCGCCACGGTCAACGCGTCGGTCAGGACGAGCTCGGCAACGTCTACTATCAGGGCGGCAAGGACTCCGAAGGTCGTACGCGCCGCTGGGTGATCTACAACGGTTACGCCGAGGCCTCCGCCATCCCGGCCGGCTGGCACGGCTGGATGCATCACCGCACCGACGTTTCGCCGGCTGACGAGCAGTACGCGGCCCGCGAATGGCAGAAGCCGCACCGCGCAAACCCGACCGGCACGGCAAATGCCTATCGTCCGCAGGGTTCGATCGCAGCCACGGGCAAGCGTCCTCGCGTGACGGGCGACTACGACGCCTGGACGCCGGGTTCCTGAGAAATCTCTCTTCAGCGAAGACGAGGGACCGTGCAACAGGTTCCTCGATCATGGCGCGGCCACAATTGATGGTTAGCGCCTGAATGCCATCGATGATGATGAGACCACGCAGGAGACAGGCGACAATGGCAGGTTCTGATCTGCGCAAAGCAATCAGCCAGAAAGCGCGGCTGCTGGGCTTGACCCTTCTCGCCGGCTTTCCGATGATCGCTTCGGTTGGAACCGCTGACGCGGCACGGGTCTCCAACGCCGTGGCCGTCTTCTCCGGCATCGACAAGATCACCGGTCGCATCACCACCTTCGACGTTTACATCGGCGAGACGGTCCAGTTCGGGGCTCTCCAGGTCACGCCGCGCGTCTGCTATAGCCGCGACGATACCGAAGCGCAGAAGATCACGACCTTCGTCGAAGTCGAGGAAATCACCCTCGACCGCAAAATCCGTCGCATCTTCACCGGTTGGATGTTTGCCGACAGCCCGGGCCTGAACGCCGTCGAGCACCCGGTCTATGACGTCTGGCTGCAGTCGTGCAAGGCCACGTCGGATCTTCCGCCGCCGGACACCGCCCAGAAGCGATAGGCACCGGTCGGGACCGAGCCCCCGGCGAAACTCTCTTGAAACGCGCTAGAAGCGAAGGTCGGGCGATGCCATCGCATTCGCCAGCATGACCTCGTAGTCAGCCTTCGGCACGTCGATGGCGCCGAACGACTTCAGGTGTTCTGTGGTGAACTGGGTGTCGAGCAATTCGAACCCTCGTGCCTTCAGCCGCTCGACCAGGTGCACGAGGCAGATCTTCGAGGCGTCGGTGCGCCTTGAAAACATGCTTTCGCCGAAGAAGGCGGATCCGAGCGAAACGCCATAGAGCCCCCCCACAAGCTGATCACCCTCCCAGGCCTCGACGCTGTGGGCGTAGCCCATCGAGTGGAGCGTCGCATAGAGCGTGCGGATCTTGTCGTTGATCCATGTCGTCGGTCGGTCCGGGGCGGGGGCAGCGCAACCGTCCATGACCGCCTCGAAGGCGGTGTTGAAGCGAATGTCGAAGGGGGTACGGCGGATGGTCTTGGCGAGACTGCGCGAGACGTGAAAGCCTGCGAGCGGAATGACACCGCGTATTTCCGGCTCGACCCAGAAGATTTCCGGATCATCGGCCGAATCGGCCATCGGGAAGAGGCCGATCGAATAGGCGCGCAGCAGCATGTCCGGCGTAATATCGGGCTGCTTGCTGCGCGTCCCTTTCAATGTCTGGTCCTTACTCGGACGTGGCGGCCAGATGCTTCTCCAGCCAATGGATGTCGTAGTCGCCGTTGGCGATGTCCTGATTGTTGATCAGGTCCTGGAACAGCGGAAGCGTGGTCTTGATGCCGTCGATGACGAATTCGTCGAGCACGCGGCGCAGGCGCATCATGCATTCGACGCGGGTACGGCCATGCACGATCAGCTTGCCGATCAGGCTGTCGTAGTATGGCGGGATCCGGTAGCCCTGGTAGGCGCCCGAATCGACGCGTACGCCGAGACCGCCTGGAGCATGGAAGTGCGTGATCGTGCCCGGGGAGGGGACGAAGGTGCGCGGGTCTTCCGCATTGATGCGGCATTCGATGGCGTGGCCGGAGAACACGATGTCTTCCTGCTTGACCGAAAGCCCGCCGCCGGAAGCGACGCGGATCTGCTCGTGCACGAGGTCGATGCCGGTGATCGCTTCGGTGATCGGGTGCTCGACCTGCAGACGGGTGTTCATTTCGATGAAATAGAACTCGCCGTTTTCATAGAGGAACTCGATCGTGCCGGCACCGCGGTACTTGAGCTTCTTCATCGCGTCGGCGCAGACCTGGCCGATCTTCATGCGCTGGTCGACATTGAGGGCCGGGGAGTTTGCTTCTTCCCAAACCTTCTGGTGGCGACGCTGCAGCGAGCAATCGCGCTCGCCCAGATGCACCGCATTGCCGGCACCGTCGCCGACGACCTGGATTTCGATGTGACGCGGCTTGGAAAGGTACTTTTCCATGTAGACGGCGTCGTTGCCGAAGGCTGCAAGCGCTTCGGCACGCGCGGTCGATACCGCTTCCTCGAGTTCCGCCTCCGTGCGCGCGACCTTCATGCCGCGGCCACCGCCGCCGGCGGTCGCCTTGATCAGCACCGGGAAGCCGATCTTGCGGGCGACTTCGAGCGCGTTCTCCGGCTTCACTTCGCCGTCGGAACCCGGAACGACCGGGATGCCGAGCTCTTGCGCGGTCTGCTTCGCGGTGATCTTGTCTCCCATGATGCGGATGTGCTCCGCCGTCGGGCCGATGAAGGTGATGTCGTGTGCATCGAGGATGTCGGCGAACTTGGCGTTCTCCGACAGGAAGCCGTAGCCGGGATGCACGGCATCGGCACCGGTGATTTCGCAGGCGGCGACGATCTGGTGAATGTTCAGATAGCTATCGCGCGAGGGCGGCGGCCCGATGCAGACGCTCTCGTCGGCAAGGCGCACATGCATGGCGTCTGCGTCGGCCGTGGAATGCACGGCAACCGTTGCGATGCCGAGCTCTTTGCAGGCTCTGAGCACGCGAAGGGCGATTTCGCCGCGATTGGCAATGAGAATTTTCGAGATCATCGCCGCGCCGCCTTATTCGATTACGATCAGCGGTTCGCCATATTCGACGGGAGCTGCGTCCTGGACGAAGATTTCGGTGACCTTGCCCGAGCGGGGAGCCGGGATCTGGTTCATCGTCTTCATCGCTTCGATGATCAGGATCGTCTGGCCTTCCTTGACGGTGGCGCCGACTTCGATGAAGGGGCGAGCGCCGGGCGCCGGGGACAGATAGGCGGTGCCGACCATCGGTGCCGTCACGGCGTTCTTCGACGCACGACCGGTGTCAGCAGCCGGAGCGGCGACAGCGTTGGCCGGAGCGACGGCTGCGGCGGCAGGCATCTGGTAGGCCGGCATCTGCGGCATCGCCATCGGCATAGCAACCGGCGTACCGTTGCGCGAGACGCGAATGCGCAGGTCGTCCTGTTCGACTTCGATCTCGGTCAGATCGGTGTCCTTGAGAATGTTGGCGAGGTCGCGGATCAGCGCCTGGTCGATGCCTGGTTTTTTGTCAGCCATGGAATATGAGCCTCTTGTGTTCTTTTTATTTCGACGGATTTGTCAGGTTCTTTAGCGCATTGAGCGCGAGAATGTAACTCTGCGCGCCGAAGCCGCAGATGACGCCTTTGACAGCCGGGGCGATCATCGACTTGTGGCGGAATTCCTCGCGAGCGTGGATGTTCGAAAGGTGGAGTTCGACCACGGGAATGCCGATGGCGCGAATGGCGTCGTGCAACGCGATCGACGTATGGCCGTAGGCGGCCGGGTTTATCGCAACGCCGGCGGCAACGCTGCCGGCTTCATGCAGCCAATCGACCAGCGTACCCTCGTGGTTCGACTGGCGGAAGTCGACTTCGAAGCCGAGCGACTTGCCTTCCGCTTTGCACATAGCCTCGATATCGGCCAGCGTCTGGCCGCCATAAATACCCGGTTCGCGCTTGCCCAGCGCATTCAGGTTGGGGCCGTTCAGCACGAAAATTGTCGATGGCATAAGGGATTCCGGTCCGGTGATGGAGGGTTACCTATAGACCGATGGTCCCGCGAGGAAAAGCCCTTTGGCCCCCCGCGGGATTTGTCCACAGTCATGGCAAGGTTTGTCAGCAGGCGGTTTTGCCGCATTCGCGCATATTGGCGATCTTGCCCTCGATCTCCTCGGCGCCGACAGCTCCGAACACCGCCTCGTTGCCGATGACGTAGGATGGCGTGCCGGTGATGCCAAGGTCGTTGGCAAGACCATAGGCTTCGCGCACGGCCGCGTCATGCGGCTCCTTCTCCATCTTGGCGCGCAGGTCCTTTTCGGAGACGCCAAGCTTGACGGCAACGGCAAGGGCCGTTTCCTCTGTTGCACGGTCCTCGCCACCGAGCAGCGCGCGATGGAAGTCGCCGTACTTTTCCGGGGCCACGAGGCGGAAGGCTGCGCTCACCTTGTGAGCGGCCAGCGAATCCGGGCCGAGGATCGGCAGTTCCTTCAGCACGAAGCGGACGTTCTTGTCCTTGCTGAGGATGTCGTCCATGTCGGTCAGAGCGCGTTTGCAATAGCCGCAGTTGTAATCGTAGAATTCGACGATGGTGACATCACCCTTGGGGTTGCCGAGCACCATGTCATAGTCGGAATTGAAGATCGCCTTCTTGTTCTCGGCAATCGCGCCTTCCGCTGCTTCCTGCTGCTTGGCGCGCTGCTTCGTCGTCAGAGCCTCCTGGACTTCCAGCATGATCTCCGGATTGGCGATCAGGTATTCCTTGATGAAGGCGCCGATCTCTTCCTTCTGCTTGGCGTCGAGCGCGAGTGCGTTCTGTGGCAGGCTGACCCCCGCCACGAGAGCCGCGAGCGTTCCGGCGGCAATCATCTTGGTGCTGAAATTCATTTCTACCTCGTTATCCTTGCGTATCTCGTGTGTGGTCCATCGCGCCCCGCCGGGTCAACCGACTGTTCTGAAAGACAACAGGATTCCTCGTATCCGCAATATGCTGGCAGCATAGGGTGGGTGCCGCGGAAACGAAACGGCAAAATCGGCGGAAATACGGCACTCGCGGACTTGTGAAGGTCATTTTCATCGGGCAAAGGGCTTGTAAGCACCGCATGTCGAGGAATTCCCGTTGGTAGATCTATCAAAACGCAGCGCCGTCGAACCGTTTCACGCGATGGACGTTCTGGCGGAGGCGACCCGCCGCCGCGATGCCGGGCACCCGGTCATCTCCATGGCCGTCGGGCAGCCGGCGCATCCGGCACCGAAGGCGGCATTGGAAGCGGCGCGCAAGGCGCTTGAGCATGGCCGGCTCGGCTATACGGACGCGCTCGGAACGCTGTCGCTGCGCACGGCCATCGCCCGCCATTATCAAAAGCGCCACGGCATTGCCCTCGACCCGCAGCGGATTGCGGTTACCACCGGGTCGTCGGCCGGCTTCAATCTTGCGTTTCTGGCTCTCTTCGACCCGGGCGATTGCGTCGCGATCGCGCGTCCTGGCTACCCGGCCTATCGCAACATCCTGGCGGCGCTCGGCCTGACGGTCGTCGAAGTCGAGGCCAATGCCGAGACCGGCTTCACGCTGACGCCTGAAAGCCTTGCGCGGGCTGCGGCAAAGACCGGGCGGCCGCTGAAGGGCGTGCTCCTGGCAAGTCCGGCGAACCCGACCGGCACCGTGACGGGCAGGGCCGGTCTCAAGGCTTTGGCAGACTATTGCCGCGCGGAGCAGATCGCCTTCATTTCCGACGAGATCTATCATGGGCTGACCTTTGCCGGCGAAGAGGCGAGCGCCCTTGAGGTCACGGACGACGTCGTCGTCATCAATTCCTTCTCGAAATACTATTGCATGACCGGCTGGCGGATCGGCTGGATGGTGCTGCCAGCCGACAAAGTTCGCGGCTTCGAGCGGATCGCTCAGAGCCTCTATATTTCGCCGCCGGAATTGTCGCAGATTGCTGCCGAAGCGGCGCTCGACGCCCATGACGAGCTCGATCGCTACAAGTCTGCCTATGCCGCCAATCGCGAGATGCTCCTGAAGCGCCTGCCGGAAATCGGGTTCTCGATCGCTTCGCCGATGGATGGCGCCTTCTACGCCTACGCGGATGTCAGCCGCTTCACCAATGACAGCATGGCGTTCGCCCGGAAGATGCTGGCCGAGGTCAATGTCGCGGCGACGCCGGGATTCGATTTCGACCCGCTGGAAGGGCACCGCACCATGCGCTTTTCCTACGCAGGCGCCGAGGCCGACATGGTCGAGGCGATGGACCGGATCGCCCGCTGGCTGTCATGACTGTGTGATTGCCGGGCGGCCAAGGTTCAAGCCATGATCCAAAAGGAAAAGGCCCGGAGCGATCCGGGCCTTTCGTAATTTCAGACTTGCCATTCGCCGTGCGGCTTAGAAGAAGCCGCGGCGCTGCCACCAGCCGCCCTTTTTGGGCTTGGTGGGCTCTTCTTCTTCGCCTTCCGGCTTCGGAGCGCTCGACGTCACCACCGGTTCGGAGGCGATCTTCGAGAGGTCGCGGTTGGCGCGGACCGGCTTGGTCTCAGTGAGATCGGCCGCAGCCTCTTCAACCGCTTCGACAGCGACGTCGTCACCGGCAGGCTGGTCCTCGATGGCTGCCTGAGCAGCTTCATCGAAGCTGGCGACTGGCTCTTCGGCCTTTGCCGCCTTCTTGCGGGTCCGCTTCGGCTTGGCCGGCTTGGCGGGCTCGGCCTCAACCGCTTCGGATACGTCCGTGACGACGGCCGTCTCTTCGACCGCCACAACAACTTCGGCGTCGACGGCCTCGGATGAGGTGTCTACGGCTTCCGATTCGTCGGCATCATCGCCACCGGCCTCGAGCTGGCCTTCGCCTTCGCCTTCCGGACGATTGCGGCGGCCACCGCGCTTGCCACGGCGACGACGCTTGCGCTTCGCATCCCCGTCAGCGGTCGTGGCTTCGGCGTCGACGCCTTCGTCGTCCGCCTCATCCTCGTCCGAACCATCATCGGCATCGCCTGCCGATTCGGAAACCTGGAGAGCGCCACCTTCAGCCTGCTGTCCGCCCTTGCCGCGACGGCGGCGACGGCGCTTGCGCTTGCGGTTACCCTGGTCGTCGGCCTGCGCCGCAGCCTTCGGCTGTTCCGGGCGCTGCTCGTTCGCGATTTCCTCGGCTTCTTCCTCGTCGAGATCCTCTTCGATCACGACGTCATCTTCTTCTTCCGGCTCGGGCTCGAAGTGCAGCAGCTGCTCGATCTTGACCGGGTTTTCAACCGGCTCGCCGCGATCGATCGCGAAATGCTGCGCGCCGACATGGGCGTCGGCCTCGATGATGATCGAGACGCCGAAGCGGGCCTCGTAGTCCATGATCGTGCCGCGCTTCTGGTTGAGCAGGTAGAGCGCGATATCCGGGATCGTGCGCACGGTAATGTCGTGCGTCGTGTTCTTCAGCAGGTGTTCCTCGATGCCGCGCAGCACATGCAGCGCAACGGAAGACTGCGACCGAACGTGGCCCGTGCCGTTGCAGTGCGGGCAGGTCTGCATCGTCGATTCGAGAACCGAAGCGCGGATGCGCTGGCGCGACATTTCGAGCAGGCCGAAATGCGAGATGCGGCCAACCTGGATGCGGGCGCGGTCGTTCTTCAGGCAGTCCTTCAGACGCTTCTCGACGGAGCGGTTGTTCCGCTTCTCTTCCATGTCGATGAAGTCGATGACGACGAGGCCGGCAAGGTCGCGCAGGCGCAACTGACGCGCAACTTCTTCAGCAGCTTCGAGGTTGGTCTGAAGCGCCGTGTCTTCGATCGAGTGCTCGCGGGTCGAGCGGCCGGAGTTGACGTCGATCGAGACGAGAGCTTCGGTCTGGTTGATGATGATGTAGCCGCCGGACTTCAGCGTCACCTGCGGCTGCAGCATGCGGTCAAGCTGCGCTTCGATACCGGAGCGCGAGAAGATCGGATGCACGTCGCGGTAGGGCTGAACCACCTTGGCGTGGCTCGGCATCAGCATCTTCATGAAGCCCTTGGCTTCCTTGTAGCCTTCCTCGCCGGAAACGACGATCTCGCTGATGTCCTTGTTGTAGAGGTCGCGGATCGAGCGCTTGATCAGGCTGCCTTCCTCGTAGACGAGGCAGGGGGCTGTGGAGTTGAGCGTCAGCGTGCGGACGTTTTCCCACAGGCGCATCAGGTATTCGAAATCGCGCTTGATCTCGACCTTGGTGCGGTTGGCACCGGCGGTACGCAGGATGACGCCCATGCCCTGCGGAACTTCGAGACCGCGGGCAATTTCCTTCAGGCGCTTGCGGTCCTGCAGGTTGGTAATCTTGCGGGAGATGCCGCCGCCGCGCGCGGTGTTCGGCATCAGCACCGAGTAGCGGCCGGCAAGCGACAGATAGGTCGTCAGTGCCGCGCCCTTGTTGCCGCGTTCTTCCTTGGCAACCTGCACCAGCAGGATCTGCCGGCGCTTGATGACTTCCTGGATGCGGTACTGCTTGCGCGGCTTGCGGATCTGGCGATCCGGAACCTCTTCCATGGCGTCTTCGGCGCCAACCGACTCGATGATTTCCTTCTCGCCGTCGTGGCCATCGTCGTCGTCATCATCGTCGTCGTGGCGACGACGGCTGTCGACGTCTTCGGAGATCGCGTCGGTATCGACCATGGCGGCCATTTCGCCGCTGTTGCTCTCGTCGCCGTCGGCCGATGCTGCAGCCGCTTCTTCGGCAACCTTTGCCTTGGTCTTGCGGGTACGCTTCGGCTTTGCCTTCGGCTTCTCGGCCGGTGCTTCCTCTTCGACGACAGGTTCGGCAACGACGGCCTCGGCCACCTGGACTTCAACTTCGGCCGCGATCTCGAGATCGACCGGCACGGAGAGTTCGCTCTGCGGCGCCGGTGCGGTCTCGACATGTTCGATGTCGTCGTCGCGGCGGGCTTCTTCCGCTTCAGCCTTCAAAAGGGCCTGACGGTCGGCGAGCGGGATCTGGTAGTAGTCGGGGTGGATTTCGGCGAAGGCCAGAAACCCGTGGCGGTTGCCACCGTAATCGACGAAGGCGGCTTGGAGCGACGGCTCCACCCTTGTGACCTTCGCCAGGTAGATATTGCCGCGGATTTGCTTCTTATGTTCCGACTCGAAGTCGAATTCTTCTATGCGGTTCCCGCGAACGACAACAACGCGCGTCTCCTCGGAGTGAGACGCATCGATAAGCATTTTCTCTGCCATCTAAGCTGTGCTCCTCGGCGCACCAGCGGGACGGGAGACAGACCTGCTTCCTTGGGAAGACTGCCAAACTCGTCAGAAGGTGCACCGGATATGAAAGTTCCTGTTTGGCGCAGGAGATGGTGCAGCAGCCAGCCGACAGCGGGAACAAATTTGTCCCGGGGCCGTGCTACTTCTGACCGATACTGCTGAGTCAACGTCAATGACCAAACAAGAATGCCAATGTCTAAGGCCTCATAAAGACCCGATGAATGCGCCCGCTTGCGGGCGTCGGTGAAAAATCACCATCAATAACTCCGGCCACCGCCGGAAATTTGCGATCCAGTGTACGGGGAGGAAATGCAGCGACGGCGGATGAACACCTTGCGACCGCGGAAATGTGATACGTCTAACCGGTCAATCCGGTTCGATCACTCCCTGGCGCCAAGCTTTGGAGAAGCTCCGGCTGCCCGGTCGACTGTTCTATCCCGTCAACACTTTCTCCTTGTGACGCTTTTATGTTTTCTATGTCACATTGGCAAGGGAAAAGCCCGTGCCGCCACAATAATGATCGATTCGCTTGTCCTCGTGGAGTAGGTCGACGAGGGAGGAGTCGATCCTCCCGACGCCGAGCGCAGAATGATCTTTGTCAAGCTTTGGTTAACCATAAGGGTTCATTGATAAATCATGAATTCGCGATCGCGTGTTGGTCGCCGTTTGTTTCCTGAGAAAGTGGTGGAGAGCCTGAGGTGAAGCCTTTGGCGGTTGGTATGCGGAGTTCGCTGTTGTCTTTGTTGTCGCGCGCGAGTTGGCGCTTGCTGGGTGTGTCGCTGGTCGTGGGTGGCCTCCTGTTGAGCGCGCCGGTTGCCGGTGCTGCCGAGCCCGGTCCGTTGCTTGCGTTCGGCGCGCGGGTCGCAGGTGACGATGCGCGCACCCGCGTCGTCGTCGAGTTCGACCGCAAGCCCGAATTCAGCCTTCACTATGTGTCCGACCCGGTGCGCGTCGTCGTCGACCTGCCGGAAACGGCCTTCGGTCTCAAATCGGACAGCCTCGAGCCGCGCGGCCTGTTTGACGCCATTCGCTATGGCGGGATGGGTGCTGGAAGTTCGCGCATCGTCCTTTCGGCCAAAGGTCCGGTTGCGGTCACGAAGGCGGAGGTGATTGCGGAGGAGGGGGGCAAGGGCTATCGCCTTGTGCTTGACGCCGAGCGGGTCGATCAGGTGCGCTTCGATGCGCTTCTCGGCGAGCAGCAGTGGACCGGCTCGGTTGCTGCCGCCAAATCCGACAGGCCAGTGGCCGTCGCCCCAACCAAGGAGGGCGGCCCTTTCGTTATCGCGATCGATGCGGGTCACGGCGGTATCGACACCGGGGCGCTCGCAAGCGAGACGAAGACCGAGGAAAAGCACGTCACGCTGGCGTTTGCACAGGACCTCGTCGAGGCGCTGAACCGCCAGGCCGGGATCCAGGCCTTTCTCACGCGCGACAAGGACGTGTTTCTGTCGTTGCCGCAGCGTGTCCAGATTGCGCGCAACAGGAGCGCCAATCTCTTCATTTCGCTCCATGCCGACGCGCTGAAGCAGAAGGATATTCGCGGCGCTACGGTCTACACGATCTCCGACAAGGCGTCGGACCACTTGGCCGCAAGTCTGGCTGCCCGCGAAAACCTTTCGGATGAAATCGCCGGCGTGCCGCTCCAGAGCGAGCCGGCCGAAGTCGCCGATATCCTCATCGACCTGACGCGTCGCGAGACCCAGGCGTTCTCGGTCAATATGGCACGTGCGGTCGTTTCTTCCTTCGAAGGACAAATCAACCTGATCAACAACCCGCACCGTTTCGCCGGCTTCCGTGTGCTGCAGGCGCCGGACGTGCCCTCGATCCTCCTGGAACTGGGCTTCCTGTCGAACAAGGACGACGAGAAGCTGCTGCTTGATCCGGAATGGCGCAAGAAGGTTTCCGAGCGTCTCGCGGTCGCCGTCCAGCGTTATCGCGAGCAGGCCGTGGCGAGCGGCGGTTGACGTTTGAAGGCATGGCCGGGGACGAAGTGATTTGTGTCGCCCCGGTAACAGCGTTATTCTTTTCAACTGGATGCGCACGTTATAATCGGAAACAAGCCCTATTTTACGCACAATCCGGAACGTAACCGGAATTGCGCCCGGATTTGTTGAGAAACGAGTTGAAGCCTTCTGTTCCTCACCATATGAGGGGCCGGGCTGCGGGAACCCGCGATGCCAGACGATTTCTGACGGAAGCGTTTGGTCGGGACGAAGCAATGCGAGCCGTCGGGACAGCGATTGCGCTGTCGGTCGGGTGGTCCGGCGATTGGACGATAATTAAGGTACTGGTATCTGACTGATGATCAGGCTGATTGGATATTTCTTCGGAATTGGTGCGTTTCTGCTGCTTGGCGTGGCCGGGGCCGCGGCGCTCTATCTGGGCGTCGTTACCAAGGATCTGCCGGACTATGAGGTGCTCGCCAAGTACTCGCCACCGGTGACGACGCGCTTCCATGCCGGCAACGGTGCGCTGATGGCGGAGTATGCCCGCGAGCGCCGTCTCTATCTGCCGATCCAGGCGATACCGGATCGGGTCAAGGCGGCCTTCATCTCGGCGGAAGACAAGAACTTCTACCAGCATCCGGGCGTCGACATCACCGGTCTTGCGCGCGCGATTGCGGTCAACCTGCAGAACTTCGGCTCTGGCCGGCGGCCAGTCGGCGCATCGACGATCACGCAGCAGGTGGCCAAGAACTTCCTCCTGTCGTCCGACCAGACGATCGACCGCAAGGTCAAGGAAGCGATCCTGTCGTTCCGCATCGAGCAGGCTTACAGCAAGGACCGCATTCTTGAACTCTACCTCAACGAGATCTTTTTCGGCCTGAATTCCTACGGCATTGCCGGCGCCGCGCTGACCTATTTCGACAAGTCGGTCACCGAGCTCACCATTGCCGAGACCGCTTATCTTGCCGCTCTGCCCAAAGGCCCGGCCAATTACCATCCGTTCCGCAGGACCGCAGCGGCGCTCGAGCGCCGCGACTGGGTAATCGACCGCATGGTGGAAAACGGCTACGTCACCAAGGCTGACGGCGAAGAGGCGAAAAAGCAGCCGCTCGGCGTCAATCCGCGCCGCGGCGGTGCGCATCTCTTTGCATCGGACTTCTTCGCCGAAGAAGTCCGCCGTCAGATCATCCAGAAATACGGTGACAACGCGCTCTACGAAGGCGGCCTGTCGGTCCGCACGTCGCTCGACCCGCGGCTGCAGACGGCGGCGCGCAAGGCCCTTCAAGCTGGCCTTTTGACCTATGACGAGCGTCGCGGCTTCCACGGGCCGGTCAAGTCGATCGAGATCGGTGGCGACTGGGGCGAACCGCTCGGCGCAGTCGTCGCGTTCAGCGACGTGCCGGAATGGAAGCTCGCCGTCGTTCTCTCGGTCGATGCGCAGGGCGCCGAAATCGGCATTCAGCCGGACAAGGAAGCGTCCGGCAAGATCGTGGCCGAGCGCGTCACCGGGCACATCTCCGCCAAGAACATGCAATGGGCCTACCGCTCGGCAAACGGCGAGCGCAAGTCGGCGAAGTCTCCCGAAGGTGTCTTTGGCGCAGGCGACGTCGTCTATGTCGAGCCGTTGCCGGAGAAGGGCGAATACCGACTGCGCCAGCCGCCGAAGGTGCAGGGCGGCCTTGTCGCCATGGACCCGAAGACGGGCCGCGTTCTCGCCATGGTCGGCGGCTTCTCCTACGGCCAGTCGGAATTCAACCGCGCGACGCAGGCGATGCGCCAGCCGGGCTCCTCCTTCAAGCCGTTCGTCTACGCGGCCGCACTCGACAACGGCTATACGCCGGCATCCGTCATTCTCGACGCCCCGATTGAAATCGTCGCGGGCGGCCAGGTCTGGCGTCCGGAAAACTACGGCGGCGGCTCGGCCGGTCCCTCGACGCTGCGTCTCGGCATCGAGAAGTCGCGTAACCTGATGACCGTGCGGCTCGCCAACGACATGGGCATGAACCTCGTTGCCGAATATGCCGAGCGCTTCGGCATCTACGACAAGATGCCGCCGCTGCTCGCGATGTCGCTGGGCTCGGGCGAAACCACGGTGCTGCGCATGGTCTCGGCCTATTCGGTGCTCGCCAATGGCGGCAAGCAGATCAAGCCGTCGCTGATCGACCGCATCCAGGATCGCTACGGCAAGACGATCTTCCGCCACGAGGACCGCACTTGCGACAACTGCAACGCCGGCGACTGGCAGAACCAGGAAGAGCCTGTCCTGACCGACAATCGCGAACAGGTGCTCGACCCGATGACGTCCTACCAGATCACCTCGATGATGGAGGGCGTGGTGTTGCGCGGCACGGCTGCCGGCAAGATCAAGCTCGATCGTCCGGTTGCTGGCAAGACCGGCACGACCAACGATGAAAAGGATGCATGGTTCGTCGGTTACACGCCCGATATGGTCGCCGGCCTCTACCTCGGCTTCGACAATCCGGCGCCGCTCGGCCGCGGCGCGACCGGCGGTAGTCTCGCTGTTCCGATCTTCAACGATTTCATGACCGAAGCGGTCAAGGGTACGCGCCCGAGCAAGTTCGTGGTGCCTGAGGGCATGAACATGGTCGCCGTCAATCGCAAGACCGGTATGGCCGCCCAGGAAGGCGAGCCCGATACGATCATCGAAGCCTTCAAGCCCGGCACCGGTCCGGCCGACACGTTCTCGGTCATTGGTGGGCTTGATCAGTATGTCCCGCCGGAAGAAATCCTGAAGAACTCGCCACAGGCGAACCAGGCGGTAACGTCGGGCTCCAACGGCCTGTTCTAGGCCATTCCGTTTCCACGCAATGCCCGCCGCCTTTACATCAGCGGCGGGCATCGCTATTTGACGCTCACCTATATTTCCGGTTCACAAGAAGCAGGATCATGCGCAGCGAAATCGAGAACATTGTCGACGAAATCAAGCAGGCCATAAGCCTGCTGAGGAGGCATCTTTGACTGGGATCAGGCGGTAAGACGACTGGACTGGTTGAACAACAAGGCTGAAGATCCGACCCTTTGGAACGACGCCTCGGAAGCACAGAAGCTGATGCGCGAGCGCCAGCAGCTGGATGACGGCATCAATGGCCTGCGCCGTTTCGAGCAGCAGCTCAACGACAACATCGAACTCATCGAACTCGGTGAGGAAGAAGGCGACGCCGCGATCATCGCGGACGCCGAGCAGGCACTGCGGGATCTGAGAAACGAGGCCGCCAAGAAGCAGGTCGAGGCCATGCTTTCGGGCGAAGCCGACCAGAACGACACCTATCTCGAAGTGCACTCGGGTGCCGGCGGCACCGAAAGCCAGGACTGGGCCAACATGCTTCTGCGCATGTATACCCGCTGGTCCGAGCGCCAGGGATACAAGGTCGAGCTTCTGGAAATCCAGGACGGCGAAGAAGCCGGCATCAAATCGGCTACCTTGCTCGTCAAGGGCCACAATGCCTATGGCTGGCTGAAGACGGAATCGGGCGTGCACCGGCTCGTTCGCATCTCGCCCTATGACAGCAACGCCCGCCGTCACACGTCGTTCTCCTCGATCTGGGTCTACCCGGTCGTCGATGATTCGATCCAGATCGACATCAACGAGAGCGATTGCCGTATCGACACCTACCGTTCGTCTGGTGCCGGTGGTCAGCACGTCAACACGACCGACTCGGCCGTGCGGATCACGCACATTCCGTCGGGCATCGTCGTGCAGTGCCAGCAGGAGCGTTCACAGCACAAGAACCGGGCGAAAGCCTGGGACATGTTGCGTGCGCGCCTCTACGAGGCCGAGCTGAAGAAGCGTGAAGACGCCGCCAACGCCGAAGCCGCATCGAAAACCGATATCGGCTGGGGCCACCAGATCCGCTCCTACGTTCTGCAGCCCTACCAGTTGGTCAAGGACATGCGCACCGGCGTTGAAAGCACGGCACCGGGCGACGTTCTAGACGGCGAACTCAACGAGTTCATGGAAGCAGCGCTGGCGCATCGCGTCAGCGGCGGTGCGGATGCGGTCGTCGACGATCTGAACTAAGGTCGGAAGCGACCTTCAGACTAAACTGGAAAAGGCCGGGCGTTTTCACCCGGCCTTTTGTTTTGGCCATGCCGTGATTCCGCGCGGCAATTTGCTGGAATTGCTCTTAAATCGCGCCGCGAGCTACACGCCTTTGCGCGACGTGCTCTAGTTTGAGGCGCGCTCGATCTTGATATCGCCGAGGTCGTCAATGAGTACGGTCCAGCTTTCCGGCTCCCGGAGGCTGGGGTCGGTCTTCAGATAGACGGTTGCAAACATGCCCGGCTGCGCCGTGACGCCGGTCGAGGTCTCCGGGCGGATATCGGTGACATAGGCCTTGAGGACCGAAAACTCCTCAAGCTCGGCCGAGGAAACCACCACCGGACCGGCTGATGTCGCCTCGATCTGCTGCAGATGGACCTGAGCGGTGCCATCCGCCTGGCGAAGGGCGATCAGCTTGTAGTAGCCGCGTCGCGGATTGCCTTTCTGGTCGGCCGGAGCGGATGCGCTCGCATTCGGGTCGAGTGCCGAAAGCGGCTCTCCGCTTTCCTCCCAATAGCCGGTGCTGGTGACGAAGGTTGCCTGAGGAGGCACGATGTTTGCGTCTTCGGCCCTGGCGCCAGCGCCGCTTATCAACAATGCAGCCACGAGGATTGCGGGTAGGTGCATCGTCATTGCTGTCCTTTCAAGCGGCGACATCGCGACCACGCCGACTTTCGACATCTGGTGCTGCGATCGCCACGGATCCTATCATATGTCGCGCGGAAAACGTGCGATCAGTTCGAGAATTGCTCGGCAAGGATGCGGTCCGACCAGGAATGATCGGGATCGGAGAGAATGCGCGCCGTCATGTTTTCCGATTCGGCGATCCGTACCCTGACCACCGACTTGACCTCCTGATGGTCGGCAACCGCATTGACCGGCCGCTTGTCCGCTTCGAGGATTTCGATCTCGACCGTGACATGGTTGGGCAGCAGCGCCCCCCGCCAGCGGCGTGGGCGAAATGCACTGACCGGCGTCAAGGCAAGCAGCGGTGCTTCGAGCGGCAGGATCGGGCCGTGGGCGGAGAGGTTGTAGGCGGTCGAACCGGCGGGGGTCGCAACCAGCAACCCGTCGCAGGTCAGCTCCTCGAGCCGCGTCTTCCCGTCGATCAAAACGCGCAGCTTGGCGGCCTGATAGGATTGGCGGAAGAGATAGACCTCGTTGATCGCGAGCGCCGTGAAGGTCTCGCCGTAAACGTCGGTGGTCTGCATCTCCAGTGGATGGAACGCGTTCTCGACCGCAAGACAGATGCGGTCCGTCAGGTTCTCGGTGCTGTAGCGGTTCATCAGAAAGCCGACCGATCCGCGGTTCATGCCATAAACCAGCTTGCCGCTGTTCATGGTCTGGTGCAGCGTCTGCAGCATGAAGCCGTCGCCGCCAAGCGCCACGATCACGTCGGCCTTTGCCGGATCGTTGTCGCCATAGATGGCCTTGAGATCGGCCGCCGCCTTTTGTGCCTCTGCCGCGGACGAGGCGAGAAAGGCGAAGGAAGTGAACGTGCGGGCCATGAACTCTAGTCCGTTCGATATGTTGCGCGCCGCTTGCGGCGATCTCTCTTTTTCGTTTCTGGCATGGCAGGCAACCGAACGCATCTGAAAAGTTGGGAGAATTCGCAATTTTGCTTTACACCGCACGAGATTATGGTAACTCCCATCGCAGTGAGTGCCCTTATAGCTCAGTTGGTAGAGCATCTGATTTGTAATCAGAGGGTCGGGAGTTCGAGTCTCTCTGGGGGCACCAGCACTCATCAATCTCTTGATCGCAGAATTCTCAGAAGGCTACGTCGATGATGTGGTCGCGACGCCATGCTCGGGCATTGGACGATCAATCGCGCCCGGCCAGGATCACCATGAAGACGGGCGTGCCGATCAAGACGCCGCCAATTGAAAACAGCGGTCCGTAGATCAGTGCGCTGAATGGAATCATGGACGTGCATTCCGCGATGCCGTCCTTCAGGCAGTTGTAAGATCCACCCTGGAAAATGCCATAGATCGGCAGAAACAGTCCTGCGGCGAGCAGGCTGACAACAAATGCCAGAACGGCAGAGGCAATTAGGGTTCCAAGCGTCCTCATGTCGGTGGAATATAGACAACTCCTGGTTCGGGCAACTCCGATTGCCGTGTGGGGTCGCAGGGTGTCGAACACGCATTCGTTTCCGGTTTCTCAAGAAAGGTCATGGTCATCAAACGCTTCTTCCCCGCAGCCGGCCTGAGCACCTTGAACAGGTCCGTGCCGTTGCCGCCGATCCGCTGGGCAGCCGTCGTTTTCTGCGGCCTCGGTGCGCTCGCGGCGGGCTCAGCCGGTTCGCAGGAGGCGCCCGATTGGGACGAGATGAGTTCAGGCGCCGCCGATGTCCGCGGCGTGGGGGCAGTCCACTTTTCCGTCGGTTACAGCAGCGCCGGGTATGATCACTTTCGTTCGCAGATCGTGGTGCGATGGCGCGATGGCGCCGATCGGACGCAGGTGATCTATGACGGCATTTACGATAAGCCGCCCGCAAAGGTGTGGGGTGTTCAGGGCCACGTCTGCGTATCGATGGAGGCCTGCGCACGATACGAGGATGTGTGCACAACGCAGATGCTCGCCTATCGCTATGACGCCGCGGCCAAGGCATTCAACGAACTCGCGGACGGCGAAGGGTCTTGCCGCCGATAAGGGTGCCGGGCCGCGCCGGGCTGGATCCAGGTCGTCGGCGCGATACAGTATCAAATCTCGAACGATGGTCCCATGCGCACCGGCACCTCCCGGCATTTCTGCAGGGCGTTGAGCAGGTTTTCGGCGAGATAGTCGATCAGCGCCCGCGTCGCCGGCAGCATACCCTGGCGGGACGGGAATACCAGGTGCACGACGACGTCGTTCGAGGTCCATTCCGGAAGCACTGGCACCAGCACGCCGGCGCGGAAGGCGCGCTCGCAGATGTGGTCCGGCAACAGCGCCACGCCCATGCCTTCGATGGCCGAGCGTTCGAGGATCAGGAAATCGCTGCAGCCGATAATCGGGCGGTGCGTTATCTCCGTCGTCGCTCCATCCGCCGAGACGAGCCGCCAGACATCGGTCGGGTGCTGCTCGTTCATCGAAAGCGTCGCCTGCTGGTCGAGATTGTCGATGGTGATCTCGCCCGAGCGGGCAAGGAACGTCGGGCTTGCGGCCAGCCTTTCGCGCACCTCGCCGAATTTGCGAATGATCAACTGATTGTCCGTGTCGAGTTGACCGCGGGCGCGCAGCGCCACGTCGACGCGCTCCTCGATCAGGTCGATGCGCCGGTTGGTGGCAGTGATCAGCAGCCGGACACCGGGATAGCGCCGATGGAACGCCGGCAGGATATCGGCGAGCATCGGGGTGAAACCGAGCGGGCAGGCGAGGCGAACCGTGCCGGTGGGCTCTGCCCTGACCGCGGCGATTTCGGCCTCTGCGGCCGCGACACCGTCAAGCAGACCCTGGCAGTGCTCGTAGAACACCCGGCCGATATCGGTGACCCGCAACTTGCGGGTCGAGCGTTCGAGCAGGCGTACGCCGAGCTGTTCTTCAAGCCGCGCAACATGCTTGCTCAGCTTGGACTTCGGGATGTTGAGATCGCGTGCGGCTGCGCTGAAGCCGTTGCAGCGCACCACTGCGGCAAAAAGCGCGAGGTCGTTCAGGTCCTGCATTGTCCTAGTCTCCGAAATCCGGATTGTTCGTCCGATTGTTTCCGTCCGGAAACAGTATGTCAAATACACGCTGACTTATCGGGCGATTGTTTTCCCATCATATGTGGATCACCGCAACGCAACACAAACACAAAGGTGTTCCCATGAACGTTCTTCATATCGATTCCGGCATCCTCGGTGAGCATTCCGTTTCCCGCCGCCTGACGGCAGCGCTTGCCGCCCAGGTCAAGGCCGACCGGCCGGATGCCAAGGTGACCTATCGTGATCTCGCCGCAAGCTCGCTGCCGCACCTGACCGGCGCCCAGATCATGGCGCCCGCAGATCTCGCTGGCGTCGATGACGCACTTGCTGCCGACGTCAAGCTTGGACGCGACATGCTGGAAGAGTTTCTGGCTGCCGACACCATCATCATCGGCGCGCCGATGTACAATTTCGGCATCCCGAGCCAGCTGAAGGCCTGGATCGACCGCGTCGCCGTCTCCGGCAAGACCTTCCGTTACACCGAGGCTGGTCCGGAAGGCCTCGCCAAGGGCAAGAAGATCATCGTTGCCTCGACCCGCGGCGGTCACTACTCCGCCGGCCCGGCAGCCGTCATGGATCACCAGGAGTCCTACCTGAAGACCGTGTTTGGCTTCCTCGGCGTCACCGACGTGGAGTTCGTTCGCGCCGAAGGCCTGAACCTCAGCGCTGACAGCAAGCAGTTTGCGATCGCCGAAGCCGAAAAGACCATTGCAGAAGGCAGCGTTCTTCGCCTGGCAAGCTAATCATAGAAATCAGCGGGTCGTGGCAGCGATCCGATGATGGGGCGTTGGCCCCGCGTGCGGACGGTGCCGGTTGCCATGCAGCCGGCATTGTCCGTTTTTTATCATGCGAATTTGCGTTATGATGCTTCAATGACGGAGCGGTGGACCATCCTGTTGGGCATGACCGCAACGGTGGCCACATTGCTGGCCGCCGAGTGTGCCGTCGCAGCGCCGCCGGATCATGGCTGCACCTGCCGCAATCGTGATGGCTCGAAATATGAGCTGGGGCAGGTTGCCTGTCTGCGCGTGGACGGAAACGCCTACATGGCGCGCTGCGAAATGAACCTCAACGTGACCACCTGGAAGAAACTGCGAGATGGCTGCCCGACGGCGGCGCGCAGCGATGCCCCGTTCGCGGCGCACTGATTGCTCCGGTTATCTCGGCAAGGCGCCGTCGCCCGCATTCGTTGAAGCGGGCGCGATGTTTTTCTTGATCAGCGGTTGAGGAACTGGCGGGCCGCATACATGGCGATCGCCGCCGCATTCGACACGTTCAGCGACTTGATCGCGCCGGGCATGTCGAGACGGGCAAGGTCAGAGACGATCGACCGGGTCTTCTGCCGGAGCCCCTTGCCCTCGGAGCCGAGCACGAGCGCAATCTTTTCGCCGCGGAACGTTCCCTCCAATGGTTGCGGCCCTTCCGAATCAAGCCCGATCGTCTGGAAGCCCAGCCGGTGCAGTTCTTCGATGGCGTCCGCGAGGTTGGTGATCTGGATATAGGGGATCATCTCGAGCGCCCCCGAGGCGGATTTGGCAAGCACGCCTGATTCGGTCGGGCTGTGGCGCATCGTGGTAATCAGCGCGCCGGCGTCGAAGGCGACGGCTGAGCGCATGACGGCGCCGACATTGTGCGGATCCGTGACCTGATCGAGCACGAGAATCAGCGGGCAGTCGCGAAGCGCTTCGAGCTTCCGATGCGGCAGGGGCCGCGTTTCGAGCATGACACCCTGGTGGATAGCGTCAGGACCGAGGATCTTGTCGAGGTCCTGCGGCGTCACCGTCTCGACCGGGAAGGGCAGGGCCGAAAGCTCGCCGAGTTCCAACCGTGCCGCCGCGTTCTGCGTAACGCTGAGGCGCACGATCTGGCGCGCCGGATTGTCAAGCGCGGCACGCACCGTGTGCAGGCCATAGAGCAGCACCTGTTCGGGCGCGAGTTGCGGCGCCTTCCAGTCGGCCGGGGCCTTGCGGCGCCTGTCCTCTCTTGGGGTCGGGATCTCGCCGCGCTCGCGTTTGGCGTCGCGGTGCGCGCGCCGGAGGTTGGCGTAGTGGGTGTCCTTGGCGCTCTTGTCGCCCGTGCGATCTTTGCTCATGCGCGTCTTATAGTGGGGATGCGCGTCCGGCGAAACGGTTTTCCGTATGGGGTCGATTTTTGCGGCTGTGGAGAAATTCGGAAAATTTGCATCGAGCCGTGTTGACAGGACGAAACGGGGCAGTCATATACCCGGCCACAGATCGAGAGCGGCAACGACATGTCGCAGGTTGTCTCACGATCTCAAATGCTTGGTCGAAAGATCCCGACAGAATAATGGAGGGATGCCCGAGTGGTTAAAGGGGACGGACTGTAAATCCGTTGGCTCAGCCTACGTTGGTTCAAATCCAACTCC